>Ga0207996_1001569_pt1 | contig 15460 bp, 14 predicted proteins | sample AntAceMetag02UKG_FD_184773 | JGI IMG/M metagenome (GOLD analysis project Ga0207996, IMG submission 184773) | Saline lake microbial communities from Ace Lake, Antarctica - Antarctic Ace Lake Metagenome 02UKG (SPAdes) (version 2) | ecosystem: Environmental > Aquatic > Non-marine Saline and... | reverse complement strand
GATTAAAATCCAAAATGAGCTCCGCAGCGCGGAAGCGTCGTCAGATTCTCAAATTTTTAAAGAACAGAAACAACAGCACCTACATGCAAAAACCTAACCGGACATTACTGATTCTGATAAAGCGATTATTCTATATTAGTGTTACATCTCCCTTGTGGACAGGGGGGAGACTGTCCACATCAAATACCTTCCTTCTACCCGCATGACTCGTAAAAACACAGGTGATCTTAATGTCTGAAAAGCCGACCTATGAAGAATTGAAAAAAACCGTGTTTGAACTCAAACAAGGGAAAGATGACCTTAATCAAATATTCTCTATGTCCCTTGATATGATTTGTATCGTGGATATAGACACGACCACATTTCTTAAGGTTAATCCTGCATTTACAGAAATACTTGGCTTTTCTGAAAGTGAACTTCTGGAAAGGCCGTTTTTTGATTTTGTTCATCATGATGATATTGTTCCAACAAAAGCCGTAGTCGAAAAAAAGCTGCGGGCTGGTACGAAAGTGATAGCTTTTGAAAATCGCGTCCGCTGTAAAGATGGAAGTTATCGATGGTTAAGTTGGACATCGCATCCTGTACTTGAACAAAAAAAGGCTTATGCAATTGCCCGTGATATTACAGCATTGAAGAAAGCGACTGACGCGCTGGATGAGAGTAAGGGAAAATATAAGGTCTTGATTGATAATATGAATTGCGGTGTCGCAGTGTATGAGGCCAGGAATGATGGCGAGGATTTTATTTTTGTTGATTTTAACAAGGCAGGAGAGAAGATTGATAATATCAGCAAAGAAGATCTCATAGGCAAAAGCGTTGCCAAAATATTCCCCAGCGTTAAGCAGGCCGGACTTTTCGATGTATTTAAAAGGGTATGGGAAACAGGCAATCCGGAAAGTTTTCCAATAAGCTTTTATAAAAATGAAAGGTTATCTGGCTGGAGAGTTAATTATGTATACAAGTTGCCTTGTGGGGAAATTGTCTCGGTATATAGTGATGAAACTTTGCGTATGCAAGCCGAAGAAGCGTTGAAAAAGAGCGAAGATAAATATCGTGGAATAATTGAGAACGCAAATGAGAGTATTATAATAGCCCAAGATGGGATGATTAAATTCGTAAATCCAAAATCATGTGAAATATCAGGCTTTTCCATACAAGAATTGATGTCAAAGCCTTTCGTAGAGTTTGTTCATCCAGACGATCAGGCCATGGTAATGCAACAACATATAAAAAGGCTCAAGAGCGAAGAAATATTTGGGAAATATGAGTTTATATTAGTGGCTAAGGATGGCAATTTCAAATGGGTTGAAAACAATGGGATCCTCATTGAGTGGGAAGGCAAACCTGCAACATTAAATTTTATTACCGACAGAACTGATCAAAAACGTGACCAGAAGGAAATTAAAAATGCAAAAGAACAATGGGAAGCCACTTTTAATGCCATTCCAGACTGGGTTTCCATCACCAATAAGGATTATAAAATCATACAGTCAAACAAAGCCTCGAAAAAGATAATCGGCTTATCCCATGAGCAGATTGTCGGCAAATTATGTTACAAGATTGTACACGAGTTAGACCATCCTATAATGGAATGTCCCCAGGTAAAAGCATTTAAAAGCAACCGCCGGGAAACCATGGAGTTTAAGACCGGATACAACCGATGGTTAGAGGTGACTGTGGACCCAATTGAAACCGGTCCCAATAATAAGCGGTTTGTTCATATTGTAAGGGATATCACGGTGGCTAAAGACAGGGAGAATGAACTCATCCTGGCCCGAAAGGCAAAAGCGTTCAGCGTCCTGTCCGGTGGTATTGCACATGACTACAATAATCTTTTAACGATCATTTGGGGAAATATTTCGCTTTTAAGGGAGGAAATGACAGATCCACAACAGGCTGAATTTTTTGATGAGGCTGAAAAAGCCTGTAGGCAGGCAAGAGACTTGACCCATCAATTTATCACCTTATCCCATGGTGCAATTCTCAAAAAGACTTTATCTCCTGTCGAGGATATTTTGAATTTGGTCATCAAAAAAGCAGGGGAGACAAAAATATTGAAATTACGATGGATATTAAAGACAAACTTCCCGCAACAGAAATCGATCCTGAGCTTTTAAAAATTGTCTTTGAAAATATCATCTTGAATGCTTTTGAGGCAATGCCAGACGGAGGGAAATTAAAAATTACAGCGGAAACAAAAACCATCATTGGGCAAAAAAATGAAAATGAAAAAAGCCTTATCGAAATATCTTTCGAGGATTCTGGTAAAGGTATCCCCTTAACTGACATAGACAGCGTATTTGATCCCTACTTTACTACCAAGGAGTTAGGCACTCACAAAGGGAGCGGTTTAGGTCTTGCGGTCTCTCAATCCATCATCAGAAAGCACGGCGGGGAAATTAAAATCATATCTGCAACAGGAAAGGGCACAACACTAATCGCGACACTGCCCATAACAGATTCAAAACCAACACCGCCTTTGGGTCCAAAGGGTTCCCATTCATTGAAAAAGCCGGTCATCCTGTTAATGGAAGATGACCCGTCACTGAGAAAATTATGCACACTAATGCTTGAGCGTTTCAACTGTGAGGTTCTTTCAACAAGCCATGGGCAATCAGCCATAGACGAATTTTTCAACACAATTCATAAAAATATTTTGATTGATATCATCCTTCTGGACCAGGACATAAAAGGAGGCATGGGCGGCATTGAAACATTGAAAAAACTTCGTGAATTTGGATTTAAAGGCAAAGCGATTGTGATCACGGGATCACCCTCCAGCCCGGCAATACATAATTTTGAAAAATATGGATTTGATGCAAATCTTCTCAAGCCATATTCAATAGATGAGCTTAGGCGCGTCATCGGAAAGTTCATTGCATTATAAATCAGGTTTCCCGGAAATCTTAACTTGAAATTTTTAAAAAGTTTCGGGCAATACCGCATCTTGTAATTGAACATTTTTCAAAGGTCTCCTGCTATCTATACATAACAAATTGAAACGCTTTGAAGATTGTGATATACAAACAAAATCTGTATGAAATCTATTGAATTGGAGCTCTGGCCTTATCAGAAAGCGTTCCTGCTTATTGGTGGAATAACCGGCATATGTATGGCCTTACTCAAGGTCATTAAAAAACCATTCATTGAGGGAGGCGTTATGTCTGATTTTCGGAGGATCAAGCTGCAGGTGCTGGCCGTGCTTAAGTCGCCAGACTGGGAGAAGATGCTTGAGGCCATTCTTGATATTCCGTCCCGGAAAATAATCGGGCCTCTGTTTTCCCTTTTGTTGCACCCCCCTGAGATTAAATGGCGTGCGGTCACGGTTTTTGGTTTAGTTGTGCCCGGGATTGAGAAACAAAACAAAAGTGATGCCCTTGCCGTGATGCGCCGGTTGCTTTGGAATATGCAAAGAAATTCCTCTAATTCCGGGTGGGGAATCTCCGAATCCATGGGCGAGGTCATGGCTCAAAGCGAACGCATGGCCGAAAAATTTCATAATCAGCTTATATCCTACATCCAGAATCCAGACTGCTTTGGCTCTGGTAATAATTACATAGAACACCCGCAGCTTCGTCAGATGGCATACTGGAGTTTGGGAAGGCTTTCCGAGGCACGGCCCTGGTTTACGTCAAAAGCCGTGCCCGATCTGCTTCAGGCCCTGTCAGTGGAAACAGAAGAATCAAAAGCTTTTATCTGCTGGGCTCTAGGATCACTGCGGGCAAAAACAGCCCGGATTGATCTGGAAGAACTCGTTGAATCCACAAGAGAGGTGGAATTATATCGAAACAGAATGCTCACAAGGCCGACCCTGGGCGAACTGGCGAGAGAGGCGCTTCAAAAAATAGAAGAATAAATTCAAAGGACTCGACTTATAAGTGAGCTAAAGTGCCTAAAGTTAAGGTGTCGCTTCGCTCCATTAATTTATATAAAATTAGCTGCGCCAAAGGCGCATTCATTAGCTTTAGGCACTTTAATATACTTTAGGCTTCCTGAAAATTGGATAATGAACCCATAATTATACGTAATCGTATTTAAGAATACGTTTACTTAGTTGACAGATTTTACAGGGATAAATCGTTGCCAAACCTTAAAACAGATGAGAACAAATTTCTTTACTATAAATTAATCCAGGGCGACATGGATAAGCCTTATCTCGTATTTCTGCACGAAGGTTTGGGCTGCGAGGCCATGTGGAAGGGCTTTCCAAAACTGTTATGTAAAACTACGGGCTGTCGCGGTCTGGTTTATGATCGTCTGGGCTATGGGAAATCCTCTCCTTTAAACCAAAAGCGTACACTTCACTATTTGCATGAATATGCTCTTAAAGAGCTTCCAAAGCTTTTGGAAACAGTAATTCCCGACACACCGTTTATTCTTATTGGTCATTCTGATGGCGGAAGCATCTGTTTAATTTACGGCGCAAAGCGTCCTTCTTTACTAAAAGCTATTATAACCGAGGCCGCTCATGTATTTGTCGAGCCGGAAACCATTGTCGGAATAAGAAGTGCTGATACAGCACGAGCAAAAGGAATGCTGAGAGGGCTTTCAAAATATCACGGAGATAAAACCGAAACCGTTTTCAAGGCATGGTCGGAAACATGGCTTTCAAGCTGGTTCAAAGACTGGAACATTGAATGTCTTTTACCGGATATTGAAGCACCTTTGCTGGCAATTCAGGGGGCTGATGATCAATACGGAACAAAAAAACAGGTTAACTCTATTGTTTCTAAAGCTTCAGGTTATGTTCAACAGGAGATTGTTGAGAACTGTGGGCATACTCCACACTCAGAAGCACAAACACTTGTATTAGAACTTATGTCTGTCTTTATAGCTGAGATAAAGTAAAAACCTGAATAAGCGCAAACAAGAAATAAAAAGTGTGTAAAATATCGGAAAAATTGTTTTGCTGACCTTTTATATTATGCGGAAATGAAAATTATGCCGGAAATTTGGATAGAAAAAGGATATATACCTGGTTCAATTGGTCGGATTTCTGAACTTCATGGGACTTACTACCATAATCGCTGGGGTTTTGGGCTCTACTTTGAGGCAAAGGTTGCCACTGAGCTTTCGGAGTTTTTACAGCGATATGATAAAAACAAAGATGGAATTTGGATTGCCGGGATGAATGGGCGTATCGAAGGTTCAATTATCATAGACGGTATTAATGCGGAAAATGAAGGCGCTCATCTAAGATGGTTCATAATGTCTGATGCCTTGACAGGCAAAGGAGTGGGCAGAAATCTCATCATCAAAGCAATAAATTTTTGCAGGAGCAAGGGCTATAAAACCGTATACCTATGGACATTCGAGGGGCTTAACGCTGCAAGACACCTGTATGAAGACGTTGGCTTTAAGCTCGTTAAGCAACAAAGTGGAATTCAATGGGGTACCACTGTAAACGAGCAGTATTTTGAATTAAGGGATAAGGAGCATTTCCAAAAGTAAAGATCCGGGTCCAGAGTGCTCGGCTTTGGTTTGCCCCTAAAAGGGGCTGTTTTACTTAAAGCGGTACAAGTTAAAAGTGCCTAAAGTGCCTAAAGTTATGGATTCGCTCCGCTCCGCTTATTTTATATAATTGACAGAATTCCTTAACTTTAGCTCACTTTAAACTTTAGTTCACTTCAAACTCTTGCAGCATTTCTCCAGGCATAGCCGGATAACTCTGACCTGGCCCTGAGGACCAAGTTTTTCAAGGTAAAATAAAAAAAAGACAGGATACCTCAAACAATATGAAGCACCCTGTCTTTTTACACGACAAGGGAGTTATTCTTGTCTTTTTTTACACGGCAAGTGAGTTATTCGATCGGATAACCCGCTTTTTCCCAAGCCATCCATCCACCGGCCATGTTTTTGGTATTGGTGTAGCCCATTTTACATATAGTACAGGTAGCCAGAGAACCTCTTCCACCTGTTTTACAATACATAACGATATTAGTAGCCTTATCCTGGATTTTTTTACCGATTTTAAATTCCAGCACACCTCTTGGAATATTTACTGCTCCAGGTACATGACCCATTTTATATTCCTTGGCCGTACGGCAGTCTAAAAAATAAGATCCGCCCGCATCTAAAAGACCCTTGGCTTCAGCAACCGATATTTCACAAATAGCTTTCTTAGCCTCTACCACAAAATCATGGCCTGTCATGTCTTTGGCAAAAACTGTTGGAGCGGTCAAAGCAAAACTAAGAACAAGAGCTAATACAAATACAAATAAAGAACGTCTTTTCATGTTAATTTCCTCCTTGTAATACTTAAAATTAAATTTATATACTTATCTCAAAGACTCAATCTTTGAGACCTTTGAAAAACACCCCTTTCAAAGGCCTCTCTTTTTAGATTGATTACCTGTTATACTTACATCCTGCTGATATCACCCCCTGTCGAAAATGGTTTTGCAGAGCTAACTTATTTTACCTCTTTTTAGGGATAATTTCTAAGGGCACTATAACATCTTTGTTTGCCTTTAAGTCACTCTTGGTTACATCCTTTTTCTGCAAGAACAGTTTGTCGTTACCATGACAGGAATTGCAGGTCTTGTTTTGAGGAGTCTGCCGTCTTATATTATGTGGTGTAGTAAGCTTCCAGTTGGGCAACTTATCAAAATTTGCCAGACCATTTTTTGCATAATACTTAAAGGTATCCTTATCTACTGGTATATGACGTACAGTAACAAAACTTTCCGGTCTTTCCTTGGACTTCAGCGGATTCAGGCCTATTTTGAATCCAAGAGGTGAACCAGCTGTTTTAAAGAACTCAGAACCATTTTTGTCTTTTCCTACATGACATGAATAGCAGTTTTTGTATTGCTGAGAATGACAGACATTACAGCTAACCTGATCTTTATGTATCCAGTGGTTTTTAGCATTTTCAGCTTTTGCGTCATAAATTGCATTATGACAGTCTGCACATTTAGGCCCGTTTTTTACATCATAACGGTTTGCACACTCTTGACCGCTGCCATGCATTTCATCAGCCGTGTGACACTTGTTGCATTTAAAATATTTTTCCTTATGAACATCTGGTTTAAAACCTTCATTTTCCCCAAGATATTCCTTGCCAATTCTGCTGCCATGACAGGCAGTGCATACCGTCTGCATTGGCGGCCTTTTTTGGAACAGATGACCTTCCAGCAAACCTCCTCCTACTGATTCAGGACGGCTTATATGGCATTGTCCGCAACTGCTGTGGCAGGATGTGCAATGCCCCTCTCTGGCTGCATCTACCTTTGCATGCACATGCTTGTCTGAGTTGGCTCTCATGGCTACCATTTTTTTGAAAGGTGACAGAGTATTATGAAGGCTGGTTTTATAGTTTTCTGCAATCTCCTCATGGCAAGATCCGCATGTTTCGGAAGCGTCAGGATAGGAAGGATCTTTGACTACCCCTTCATGTGCCTTGCGCCAGTCAGGTTCTGCGGAATTGCCGCCATGGCATTCGTCACAGCCAAGCTCTCCATGGTTTTCATCTTCGACTATTTCGCTGTCAACAAAAAGTTTTTCGTGCGGAGCCAACGGCTCCACTGCTCCGCCTCAGCCCTCACCTTCACTTTCAGCAGCAGCTGTTTTACCCTTATTGGCCGCTGCGATCTCTCTGGTGATTTTTATCAGTGTTTTTGCATCGGTGTGACAGGTAAAACAATAATTCTGTGTGTCAGCAGACCATGCGTTTTGATTGACAAAAGACATAAGCACGGAAACTGCAAAAACCAATACGACACTAACCGAAATTTTCATAACTTTCATGATTTTACTCCTTAATAATTAGCTTTAAATCCAGACAGATGAAAATTGGGATCATTTAAATTTTCAGACAAATACGCAACCAGAACCTGATCTACTTTTCCGGCAATTCCTGTTATCAGGTAAATTTTTATGCTTTCCAGCATGTTTTTAAATATATCGCTTATCCCGCCGCAAATAACGGTTTTTACGTTTGCTTTCTGTAAAACAGATACCCTCTCAATCAGTGATAATTCATCGAGATGGATTTCATTTCTTTTTATTTCCTTATTATTCTCAATATCTACGAGTATAACCCGAGTCGATGAATCAAAGACAGGTGAAATTCTTTCTTTGAATATGGGTACGGCGACTCTGACCATTTCAAATCTTCATCCTTCTTGAACTTAAAATATTTACGAAATGCCTCTTAAAAAAAGAAGCTTTTAATAAAGACAGCAATATACATACCAGAATGGTTATATATGTCTTCAAAGACACCTAACTATTTTAAAAACAAACAAATAATAAAGTAAAAAGGTCTGGGCATTTAAAGCATTATACTAAACATAGGAACAATACGCACCCTTTTGTCATAAACACCGGGAACAATATGACCCACGATTCATTGTGCGGGTACTCACAGGCTGAAGACTTTCAGAAAAGGGGAATGGTCTTTTTTGACTTTCAAACAGCTAAAACCACAACCTCTTGATATGATTGACAAGTTATTTTTCGGTTATAGCGCCGTAAAGCGGTTTTTGAACATCGAACATCGAACATCGAATAATGAAATCGCTCCTGCCCGCCATCGCGAGACATACTCAATTCTCTTCGTTCTTTTGTTGTCTTGCTCAGGCGAGGCGGGCGGGTCGCTCCGTCAGTTTGTAAAATGGCAGAATACCTTATTAAAAATTCGACGTTGGACGTTGGGCGTTCGATGTTCATACCCTTGTTAATATGATTGACATTGTCTTATGTTTTTTGCTAAAAGATATAAAACAATGAATCATTAAAGCTTGCGATGAAACTTCCAAAAAACCAAATTCAAGAACACTACCAAATCATCCTGGACAGTATTGCAGATGGGGTTTTTACTGTTAACCTGGACATGTGTATTACATCGTTTAATAGAGCCGCAGAACAAATTACACAAATTTCGAGAAAGGAAGCCATTGGGCGGCAATGCTTCGAAGTCCTCAGATCCAGCGTATGTGAGACGGATTGTCTTATCCGTAAGACTATTAAACAACGAGCGCCTATTGTAAATACACCAGTCTTCATTCTTCGTGCCGACAATAAACGTATTCCCATTAGCGTAACAACAGCTCTTTTAAAAGATTCAAAAGACGGGATTATCGGGGGCGTTGAAAGCTTCAGGGATCTTACAGTGGTGGACAAGCTCAGGAAAGCCCTGAGCAAAACGCATTCTTTTGATGATATTATAAGCAAAAACGGCAAAATGCTTGAACTCTTCGCGATTTTACCTCAAATAGCTGAAAGCAGCAGCACCGTGCTGATTACAGGGCCAAGCGGAACGGGAAAGGAACTCTTTGCCGGAGCCATTCATAATAACAGCATAAACAAGGATGGGCCTTTTATAATTGTTAATTGCGGTGCGCTTCCCGATTCTCTATGCGAATCAGAGCTTTTTGGCTATAAGGAAGGCGCTTTTACTGATGCCAGAAAAGATAAATTAGGCAGGTTTGCACTGGCCCAGGATGGAACAATTTTTTTAGACGAAATCGGCGATGTTTCAAAAGCCGTGCAGATTCGTCTTCTTCGTGTTCTGGAGGAAAAAACCTATGAACCCTTAGGCTCCACCAAAACAATGAAAACCAATGCCAGGGTGATTGCCGCGACCAACAAAAGCCTGGAAAAACTGGTCGAGGAGGGCAAGTTCAGAGAAGATCTGTATTTTCGTATTAATGTAATAAAGCTTTTTCTGCCACCTCTTGTGGATCGAAAAGAAGACATTCCTCTTTTGGTGGATTATTTTATAGATAAATTTAATCATTTAACTGGAAGAAAAGTCATAGGCATATCTCAAAAGGCGGTAGCAGCGCTTATGCTCTATGACTGGCCCGGTAATATACGCGAACTCGAAAATGCCATAGAACACACTTTTGCACTCTGCCGCGATGATATAATCCGTCTTCACTGCCTGCCCAACCGTATTGTTCCTAAAGACGATTCTATGATTATGTCAACAGGCCTTACTCTCAAAGAGGTCGAAAAATATACAATTCAACAGGCGCTTCATAGAAATAAATGGAAGAAAATGGCAACAGCGCGTGAATTAGGTGTTGATAAAAACACTCTGCGTCGCAAGATTACACGCCTTGACATAAATCTTTAGCTTAAAGGTTTTGCCTGCTTTTACACCCCGGGATCATTTTCGTTGTCAATGGCCATTGTTATAAGCTTGTTCGCTGATTGGGCTGAAGTCTTGAGACCTTTGTAAAACCTCCCCTTTTGCCCAATTACTGCGTCAGGCTCAAATTTTAAGCCTCGAAATACTCAATGTATTCCTACGTTTAAACCTGATTTAAAATTTGGTCGCCTTCCTTGAACTTGAACAAAATTGAACATTTTTCAAAGGTCTCGTCTTGAGTAAAAACAACTGATATATATTGTAAGATATAGCGCCTATTCTGAAAAAAACCGAATTTGCGCCGGCTTGGCCGCAGGGCATTCTTTCCATGCCAAAACAAGCTTTCAGTTCATTAATGCGATTGTTGCTGTGAGCACGTGCCTTATTATACCACTTAAGAATATCTCCAGCAGAGTCTTTGATATTTGTTGCAATCACAGTATGTTTTAACTTGATATTTCCCCTGTTAAAAAAACTTTCCTGGTATCTTCTTTTTAAAACTATTATTCGAAAAGCCTTCTTTGTTCTGATAAATGAAAAATCTGTTTCCGCTATATATCCCTGCCAGTATGGACTCCATTCAGATTCAGAGATAGAATCGACTGCCTGTAGCACTTGTTTATCAGGAGGGCTGGATATGGCAAAATCAATACCTTTTCTGTAACAAAGGTTTATTATTTCTGCCTGACAAGAAGATTCGCCGCCTCTTATTCTCTTTATGGTTTTACCTGGAGGCATCTGGTCTATGCAGTAGATACAAAACTCGAGATTTTTTAAACCAGGATCTACATTGCCGTCGCGGAAATTTTCTCCGACTATTAAATTGTTTTCATTAAGATAACCAATAACAGGCCGGTAGCCTTTAAATCCCTTGCTGGTTAATTTTGCTGATTCTTTTTCAGCCTCTATAACAACTGTACCTAAATCTAAGGTATAGTTTTCTGTATAATCATATTCCAGAGCCCGGTCCAGCAATTTTTTGTTTATCTTGTCGAGGAATGATAATCCGCCTCTGTCATATGTTCTTCTAAGCCACTTTCCAATAGCATCAGAAGAGGGAATTTTCTTCAGCGGCAGCACACTTCTTAAAATAGAATTTTCCCGTATAATTCTGATGTCTTCCAAGCTTCGTCCCTTGCTGTTTAACATCAGAACCAGTGGAAAAACATATTCACTGGCCTTGAAACCGGCTCCCCTGACAGATTTGGGCATAAAGGCATCCACCCAGTCCAGCAGACCCATGCCAATACAGAATTCTCCCAACAGGGCAAGACCTGTCTGCAATTGCGGGCCATGTTTATTTGCTTTAAATTTTAGAGGAAGATCTGACTGTCCTGTCATTCTTTTTTTTCCTCAAAACTCGGGCAGGTGTGTTTGTCTATAATATGAGGCTTGATATCCAGAACAGGTGTGCCGTCATACATGTCAATGCCTTTAACACAAATAACATTCCCCTTTATTTCAAGAACTTCCAGAACTGACATGCCGATCGGATTTGGCCTTCGCGGTGAGCAGCAGCTGAAAACTCCCCGCACTTTTCCGCTATGCGGAGGAGTCTGTTTGAGATTGCGGGGAACAAAATCCTGACCCTTGTGAAAATAAAAAATTACTACAATTTTCTGCCCTGCCTTGATGTCATCAAGGCCCTCAACATATTCTTCATTAATTACCAGATTTCCTTCAACATTTGAAACAGACCAGTGCCTGGGAACATGTTCAGATTTGTGGCGCACAAAACCTATTGGCTTCATTTCAGTAATCATAACATTTGTACTCCCGTTATTAGAAATTCAAGTGAACCCCTGTACCCTCCGGTAATCGGGGAATGATTCTCATTTCTTTACAAGTTTTGCCACTGACTCTATATGATATGTATGAGGAAACATATCAACCGGCTGCACCTCTAAGAGGCTGTATTTATCTTTTATCATCCCGATATCCCTTGCCATTGTTGAGGGATTGCAGGACACATAAACAATTTTTTCAGGAGCCATTTCAAGAATCTGTTCTACTACATTTTTGTGCATACCTACTCTTGGCGGATCGATTATCATTGCATCATGCCCTGTTCCGGCCTTCGACAGGTTGTCCTTGATATCACCGTGAATAAAAAAGCAGTTTGAAATCATGTTTTTTCTGCAGTTATTTTCTGCATCAGCCACTGCAGATGCAGACATCTCAATGCCTGTGATTTTTTTTGCGCTGTCTGCAAGAAAAATAGATATCGCTCCTGTACCGCTGTACAAATCTACGATTTTTTCTCTGCCTGTGAGCCCGGCATATTCCTTAACTGTCTGGAAAAGTTTTTCCGCGCCTGATGTATTAGTCTGGAAAAATGAATTTGCAGATATTTCAAATTCCCAGGGACCTATTTTATCCTTAAGGCATGATGTCCCGGCAAGCAATATTTCATATTCTCCTGTTGCTACGCCGGCTTTACATGCAGTAATATTGTTTACGATTGAGACTATGTTAGGATATTTTTCCATCAGAAGATCAGCAAGGGGCTGAAGGATTTTCCTGTCTTCTGAAGATGTAATGACGTTAACCATCCACTGGTCAAAGGCACTGGAATGTCTCAGCATAAGAAAACGCCAGAAGCCGATATGACTGCGAAGTCCATATACCGGGACTTTGGAATTTTTAATATAATTTCTAACATCCTCGAGAATATGATTGCCTTCTTCTGGCTGAAGCAGACAATTTTTTGTATCAAGCACCTTGTTAAAGGTACCGGGAACATGAAGGCCAATGGCAAAACTTGTATCTGTAATGCTTTTGTCGTCCATCTCGTCAGGCAGCAGCCATTTTCTGTCAGAACAGGTAAACTCCATCTTGTTTCTGTATCCGAAAATCCGCGGGGAAGGACTTGTATTATGTACTACAGGATCATGTATAAGGCCTATATGCTCAATAGAATCAATCACATGCTTTTGTTTGTATTCAAGCTGCTTATCATAGGACAGAAACTGCCATTTGCATCCTCCACAGTATCCGCTGTATATACATGGAGGTTCTATTCTATATGGAGACGGCTCCTTTATTGATATTATTCTGGCTTCAGCATAACTTTTTTTCTTTTTAATTATACGGGCATCGACCAGATCCAGCGGAGCTGAACCGTCAACAAAAACAGCCATGCCATCCACCCGTGCAAGCCCCTTGCCGCCAAAGGCCATATCAGATACTTTAAGCTCAAGCACCTCCCCCTTTTTAATTGTCATAAAATATATCCTTTATAAAAAATTTTTGTAATTACTCAGCCACCGATCTACGCTGATCATCACTGATATTTTTTCTTTTATTATCATATAACTATTCAGGCACAGAGGGGCAAAGGCACAGAGATTTTTGCTAGACCTGCAAATCTCTAAAGGAACGTCGAACATCGAACTTCCAACGTCGAATTAAGGTACGCCTTCGGCGCTTCAATATTATTAAAGAAATGAGCGACCCGCCCGCCTCGCTTGAGCGATATCCATATTCGATGTTCGATGTTTACCCGCCTTCGGCGGCGCCAGAGGCGACCAAGGTTCATCTTTTTCATGCAAAACAAACCCCCTCTGGGGATAGCCAAATCCTAGTCTTCTGGGCCAGGATTCTTTCCTTTGTGCCACTGTGCCTTTTTGCCCCTCTGTGCCTGAGTAGTTACTGTATTTAAACCTGTCTGCGGTCATCCTCCTGAGGAGGACAAGTCTGTGTAAATCTGTGGCTGAATAGTTACAAATTTTTTTACTTTTGATTCTGAAGTTCCGTTCTCAAAAGATCAAGCGCTTTAACAGCAAATTTCTTTTTATTGGTTAGCCTGGTATTGCCGGAAAAGTTGAAACTATATGCTTTCACATGATCAGGCGTGGCAATACCGATACAGACTGTTCCAACAGGTTTGCCTTTTGTTGCTCCGGTCGGGCCGGCAATTCCGGTTGTTGAAAGCCCGTAAGTTGTGCCTGCAATTTGTCGTATTCCCTGCGCCATTTCTTTTGCAGTTTCTTCATGCACTGCTCCATATTTCTTTATTGTTTCAGGCAATACTTTAAGCAGATTTATTTTTGCTTTATTGGAATATGTTACACACGATAAGGAAAAATAGTCAGAGCTTCCCGGCACATTTGTAATCCAATGTGATATAAGGCCGCCTGTGCAGCTTTCTGCAACTGCAATGCATGCTTTCCGGATGCAGAGAAGTTTACCTGTTTGTCCTGCTGTTTTAATTCCCTCTTGTTCCAAATCCCGCTCTATATCATCTGAATCTGACATCATAGCTCAATATTTTCTCCTGTTTTAGAACTGGCGCCCTCGTAAAAAGCTGCATTATGCCGCTAATTTTATTATTGATAACCACGAAGAACACGATGGATTTTTCTTTATCTTCGATTGCTTCGTGTTCTGGTAAAAATTTCTGTTGTTTTTTTCACCACGAAGAACACGAAGGGAAAGAAGATTATAAAGCCATTCGCTTAATCCCGTCCTTTAGATAATTTACGTTAAAATTTATCAATAATCCTATAGAGATACCGGCTAATTTCATATATGTAAACAATTGAGCCTTATGGATTGGAAGAATCTTATCCACACTCTTCAACTCGATGATAATTCTGTTATCTACCAACACATCAATCCGATAACCACAATCAAGCTTTATATTTTTGTATTGCACAGGAAGAGCATGTTGCAGCTTGAATGCCATGCCTGCTGCTTTCATTTCGTACGCAAGGCATTGTTCATAAGTCGATTCAAGCAAACCAGGACCTAAATTCCGATGTACCTCTAGGAGGCTGTCCGAGAATGGCTATTTCCCGCAATCTCTGCGTCAGGCTCAGATTTTAATCCTCAAAATACTCAATGTATTCCTGCGGTTAAAATCTTCATCTTCCTTGACCTTGCAAAAAATTTCTCATTCTAGGACAGCCTCCTAATGCACATCCAATCACTTGATTTGACAATTTATCAAATCCCATTCTTCGTGCCCTTCGTGAGCTTCGTGGTAAAAATATCGCAGTACGCTCCATGTAACATTTTCAAGTTAATTTTGTTGAGTTATGATTTGGTTATTTGAAAATAGAATTTCTGCAAAATGACTTTCAAATAACACAACTGTAGTTTTTGCCGGTTATCTCAACAGTTAAAATTAAATTAAAACCAGAAAAAACTCATGTATAACAAATCGTAAACAAAGAACCGGCCATAATAAAAACAGCAATTGTGCTAATGATTTAATCTTTTATTAATAACAACTCAACTTTCGGAGGAGCAAATTACATCTCTATTCCCCCACCAATTGGGGCGTTTGACTACTACGAAGGCCGAAATATGCAATCGCTTCGCCCATTATCAGATCGAGAATGGAATTTATGACCCTCT
>Ga0207996_1001568_pt1 | contig 15471 bp, 11 predicted proteins | sample AntAceMetag02UKG_FD_184773 | JGI IMG/M metagenome (GOLD analysis project Ga0207996, IMG submission 184773) | Saline lake microbial communities from Ace Lake, Antarctica - Antarctic Ace Lake Metagenome 02UKG (SPAdes) (version 2) | ecosystem: Environmental > Aquatic > Non-marine Saline and... | reverse complement strand
AAATCCGGCTCGAACTTTTGAAGGATTTGAATTCCCCTCACAATTTTATCTGCAGTATTGCCGAAAACCTGCAAGCCGATCGGTCTGTCCGATTCATCAAATTCTGCTAAGGTGCCTGTCTTTTTATTTCGATGAATAAGCGCATCTGCACTGATCATTTCGGAAAGTACGACATCTACTCCGAACCGCTTGCATATCTTTCGATATACATAATCGGTATATCCTGCAAGCGGAGCAAGCCAGAGTTTTTTATTGAAGAGTTCTTGTGATTTCATCGTTTAACAAAAAGGTAATATTCGGGACGAGTGTGGCAAATTTTTTGAATTTCTAAATCCTAATATCTAATGACTAATAAAATGACAAACCCAAACGTCAAATAATAGCAGTTGTATTATTTTATTGATCATATGGGCTTCATTTCGAGGAATGAGCCGAGTAAAGATTTAGATATGGCTTATTATTTTCGTGAAATATATTTTGGGAGGTAACGATTACTGGTTTCACCGGCCTGCGGAATTAAAGCACAACACTTTATACCAAAAACAGACTAACTTTACTGCTCCAAACTTCAAAAAACCTCCGCGATTAGCAGGTCGGGTGGAAACCATGATTATACGTATTACTTAAAACTTAGACTTTTGAATTGATTTAAATATGTAATATATTCTTTTGGAAATTTTTCTTCAATTGCGCCATTTATTATTAATTGAAGATAATCGTTATCAGGCTGAATAAAAGGTGCTTGAGGAAAAGCAATATATATGTAGGATTTAAATTGTTTTTTATTTTTAGTTTTGATATCTATCAATTCCCTTTTATAAGCTTCTTGGTCTTCAATATGATCCAATTTTAAAATATCATTAATTGAAAGTCTATAAATAATTCCCCAAACAACAGACTTGTTATTACTTTTTTTTATACTAGCTACCCCACCAATACTATATGTTCCTTTTCTATTAAACAAAAGTTCATAATTATTTAAATATCCCTGATCAATTTTTATAGCTGTGGGACATCTTTTTATCATCTGATCAAAATCAATATTTGATCCATAAGCAAAATAGTTTACAAAACCATCTAATAACTCATCAAACTGATTAATATTATTACAATAAAATGTTTCATTATGATCTCTAAGTTTTTTTATATTTTCAAAAAAAATATTACTTAATTCTTTTTTACCGATCATAAAAATCGCAGCAGAAGCTAAACTTATATTTTTAGCCCCCATTGCTTGTTCTGATGATAACATAAATTCTATTACACTATTTTTTGTTTTTGAATCAATGACACATAAGCTCGTAATAATTTCAGTTTCCATAATATTTTCCTAAATTTTATACATATTACGTATAACTAGATATTAACACGCCACCAAGCGTGATAACATCATTATATCCATACTTCATAATAACACAAATCCATATACTATTATTTTTAAAACCACATTGTGAAAAAATGCATTGGCTTTTCCCTGTCAATTTTTTCACCTTATCATCCTATTCCCAACACTTGTTTGAGAATGCAATCATAACATGCCGCAACGATGTTGCTCCTGTCATTTATTCACGTTCCCGATGCTCACGCATCAGGTTACAAATATAAAACACCTAAGGTGTTTACAAATTTTGTTAATAAGAATATCGAAATGTTCATCATTCAAAAAAGTTCCGTTAGGAACGACAAGTTTGTAACGGAGAGCGTGAGCTCTCTGGGTCGAATACAAATGATAAGCTGAGCGCCATAGGTGCGGAATGTGAGATACTTTGCAATAATACCCCGTAAAAAGTTTAGTAAAAATTTTAAAAATTTCGTGTCTTTTCGCCTGTCACGGCGTATTCGCCAGCTGAAGGAGAAGACGGATGTTTTTTCGTGGTTAAAAATCCTTCCTTATATAAATATCTTGTCAATCTGTGAAGCATCAGAACACATGGTACATCATGAAAAAAGAAAAAGCAATCGTACTCCTCAGCGGCGGTTTGGATAGTTGTGTTACTGCTGCCATTGCACAGAAAAAGAATGAGATATGCCTGCTGCATGTAAATTACGGACAGCGAACCGACTCTCGCGAAGAAAAGGCATTTAAGGATATTGCTGAATATTATAAAGTCAAAGACATCCTGAATATTGATATTGGTTACCTGAAAAAAATAGGCGGATCGAGTTTGACCGATGAATCTATCGCTGTTCCCGAGAAGAAGAGCAACAATGCGATCCCATCGACGTATGTTCCTTTCCGAAATGCAAACCTGCTCTCTATTGCAACTTCGTGGGCAGAAGTAATAGGCGCAACCAAAATTTTTATAGGCGCCATGGAAGAGGACAGCAGCGGTTACCCGGATTGTAGAGAAAGTTTCTTTCAAAGTTTTAATAAAACCATCCATGAAGGAACAAAACCGGACACGCACATCGAAATTGAAACTCCTATTCTACATAAAATAAAAGCAGAAGTTGTTAAGATTGGCGTCAAATTGAAAGCCCCCCTCCACCTGACGTGGTCCTGCTACCAAAATGAAGAAAAAGCGTGCGGAGTTTGCGAAAGCTGCATATTACGCATAACTGCATTTCAGAAAGCGGGTTACCCCGATCCAATCCCCTATGCAATACCAATCACATGGAAAAAATAATTAAGAAATACAAAGAATACCTCATTTCACAAAATTACTCAAAACATACACTTCGTGCATACCTCGGAGATGTCGAGCAATTCTTTGAGTTCATTAAGAAATTTTTTCCTGATGAAAACGTCAGTGTTGATGAAATAAATAAATCCATGTTCCGTGATTTTCTTCAGAATCTCAGCGAACAAAAGGATGGTAACAGAACACTCGCACGAAAGGTTATATCGATCAAGGCATTCTTCTCATACATGATACAGAATGGATTTACAGCCCAAAATCCTCTCCTCGAAATTAAAATCCCCAAATTTGAAAAACATGCTGCAACATTTCTTACTGAAAACGATATGCGATTTGTGCTGCAAATTCCAGATCAGGAAGATGCACTCGGCGTTCGGAATCTCGCTATTCTCGAGCTGCTGTACAGCACAGGCATCCGAATCGGTGAACTTGCCGGACTCAAGATCAAAGATGTGGATTTCAGGCAAGATCAAATTAAAGTACTTGGCAAGCGCTCTAAAACAAGGATCATTCCTATGGGAAGTTTCGCCATTGCTGCTCTGGAAAAATATCTTAAAATTCGAGATTCTTTTATCAAAAATATGGATGTGCCCGAAGTTTTTGTGTCAAAAAACGGCAATCCCCTCTCTGCTGACGAACTCAGATATATTGTGAATAAATATCTTAAAGTCATTGAGAAATCAAAAAATTACAGCCCGCATACGCTACGGCACACCTTTGCGACGCATATGCTGGATCATGGTGCTGATCTCCGCTCCGTGCAGGAACTTCTCGGTCACAGCAGCTTGACCTCGACAGAAGTATATACGCATACTTCCATGCAAAAATTAAAAGAAGTATATAAAACAGCTCACCCGCATGGTGATAGAAAATAACTGGAAAATTGACAAAATACTCACGTAAAATCCAAACATGAAGGTATTATGAGCAAAAATATTATTATTGGAATCGCCGGCGGCACAGGATCAGGAAAAACGACCTTGGCAGAACGTATTATTGAAGAACTCAATGAGCCGAATGTGCTCATCATCAAACAGGATGCTTATTACAAATCTCATAAAGAACTCAGCTTTGAAAAACGTAAAAATATCAATTTTGACCACCCTGATGCTTTTGACACTCAACTTCTTATGAAGCAACTGAGTAACCTTAAAGATGATGTTCCAGTCGAAATGCCCCAGTATGATTTTTCCACTCACTTGAGAATGAAGCAAAGCATTCCTGTTTCACCGCACAAAGTTATCATGCTTGAAGGGATCCTCGTGTTTGAAAACAAGGAGTTGCGCAATCTGCTGGACATCAAAATTTTCGTTGATACTGATGCTGATGTACGCGTTCTGAGAAGGATCAAACGTGATGTTAAAGACCGTGGACGCACCTTCGACTCCGTGTACAATCAATATATGAAGACCGTACGACCAATGCATCTTGAGTTTGTAGAACCTTCTAAAAGATTTGCTGATATCATTGTTCCTGAAGGAGGACTAAACAGGATCGCGATAGATATGATCGTATCAAAAATTAAACACATTTTACAAGAAAGTGAGGAAAAATGAAAAACTATATCATTACATTAATAGGAATTATGGTTATCTGTACAGCAGGATTGTATGCCACGGATATGACGGTGTACAATCAGAACTTTGCCACAGTTCGAAGTGAAATTTCCATAATGCTGCAAAAGGGGTTGAACTTGTATGATTATGATGATATCCCTGCAGCTATACAGCCGACATCTGTTCACCTTGAGCCCGTCAAATCTTCCGATAAAGTGATTATAACTCTTCAAAATTTCGAGTATGATCTTGCGAACACCGGTAAAATTTTGAATAAATATCTGGATAAAAGTATATCCGTTGTCACCATAAGCGGAGATTTATATAGCGGCATCCTCAAGTCCTTTGACTATGATACAATTGTCATCGAAAACTCAATGAGTGGCATTCATATGGTAAATCGGGATGAAATTCAAACTATTGATCTGGCTGAGATGCCAAAAAACTTCTATACAAAGCCAACTCTTAACTGGGAATTACTTTCGAATAAAACAGGTGACACGCCATGCAAGCTCAGCTACATTACCAACAATATTTCATGGAATGCGCAGTACGTAGGCATACTCGATAATGATGATGAACATCTTAATCTTTCATCATGGATTTCATTGCAAAATAATTCGGGAAAAGCTTTTAAAAATGTCACACTCAAACTCATGGCAGGTGATGTGAACCTTGCTCCTGAATATCCCACAATGGAACGTAATTATGCCATGAAAGCTGAAAGTGATGGTGGTTTTATGGAACCTGAAATAACAGAAAAGGAATTCTTCGAGTACCATCTTTATACGCTGGAAAACAAGACTGTGGACATCAACAACAATCAGCAGAAGCAGCTTTCACTCTTTGATCCAACAGATGTGAATGTTGCGAAGATTTATCGTTACAACACGAATTACGGAAATGATATTTCAGTACTCATCAGCTTCAAAAATGATGAGAAATCCGGTCTTGGCATTCCCCTCCCAATGGGGAAATTACGCATCTTTAAGACTCAGGATAATGATGCAGCAGAATTTGTCGGTGAAGATTTTATCGAACATACTCCCCGCAATGAAGAGGTTGAGATCACCATCGGCACTGCCTTTGATATTAAAGGTGAATGCATTTTGGCAGAGAGCACAAGACCCAGCCAGAAATCGCGCGAGGAAAAACATGAGTGTGAGATCCGCAATCAGAAGAAAGAGCCAGTTACCATTGAAGTTACACGAAGTCTCGGTACAAATTGGACGATCACACAATCCGATATTTCCTACACAAAAAAAGATGCCTATACTGTAGAATTCCTTGTGAAAGTCCCGGCAGAGGAAAAAGTAAATTTCAATTTCACGGTGTTGTATAAGTATTGATTTTCAAGTTAGTTTGAAATACTGGATTCCCAATCAAGTTGGGAATGACAATTTTTTGGATTATTGGAAAGTGCAATAAATCGGTTTTGTCTAAATTGTATCAGAAAACCATTTACAAGAAAATATTGACTGATAAAAGGAATTACCAAAGCAATAAATAAAAAATTGGTTAATCTATGAATTCGGAAGAAATGATAAGACCTTGTATAATTCCAGGGAAATGATAAAAATACAAAATGTATAAAAAATTAATACTTCTTTTAATTCTAAGCACATCTTCTTTATTTGTCCAATCTATCCTGTACTCCGATGACTTGGCTATCAAAGCAATAGAAATTTCGGGTAATTCACATTTTACTGATGCTGAGATCATACAAGCATTAGGGCTTTATCTCGAAGAAAAATTTTCTTATGAAATCCTCAATCAAAATATCGATAACATACTTCAGCTCTATTTCTCTCGAGGATTTTATCTTACAAAGATTTTTCCCCCAGAAGTAATTCCCTCTCATGACGGAAAAGGCGTGACGATCAAACTGCACATCGATGAAGGTGATAGACTTTTTATTGCAGGCATCACATTCGAAGGAAATAAGTATTTTTCTCAGGAAAAGCTTAGAACCTACCTCTCCATGCACAAGAATTCCCCCTTCAGCATCCAAAAATCAAATTATGACATAAAGATGATCACAACTATATATTCTGAGAAGGGTTATCCGTTCTGCAGAATATCTTTAGACAGCTTGAAAATTGTGAATGATTCTCTTTTTCTCAATTACAAAATCAATGAAAACGAACTTGTGCGCATCTCTGATATTATCTTTATAGGCAACACGATCACCAAAGAAAAAACACTCATGCTGATTCTGAATTTTCAAGAGAATGAAATATATGATTCCAGAAAAATTGTACGTGCAAGAAACAATTTACTTCAAAAGAAATATATTGAATCAGTTGAAATAATACCATTGAATAATTGGCAGATACTGGTCACAATAAAAGAAAAAAGCATGAACCATTTCCAGGGAGTGCTCGGGTTGGCTTCTTCAAAAGAAGACATTCCATTTATGGAACGTCTCACCGGATTTATTGATTTTTCATTTCTAAACATCCTCGGAACCGACAGAGAAGTACAATTCAAATGGAACAAACTCACCTCGAAATCATCAGAATTTCATATATCCTACAGCGAGCCCTTTATTCTTTCTCAACAAATTTCAGCAGAGGGCTCCCTCCGAAGAAAAACTGTGGATACAACCTATGTAAATACCGACCTTCAGATCGCATCCTTTTTCACTATGAAAATTTACAGCAAGATAGGATTTCAATATACCTACAGCAGCTCTATTGAAGACACAGTGAGTATCGACAGAAATGGAGTGGGTACGATACTCGAGATCAACAAACTCGACTACCTGATCAATCCGAGAAGCGGATATAGGAATTCAACTCATTATACTTTACGCTGGCGCTCAAGAAAATCCTATGATCAACTTATTTCTGAAGAGGTAGAAGTCATCATCCCATTGAATTATTATAATGTATTTTATTTAAAAGGTCTCACCAAACTCATCTTTACAAAAAATGATATTCTTTCAAATTATGATAAATACTCATTTGGAGGGTATGAAAGCTTGCGGGGATTTGTTGACAATCAATTCATATCTGCAAAATTCGGCATCATCAGTTTTGAATACAGATACCTGCTATCACGTGATTCACGTGCATTTGTATTTGTTGATTACGGCTATTGTAAAGAATATAAAAGCTTAATCGGCGTTGGTTTGGGTGTTCGTCTCAAAAGCAAGATCGGTATTATCAAGATAGATTACGGAATCGGCTATCAGGACGGCGTCTGGACAAGTCCCTTGCAGGGCACAGTGCATTTTGGACTGGAAACAGGTTTTTAAATTATGGTTTAGGAGTTTCATTGAAATTATCTCAACTTGAAATTGTCGGATTCAAATCCTTTGGCGAACCAATAAAACTTAGTTTTTCTAAAGGACTGACTGGTATTGTCGGACCTAACGGATGTGGAAAATCAAACATTTCCGATGCGATACATTGGGTTCTGGGTGAACAGAATGCACGAAGACTTCGCGGTGGAACCATGCGCGATGTTATTTTTAAAGGAACTAGGAAACGCACTGCACACAGTTTTACTGAGGTCTCGATCATAATCGAAAATGATAAAAAGATACTCCCTGTTGAATACGAAGAGGTAAAGATAACCCGAAAACTCTATGTAGATGGCGAGAGCGAGTATATGATCAATGGACAGTCCTGCCGGCTGAAAGATATTCTTAATCTCTTTTATGATACGGGCATGGGTCGTAGAGCATATTCCTTCATAGAACAAAAAATGATCGACGATCTACTCAACAGCTCTGATGAAGAAAAACGTTATTTGTTTGAAGAAGCTGCCGGCATAATGAAGTATAATCAGAGCCAACGCACTTGTGAGAATAAACTGAATTCTGTGGAGAATGACCTTATCCGTCTCGATGACATTATTTCTGAAGTAAAATACCAAGTCGGCTCACTTCGTCACCAGGTCGGGAAGGCAAAGCGTTATCAAAATATAAATAATTCGATAAATACTCTTAAAATACAAGTTGCCGGGATCGAGTTTTTCAAAATGCACAAACAGCTTGCTCCTATGAATAAAAAAATCCTTGAGCTTGAAAAGAAGATCACTGTGAACAGCAAAGACCTGGCACATTGTGAAGCTGAGTTTACAAAAAAAGAACGCGAACATCTTGCAATTGAAGACAGGTTGAAAGAAGAGCAGGCAAAACAGCGTGAGATCGAAGATGCGATAAATTCCTTTGAAAAACAAATTCTCCTGAATAAACAGCAAATCACAAATAGCAAATATAAACTCGAGGACAATCACGAGCGCATAAAAGTAATAAAACTTCAAAAAGAATCCGGCTCAGATGTGCTTGAGCAAGAACATAAAAAGCTCGAAGAAACCAAAGAAACCCTTACTCTCCAAAAAGAACAGGCTGAAAAATTGGAGAAAAAACTCGCTGCGATCAAAGAAAATGTTCATGGGCTCTATAAAGAAAATGATGAGATTTATCAAAAAATCAATGAATTCCAATCCAAAAAGCAGAAGTTACTGAACGAAAAGAACGAACTCGAAACCAGACAACGGCTCATAACCGAACAGGTCAACCGTATTACGGATAAGATTAATGATTATCAAAACAAATATGAGAAGTTCTGCGAACTTGTAACCGACCATGAGCAGAAACAACAGCAAAGCGCACAATCTCTTCAGGCACTTCGCGATAAGAAAATCTCTCATGAAAAAAGTTTTGAAGATATCAAAGTAAAAGAGCAAAAACTCCGTGACGAATCTCATGATTTTATTTTCAGAATAAAGGCGCTCGAAAATGAAAAGCAGCAGCTCAAAGAATGGGAAAGAAATTTTGCGGGATATTCTGACGGCACCAAAGCATTATTGGAAAAATTCAGAGAGAAAAAGCTCACAACCCTTGCTGAAAACATTTCTGTGAAAGATGAGTTTGTCGGTCTTGTCGAGCAGGCACTGCGGAACATACTTCTATCTGCCGTTTGTGAAGAGCGGGACATTAAAGAGATCATATCATATCTGCAAAAAGAGAAGCTCACATCGCAGCTTATCATTAAAAATACAGGTCATAAAAAAAATCCACAGATTATAAAGATTGAAAATGCCACACCACTTGCAGAGATCCTTACTTTCAAGAATGAAATCGTACATCCGAAATTGCTCGAGAATTATTATATAGTTGATAATCGGGATATCGCACTTACGCTTATTTCACAGCATCAAAATGATGAGAGCACTTACTATTTCATCACAAAAGATGGTGAAATATATTCCACCCGGGGAATGGTAACCACCCATTGGATAGACACCTCTTCAAAGGGGCTTCTCAGCCGAAAAGCAGAGTTGCAAAACATTGATAAGAAAATATCCAATTTGAATAAGGAACACGTACACATCCTTCATTCACTCGAAGAAATCAGCACAAAAAAATCAGATATTGCTGAACTAATGAACACGCTCGCAAAAGATATTGCTCACACCTCTAATCTTCTGGAAAAAGACCAGAAACAGCTCATCAACATCACTATCCAGAGGGATAATTTTCAGGAGTTGGTGAGAGATAATAAACAGCAACTCGCAGAAATAGAAACCCAACAATCTGAAATCCTTGAAGGGGTAAACGCAGTTGGTCTGAAGCTTGTTGAGATTCCGGAACATAAAGAAAGAGCACTCCAAAAAAAGCTGGAATCTGTCCAAACAACGCTGAAGACAACCCGCAGAGAGCAATATCGCTATGAAGAATTGGTGAATGACCAAAAAATTGAAGTCACAAAGCTCGATAAGGATATTTCATATATAAATCAGAATATTATTCGAATTAAAGAAACAGCGCTGGCTAATGAACAGGAGCTGGAAAAATTACAAAATTCAATCGAGCCTCTGAAAAATGAAATTGAAAATCTGAAAACTGAAACTGAAAAGTTAGAGATTTCATTTAAGAAAAAAGTTGATGAACTAACTTCTTTCAAAGAAAAAAATATAAGCATAGAAAATGAATTTCATCAGCTAAGAAAAGAACTCGACACACTCAAGATGAAGTTGCATGATCTGGAATTCAAAAAGGAAGTGTTCTCAAGAGATAAAAATGAGATCGAGCTTAAAATTCAGGAGACAAAACTGAAGATCGAACACTTGAAAGAAGATGTAATACAGCATTATCATCACGATCTATCTCACGATGAAGCAGAAGATTATGAAGAATTAATTGTGACTGAGCTGCAAACTGAAAGAGAAAAACAGGAAAAACGTCTTGAAAACCTCGGACCTATAAACCTCGCTGCAATTAATGATTATGAAACGCAAAAAAAACGCATGGAATTCCTTAATGAGCAGCGAAAAGACCTGGTTGATTCAAAGACAAATCTGCAGGAAGCTATCTCCCAACTTAATGAAACTGCTGAAAAAATGTTTACAAATACGTTTACTATTATTCAGAAGAATTTTGATACGATATACAAAGAAATTTTTAACGGTGGAAAAGGTATCCTCAAGCTGGAAAATCCATCAGACCCTCTTAATTCAAAAATTGAGATATATTCAAATCCAAAAGGAAAAAAGATCACAACTATCAGCCTGCTTTCCAGTGGCGAGAAAGCCCTTACTGCAATAGCACTCCTATTCTCAATTTATCTTGTAAAACCAAGCCCCTTCTGCATCCTCGATGAGATCGATGCACCTCTTGACGATTCCAATGTTGGCAGATTTCTCAAGCTGGTAAATAAGTTTTCAACCGACACGCAATTCCTTATTATTACACACAACAAGCGAACTATCGAAGCTGTTGACTACTTGTACGGCATTACGATGGAAGAAGAGGGTGTTTCAAAAATAGTGTCTGTGAAGCTCGACTAATTTATGAAAAAAGTCTTATTTATCCTTACTTTTCTATTATTCACCACATCCCTGCTTGCTCAGCATGAGATAAATCCGGCAGTGAACATAGAAGGACAAGATAATGATTCGCTGATCGTCTTCATTACAGGAAAATTTGATTTTGAAAACAAATTATACGATAAGGCAATAAATGGGCTCAAAGAGTATGCTCTGGACAATCCAAATGGGCTCTTTTCTGCAGAAGCTATGTACCTGGCAGGCAAATCCTACGTTGCGCTTGATAGCATAAATACTGCGATTCATGTATTGGAGAAAAATCATGATGATTATCCTCTTGATGAATATGGAATTTTATCTTTAAGGGAAATTGGAAACATATATTTTTCTCAAAAAGATTATGAAAAAGCTATATTATATTACACACAATTCATATATTTTAACAGCCCCTTGAAAGACAAAGATCATGCATTTCTTCAGATTGAAAAATGCAATTATTACCTTGGACTTTACAAAAACCCTACAGAAATATATACTCAGTTCATAAAAAAATACCCCCTGAGTTCAAAAGTGCCAAAGCTGCAATTTGAGCTTGCCAATTATTATGTTACAGTTCATAATTATGATGAAGCAATAAATGAATATTCTTTTCTCATTGAAACATATCCGCACTGTACATGGCTCGATTCTGTATATTATAATCTTTCAATTGTATATAAATCTCAAAATAATTGGGGAAAAACTGTCGAGACGACGATCGACCTCCTTAATCGATTCCCGGATTCAGACCTGAAATCTAATTCATATGAGTTATTTATTGATGGGATGATAGCAAATCATCAATTCCTGCGAGCAATTGACACACTTAACTATATTATTGAAAATGCCCCTCAAGAGGAGAAAAATGAGTATTATCAACTGCTTGCTCAGATATACGAAGAGCTCGGACTGAACACCGAACTCGTCTATATATACCAAATAATGATTGAGAATGAAACTGATGTTGAGACTGCTGCATTATTACGCTTGAAGCTTGAATTGATCAAAGCAAAAACTGGCACTGATGAAGACACACTAAAACCGATTGATAACGAACCGGATGGATAGAAAAAATTTGACATCAATTATGACCATCGTAGCTTTTAGCCATGCCGAAGTGGCGAAATTGGTAGACGCACTGGACTCAAAATCCAGCGAACCTCGGTTCGTGCCGGTTCGAGTCCGGCCTTCGGCACCAGATAAAAATATATATAAAAGGAGTGACATATATTGTTATTTGTTAGTTAGTAACATAACTCGTGCACCTCACACGGATGTACCGCGTTTTGAGGTATTTTCCCATGAAATTTCAAAATATGAAAAGGAGTTTTTATCATGAAAATAAAAAATAAACTCAGCATCTCGCTTCTTTTAATCGTTGTTTTTACAGTAATTTTTACACAGCTTGCTTTTGCAGGTTCGGAAGCAACGTGTATCTTTCTTCTTATTGATCCCGGTTCACGCCCAAACGGTTTGGGACAATCCTATGTTTCTATTGCCGAAGGTGGTTTTGCCTCCTGGTGGAATCCGGGTGGACTGGCTTTCCAGGATAATTCTGAACTCGGTCTTATGCATTCAAACTGGTTTGGTGATATTATAGATGATATATATTATGAATACCTTGGATATTCTCAATATTTCGAAGGTGTCGGCACTGTTGGACTTAATATTACCTATATGACATACGGAGAACAGGAAGCGTATGATGCAGAAGGTAATCCTCTGCAAAAATTCACCAGTTATGAAATTGCGGTTGGTGGTTCTTATGGCACAAAATTAAATGATGAACTAGGTGTGGGTATTAATCTTAAGGGTGTTATAAGCGGTCTTGCACCCCTTATTCCCGAACTCATGGACGCAGAAGGCACCGGATACACCTTTGTAGTAGACCTTGGTCTTCTCAAGAAGAATTTCTTTATACCAAAACTCGATTTTGGTGTGAACATTCAAAACTTCGGTCCTGATATGAGCTATGCCAATTCAGAATCAAAACAACCTATGCCGCTCAATCTTAAGCTGGGTCTTTCCTATAGAATTCTTGATGACAAATATAATAAGCTCACTGTCACGGGTGACATCAATAAAATGATGGTTAATAACGATCCGCTCTGGAAACGTATTTTCACCTCTTGGACTGATGACGATTTCAAAGACGAGCTCGATGCAATGATTGAGAATATCGGTGTTGAATACAAGTACTACAATCTCATCTCTCTCCGTGTCGGGTATGTGAATGATGTAGCCGGTCATATTAAGGGAGTCTCCTTCGGTGGCGGTATTAGTTATGAATTCTCAAAGGGAAAAGATCTCTATTTTGACTTTGCCCTTCAACCAGGTGGCGAATTGCTGGATGGTGGAAAGAATAAAACTTTCTCACTTGGATTTACTTTCTAAATTAAGGAAAACCTATATAAATAATAAATTGATTCTACGTCACAGAGTAGAAATAATAGCGGAACATTACGTATGAAAATATCAAAAATTCTCACATATATATTTCTTTTTCTCGCTCTCCCTCTCTTCCTTTTTGCCAAATCCCCTTCCTACACATTCAAAAAACTGCCGGCTCAGGAAGTACAGAAAAGATACGAGAAACTGAAAAAACTTCCTCCTGAAGTACATCAAAGAATATACTCTACACGGGGATTATCTGACAAATTCTCCAGTCCTACCAAAGATGGTTTTGAAGGAGTGAATCTACTGGTCATACTTGTTGATTTCATTCCTGATAATGATCCGAGCACAACAGGGAACGGCACATTCGATTTTGGGCACTGGGACTATTTTGAGGTAAATGGTGTAAAGGATTCGATAAGCACTATCGGCTCTCCTCCTCACGACTCGACTTTCTTTCATCAAACCGTAAAGGCAATGCAGTACTACTACCAAACTGCAAGCCTGGGCGAGTTGAACACCTTCAATCCACTTCAGGAGAAAAATTTCCATTATAAGATATTCCCTCATCAAGCTGACACAGCATATCAAATGCCACAGACGATGGCATATTACTGGCCTGACACAGAAGATTACGATCTGAAATCAGACAGGCTTATTCAGTATTTCAAAGATGCAATAACCACAGCGGACACAACAGAATTTGTGCTCACTCCAGACATTATCTTTTCAGAGTATAATCACATTATGATAATCCATGCCGGCTCGGACTGGCAGCATGATGTCTTCTATGACACACCCAGTGATATTCCATCCTGCTTTTTTCATCTCAGAGATGATTCTATTGCAGTTAATGACAGCACTCATTTTGTGAAACAGGGCGGCAACTGTCCCGAAACTATTTCCCAGGATTTTTACAAAAACAAACACTTCATCTACGGATTTGGCTCCATTAATGCTGAAGTATTTCATGAATTCGGTCACGGACTTGGTTTTGTGGATTTATATAATACATCAACCATGTATCCCGCAGTTGGGTATTGGGACATTATGGACAGCGGGGGTTTTGGCTCCGCAGTTCTGATAGACACCATGCAAACTCCCCCGGATTCTCTTGTAATCGAAGCAGTGCTTCCGACCCTTCCTTCTGCGTGGTCCCGTATTTTGATCTGGGGTAAAGAGTTAGAAGAAGCAGGAAAATTTATCACTGTGGACTCACCATCGGAAATCACTGTTACTGCTGCCGAATTGCCAGATGCTCTTCTTCCTCAATTTGTAAAAATCCCTATTAATAATAATGAATACTTCCTGATTGAAAACCGAGAAGTTGAGCTTGATAATCAAGGAGCTCCGGTCATCAAAGTTGATGACATCACAGGACGGGTACCTCTATACCCTATGAATCCTGTGACTGAGCGGAACAATTATGAGTTCGATTATTTCCTTCCTACGTATGACACGTATCTTGATGCTGAAACGAACGGTGGATTGTGCATCTGGCACATCGATGATTATGTGATCTATGATGAGCTCGTTTGGGTCGATGATGATTGGTATAATCGCTTTGATGCGAACATGGTGAACGCCCAATCCTCCCGACGCGGCGTGAAACTCATCGAAGCAGACGGTATCGAAGACATTGGCAATCCCTATTCATATTTCCCATACGGCACGTGTTACGAACCATTTTTCAAAACAAAACCCGGCACATGGACACCAGGAGACACGAATAGGTATCATAACTATAAACTTGCCCCAAACACACGACCGAACTCGTTTAGCAATGAGAGTATAAATTCTCTGCTCGAGATAACTGATATAAGCAATTATGGTGTTGAGATGTCCTTTGCTTTTCAGTATCAAACCTATAATGAGATCACATCATACAAACCGGTGCAGAAATTCAATCCTGCCCATGAGCTTATTCATTATAAGAATGACCTTTTTAACTCACATATCCTTGTTACTGCTTCGGATTCCCTGCTGATGATATCTGACGATCTTTTCGGAGATTATTCAATTCCGCTCAATAAACCGGTCACTCAACCGCTTTCACTTGCTGA
>Ga0207996_1001566_pt1 | contig 15479 bp, 9 predicted proteins | sample AntAceMetag02UKG_FD_184773 | JGI IMG/M metagenome (GOLD analysis project Ga0207996, IMG submission 184773) | Saline lake microbial communities from Ace Lake, Antarctica - Antarctic Ace Lake Metagenome 02UKG (SPAdes) (version 2) | ecosystem: Environmental > Aquatic > Non-marine Saline and Alkaline... | reverse complement strand
CGGGCCCAGAGAGACATCTTTCGGGCCAGAGTACTGTCGGTTATCTTCCCGTCCAGTGTACCGTGCGGAGCGTAAGGTTTGGGGCGGGAAGGGTCGCTCATGAAAGCCCGGTCGTCAAGATCGTAGTGACCGTCAACCGTCCGGGAACAGGGATGATCCGGTTTCTCCAGGTAGACATCGTAATGGTCGGCCAGGATTATTTTCGCGAGTTCCACATCGATCTTCCCTTTATGCTTTTCCATCAGTTGGGTCAGTCGGACCCGGCGGGCTCCGGTATGGCGCCGGATATCATAGTAACCGGTATCCGAGCATTCCAGGTTGCGGATACGCGGATCCACCGGTCCGTTGAAACCGATGAAGTAGCCGTTTTTAGTCCGGTTTACCCCGGAAAAGCGGTATCCCAGTTCAAAGCGGAGAATCTCTCCGGTACTGGTATCACCCAGAAGCCAGCTGGAAGCGTTTCCACCGTTGTTTCCCTCCTGGAGGTATTTCATAACATCATCCAGGGAGTCCGAATACTGCATGGCATTGCGGGAGCGGACAAAACTCGGGATTCCTCCTTCCTGATAAGCGTCAAATCCGCAGATAGTGGTTTCCACTCCCACGATTCCCGCCCCGGTGATAAAGAAATCGGTGTTGCTGTCGAGATGGCCCGGTTTTGTCTGCATGAAGATCCGGTGGCCCTTGGAAGGGACTACATCCAGGAGGATATTATAGGATTGTCCGATAACGTAACTTGACCAGTCGTTGTGGGCTATTACGATGCCGCCGTCACTGGTGGCGTCGCCGGTAGCGATAAAGGCGCTGCAGTGGCCCTCCGGAGCAGAAGGGGAGGGGGCGTATTGGTACTTGCTTTTTTCTTTGGGCCACCAGTAGTCGAAGATCTCTTCATAAGCGTTCAACGCCAGTATCTCCTGCCAGGAGGTCTCCAGCCCGGAATCCCGGGCACCCTCCGCGATTGCCTTGATCTCTTCCAGATACTCAGCCGGAATATGCCGGGCAAATACATCTTCCACCGCTTTGACAAAGAACTCCCATGGTTTACCGGTGTCGAGATAGGTCATATACTTGATGTCGTATATGGCCCTTTCCAGTTCAGGGGTAAGGAGGTGTCCATATTGTAGCCCGCGTTCTCTGGGATCTCCTTCGATATGTACCAGGAACCATCCGTTCTTAACTGTTCGATACCCTTTTTCGAATTTGGTTGGTGCTGAGATTCCTATATCTGTCGCCTCGACCACCGGGGAATAAGAGACTAGGGCCAGACCCAGAACAAACCATTTTAATCCGAACATGAAAGACCTCCTTTTATGAGTTATCGCCTTCGGCGATGACTTACATCTTAAACAAATCCGTCTTTTGAAGAAAAAGACATTAAATACAAATATGCAATTTTCAGTAGAATGAAGGCATTATTAGAGAAACCATTTTACCACGAAGATCAAAAAATCTATGAAGTAATATGAAAAAAGAAAGAATTACAGACCATGAATATCCTTATTTGACAGAACACGCTTGACGTGTTTTGTCAAATAAGGATATTGTTAGAGCATGGATACTTTGGAATTAATACGTCAGGGGAAGATCAAGCGGTACTTTCGTGCTCGCCAGAAGCTTGATTTTGAAGGGTTGATATCTCATATTACCCAGAGGGCAGTTGGAAAGGGTCTGCTCTTTGTTGAAGACGCGGATTATCTCTATATGCTTAAACTTCTTAAGGAGATGAAAGAAGAATCCGACCTCAAGTTTTTATCATTCTGTCTCCTCCCGAATCATCTCCACATTCTGATCAAGCAACTCCAGAAAAATCTCTCGGATTCGATGCATGATCTCTTCACGCGTTACGCCATTTATTTCAATAATAAGTATAATAGGATTGGTCACCTTTTCTGCGGACCGTTTCGTCAGGCCGCCTGTTTTGACGATTATTATCTGTTGGCGGCATCGATCTATATTCATATAAATCCTGTCCGCGCCGGCATTGTCGATCATTACTCAAAATATCGATGGTCATCCTGGCAGTTATACTGCCACCCCCGCAATCCGGATAGTTTTGTGGATTCCCACTTTATTTTACGGATGATCAATGAAGATATCTCCCGGGCCAAGGAGAGATACATTGATCTCCTGGATAAGGCCGGAGGTTTCAAAGCCGGTGAGGTGACAGAAGATAGGAAAGTAATTGGAAAATTGAGTAGATGGCTCCACAAGAATCATCCCGGAGTATTTGAGAATAAACAGGCGGTCGAGGAAGAAGCAATATTAGCTGAAGGGTATACCTGCGATAAAGCCCTGGACGAAGCCCTTGAACGGCTGGCGGGGAAGAGGAGGTTATCGGAACCGGGAGATATCAGAGCCAGGGCGTATGCTGTCCTGCAACTAAAGTCAAGAGGGTTCTCCGCCCGGGAGATCGCGGACTACCTCGATATTTCCTACCAGACCGTATACGCAGTGATCGCAAAAGAAAAAGACAGAGAAAAATCTAAAGATTAAAAACTCTTATTTGACAAAACACGTCAAGCGTGTTCTGTCAAATAAGGAAGGTATGGTGCATGAAAAAGGGGTTGATAAAGGCGGGATTTCACTCGGGGATCTTCAAAATATTGCTTCGGGCGCGGGGGTTAGGGGGGTTTCATATTTTGATGTACCATCATGTGACCGATCGGGATGAAGTATTTCTCCCTCATGTGACGGCTCGGGTCTTTGGGGGGCAGATGGAGTATCTGAAGAAAGAGTACCTGGTCCGGGACCTCGATGAACTGATGGAGATGGTGGGGCGTGGGGAGAAGATTCCGGCCCGTTCGGTGGCGATAACGTTTGATGATGGTTATGAGGATGTCTACCTGTATGCCTTCCCGGTATTAAAGAGATATGATCTTCCGTCGACGGTTTTTGTCTCTACCGGGTTTATTGATAGCGATCGACTCCCCTGGACGGATGAACTCGGGTTTCTCTTTAAAGAGACGGCCGCGACCGGTCTGGAGATTGAGATCGGAGGGAGAAGAGAGCGTTTCAGCTTTCGGGATGAGGCGGAACGGCTTGGTGTATTTCGGGAGGTGAAGAATCAGCTCAAGGTACTCTATGAGCCGGAACGGGCTGATCTATTCGAGAGGATTAAGGGAGAACTGGCGGTCACGGAGAGTAATCCGGTCCGGATTTTAACCACTCCTCAGATCAGGGAGATGGCTGAGGCGGGGATCTCTTTTGGCGCCCACACGGTCCACCATCCCATCTTGACCAAAATCTCCCCCCGCCGTGCTCAGGAAGAGATTACGGAGTCAAAAAGTTGTCTGGAGGGCATAATCGGCCAGGAAGTGAAGGGATTCTGTTATCCAAACGGTGGGGAGGATGATTTTAATGATGTCATCAAGTCGATGGTTCAGCATGCCGGATATCGGTTCGGCTGCACGACCATGGAGGGCACCAATGACCCGGCCGCGGATCGGTACGCATTGAAGAGAACCTGGACCAGTGAGCCGTCTCTCCCCCTATTTGCCGCCCGACTGCTCAGAAGGGAATCTTGATAATTTGATCTTCAGACACTCAGGCAGCATAGGTAAAAAGGAGATACAGGTATCATATTTTAACTCATAATAATTTACGCCGAGATTTAAATTTTCGTAATACTTGGCCTGATTATCCTTATAATTTTTTTCGGAAGGAATTTTCCAGTATTGAGCCCCGAGTTTTTCAGTTAAGAACCATTTCTCCAATAATCGAGCTGCTCGTCCATTCCCATCTCTGAATGGATGAATATGGGCAAAGATTAAGTGAATTATTGACGCGAAATAAAAAGTTTCTTCGAGGGATAGTTCTCTTGTAAATCGAATCGCGGGAAGGGCAAGCAATAAAACGTCAGCTCGACCGATAGATAATTTGGTTTGGTGGTCAGCGATCTGATGATTTGAAGAGATATCAGCTATTTCCTCGCAATTTTCTTCAAGGCCTTTTTGTATTTTTCGTTACCGGGGTCCAGGCTGATTGCCGTGTTTAGATCTTTCCGGGCCTGCGGATAGTCTTTCTTTTTTGCCCAGATCCGCGACCGGTTCACATAGGAAGAGGGATAGTCCGGATTCAGACGTATCGCGGCGGCATAATCAGACAGAGCCCGATCATATTTTTTTAGCTCATACCAGGAATTAGCGCGGTTATAATATGCCAGCGCGTATTCAGGCTTCAGTTTGATCGCGCGGGAATAGGAATTTATGGCGCTGTTTATATCTTTATTCTTATGATATTCAACCCCCCGGTTATTATAATCTTTGGCGGTTATCTTCTTTGGTTTTGGCTTCTTTTCTGTCTTCGCGGGAGCAATGATCCTCTGCTTTCTTAAGGCGAGATCAAGATTCTCTTCCGCCTTCTTATAACCCGGTTTGAGTTCAAGCGCCTTCTTATAATCGGCGATCGCGCGGGCAATCTCACCTTTCAGGTAATAGGCCACCCCCCGGTTATTATAGATCTGCGCGTCAGTTGGATCGATATCAATCGACGCATTATAATCATTAACAGCTCGGTCATAGTCTTCTTTCTTCCGGTAGCATAATCCTCTCATTGCCAGAGCGTTATCATCATCCGGCTTTAAAGCGAGAGATTTACTGTAATCCGCTATAGCCCGGTCATAATCCTTGTTATTGTAGTACGCCCTGGCGCGATTAGAATACGCCTTTTCATAATTGCTATCGAGTTCCAGTGCCTTGCTATAATTTTTGATAGCCTTATTGTTCTGCTTCTTCAAGTAATAAGCATAGCCGAGACGATTGAATGTTTGAGGATCTTTATTATTCAGCTCAATCGCCTTCTTATAGTCAGCGATCGCCCGATCGTAATCTTTCTTCTTGCGGTAGGTCCGACCGCGGTTTTTATAGACTTCCGGATAGTCCGGATCGAGCTTAATGGCTCTGGTGTAATAAGAGATTTTTTCATCAGGATCCGATGCCTGCTCTCCCTTTATAAAAAGATCACGCGCTTCCTGCAGCACTTTCATCCGTTCCGCTCTTTCGCGTGCTTTAATCAGTTCTTTTACTCGCTTATTATTGGGGTCGAGTTCTATAGCTTTATCGATTTCAGCGTCAGCGTTATCCGATTTCCCCTGAACGCTGTACAGTATAGCCAGAGAAATATGAGGAAGCGGAGAAGCGGCATCGATCTTCTGTGCCTGCCTGGCTGCCTTCATAGCGAGAAATAGCCATTTCTTTTCTTTGTTTTCCGATTTGAGATATTTATCAATATAAGCGTCTGCAAGTTTACATTGAGCCTCTGCCGAATCCGGATTATTCTTCACCAGTTCCTTGCAGGTCTCTATCCCCGAATCAGATGATAGGTTTTCCCCGGCATAAACATAAGAAAACGCGGTGATGGTTATCAGGAAGACGCAGAATAAAATCGAGTAATTTAAGGATACAATCTTTTTCATTTAGCCTCCTACTATTCTAAGTCAATAGAAGTTCTCTTTGCCTGTTTACTATTCGCACGGGTAATAATCCTGAATATATGTTCCTATTACTTCATCTTCACGTATGGTCCAGTCTCCGCAGCGTTTTATATAATAACCATCTACGCTAAAACCCAGGCAATCACTACAGGTCTGAATCTTGTACTTTCCGGATGAGTGAAGTTTCCCTGTCTCCTTGTAGAATTTCCAGATTCCGGAAGGTTTAGCGTTTTTAAATCGTCCTTTAATATGTAGATTCCCATTCTCGAAATATCTTTCATAAGTATAGGTAGTTATCATCTTCCCCATAACTCCTTTCTCAGATATCTTGCCATTGCTATGCCATCGCGTATAATGCCCTTCCAGTGAACCTCCGCCCTCCCCTTCGCATTCCGATTCAAATTGCTTATCCCCGTTAGTATAGTAGGTTATACGTCGTATCTTTGACCGTCCACATATTTAGACGCCCAAATTCTGATGCCGTCCTCGCGGTAGTATATATCCTCACCGTGCTTGAGCTGTTTGCAGCTCCAGAACCTGCCGTTACTTCGATAGATGGGCCTATTTTTATCGCAATAGTAAGTCCATTCTCTTCTTATCTGATTATTAGGATAATAGTAAATCTCTTGCCTTAGTTTACTATAGTCGTCTTCATTGTTTATTTCCGTCGGTTTTTTCTTTTTATGTTTTTCTGATTTTTTATCTTTCTTATCACTGGTTTTCGTTGAATCAGTGCTGTTTATAACTTTGTCGTCTATCTTCTTATCCAGTTCTTCAAAATCTTTCTTTACATCCTCATAATCAACTGACTCAGCGTCGTAAAAAAAATCTATTTCTTTTTCTATCATATTTTATAGCGTCGTAGTCAAAACTCTTCTTCTTCGGCGTATCCTTTTGATCTTCTTTTTTATCTTTCTTGTCTTCCTTTTTGTCTTCCTTCTTCTCTTTCTCCTCAATGACATTCATCATCTTCTCTATCTGCTTATCGGTTAGACCGCTTATAATCTCCGCGGTGATATTATCATCCTGCTCCATCAGTAGATTGCCGGCTTCATCAAACTTGCCCGATTCCAGGAGGGTTTTTATATCTCCGGCGGTTACCCCCGGTTCCAGGGAAGCATCCTCTGTCGGCTCGGATCCTGTTTCAAGAGGCGAGGTTAGCGCGTTTACTTCTTCCGGTGTAAGCGAATTGAGAATTTCTTCGGTTATTTCATCCGGTGTCTCCAGCAGGAGGGCGCCGGCTTCTTTCTCTTTCCCCGATTTGATAAGGTTACTCACGGTCTGCGCGATTGCTTCCGGTTCTGGCGGGGTTCCACTCTCGGAGGGTTTCCCCATCTCTTCCGGCTCTGAGGCCCCCATAATCTCTTCGACTTCATTCTCGGTGAGTTCGCTCAGTATCTCACCGGCAGCTTCATCAGGGAGAGTCATTAAGATTTCATTCGCTTCTTCCGCCTTGCCTTCCTTGATCAGTTCACTTATATCATCAGCGGTGACCTTCTCGGCCTGCGGTGATGGGGCAACTTCTCCCCCGGGCTCACCGGCATCCATAATCGCCTCAACTTCTTCATCGGAGAGTTTGCTTAGAAGTGTCTCGGAGGCATCGTCATCCATTCCCATCAGGAGTTTATAGGCTTCTTCGGCCTTTCCTTCCTTGATGAGTTGGACGATATCCTCCGGCGTGATTCCGGTTTTTTTCTTCTTCGCTTCTTTCACTGAGATAGTGAGAGAGTTCCCGGCCTTCTTTGCTCCGAACCGGTTTTCGGCGGATACTGAGATCGAGTGGGTACCCTTGCTCAGTTTCGTTGAATAGCCGGAGGATGTCTCTCCCCGTACTTTCCCGTCCAGAGTCCACGCATAGATAGATCCGGGATTATCCCCGGCGTTCGTCACCGAAAAGATGATGCTGGTATTCGTATCTATACCGTTCTTCGGTTCAAAGACGATTATCGGAGCGACAAGGGGTTTCCCTTTCTCACATAAGAACGAATCCTTCTCTATATTCCCGGTATATCGCTCGATAGTCGCCCGGCAGGCGGCTCCGTCTTTGCTATTCCAGGAGACTGTGAACCCTCGCGAAAGCACACTGCCGATGCCGAGGCTCAAATTCTTCGTTGCCAGCTTCCCGCAGCTCGGGGACACTGTTCCCGAAAATTCGTAGTTAGGCTGTGTCTTGCCGCCGATACCGGCGTGTATCTGTTCAACCTCGTAGCTCAATATCGCGTAATGAATACAATTATTCGAAGCGTAGACCAGGTATCCCGGATTGAAGATCGGGGCCTGCTCGATCTGGCCTGTTCTTAAATCCCAGGAGTCAACACTGTAGTAGGTTTCAGTACGATCTGGTTGTTCGCTAAATTTCTTCTTCTGGCCATTCCAGTTATGCTTGGTAATAGTCAGTTTCTTCCCGTCCATTCTCCCCCGCCATTCACATTTATAGCCTTTAGCTATAATCGGCTTGGTCTCCGGGGAGATCATCTTCTCAGTATTGCCTTTCTCCTCCCCGGACCTCATAACTTTCAGCTCGATATAGTAATCATCCTTATCTTTAAATACGTATGAGATGGTCGGGCCGGTGGCGAACTGCTTCCCCGCTTCCCCGTGTTTTCGGAGATACCAGACAAAAGTATCGGCAGACTTTACATTACGGCTGGTTTTGAAATTAACGGCAAATGTCGTCTTCTCATCTACCTTCGGAGAGGAAGGCAAAACGGTAAAATCCACAATGCTGTCGCCGAGTGTCACATTAATTTCACAGGTTGCCGTTACTGAGGACTGCGCGGAACGTTTAAACCCTGTGTAGGATGCCGTGATAGTGGTGGTCGCGCCGTCGTTGGCGGTATCCATTATGGTGACCAGGCCGTCCTTGGTTACCGTCGCCGCCCTCCGGTCATCCGAGGACCAGCTTGTCTTATCTGTCACATCTTCTTTCGAACCGTCTTTATAAACAACACTGGCGCGCAGCTGAAAAGTCTCCCCGAGGTCAGTTGCCCGAAAGAGTTTGGGATCCAGTATCAGTTCTACCGGTGTAAAATCTTTCTCAATATAGAAAGTCGCCTTGATCGGGATCTTTGCCGCGGCCGCGGATCCGACAGACGGAACCTTAACCGCCGGTGAATTAAGGGTGGTATAGCCATCTGCTTTAACCGTATAACCCCCGGATCCGGGGAGCGAATCCTTGAAAACAACAACTCCTAAATGATCGGTATTCCCTTTCTGATAACTGTTGTAAACCAGGGCGTTTTCAACCGGTATTGTTGTGGGGTTTCCGTTTTTATTTTTTTCATAGACGGTAATTTTCACGGTTCTTCGCCAGGTCTGAATATCAATCGAAACTTTGTCTGACATCTTTCCGTAATACGCGGTAACCTCCGCGGTACCCCCTCCTGTACCATGCGCGGTAAAAGTCCCGGTTTTCTGATCCATCGCGTTCGGTATAAAGATCGTCCCTCCCGTTACCCACTTTATTTTACCCGCCGGTATCTTCTCGGAACCCCCGGCGGCGAATATTTTCTCCACGGTAAATAATATCTGCTCCCCTGGCAATATCTTGAGTGGTCCTTCCGGATAAAGTTTGATCTTCGCTACCGGACTTTTCATATAAACGGTTAACTCGAAAGCGGAATCGGGATCCGCGACAGGAGGGGGAGGGATAGTGAATGTTTGCGACGTCGCGGTGTAATCTTTATGGGCCAGATGGGCGGTATATTTACCACCGACATGGCACCCGCTTAAGGTGATCGTACCGCTTTTATCCGTCTTTCCTTTGAGGATGGACGGGATACTGACTTCTACATCTTCTATTGGGTCGGTTGTCAGGACTCCATTGTCTCCCTCCTGGAATACGGTCATTTTTACATACCGCTGTCGGGGAAGAACCTTGCAGACTATAGTATCCTTAAACTCACCGAATTTAGCCGTTATTTCCGCCGACCCTTTGTCAATCCCGGTGGTTTTCCCGGCAGTATCCACTGTCGCGATCGAACTGTCGGTTGAACTCCAGATGAGATCCTTGGCTGGAATTGTTTTCGGAGTCTCCCCGGGATATTTGACTACGGCGACCAATCGCTTCTCTTCCCCGGGGTGGATCTCAAGCGAATTAACCCTCTTTGAAACTCCTTTCTCCCGTATCTCTATCGATCCGATTGCCCGAACTTTTAAGGTGAGTGTAGCTGTCTTCCTATAATCTTTCCCCCGGGGGTATGTGGCTTTTATAGTAATCCTGTCATTATGTTTAGCGGTGCTATTGATAGTTACAATCCCTTTAGAGACCGAGCCTATGCTTTTCTCGTCGGTGGACCATTCGCAGAGGATGTTCTCCGTAACATCTACGGGATTGCCGTCGGGATATGAAGCTGTCGCTCTAAGTTCAATTGATTTTCCCGGCTGAGGGACCTGGGCCGGATCTTTTTTTTCAATGGTAAGTTTGGATGGTTTAGCTCCTTTGACGGTCACGGTGACATTTGCATCATCTTCCGCTCCACCCGATTTATAGTAAGCGGTTATGGTAAACTTATCTCCGTCCAGAGCCTGTGACGCGATCTTAAATCTCCCCTTTCCCAGGGGACGGGTGACATTACTCGGTTTTACGTCCCAGAGAGCCTTCTCGGAGACATCTTCCTTATCGGCATGGAGGTATTCCGCCTTTGCGCTGTAATTAAAATCATTCCCGGGGGAGGGGACCGCTCCCGGCGGATCTTTCTCCAGGATCAGCTTTTTTAATACTTTGTGGAGTCTGACTTTTACCGAGCTTCTCGCCCGTCTGGAACTGCCGGGAGCGGGCTCCTGTTCGTAGATAGTACCCTGGTTAGTCCCGTCCGGCCTTTCAATGGCATCAAGTAAGAAAACAAGATCTGGTGGCAAATCCTTCTGATCACTATTCAAATCGAGAATATCCAGGGCGGAGTAAAAAGATTTCCCGATCAGATCCGGAACCTTAAAACATTTATTCTCCAGCGCTTCGATCCTCCCGGTAACCTTATTGACCTCCCGGCAATAAAACTTCCAGCTAGTCATAAACGCGGTCTTGATTGTCTTCTCATGGCCACGGGTGGTAACTCCGAATTTCACCCACGACGGGAAGATGAGGGGAGCCTTCTTTAAGAATTCCTTGTCGTCGCATCGGCCGCAGTAGTTAAAGTTGTCTTCCAGGAAATTACGGTAGATTTTTGAGAGCCGATCTTTCTCCAGTTTATATTTCTGCTCTCCCATCTTCTCCGCGTATTCACGGGCTTTAAATATTACGCTTAAAATAGTCGGGGCATTATCGGGGAGAGTATCGGCTATAGCCTTCTCAAAACCACCACGCTGGGCGATCTTGTCCGGCTCAAATCCTTCCAATTTGTGATTTTTCTTGTTGCCAAAATCCTTTAATTTCTTTAACTCCGCCTTCTTTGTCTCTAATTCCTGCAATTCTTTTTTGTTCAAGCATTCTTTTAATTCATCCGATGTTGGTTTCCCCTCTTGTGCTCCATAGAGTAGGTAGGAAGGGAATATAACCATGAAGCAGAAGAAAATAAATGCGGTTAAAACCCTAATATTTCTCATAGTTGACCTTTTCCCCAAGAATGTTAATTCAACATTATCAAACCGCAAGGCGCCGGCAGAAATGCGAGAGGGAAAAATTTCTTAATCTTCTCCCCCTCAAATGTTCATAAATAGACATTTTGCTTGCTGAGAAACTAATACAAACGACTGGTGAAAATCAATAAAAACTCGATTATTATAGATGATCTTAAAAATATGTATGAACTTTGAGTCCAAATTAAGGATGTTTAAGAGAAGAATACTCCGGGATTTCTTTCACTATGCGAAGAGCGCTTGGTCCCCAGATATCGGAAACAGAGAATTGACACAACGGACGGAACATATATAAATACTTGACCGGTGTGGATATGAATATCCTGATAAATCCGATATTCTCCTTGCAGAGATAGAATTGGGAAGATAGCATGAGCTGGCTGCATAACGAATCAAGTCGAAACCACTGTTGAAATATCAGCGACACCGTCATGTGATGAGGATGTCAGAAATGTCAACTTTGCCAGTGACTCGGAGATAGAAGACTCAAAGCGGGGAGAACGCAATGACATAATCTGACACTACCATCATCATGAGGCAGCGGACACACGGCGGCAGGATGACCACTATTCCGGTCGTGTTTCTTCTCGTTGTCGCGTTAAGCATCGGAATCATGCTCTTGCCAACAGCAGCCAGCGCCGCCACCTCCTCCACACCCACCGCGGCCACCTATGTAACCAATGGAAGTGTCGAGGCGATACTGCCCTCGGGCGGAATCATCTACATCGGCGGCAACTTCACCCAGGTAGGCCCCGTCGGTGGACCGATGTCGACTAGGAACTACATCGCCGCCATAAACGAGGCCACGGGGGCCGTCACCGCCTGGAACCCGGGCGCGGATTCCACTGTTTACTGATGCCGTGCTTATCACAGCCATCATATTCAATATAATGGGAATGATCAGGTATAGACACACGGATATAAGGAGCGGAATATGACCCGTTGGATCACACTTCTTGCGATGTACTTACCGGTAACAATCGCTCTGTCTTCCTCACACGCTTCCGCGACAGATCATGAAAGAATAAAATTGGTTTCGCAAAACCAGAATCGGTTTGCAATTGATCTATATAAGACAATCAACACAGAAGAAGTTAATATTATATTTTCGCCTTACAGTATCTATACGGCCTTAGCTTTAACATATGCCGGCGCACGGGCGGAGACTGCGGAACAGATAGCTGCCATACTTCATTTATCACCGGAGAATGAATCATTTCATTCGGATCTTGCTGAAATACAGCGGCAGCTCAACGCGATCGAACAGAGCAAGGAAATCCAGCTCAGTATAGCTAACTCAATGTGGCTGCAGGAGAGGTATCATTTTCTAAAAGAGTATGTGGAATTAGCGGAGAATTCCTATCAGACAGAGATGACCTCTGTGGATTACGGAAAAAACACGGAGACCATACGGCAGGAGATCAATTCATGGGTAGAGAGAAATACTAATGAAAAAATCAAAGTATTCCTCTCCAAAGCGCCCGATCCTATTACACGCTTCATGTTGGTAAATGCTATCTATTTTAAAGGTGATTGGGTCACCCAATTCGACAGAAGCCAAACAACAGAAATGCCCTTCTATCTCCACGGCAATGAAACAATTGAAGTGCCTATGATGGGTGAGGTTAGTAAATTCAACTATGGTGAAGATGCAATTGTACAGGTTCTCTGGATGCCCTATGCCAGCGAGCGAATTTCGATGGTGGTTTTATTACCCAGAGCACTGGATGGCCTGCATAAAGTAGAAGAGATGCTGGCGGTAGATATCTTGGAGGAATGGAACAAGCGCTCCCGGAAAAGGCTAGTTTCTGTATGCCTTCCAAGATTTGAAATGACAGGGGAGCTTGATCTAAAAAAAGTTCTGCGAGTAATGGGAATCACAGATGCATTCGATATAAACAAAGCCAACTTCGCCGGAGTGGACGGAGACCCGCATTGGTTATATATCGGGAGTGCCGATCATAAGGCCTTCATTAATGTTAATGAAGAGGGTACGGAGGCCGCGGCGGCAACTGGTGTAGGCTTCTGTTTCCCTTCGGGAACGGAGGTGCTAACCGACCTCGGCCCGCAACCTATAGAGACAATAGAGGGAGGAGAAGAAGTATACGCTTTCGATATGGCTACTGGAGAATGGGTCGTCACGGTAGTTACCGAGCGCCTGTCACACCAATACTCGGGAGAGATGATCACCATTCGATCAGACAATAGTTCGATCCAGGCGACTGGGAACCATCCTTTTTATGTGCTGCGCGGGGATCGCCTAGCCGCGCGGCCGCTACCGCAAGACATCCCCGATGAGGAGCGAGGAACTACAGGGGAGGGGCGTTGGGTTGAAGCCCGTGATCTCAAAGAAGGTGACACGCTGAAGGTCAAGAATGGTGTCAATTTGATAATCACCGGCCTCGTGAGCCGGAATATAGAGACCAGAGTTTACAACCTCAATGTAGAAGCCTATCACAACTATGCCGTGGATCAAAAGGGCATCCTGGTACATAATAAAGCAACTCCGCCACCCATAGAATTCCGAGCAGATCATCCATTCTTATTCCTGCTTCGAGACAATCTGACAGGAACCATTCTGTTTATGGGTAGAGTCAGCAATCCTTCAATTAATGAAAAGTATCGTTGAAACCGGGAAGTCGAGGTTCTGGAATATCATCGTCCTCAATCCCTGGAATCTCTAGAGTTTACTTTGAGGATTCCGGGGATCTTCCGTGAATCCACCGGCCTCTGGGCGGTTAAGAGTATAAGTCGGTTCTACTTCAGGGGGCAGGGAATGGAGCCGATCACCAGATAAACCGGCTTAATTAATGATGAGAGGGAGGGGCGGTTCCATATGGAGCCGCCTTTTCTCTATGGGTTCAATTAGGCGAATATGATGAAATCCCGAATCAAAAAGACCCAGATCAAGCATTTCACAATATCCGAAGAGGATAAGTTCCGGAAGACAGTAGAGAAGGGAGTAGTGTCCATAAGTCCCTTCCGCGGTGGCAGAACAAGACACTTTGTTGCCTGCCCATCACTTCTCTTCTTGGTTTTCTTATATCGCTTCTAAGGCCTTAACATGACGCTTTAATCCCTGATTTCGTGCTCAACTCGTTTTACCCCATGGTGTAGTATCACTATACTCGATCTTTTTTGCATTGCCCTTAAATTTAGCTTCAAAATCAGCTATCAAAGTCTAAGAATATGAAGGGTAGTGCCATTTTTATGCTTTTTTAGGCTGCGCTTCAAAACCCTTAACTCACGCCACTTGATCTTGTACTCCTTTATACACGGGTCAGCTCAAAATTGTACTTCGTAAAAGGGCCTTTTTACGAAGTGTTTGACATAACCCACTGGGGAATAAATGGAACCGAGGAGTTGGTGATTACGAAAACACGGAAAATGGGTAAAATTCGGTATTTTTAGAAGATTTCCGGCATAGTGGTGGGTTGATATTGTAAAGGTATTATAACCCCGTACAGAGGATGTGAGGGGTTGGAAAGGGGTGTCTGGGGTAGGGTGATGGTATGACAGGAGTTTCTGGTGTTTCCGGTGTTTTCCGGAAAGCAAAGGTACGGCTCCCCCGTTTCCGGGAGAACCGTCCCTTTTCCCTGACCTGATTGAATTATCTTACCTCGTCACCGGAACATCCCCCGACCCACCAAAGTAAACCCGGCTCACTCCAGAAATCGCCCACAAGCCAGAAGACCCCCGGAATATCCCGATGTCGTCTCTTCCATCACCTTTATAGTCACCTGGAACTGGCTGATCCACACTACTGCCGAAGTAACTTCTGGTAACCCCTCTGATAGCCCAGAGTCCAGAGGCACCACGAAAGATGCCGGTTTCCCAGGTTCCATTCCCGTCATAGTCACCAGGAACAATCGTATCTGAAGACGAACCGAAGTATATACGAGTTATATTTTTAATCGCCCATAATCCGGATGATCCTCGGAATATCCCGATGTCCTTTGTTGAATCTCCATCGTAGTAACCGGAAGCTGGTAAATCCGCGGATCCTCCGAAGTAGGCTCTTGTGACTCCACGTATGGCCCAGAGACCTGAATTGTATCGGAAGATACCAATGTCAGCGGTCCCGTCTCCATCGTAATCACCTGGTTCCGGGAGATCACTAACACTTCCGAAATAAGTTCGAGTGGTACCACGAATTGCCCAGAGACCGGAGGTTCCCCGGAAGATACCTATCTCGGTTGTTCTGTCTCCGTTGTAATCTCCGGGGACTGTCTCATCTGCTGAAGAACCGAAGTAGACTCGGGTGACACCTCTGACTGCCCAGAGTCCGGAACCTTCCCTGAATATGGCAATGTCTGAGGTTCCGTCACCATTATAGTCGTAAATCCAGGGCGGAGCAATAACCGGTGTTGGGGATGGCGCTATCGTGGGTTTCGGCGTCGGCGGAACGGTGGGTTGCGGTGTCGGAGGCACTGTTGGAGCCGGAGTCGGCGGTACCGTGGGAGCCGGTGTT
>Ga0207996_1001562_pt1 | contig 15504 bp, 12 predicted proteins | sample AntAceMetag02UKG_FD_184773 | JGI IMG/M metagenome (GOLD analysis project Ga0207996, IMG submission 184773) | Saline lake microbial communities from Ace Lake, Antarctica - Antarctic Ace Lake Metagenome 02UKG (SPAdes) (version 2) | ecosystem: Environmental > Aquatic > Non-marine Saline and... | reverse complement strand
ATAAGGTTAATCAAGCTGGAAAGGAGGTGGCAGCGAGCTTGAATTGTCGCGGCGTTTCTACATATAAAGTAAAAACGCAAAAAAAGTTAAAAAGATCAACTTTTTGTAACTAAACTATAACAAGTATTAATCGTTGTGTTATTTTTCTTCCTGTTATGTTGTATTAATTCAAGCGTCTCTTCCAAAGAGAATATTTCGCTGGATTATGTTGTTGGCCCCGGAGATGAACTATCTATAACTGTTTGGGGACACGATGATCTGAGCAGGGATGTAACAGTTAGCAGAAAAGGAGATATAACAATAGCTCCTCTGGCAGTTATGCATGTTGCGGGAAAGACACTTGGACAGGTTGAAAAGGATGTAAAGAAAGTCTTTTTGAAATATGTTCTGGATCCAAGGGTCAGTGTTGCTATAAAGAAGTATGAGAGTCAGCGTGTAGTTGCGTTAGGAGAGTTAAGAAGTTCCTCATCATTGACGGGAACCACCGGACCCGGCAGACATATATTGAAAGGACCAACAGAATTCGCAGAATTTCTTATGTCTATAGGCGGACCTACCCAAAACGCAGATAAAAAGCGCATAAAACTGATAAAACAGGATGGAATAATAATTACAATTGATTTGAACACTTATATGTTAGAGTCAAAATCCGAAGAATATATATATGTGGAAGACGGTGACAGATTATTTGTTCCGTCTATCGTTCTGGAGGACAAGGTCTTTGTTATGGGAGAGGTTAGATACCCAAAAGTTGTCCATTATCGCGCAGGAATGAGGCTTATTGAAGCTATCGCAGAAGCCGGAAGTTTTACAGAGAGCGCAACTATAAGAAGCACAAAAGTTGTAAGAGGCAGTTTTGAGAAACCAGAGGTCATCTCTGTCGCAACCAGAAAAATATTTAAAAAGGGATCTATTAAGAACAATATTCTTCTTGAACCAGGAGATATAATATATGTTCCCAGATCAACGATTGGAAGCATAAATTATTTTATTAAACAAATTCTTCCAAGTTTGCAGCTGGCAGCGCTTACAAACGCTCTGACTATAGGCGCGGCTCATGAAGATGCCGTTATCAGAAGTAAATAGGAGAAGATATGCCTGCGTATGAAATGGATATCCACGATTACTGGCGTATTGTAAACAGAAGAAAAATCCGCATAGCGCTATTCGTTTTGCTAACTATAACAGCCACGATTTTCTACACAAAGATGCAGGCCCCTATCTACGAAACATCATCTATAATCAAGGTGGAAAAAAGAAAAGCAATCGCCACAATACTTACGGATATTGTTACATATTCCCCCGGAGATACGATGGAGTCCGAAAGCGCCAATATTACAAGTTTCAATGTGCTTGGAAAGGTAGCTCAGCAGGTCGGATTACTAAAGAAGGATACTTCCATCATAGAAAAAGAAGAGATAATAAGAAACTTGAAGAATAATGCAAAAACAGAAGTTATCGGCGATACAAATCAAATAAAAATTTCTGTATCTTCTGACAGTGGAGAAAAAGCCCAAGCACTGGCGAATAAAATAGCAGAGGTATACGTACTGGAACACCACCTCTCCAAAATAAAAGAGGCTCAAAATGTTAAAAAATTCATTGAGGCGCAACTCAAAAACTATCAGAAAGCTTTAAGCGAAAGCGAAAGAAGGCTCTATGAGTTTCGTAGCAAAAACCCAATGTTTAATATCAAGAAAAAAGAGAATATAGACTATTCAAACCAGCTGGCTAAAGTTATTGAACTTGAGAAAAAAGCCGTTGATTTAGAAGTTCGGCTTTCAACTCTTTTAACTGAGTACACTGAGGAATATCCCCCTGTTAAACTTATTAAAGGGAAAATTCAAAAAATCCGCAACAATATTGACGTCGAAAGAAGAAAACTTCTCTTAAAAAAGAAAGATGCTTCGGAAAAAGAAATTGAGTTAGCTCAATTAAGCAGAGATATCACAATTAACGAAACTATTTATTCAATGTTTAAGAATAAATTTGAAGAAGCAAGAATAATGGAAGCTGAAAAAGCAAAAGAAATAACAATTGTCGAACCTGCTCCTTTACCTCGAAGACCAACAAGTCCAAAGATGGGAACAAACGTTATAATGGGAACTGTCATAGGAGTAATTCTTGGACTGATTTTTGCATTTGTCTCTGAGGCACTAGATACTTCCATAGGAACAATTGATGACATGGAAGAATTTCTTAAGGTCTCTGTAATAGGAGTTGTTCCTCACGTTAAATCTTCTGAAGAAAGGCTAAGATTCTGGAGAAAATTATTTGTTAAAGACAAAGGTAAAGAGCCCTACTATAAGAAGCTTATAACCCATTTTGAACCTAAAAGCCCGATATCTGAGGCATTTCGTATTATCAGAACAAATATGGAGACGCTGAAAGCAACAAAGTCCTGCAAAACCATGCTTTTCACAAGCTCCGGCTTGCATGAGGGAAAAACAATGGTGCTGTCAAATGTTGGTGTCGTATTGGCTCAAATGGGAAAGAGAGTTCTTTTGGTAGAAGCAGACTTTAGAAAACCTATATTAAAGGACATGTTTGGAATAAACAGAGAACCGGGCCTTACAAATTACCTCATAGGGCAGCTTGACTGGAGAGAGGCTGTACAAACATCAACCGATATCCTGTTAGGAAAACTTGGATTTGACGCAACACTTAAGACCCCAGGGATTGAAAATCTTCATATCTTAACTGCCGGGATAATCCCATCTAATCCTGCAGAGCTGTTGCAGTCAGAAAACATGAAAACTTTTATAAATGAATCCAAAAAAGAATTTGACATTGTGCTTTATGATACTCCCCCTATTCTTCCTGTTACCGATGCCATAGTAATGAGTAAATTAGTGGATGGCGTAATATTAATATACCAGGTTGGGCGAACCTCGCGCCAGGCAGTTATAAGAGCAAAGAACCATCTTGAAAAAGCAGAAGCAAAAATACTTGGCATAATTCTCAACGATATAAAGATAGATATGGAAATAGATACATCAAGTTATTATAAGTATCGCTATTACACCTCTATTTCTGAAGAGAAAAAGACCAATTCCTCGTAATGCCATTAAAAACTCCTCTTTCAGCCAAAGCAACATGGATACTGCCGATAGCCTTTATTTGTTTTAGCCTAATACTGGGCAAGCTTGTAGCTACTACGTCAGCTTACATGCCGCTGCTTCTGGTAGTTGGCGTGAGCGTATTGATTCTTGCCTTAATTCGCATAGATTATGCCCTCTTTCTGCTGATATTTTCTATGCTTCTTTCTCCTGAGCTGGGCGCTGGAACAGCAGGAGGAAGAGATATAACGATCAGAGTGGAGGATATCCTGCTTGCCGTAATAACATTTGCATGGCTCGGGCGGATAGCAATAAACAACAAACTGGGAGTCTTTGCAAAGACTCCTCTAAATAAACCCATAGCATTCTATTCTCTTATATGCGTTCTCTCAACATCTATAGGCATTATTACAGGCAGAGTGGACGCATTAAAGGGAACATTCTTTGTGCTCAAATATATTGAATATTTTCTTCTATATTTTATGGTTGTAAATACAATAAATTCCAAAAAACAGATTAAACTGTATTTAACAGCGTTATTTGTTACTTGCTTTTTAATCTCGATTTATGGAATTAACCAGATAGGAACAGGAAGAGTTTCTGCTCCTTTTGAAGGAGAGATGGGAGAGCCAAATACATTGGGCGGTTATATGATTTTCATAATAGCATTAGCTCTTGGATTACTTGTTTATATAAAGAGCAAGCGTATAAAATATTCATTATTAGCATTGATTGCCTCAATTGTCCCGCCTTTTCTTTTTACTCTTTCAAGGGCATCATACATGGCCCTATTTCCCATGTATTCTTCTATCATCTGGTTCGGAAAAGCAAAAAGCAAATTAGTTCTTGTTTTTATCATCGTTATCCTGCTCGGATTCTTTTCCGTTCCAAGAGAAGTAAAAAAACGAGTGGAATATACATTCAAACCACAAAGAGAAGCTCAGGTAAAGATAGGAAAGGTAACTCTTGGTCCTTCTACATCTGCAAGAATTATAAGCTGGAAAACAAGCTTGCAAGACTGGAAAAATCATCCCATTCTAGGATATGGTACTACAGGGTATGCATTTATTGATGGGCAATACATCAGAACCCTTATTGAATCCGGGATATTAGGACTTATAGGTCTTCTGTGGATAATTACCGCTGCGATCAAGAACGCTGCAAGAAATCTGAAACAGCAATCGGACCCTCTATATAAAGGACTGTGTCTTGGATTTCTGGCAGGACTTATAGGCCTTACAGTTCACGCTCTGACAGCAAACACATTCATAATCATCAGAATTATGGAGCCATTCTGGTTTGTAGCTGGGATGGTGGTGGCGATTCCAGGTTTGAAAGATATTGAATAATGAGAATATTAATTATTCGTTCATGGGGAAGAACCGCATTTGAGCTTGGGGAATATTGCAAAAATGCATTTGAAGAAATTGGACACGCTGCGAGCTTATTTGATTATAACGATGAAAGAATCTCTTCCCGATTTTCTTTTTTAGGAAATATAGAAAAAACTTTCGCGCAAAGGAATCTTCTGAGAAAAATTTCTAATTTCAAACCTAACTTGATTCTGGTTATTAAAGGAGATAGAGTTCCGCTGGCGATTATTCATAAAATAAAGGATGAATTCAAAATTCCTGTAGCCAATTACTGGATAGACGATCCGTATTATATTGATATATCTCAAAAAATCTCTTCTTTTTATGACTATTTTTTCACCAATGATCCTGAGTGCGTTCAAATCCACAAAAAATCAGGTTGCAGACATGCGAAATTCTTGAGCTTTGGGTGTTTGCCTGAATTGCATAAAAAAATTAATCTCTCTGAAGGTGATTACAAACAGTACGCTAGTGATATATGCTTTGCCGGAACAGTTTCAGAAGGAAGAATGAAAATCCTTGAGGCATTGGGTGATTTTAACCTGAAAATTTGGTCACCTCCAATTGTTTCTTTATTAGGAAAAGAATATAAAATAGAAAAAAAAGAAATCGCACGTACATTGCCCATTTATAAAAAATTCAAAGGGCATGCAGTATGGGCAAGAAATCTGATTAAGGCATACAATGCTTCAAAGATTGTTTTAAATATTCATTCACCTCAACCTGTTCCAATCATGCGTGACTTTGAGGTCACTGGCTGTGGAGCATTCCTGTTGACCGACCACGCCAGAGAGCTAAAATCTGTATTTAAGCTAGGAAAAGAGATAGTTTGCTATAGAAATATTGATGAATTAAAAAACAAGATTGAATTTTATTTATCTCATCCGCAAAAAAGGGAAGAAATCGCTAGACAAGGTCAAAAAAGATCCTACAAATGTCACACATACGCTATTCGCATGCAAGAATTAATTTCTTTTATTGAGAAAATGGAATCATGAACAGATTCACAGATAAAGTTATAGGAAATACATTCTGGCTTTTATCGCAAAAAATAGTTGGAAGGGGGTTGTCCCTTTTATTGACAATTTATCTTGCTCGTGAATTAGGGAGTCTGAATTTTGGGAAATTAACTTTTGCTATCAGTTTTGGCTCTATTTTTCTAATCTTTTCAGATATGGGGCTTACAACCCTTACTGTTAGAGAAGTAGCAAGATATAGAGATAAGGGATCGGAATATATTGGGAAAACTTTACCGTTAAAAATTTTTATTTCTATTCTTGCATTCTTGATGGTGTATATATCCAGCGTTATTGTAAAATTAAGTCCTGATATAAAGATTATAGTCTATTTAATAGCTGCATATCTTATCCTTCAAAACATAGGGGCCTTCTTTGGGGCTATTTTCCAAGCATATGAAAATATGAGATATATGATGATTTCAGGTATTATACAGAGGGTTTTTCTTTTGTTTGGATGTTTGATATTACTTTATATTGGGTATGGAATTATTTCCGTATGTTTCTGTTATTTATTAAGCAGTATTTTCTATTGCTTGCTAAGTATAAATTTTACATATTCCAGATTTCTGCAACCTCGTTATCAAATAAATATAAGATTCTGGAAGGAAAGTTTAAAAAAATCCTTGCCTCTTGCTCTTATCTTTATAATATCTATGCTGTATTATCATACTGATATTATAATGCTGGGCAAGATGAAAGGCCAAGAAGTCGTAGGATGGTACGGAGTAAGTTATCGTATATTTTTCACATTGGCCACTTTAGCAGGCGCTTTTTTGGGGGCAATTTTTCCTGTTATGTCCAGGGTTTTTAAGCAATCACCTAAATTACTGAACAAGACTTACCAGAAATCTATTAAGCTAATGGTTGGGATTGGAATTCCTCTTTCTATTCTTACTTATTTGCTTTCTGAAAAGATTATATTTTTTCTCTTCGGACCTGAATATATCTGTTCGATTTCAATTCTTCGAATTTTTTCCCTACTTCTTACATTTAGTTATCTTAATGGCTTAGCTGGATATTTTTTGACGTCAACAAATCGGCAGATGCTAACTGTCAAGATACTTGCCATAACTACCAGCATTAATATATTCCTCAATTTTATTTTCATACCCCACTATAGCTATATAGGAGCAGCGTATGCAACAGTAGTCTCGGAAATTCTCTTTTATTCCATATTCTATTTCTCTGTACCCGAGAAAATCCCCTCTATCCCTTTAAGAGAAATTGGGAAACTTATAATCTCATGCCTAGTAATGGTTGTACTTGTAGTCGTTTTAAAACAAAGAGCACTTAATCTCCTGCTGATTCTTGGATCTGGATTAGTCGTATATTTCTACTGCATCTGGGTTACAGGATATATCTCTGCAGAAGAAAAGGTAAAATTAAAAAATATTTTTATGACTGCTAAAACAAAATGAATAAACAAATGAGACTCAGCGTGGTTATTGCTACCAGAGACGAAGAAAAGAATATAGGGAAATGCATGGAATCTGTGAAATGGGCAGATGAAATTGTAATAGTTGATGATGTAAGTGCGGACAGGACGGTTGAAATATGCAAAGGATATACCAACAAAATTTTTATTAACGATAGCAAGGAAGATTTTCACAAAAATAAAAATCTCGGAATTGAAAAAGCAAGTAAGGACTGGATTTTAAGCATTGATGCTGATGAGAGGATAACTGAAAAACTTTCAGAAGAAATTAAAAATGCCATTCAAGATAAAGAAAGAATTGGCTATTATATTAGCCGTAAAAATTATTTTTTAGGGAAATGGATAAGAGGATGCGGATGGTATCCTGATTATATCATCAGGCTTTTCAGAAAGGGAGTTACTGAGTGGCCTTTGGAAATTCATGATGTTCCAAGCATAAAAGACAAATCCAAAGTTGGATATCTCAACAATTCCTTGATACATATGAGCTATACAAGCATTGAACAATACATAAAGAAATTCGCTCAATACACGACTAAGCTTGCTAAAGAGGAACATGAAAAAGGAACTCGAATAACAAAAGTTAATTTTCTGTTCTTATTTTTAATTAAACCTTTATACTGGTTTTGTCGCAAATACTTTTTAATGCATGGTTATGCGCAGGGGTTCAGAGGTTTTTTTATAAGTGTTGCTTCAGCATCCACTATATTTATGAGTTACGCAAAATTATGGGAAATTCTACAAAAAGATTAGAGATGTATAAAATCCTTTATATTGACAGTACTACGGGAATATTCGGCGGGGGACAGATAAGTTTATTAGAGCTACTGGCAAACCTAGATAGAAAAAAGTTTATTCCACTGGTTGTTATTAGTAAAAACAAAGAATTGGAGGGGAAAATAAAAAAACTAGGAATAGAATGCAGAATTATTTATATGCCATCTCTTAAAAAAATTAATCCTTTCCACTTTTTAACTGCATGCTGGGAAATTCTCAACTACGCCTATAAGAAAAAAGTTACACTCATTCATACTAATACTTCTCGTTCCACTATCTATGCGGTTTTGATATCAAAAGTTCTAGGAATTCCACTAATCTGGCATGTGAGAATTCCACATTCAGATGGCTTATTAGATAAATTTCTTGCTCGTTTCGCTTCACGGATAATTATAGTCTCCCGGATAGTAAAAAAGAGGTTTGACTGGTTAAAGAGTAATAAAGTGGAACTTATTTATAATGGAGTAGATATAAATAAATTTTCTCCTACATCAGTACAAAATAATCTAAGAAGAGAATTTAACATAAGCAATAAAGACATAGTAATAGGAATTATCGGGAGGCTTTCTCCTGAAAAAGGCATTGAGTTTTCTATTTCAGCAATGCGAGATATAGTAAAAGCATATTCACATACAAAACTCCTTATTGTTGGAAGGGGAAATGAGAAATACCGCCTTTCTCTTAAGACAGGAATTGATGAATTAAACCTATGCCAGCACATTATTTTTGCGGGCTTTTACGAGGATATCCCTAGAATATTAGGCTGTATTGATATATTTTGTCTTCCTTCTTTAACTGAAGGATTTAATAGAAGCTTACTGGAGGCAATGGCATGCGGAGTACCGTGTGTAGCTACCAATGTGGGTGGAAATGTTGAAATTGTAAAGGATAAGAGCAATGGACTATTAGTTCCATCTGAAGATTCTAAAGCAATAGCATCTGCAATTATATATCTTTTGAATGATAAAGAAAGAGCAAAAAAAATGGGATTGAATGCACGCAAACTTGTGAAAGAAAAATTTAGCATTGAGAAAAATGTGGAGAAAATTGAGGAACTATATTTGCAAATTTTTGAGTAACCATGAGGATTAAATGGAGTATGTAAACTGCGATCTTTGCGGTGCGAATGACTATGAAGTGATATGTAGAAAAGCCAGATTCAACATGGATATATGCAATGTAATCTGCAAAAAGTGTGGACTTATATATATCAATCCACGAATGGATCCGCAGGAAAGCAGGGAATTTTACAAAAAGGAATACCGCATTTTATATAACCAGATTCCTGAACCAACAAAGGAAGTTATCGAAAGAAATCTGGAAGCAGGAAGAAAAATTTTGGATTTTGCGAGCGATTGGGTAAAGAATGCAGCAGAAATATTGGAAGTGGGTTGTGCAACGGGTGGATTGCTACAGGTCTTCAAAAATGAAAGGGACGGACATGTTTTTGGGATTGAGCCGTCTCTCAAATACTCAAGGTATGCGAGAGAAGTATTTAAACTGAACGTATTTACTGGAACCATTGAGGAGTTTATTGCCAAGTCAGAGAAAAAAGGAGTCTACGATTTTATAATACTATCTCATGTATTAGAGCATTTTTCCTCACCGAGCGAGATGCTGGAAGAAATTTGTACGTTTCTAAAAGAAAATGGGAAAATTTATATAGAAATTCCCAACATAATGAATCCTTATCGAAAATTATCGTATTTCTTTGAAGTTGCTCACCTTTATAATTTTTCACCTGTTACCATACAACTCCTCCTTGATAAGACAGGACTTCAGATCTTAAAATTTGACGATTACGCAAGTTACATAATGCTAGTTGCCCAAAAAACAAATAAAGAAAAAACCCTCAATTATAATGGAGAAGAATATAAAAAAGTCCTGCGTTACCTTCAAAGATACAGAATTTATGGAAGACAAGTTTCATTATTCAGGCAATGGGGTAGGTCAATATTACTTAGGATGCTCGGCCGGGAGCAAGGGGAGAGAGTGTGGGAAGTTCTGAAAGAGTGGAGAAGAAAGCGAGGTAACAAGCAGAGGCATTATGAGAATAGGAATTGACATCCGAGAGCTTGAAAAAGGCAAGTTCACCGGCATCGGCAGATATTTAAGACAGTTCCTGTCGTTCGCAGCGGAGAATGATAAACAGAATGAATATGTGCTTTTTGCAAATCAAAAGACTGATTATAATATTAAAGTAGAGAACCAAAAGTTAATAATTATTCCTGAAAAAATAACTTTCTTGTGGGACCAGATAAAATTACCATTTCATCTTAAAAAACAAAGCATAGATGTTTTCTTAACTCCTTATTTTAAAGCTCCTTTGTATAAGTCTGCGAAGACAGTAGTGATCATAAATGATATTATTCCTTTGGCAGCTCCTCAATATCAGAAATTGAAATATTTTTTAAAAAAGTCTTATTTTAGAGCTATGACAAAAAGAACTGTCAAAAAGGCAGATAGAATAATCACTATCTCTCAACATTCCAAAAAGGATATAATTAAATTTTTTGGAATTGACAGCACTAAAGTAGAAGTTATAACACTCTCTGTTGAGTTTCATAACTTAGATAAGCTTAAAAGCGAAAAGATTATAAACAGATATGGAATAAAAGATAAATTTATTTTTTATTTTGGTAATTTCAATCCGCATAAAAACATTAAAGGATTATTAATGGCATATAATAAATTGCCAGATAATATAAAAAACCATTATGGACTTGTAATAGGCGGCAAGAAAAACAAACACCATAGCGATTTAGTTAAACTTGTTAAGTTGCTTGCCATAGAAAATAAAGTAATATTTGTTGATTTTATTTCAGACGAAGATTTGCCTTATTTTTATAATGCTGCCCAGCTTTTTGTCTTCCCGTCTCTTTACGAGGGGTTTGGGTTACCAGTTTTGGAGGCAATGGCTTGCGAAACACCCGTTGTTGCTTCTAATTCTACTTCTATTCCTGAAGTAACAGGTAATGCGGCAATATTGGTAGATACTAACGATACAAACCAATTGTCAAAAGCGATGAAGAAAGTTTTATTGAATGAAACATTACAGAATGACTTGATAAAAAATGGCATAGAAAGAGCCAAAAAATTTTCGGTAGAAAAGATGGCTCATAAGATACTAGGGGTTCTTAGCGAAGGGAACGACAGCGTTTAATAATATGACACATCTGAATATAGCAAATATTAAAAAAATCCTTATTATTACGTTCGGAGGCATAGGTAATATGATTATGCTAACTCCTGCTTTAAGCGTCCTACGTAATGAGTGCAAAGGCGCCAAAATTTATTTGTTAGTAGGTCCTTACGGCGCGGAAAAGGTGGTAAAAGAAAGCAATTTAGTTGATGAAGTGATTATTTTCGATATGAGCAAAGCAGGTTTATTTACTTTAATAAAAAGAATAAAAAAGGCACGCTTTAATTTATCTATCAGCGCTACTGGAATTAATCCTCTCAAAACTGGTTTAATTGCTTTTTTAGGAGGAATAAAGTATCGACTAGGAGAGGATATCAAGAAACGCGGCTGGTTTTACAATATAAAAACTCGTTATTCAAACGAAATTCATGAAGTAGATGCAAACATCAAACTTATCGAACGTCTTGGGATAAAAGTTAATAATAAAAGCCTATATGTTTACACCTCGGAGAATGATAAAGAATTTGCATCCCGATTTTTATTTGCAAATGGGGTGGTAAGCAAAAATCTTCTTGTGGCGATCCATCCAGGTTCTGGTATTCATCAGGCGGGATTCAAAAGATGGCCGGCTGAGAAATTTGCAGAACTCGCAGACAAAGTTATTGAAAAACACAACGCTAAGATAATTATTTTAGGAGGTAAGACAGAAATAAAATTGGCTGACAAAGTGACCGGCTTAATGAAAAACAACTCCATAATTGCCGCAGGAAAGACTACGTTAGGACAAGTGGCTGCTTTGATAGAAAAATGTCATCTGTTGATTGGAAATGACAGCGGCCTCATGCATGTTGGAAGCGCAGTCAATACCACTGTTGTAGTGATTTTTGGTCCTACAAATTATAAAAAAACTCTGCCATATGGAGAAAAAGTTTTCATGGTAAGAAAAGATCTGCCCTGCAGTCCATGTTACAAGAGGAGCCCCGTAAAATGCGATAAAAATTTTGCCTGTTTTAAAGAGATAAACGTTGAAGATGTTTTGAAAACTGTTAAAGAGATTTTAAAATGATTAAAGTTCTACATATTATCGCTCGTATGGATAAAGGCGGCTCTGCACAGAATACGCTTTTTACTGTCAAGAAAGCAGATAAAAACAAATTCGAATCCAAACTTATCTGTGGGTCTGTAAGAGAAGTGAAGCCTGAGGATAATTTTATTGTTATTCCTCAATTATCCAGAAATATCAAGTTTTTTAGAGACTTATCAGCTTTTCTAAAGCTATATAAAATTATTAAACAAGCAAAACCTCAGATAGTGCACACACATACATCCAAGGCAGGGATACTAGGAAGATGGGCAGCTAAGTTTGCAGGAGTTCCTATAATAATACATACCACTCACGGCAATGTTTTCTCAGGATATTTTGGTTGCTTTATGACCAAACTTTTCGTTATTGCTGAAAGAATCACAGCACATATCACAGAAAAAATTATAACCCTGACACCAAAAGGGATAAAACAGCAATTAGAACAAAAAATAGGGAGTAGAGCTAAATATGTGTCTATCTGTAGCGGAATAGATATAGAAAAATTCAGAGATATAAACATAAATAGAGAAACTTTTAGGAAGAAATTAAGCATTAATAATAAGGATGTCGTAATGGGGATTACCGCAAGATTAGTTCCGGTTAAAGGGCATATGTATCTTTTGGAGGCTATAAAGTTGATAAAATCACAAAATCTGAAATTACTCATAATCGGGGACGGTCCACTAAGAAGAGAATTAGAATATCAAGCTATAGAATCAGGCATAGAAAAGAATGTGGTATTTCTTGGGCAAAGAGAAGATGTCCCTGAATTATTAAGCGCGCTGGATATCTTTGTAATGTCATCGTTGAACGAGGGAATGGGAAGGGCAATTGCAGAAGCAATGGCTGCTGGGAAGCCCGTAATTGCAAGTAATGTTGGCGGCATTCCTGATGTTGTTGATGATAAAATAACAGGGGTTTTGATTCCCTCAGAAAGACCTGAAGCACTTGCCAATGCCATTACTCATCTTATAAAAAATCCGAAGATTGCAGCTAAAATGGGACAAGAAGGAAAGAAAAAAGCTGTTAAAAATTTTGGAATTAATAGTATGATAGAACAAATAGAGAAGCTTTATGAAGAACTTATTAATAAAAAATTATAGAATCACGTCCGTATTGTTAATTTTGCTGTTTGTGTTTTTCTCCGCGCAGCCTTTTTGTTCTGGAGAAACAAAACAACTTCGTGCAGCAATTCATACACATTCTACGGTAAGCGGCGGCAAATATTCGCTTGAAGATTTAAGCAAAATTGCTAAGGATAAGGATATAGACGTTTTGATTATAACTGACCATGCGCTTATAAAAGCCGAATACGGAATCCCTCTTTTTCGAAATTTTCTAAGACTGCCAATAACTCTGAACAGCATTATCAAATATGGACCGGATAAGTATTTGGATGAGATAGATGCAATAAATAAGAAGAATCAAGACGTCATAGTAATTCCAGGAAGCGAAATTAGCCCTTTCTATTACTGGACAGGAAATATATTTAAGAAAGATTTAACCATTAATAACTGGCAGAAACAGATTTTAGTAGTAGGATATAAGAATAAAAAAGAGATTAAGAATCTCCCAATTGCTTCAAATAACGTCTTTTCTCCTGATATCTTGAAATTTCTGACCCTTTTATGGTCGATTGTATTTATTATTATTGGAATTAAGATCTACGCTGTAAAAAAGGACAGAGAGCTGAAATTAGAACTTCAGACATTAAGAATAAAGAAGAGACCTTATAAAAAAATAGGTACCGTTCTAATCATCTTTGGAGTTATGTCTTTCTTTAACGGCACACTGGGAATATGGAGAAAATATGAGCTTTATCGCGGAGATATCGGGATTAGTCCATATCAGAACTTGATAGATTATGTGAATAAAAATAATCTTTTGTGTTTTTGGTCAGCGCCAGAAGCTAGTTCAAATAAAGTACTTAAAGGAGTAACAATAAGAACAAAACCTTATCCGAACGATCTTTTGCAAAGCAAAGACTATACAGGATTCGGGATACTGTATGAGGGATATAGAAATGTTGGAGGAATAGGAGGCGTATGGGATAAGACCCTAAATGAATATTGCGGCGGCAAGAGAAAAAATCCAGTATGGGCAATCGGAGAGGTCGATTTTCACGGGAATGAGCCAAGAAAGCAGATCAATTCAGTGCAAACTGTTTTGCTGAACTGCAAAAGGGAAAAACATGCAGTCTTAAGTGCTTTTAAAAACGGGAATATGTATGCATTATATAGGTGTAAAGATTATTCTTTAATTCTGGAAGATTTTAAAATCATACTTGAAGACAATACGTCTTATTCAATGGGGCAAACAGTAACGACGCAGAAAAGATTTAATATATTAATTCGCTTAAGTTGTTCTGATGGGAAAGAAAGAGAAATCACGGTTAATCTGATAAAGAATGGTGCCTTATTTAAAAAAATCCAGGCAAAAATACCTTTTACGCGTATAATATCCGATATGCCAGATACAAAAATGTCATATTACAGGCTTGATATAAGAGAAAAATACCCGAATATTATAATGTCAAATCCTGTATTTGTTAACCCATTAGGAGCAAAATCTTGACAAAAAAAAACAAAAGATATCTACTTTTAATTAACGGCATCTTCCTGGTTTTAATTCTATGTTCTAAAAATTACCTGACAGCGCTAAAACTATCGTGGCTCTTTATCTTGATTACGGCTCTATTAATCTCCTGTCTTATTACTCCGCTTGTAAGAGTTATAGCAACTAAAATAGGCGCCATGGATATGCCAGGTGGAAGGAAGATACATAAAGAGCCTACGCCACGACTTGGGGGTATTGGAATATATATAGCATTTATGACATCAATAATACTCAATTTTCATTTTTCACTAGCACTCAAGGGAGTTGTTATAGGAGGCACTATTATCTTTTTAATGGGAGTGATAGATGATATTAAAGGACTCAAAGCTTCAATAAGACTAATAGGACAGCTTATAGCTGTTATGATTCTAATAAAATGCGGAGTCGTTTTAAACACATTCCCACATACAAACATGGGTTATATATGGAACATACTGCTCACAATATTTTGGGTCATTGGAATAATAAATGCACTGAATTTTCTTGACGGTATGGACGGACTTGCAGCAGGAATTACAGCAATAAGCTCTTTCATGTTCTTTATAATCGCATTAAGCACAGGCCAGCATTATTTAGGCTATCTGGCTATTGCCTTAATTGGCACATGTATAGGCTTTTTATTTTATAATTTTAAACCTGCTAGTATTTTTTTGGGAGATTCAGGCAGTACATTACTTGGGTTTTTACTGGCAAGTTTTGCGGTAATTGGTTGGTGGGCTGAAAAAAATATATTGGTTGCACTTGGAATTCCAGTACTTATATTGGGCGTTTTAATCTTTGATATGATTTACATTACAGTATCCAGAATAGCATCAGGTAGAGCAAAAAATTTTACAGAATGGATTGAATGTGCCGGTAAAGACCATCTACACCATAGATTGTTCAATCTAGGTCTTTCAGAAAAGCAGACAGTCTTGATGATATATTTAATAAGTCTCGTACTCGGAATAAGCGCATTGGTTTTAAGAAATGCAGATAAGCTCAATGCTTGTCTGCTGC
>Ga0207996_1001561_pt1 | contig 15521 bp, 11 predicted proteins | sample AntAceMetag02UKG_FD_184773 | JGI IMG/M metagenome (GOLD analysis project Ga0207996, IMG submission 184773) | Saline lake microbial communities from Ace Lake, Antarctica - Antarctic Ace Lake Metagenome 02UKG (SPAdes) (version 2) | ecosystem: Environmental > Aquatic > Non-marine Saline and... | reverse complement strand
CACGTTCCCAAACAGGGGTTTGGGAACGAGCACGGTAGTGTGGAACGGGAAAGATGACAAAGGTAAACAGGTAGGTGCCGGCATGTATTTCATATACATGAAAACCGGGGAGAACGTTAACGTCAAAAAAACAGCAAAACTTGGTTTATGAACATGAAAATAATTGAAGGAAAACTAAAATGAAAAAGATGAGCTTAACCGTATTAATAGTGCTTTTGGCAAGCACTCTTGCATTTGCTGATAGATATATAACCCGAGGACCAGATATTGGCGAAATATACTTTATAGGACCAACCGCTACCGGTGAAGGTATTTACCACTCTACCGATTTTGGAAAAACTGCAATATGTGTTGATAGTACAATAGATGCAATGAGTATTTGTGCAGATAGATCTTCGGATGTTTTGTACTACGTTACAATGGGAGAGGCATTATATATCTCTTATGATTCTGGTCTGCAAGGAAGTTGGTTATTTAGAAACGGAGGGGTAAAGTTACAGATTAATAGTGGCAGAAGTGAAGGTGAAATTTATTCCAGCTTTTCTAAACATAGTGAAGATTATGGGGTAAATTTTATATCTCATAATGCCTATGGTTTCTTTGGAAGCAGATTAGATTCTGAAATTGATAATGAAGATAATATTGGATATATAGTTGTCAATAATTACCCTATTATAGACTCATTATGGCTTTTAATTACCCATGATAATTTTGATAGTTTAGAAATTCAGAATGTTTATAATGTAGATAAATTTCCAATTAGATATATACGACGAGGAACAGTCTATGGTGAACTTTTTTCTATAGCCGGAGAACCAAGCTCTATAAGACATTCCGAGGATTATGGAGAAAGCTGGCACGTAACGAACACCTTGAATTCCGGCGGTAGCTACTACGATTTTGTTGGAGGAAGACAGGATGGGGAGTTGTATATACTCTCGGTTCATGAGCATAATCTTCATGAGATCGTTCATATATACATTTATCATTCAACCGATTATGGCAAAACATTCATCGTTTATCACCCTTTTTCTAAAGGCGAGGAACCCCTAGTTGCTAATTTCTCCTCTGCTGTAACAGAAGGCAATGCTCCGTTGGCTATATCATTCTGCAATTATTCAGTAGGAGATATTCAAAGCTATGAATGGGACTTTGATAATGATGGTGTGATAGATTCTTATGACGTAGAGCCGGAATACACCTATCAGGATACCGGATATTATTCAGTGAAACTTACGATTTATGACACGGATGGTCCAGACGAATTTTTAAGAGAAAATTATATTCATGTAAAAGACCCCAATGCAATAGATGAAGAAATAGAGAAAGATAAATTATTATTACATAACAGCCCGAATCCATTCCATTCATCTACAACTATCAGTTATTCGCTACAATCTAATATTCGAGAAGCAACAATCGAGATATACAATATAAAAGGACAACTCGTAAAAATACTTCTCACGTTCCCAAACAGGGGTTTGGGAACGAGCACGGTAGTGTGGAACGGGAAAGATGACAAAGGTAAACAGGTAGGTGCCGGCATGTATTTCATATACATGAAAATCGGGGAAAACGTTCACGTCAAAAAAATAGTAAAATTGAGTCTATGAACATGAAAAAAAAAGAAAAAATGGAGGAACCTAAAATGTTGAAACAAAGTGTAAATCCCGAATTTTCGGGGAAAAGAATAATCCTAATCGTATTAATGATACTCTTGGCGAGTACGTTTGCTTTTGCCGATTACCGCATTACAAGAGGACCCGATGTTGGAGAAATATATTTCGTAGGACCAACCGCTACGGGTGAGGGCATTTACCGCTCTACAGATTTTGGAAAAACTGCTGTGTGTATGGATAGTATAACGCCGGTTATAAGTATTTGTGCAGATAAAACACCCGGGGTCTTATACTATGATTATTTTGATAATCTATTCGTCTCTTACAATTATGGCCAATATGGAAGTTGGATTTTTAGAAATTCAAATACTTCCTATAAATTAAAGAGTGGAGTTAGTGAAGGATTTTTATATAACGGATTCTGGAAGCATAGTGAAGATTATGGATTAAGTTTTATTCAACATTCTTATAATGGATATTTTGGGAGTTTCTCAACTTCAGAAATTGATAATGATCAGAATATTGGATATGTAAAATCACACAGTACCTCAAATCCAGATTCTATTTTCTTTTTTGTTTCATATGATAACTTTGAAAATTTAGAGCTACAAAATGTATTTAGTTATTCTGAAAAACCAATTGGTAATCTAACACGAGGTTTTTATTCTGGTGAATTATATACGGTTGGTGGTGATTGGGCAACGTTAATGTATAGTAATAACTTCGGTTCTTCATGGGAACTTAAGAATACTTTATATTTCAATAATGTTGCAGACGCAGGTATAGTAGGTGGCAGGCAACCGGGTGAATTATATGTTTTAGCTACTTACACTCAATTAATGCATGAAATAGCACATATTTATATTTATCACAGTTTAGATTATGGAGAAAGCTTTACAGTCTATCATCCGTTTTCTCACGGACCCGAACCCTATATTGCTAATTTTGAAGCCAGTCCGATAAGCGGAACAGCACCTTTGACAGTTCAATTTACAGACCTCTCAACAGGAGAAAGCATATATTATTGGGAATGGGACTTTGATAACGATGGCGTGATAGATTCTTATGAACAAAATCCTGAATATACCTATCAGGACACAGGATATTATTCTGTAAAACTAAAGATCCAATGCTGGCCAGACTATGATGAAATTATAAAAGAGGATTATATCTATATTAGCGAAGGAAATGCAATTAATGAGGAATTACCAACATATTATGGATTGAATTTAGAGAACTCCCCTAATCCTTTTAATTTATTAACTTCGATTAGATTTTATACTAAGCCAAATAAACTTAACGGATTAACATTATTAAAGATTTATAATATTAAGGGTGTACTAATAAAAAAATTAAGAATTACGAATTATGAACTTCCAATTACGAATTATCAATTAGATTGCAATGGATTATCTTCTGGAGTGTATCTATATAAACTTGAAGGTTTGTATAATTCAAAAATAAAGAAAATGATTTTAATAAAATAACACAAAAATGGAGGAACATAAGATGAAAAAAATTAATTTAGCTATAATAATATTGCTTTTAATGAGCACGTTTGTATTTGCTGACGAATGGATCAGTTTCGAGGGAAAAGGAGAGGCATCGCCCGAATATGACATACTGCAATCCAATAGTTCGTATGTCGAATTCGAACTTGAAATACCGGGGATGGAGAGTAAAGATGTGGAAAGTTACAACCGACTTTACATCCCTGAACACACAAAGATGGATTCTGTCGGTTATCCGGAAGTGCCTTTTGTATCATATCTGATCGCTATACCGGAATGTAACAGTGTGGATCTGAACGTAACCGTACTCGATTCTGTTGTGATCGATAGCATGAATGTGTATCCTGCACCGGAATGGGTGAATATGGAAGAAGTTTTTACGCTTAATGCTGCGGCTTATGGTACGGATGCATATTTTCCGGGTTATACGGGGGAGTTAACGGGAAAAGGAGCAGTACGGGCACAGCATTGTATCAGGGTGAATATCTATCCCGTGCAGTTCAATCCTGTTCAGCAAGAGGTGATCGCCTATTCCCGTGTGAATATCGAGATGAGCTTCAACGGTGTATCCGGTTCGATCAATGAAGACGTGGGAATATTTAACGCTGTATGCGGTGTTTCGATGATAAATTATGACTCGAACGGCTTAAATGCCTCGGTGAGTTGCGGAGCCGGATATGATGATCCCGGAAGTGTAAAATGGCTCACAGATTTAGATAGTCTCTGTATGGGCGAACAGGGTATTCATTGTGATTACCTTATTATTACCCATGATAGCTTTTGGGTGAATCCCTATATAGATAGTCTTGCACAGAAAAGAGCGAACTATAACGGATTCGATGTCGTAATTGTAAAAATGGGCGATATTATCGGGCAAATTTACAGCCAGTATCCGGATGATCACGCAGAAAAAATGAGAAACCTAATCAAAGATATCTTTGATAATGGGCGCGCCGACCACACATACGATGACAGGATCGGTTATGTGAATTTATTTGGAGATTGCTATTTTGGAGAGGGTTTAACAACAGCTGATATTTGTGTTCCCAGTTATCCAATGCCAAATCCATACGCAACTCCAGATCCATGCAAGGGCTATGATAATTATTTCGCTCGGTTGACAGGCATTGGTGATGATTATGATGTCTATCCTGATGTTCTGATTGGCAGGTGTCCTGTGGATGATGAAGAGCAGGTGGCAAATGTATGTCGTAAGATCATCAATTATGAACCGATACCGTCCACCACACCGTGGTTGAATAATATGACTTTTGTGAATACATGCAGTTCTTCCGAAGCAAATGGCGAATTTGAAATAATCCTACCAATGGTTGAGGATTATTACTGTAAACTATTTAGTTATGAACGTTACTATGATGATACATGGGATCCACCAGAAGAATTACAGCAATATTTTTATCGTGGTTGGGATGCTACTATGCCGAGAACCCTTATAGAAGATGAATATGAAGATGGTAGTTTTATGATAAGTTATATGGGACACGGGGCAATTTGGAAACTACTGCCCCAAACCCCCTGCCAATATTTTACTTATCAAGCTATAGATGATGATGATTATAATGGGCGTTTACCTTTTATCTCGAGTATGTCTTGCGAGACGGGAGCTTTTCAGAATAATGATGAATGCATGGCAGAAAAATTCTTAGTATATAATGATAAAAGAGGAGCTATCGGCTTTGTTGCTGCTTCTCAATCAATAGGAAATTTTTCATTTGCTAAATATTTATTTGAGGCATCACATAAATATAGCTTAGGTATGGAGGGTGAAATGTTATTAGAGGGGAAATTAAAGACTTCAAGTGATTTTCTCCGGCAGACCTTTAATTTATTTGGGGATCCGGCATTAAATATCTTATTGGATTCGGAAAACGTCAATTATTGTGATTTTATATTTAATTCAAATCACTATAACATAAATGAAACAGAAAACAGAACGATACAAATCGAGATGGGAATTTGTAATAGAAGTTTTATTGATTATATCTGGCCTATTTCAATAAGATGTTTTTTATTAAATACTCTGCATGGGAATGAGCATGAAGAGGTAATAACTATAAACGACCTTGATGGAATGGAAGAAAAAATAATTAATTTTGAATTTGATGTTTCTTATGCACTACCATCAGAATTTATTGTTAATATTGAAATCGATCCGGATAATCTAATCGTGGAAAGAGATGAGGATAATAATAATTATGAAGGAACATATGGATATTATAGGTATCAGGAAGGTTTTCCTTATATAAGTCATGAACATAATCTTCATATATATGAGCTTCCCTTATTTCATAACAATAGTATAATCCTTGGAGGTAGAAAGGTAGATTCTTCTGGAAACTTAGAATGGACATGTCCATATCACGCAACATATCTCACCTTACCAGTATACAATAATACCTTGAATGAATATAATTATATCATTTTGGGAGAAAGCCCTAGACACCTATATAAAATCAATGACTCAGGGGAAGAATTGGTTCATTTTAACACTGGGATCGTTACTGCGTATTGTTTAGGTGATATAAATAATGATGGAGAAGCTGAACTAATATATGGAACTAAGCATGGATTTGGGGACTATAAGCTGGAGATATCCGACTTAGAAGGAAACAGCCTGATAGATCCAATCGATTCAAATCCTGTGAATGATCTTGCTATTGGTGATAGTGATAATGATGGGAAAAATGAATTATATGGGTTATTGCAAAATAGTTTAATTTCTTATGTCTTTGATAATGGTGAATTAACTGAGATCAATCAATATCATATCTCAGAATATGTTCAAAAATTGATTTTAGATGATTTTAATTCCAATGGAATATTAGATATTGCAGTATTAGCAAATGAGCATATTTACTTATTAGAAAGTGCTGACTTTAATGAGTTAGATATTGTTGATTTAAGTGATTTGATGAGAAACGCTGCTGCTGGCGATATTGATAATGATGGAATTACAGAATTCTTATTATTACAAGAAGGTAATGGATCCAGTACTCTCGATGTATATATTGTTGATTACAACGATAATAGTTATGAATATAAGTTTTCATTTAATAATATTTCGTTATGGGAAAATAATATCATCTTGTATGACTTTAATTCTGATAATAATTTAGAGGTGTTATTTAATATTACGGAAGATAATCTTGATTATTTCAATATTCTTGAAGCTTATAATTTAGATGGTGAATTATTATTATCATTCCCAAAAACAAAAGGAAAAACTAAAAGCATTATTGCAGATATTGATAATGACAATGATATAGAAATCATATTTGGAGAAGATTGTTCTGATTTTTATTCTTCCACTGATTTCTCAGTCTCTGATCTAGATATACCTGTAGGTGCCCATGGAAATATCTATCCCAACATGAACGAATGGAACAACAACCTATATTCACAGCCGGTAACGGGTACTCTAAATGAAGAAACAACGTATTATTGGGACGGGACAATTACTTTGCACGAGGATGTTATCTTGCCTGAAAGCAGTGTACTTAACATACTTCCAGGTACTGTCATCAAAGCCCGTGAAGATAGCAGATTGATTATATATGGAGATATTGCAGCAGAAGGAACTGAAGATAATCCCATAATCTTTGAACCTGCAATTTACGATGCACCATCTTCGTATTGGTCAGGCATTGTGTTGAGTGGTGGTATGCAAGCAAGTATAAAACATTGCCACATTATGAATGCAGACACATGTATTTATGCTATTGGAAATGTTACTGCACTTATAGATAGCTGTTTAATATCTCATTGTGATGTTGGAGTTAGTATTCTAACAAGTGGCGCATATGAAATATCTAATAACGAAATCAATAACTATACTCAAAATTCAATAGAAATAATAGGTGTGCTAAACATAAGTCGTACTTATCCTGATTCGATAGATATATATAACAATGTAATATCTGGTAATTCGGGTGTTTCGGATAATGGTATATATGTATTTAATAAAAGTGGAAAGCTTGAAATCTACGATAATGATATAACTGTAAATGATAATGGTATATCCGTGGAAGATTGTGGTTCAATCCATGTTTATCGAAATGACATAAGAGGTAATACTGTCGGGATGTATATATTAGACAGCTATCCGGGGCTTAAAGAAAATACTATTGTAGGTAATAATGGAGTTGGAATATTTATAAGCGGTGACAGCTATCCTGTTATAGAGTTGGATAATCTTGTAATGAATAATGGAAACTATGAAATGTATATAATCTGGGGAGATCCGCTTATGCAGAACGGTCATAACGATATAGTAAATGAGAATAAGTGTTACCTTCTCTACAAACACGAGGAAATGCCTCCAGGTGGGCCCCTACAAGTGGAGTATAATTGGTGGGGAGATTATCCTCCAAATGAAGAACTATTTTCTCCTCTTGAATATTTCGATTTTACACCAGCAGATGAAGAACCAAATTGTAGAGGAAAAGATGAGACACCACCAAGCCCAAGCATGTTTGCTTTTGATTGTGCATGTCAGTTGCAGGCTGAAAATAAATTTGAGCAAGCAGAATCATCCTTCAAAAATATAATCTCAATGTACCCCGAATTAAAAGTTGCGTATGCATCATTAAGAAGAATATTAAGTTGTGAGAAATATCTTCAATATCCTGATTTTGGAGAACTTGCTTCATACTATGACACCTTATCAACCTCTCCTGATACTCTATTCTCAACATTATCAAGAAATCTATCTGCCAAATGTGAAGTTGAACAGGAACAATATGCTGTTGCATTAAATGAATATGATTCAGTACTTTTATCCAATCCAATGCTAACGGATTCAGTATTTACTGTTATTAATATAATGAGGACTTTGATGTTAGCTGATACATACGGTGAAAAAAGTAATTTGAAAGTTCCACCAAGAATATTGGAAATGAAACCTAGCAATATGGCAGAATACACAGCAAAAAAGAAGGAGTTACTTCAAAAAATAGGATATCCATTATTAGATGAACCCGAGATACCTGAAGAAGTACCAGAAATATTTTGCTTGCATCATAACTACCCGAATCCCTTAACTCATTCAACTACTATATCATTTTCTCTTCTACCAAATACGAAGAAAGCAGACCTTAAAATTTACAACATAAGAGGTCAATTGGTGCGCAAGCTAGATGTCGAAAGTACCCCAGGCAACGGTGATATTACATGGGACGGACTGGACACTTACGGCAGAAAAGTCTGTTCCGGCATCTACTTCTATAAACTCACTGCGGATAAGAAAGAAACGATAAAGAAAATGGTGCTAATAAGGTAAACTTAAATTTCTACTAGATACAAGAGAGACGCGCTTTATTGTACGTCTCTCTTTTTTTGTATAGACTATCGCTTATTATCGATTCTAAAAAAAACAAAACATTGACACCCGTCCAAATGAAAATGATTTTCGTTTACAATTATCGGAAATGAAAAATGAATAAATATTTCGAGATACTTAAGCAGCAAAATCTGAAGAAAACACCGAAGCGCGTGGAAATCCTCCGGATCATGCAAAGCAGTAATACCTATTTCTCCCCTATAGCAATATGGAATATACTCAAAGAGAAATTTCAAAAAGCAGGATTGCCGACCGTGTACCGAATACTTCAACAGTTCCAGAAAATCGGCATTGTGTCTTCAATACAGAAAGACGATAACCAGCTTTATTATTTCTTATGTTCGACACGGCAGGATCATCATCACTTTATCTGCAGAAAATGCCTCAAGGTCTCCTGCGTACAATACTGCGACTTTGATAATATTAAGCTTCTTGTTGAAGATCAGCTTGGTTCAAAAGCCGAAACGCACTTCCTTCAAATCGAAGGATTATGCAAGGACTGTAGGGAATCATGAAAAATTTCATCCTCCTGATTCTCATTGTTATCATTATTTCCTGCTCACAAACCACCCCGAAATCTGACACACTCGACATCTTTGTCAGTGTGCTTCCGCAGAAATATTTTGTCGAACGCATCGTAGGTGATAAAGCAAATGTTCACGTTATGGTGCTTCCCGGTCACAGTCCCGCAACCTACGAGCCGACTCCTTCACAAATGAAAGACATTTCGGAAGCGGATATCTACTTTAGGATAGGCGTACCTTTTGAAGAAACATGGATGAAGAAGATTGTGCACCTCAATCCTGAATTGCTTGTTATCGACACAAGAGAGGGTATTCCTCTGAGGTCGATGGATTCGTTTATCACCCTTCACAAAAAAATGTCTCCTGATCATGACAAAGAAAACAATGAGGAGCAAAATCATTCACACACTCTCGATCCGCATATCTGGTTAAGTCCAGAGCTTGTGAAGGCGCAGGCACAAACTATTTGTACCACTCTTCAAAAATTCGATCCCAAAAATGCTGATTACTATAATAAAAACTATCAAATATTTTTGGAAGACCTGACTTCTCTACAACAGTATTTTGAAGAACAACTTTCGCAACTTGAACATAGAGAATTTCTTGTTTTTCATCCTTCGTGGGGTTATCTCGCAGATGAATTTGGCATGACACAGATTCCAATTCAAATCGAGGGGAAATCCCCAGCTCCCAAACAGCTTGCCGAAATAATTGCTTTTGCACAGAAAGAAAACATACGTGTGATCTTTGTGCAACAACAATTCAGCACTTCTGCAGCAGAGACGGTTGCAAAAGCCATCGGTGGTAGTGTGGTAAGTGTCGATCCTCTTGCTGAAAATTATTGTGAAAATATGAGACACATCGCAGACACTTTCAGGGGCGAGCTCGATGACTGATAAAAAAAACAATCCTATTATAATTTTAGACATGGTAGACTTCTCCTACAATGGAGAGCCGGTTCTCGAAGATATCACGATCGAGATCGACAGCAATGATTTCGTTGCCATACTCGGACCGAATGGCGCCGGTAAAACCACACTGATAAAACTTCTGTTAGGATTCCTCAAGCCAGGTAAGGGGAAAATTTCTATTCTGGGAAAAACACCAATAAAAGCAAGGAAATACATTGGGTATGTACCCCAGTACAGCACCTTTGATAAAGACTATCCAATTCATGTGATCGATATCGTGAAGATGAATACACTCACTGCGAACTCGTTCTTTCTCTCATATAAAAAAGAAGTGACAGAAACAGCATTTTCTCTTCTGGAAAAACTGGAAATACAAACTCTTGCATACAGGAATTTCCACGAACTTTCCGGAGGACAGAAGCAGCGTGTGCTGATCGCGAGAGCGCTCATAAATGAGCCGAAGATCCTCCTGCTGGACGAGCCGACAGCAAGTGTCGATGCCACTATGGAAAAGGATATTTACGACACACTCAAAATGCTCAATGAAAACACCACGATCCTCCTCATCACCCATGACGTGGGATTTGTCTCTTCCTATGTGAACAAAATATGCTGTCTGAACCGCTTTGCTTCGATGCATTCAGTGGCAGAACTCACCGGAAAATCTCTTTTTGATATCTATAGTGAGAGCAGTAAATTCTTACAGCATCACTGTAATTTATGATCATGGCTGAATTATTCTCGAGTATAGCGACCTACACATTCCTGCAAAATGCAATCATTGCTGCCGTACTTGCGAGTATTGTATGCGGAATAACCGGCACCTTTGTAGTGGTGAAAAAGATCACTTTCATCAGCGGGGGGATCGCCCATGCAGTGCTTGGAGGAGTGGGTATCGCATTCTACCTCAGCATGCCGCCTATTATCGGCGCATTTATTTTTGCGATACTGGCAGCAATCACAATCGGACTTGTGAAGCTGAAAGCCAACCAACATGAGAACACGGTCATCAGCGCGCTTTGGGCAATGGGTATGGCTATTGGCGTGATCTTTATGTATCTCACGCCTGGTTACAGTACCGATCTCCTTTCCTATCTTTTTGGAAATATTCTTATGGTTTCTTCCACGAATCTCTATATCCTTGCAGGTCTAAATGTATTTATCATCCTTATTGTACTCGTATTTTATCGTCAGTTTGTTGCCATCACTTATGATGAGGAGCAGGCACGTTTGCGTGGTTTACCAGTGAATTTTCTCTACATTCTTCTCCTTTGTATTATTGCACTTACCATTGTTGTGCTCATACAAATTGTCGGCATTATTCTCGTCATAGCGCTTCTCAGTCTGCCTGCAGCGATTGCCGGTTTATACACGAAAACCCTTCATGCAATGATGTTTTCTGCCATTGGACTGGGCATGGTTTTTACATTGAGCGGGATAGCAATTTCTTTTTCTTTGAATATTCCAACCGGTGCGACGATCATCATAATCTGCGGATTGGTGTTTCTCATCGCCATAAATATTTCACGATTCATATATAAAAAAAATTGACCGACTCGTGCAAATTTGTCTTTTGCAACAAATTTTAATGGATGAACAATATGGAAAAATCACGCTTTACAGATACTGATATAATTTTTCAGACCCTCAGTTATGCGACTCGAATGCTTGCGTCAGAAAAGGATATCGATCAGCTCATCGAAAACTCGCTGGACATACTCTCTGATTTCGGTCACAGCAATAAGGTAGAATTTATCATCCTTGAAACAAAGAAAAAACATGAAGCCATTTTAGCGGGACTGCTCGAAAATGGGCTCATCTCGAAATTGAATAAAGAGATCGATATCAAAGATTCCATTTTAGAGAAAATTATAATTCGCAAGCGTCCGGAAATAGTTACTGGTGAATTACAAACAAAGATTTACCTCCCTCTGATCGGCTCAGGAAACAGTGCGATCGGAATTTTGGTTTTGCATGTGAACGATCATAAAAAGCTGGAGGATATTGAACTCAACTCGCTTATTATTCTGACAACGCTGATCGATGTATCACTTGAATATGCTCAATCCGCCCGGCTTGCAATGTTCGATTCCCTTACCGGTCTTTATATTCGCAGGCAGATGGACACCCGGCTTCAGGAAGAGCTGCACAGAATAAAACGGTACGGCGGCTCTCTTGCAATCTGCATGATCGACATTGATCATTTTAAGCTGGTGAATGATACTCATGGACATCTGTTCGGGGACAAGGTACTGATCGAGCTTGCGCAACTTATAAGGAGTGCGATCCGTACAAATGTGGATGTGCCCTGCAGGTTTGGGGGTGAAGAATTTATCATAATTCTTCCTAATACAGATTCGCAGAAAGCATTTGAAATGACCGATCGACTTCGTCAGATCTGCGCAAAGCATTCGTTTACTTATAATGGACAGACCATACATGCCACCTTTAGTGCCGGGGTCACTTCAACTAGGTCTTCGGATATATCGCCAAGAGAATTCATCGCCCAAGCTGATGCAATGCTCTATAAGGCAAAAGAAGAAGGAAGAAACAGAATTTGCATACGGAAAGAAGGCAGTTAATAAAAAACCCTCATTTCTGAGGGTTAAATTTTTATTAAATGTTAAAGAGACTTACTTATCAAGAATTATGGCATCCGCTTCTTCATAATAAGCATCTGCCAGATCGTCTTCATATAAGTAATAATAGCAGTCACTAATATAATAAAGATAGTCTTTTACATCAGCCATTTGCTGTTGTTCTCTGGCAATTTCCAATGCTTTGCTGTAATAATCAATGGCAGCTTCCCATTCTTCAAGATCAAGATCATAAACCTGGGCTATCGTCAAATTGAAAAACTTTTCTTCATCTTTATCAAATACATTCTTCGCGTACTCTACTGCAAGTGAATAATAATCGATCGCAGTATGATAATTCTCATGGTTTTCGCTGGTCAGCCCGAGGTTATCATAGGCAGCAAAAATACCATCAATATTATCCATATCTTTCGCAAGATTAAGGGCTTTTGTGTAATACGTCATGGCTTCATCATAATATCCCCGATTGTTATAGGCAACTCCGATATTTACATAATCATTCACCAGGAGGCTTTCATTACCAAGCATTTCATCAATCTGAACAACAAGATCATAATATCCGTAAGCCTTTTCATAATTTTCCATCCTCTCATCTTCGGTGCCGCTTGCAGTATTTAATAAATATCCTGCATTGGAGAGTGCATCTGCAAGCTCGTTAAGTCCGGGATCATCACTCAAGATCTCTGCTTTAGCGGATTTCAAATAGAGCACGGCATGCGCCCGATTATCTTCCATATCCACGGCAGCTTGTGCTTCGTCCCAATAGGAGTTTGCAATTGTTCGATATGTTTCATTATACCCCGGATATTCAACTGTTATATCCGCCAGTAGAATTGTTGCCTGATCAATGATTGTTCCTGCTCCCCCAATCGCTTGCTTCACGACCAGATCATCTATTTTTATCATCTGATCTTTGTATATAACATATCCAATGTTATTTCCGATAAACGGCTCAAATGCATAGGAATCTACCCATTCGCCATTAATATAGAAATTATATTGTGAGAACTTCTTTTCAACGGTCAGGGTGTTTGTTGCATTATATGCTCGAAGAAGGTTAGATTCTGTCCAACCGATCAAAATTTCCCATTCATCATTTACATATTTACCATAGCGGTAATAACCGTTATCAGAGATATTGAAGCTATACAGATTGCCGAGATCTTCCATACCCCAAACCAATCCATATCCGTAATCATTCACTCCGCCGGTGTGTGTGATAGTTGTAGAAATCTCAAAATCTTTTTCTGGTATAAGTTCTACATAATTCCATAAAAAATAACTTCCATCTTCTTCTTTGTGCTGGAAATAGTAGTATCCGTTTTTAACCTCGGCATACATCTCATCATCATTTCCTTCAAACCATTTCAATGAATTATCGGTAAAATCTTCAGTAAAAATGTTTTTTGAAGCAAAAAGAAATGAATTTTGCAGTAATAAGATAATACTCATTACAATAATAAATATGAAGATATATTTCTTCATGGGATCCTATTTTTTAAGTTTGTAAGTTATGTAATCACATTACATGCGTATAAGCACGTAATAGGAATTTGTTTTCGGGTCTTTCCAGCGTTCCGCTACTTCGATGTTATGTAATTCAACATTCACATTTTCGTCGAACTTGCTCATCAGCTTATCTTCATTCATAAGTACTTCAACTGCATTATTCAGTGATATTTTTCTGGCAAGATTGAGTATTGCATTGTTCTCTGCGCTGTCCCATGCTTTATGTTCATTGAAGATCTGGCTGCATGAACCGATCGCGTATATATAATCTATATCTTGAGGTGGGGTCTCTGCCCATTGGCATTCCTCAGAGAACAATAGGAGATCTCGCGAAGCGTCAAGAGATGAGTGAGAATAAATCACGATGACCATATTATCTGTGGCAAATGTATCTGCGTGTGCAAAATGTTTTTGCAGCGTCTTTTCGTCTGCGGGAGAATCTTCCATATGTATGAAGAGAGAGTCATACACAAGATCGAGTCCTTTTATAGACTGAATATAGGTTTGAGTTCCCAATACATAGCAATGTGACAATTTCACGAAATTATCAACAGCACTTTTGGTTGCTTCTTTTGCACCTGATTCTTTGATATAATACACTGGACCATAACCGACCACGGCTTTCTGCGGAGTAATAAACCACTTAGGATATTTTGATTGTGTGGGAGTTTTTATGCTTTTTTGTGATGAAGCACATGAAAGCAAAAGCAGTACTGTCAGCAAGCCAAGTATTAATTTTTTCATATACTGAAATGAGAAAACCCCGGAAAAATTCCCGGGGTTTTCTGCTTCATAAGAAAATTATTGATTCTGCTGTTCTTGTTGATATTTATCAATATCGGTTTCAAGATCATCAAAAGCCTGTGAAGCGCGGAATCTGTCGTAAAGCTGCATATCCTTAACCTTCTTCACAACATTCTGATTGAATGCAACGAGAGGAAGTTCCATAAGCATATATGCGCGGAACATGCCGCCGCTTTCCGGAACGATTTTCTGCTCGCGGACTTTGCTTCCCTGAAGGGTCTGGTTGGCAATGTTCTTCATGGTCTGGCTATAGAATGCGTTCAATTCTGCATCTTCGCCACTTCCTACTTCTTCCTGGAAACTTTTTACAAGTACAGAAACTTTTGTTTCAAGCTGTTGTGCAATATCTGCACGCGCACCGGCTTTTGCCTTGTCAAGGGCAAGCTGCATCTGGGTTGAGGTCGCTGAGTTGACACCAAAAAGGTAATCGGGATCCTGAGGGGGATTTAAGAACCAATCCGGAATATTGGATTCTTTCACTGTTTTTTCGCCACCGCCGCAGCCGATAGCACCTACGACAAATGCCGCAATTAGCAAACCGAAGAGTATTTTCTTCATGCTGCCTCCTAAATTTTTTGCTTTATGTTTTCACATATAATTTTTGCTTTTTTATAAGCTATACCATATAGGAAGAAGCCACACAGATTGTCAAATATTTTGGTTGACAGAATATTTTTTTTGAAATTT
>Ga0207996_1001558_pt1 | contig 15544 bp, 10 predicted proteins | sample AntAceMetag02UKG_FD_184773 | JGI IMG/M metagenome (GOLD analysis project Ga0207996, IMG submission 184773) | Saline lake microbial communities from Ace Lake, Antarctica - Antarctic Ace Lake Metagenome 02UKG (SPAdes) (version 2) | ecosystem: Environmental > Aquatic > Non-marine Saline and... | reverse complement strand
TGTTGGATCTGGATCATTGCTCACATCTGGACAGCCTTCGCCAAATACATTAAGATCGAACATATTAAAGGGAAATTGTCCGATTTTTACTTGATCGTTATAGGATTGAATATTTGTGGGAGAGAATGTGAGATCAAATGTATTATATGAACCACATGAAATAGCATATACGAGTGCATTCTTACCGGATTCTCTGTATTCATTTAACGAAACAGTATATCCTTCTGGAGTAATAATTGCACCATGTAATGTATCTCCACCGACATTTTCAATATAAAATTGCTGAGTCGAAGAACTTCCCACTTGAATATTTCCAAAGTCAAGACTATCCGGATAGAAGTTCATAATTGGACTCGGAGAAGGAACCTGATTTATTGCTGCAAGCGCATCAACTCTTCCAGAGCCAAAAGTATTGCTCTTTGATGACCAGAGTACGTAGGCAGTTTCTTCTAAAATTTGATCGATTTGAGCTGGTAGCAGATTTGGATTTTTTGAAAGCATCAAAGCCATAACTCCAGCTGCGCAGGGTGTTGCCATAGACGTTCCATTCCATCCACTTGCGTAACCATAATTGCTGTTATAAGCGAGAGATTTAATATTGACGCCCGGAGCAACAATATCGGGACGTATTAAGCCCATTTCCGGAGAATATGGATAGTCATTAAACCCGGATATGGTTCCCCACGTGGAAGGTCCTCTGCCGGAAAAGCCAGCAATTCCGTCACCGGAATTCGTCGCACCAATACATATAACCGAGCTTATTCCGCCTATGAGTGTTTGATCAGGATGAAGCCATGGTGGAGGACAATCTCCAGGAGTTCTGACATTATTAGGAATTGGATAGATATATTGCTTATCACCTTCGTTGCCAGCAGCTACAGACGCAGGAATACCTGCTGCAAGCACAGTATTCATCATATTTCGCCAGGTGATCCTATTAGGGTTCATCGTTTGTGTCCATCCAATTGACATACTAAGGACATCTGCACCATTCGTAATAGCAAATTGAATTGCATTCCATGCGTAGGATTCCGAACCACCCCCGTCACTATCAAGAACTTTGAGGCACATGATCTGAGCATTCGGTGCCATTCCTGTCTGAGAGCCGGCAGTGCCATCTCCTGCAACCGTACCGGAGCAGTGTGTGCCATGCCCGTGATCATCCATTGGATTGTTGTCATTATTACGGAAATCCCAGCCATGATTTGGATAAGCCGGGTCAGTCCACAAATGATCAGCCAGGTCAACATGATTATAATTCACGCCTGTATCGATAACTGCAACAACAACCCCGTTTCCTGTGTAACCAAGATTCCATACATCATCAGCATTGACCTTGGTCACATTCCAGGTTATCTCTCGCGATGTCGGATTATATGTATTTCCTTTTTCAAACATCAACACATTACGTATTTCATCATGATTGATGAAATCAATATCATCCCGTTGTGTAAGATCATATATAACTTCGGGGGTCGCTTTGCAGGCTATAACATTCGAAACCCATAAGGGCTGTATATCCTGCACAATATCATTGTATGACATGTTCTGCAGATCATAGAGAATATCCTGCTGATGTATATCTGTGAATGATTGTAACTCCTGAATGACAAAATCCCTTCTTTCTGAAAGTGGAAAGAATGTACTTAGTTGTAACAGGTCCTGATTATCATATTGCTCTTTCATTACTATATTTACGGGTATTAATTCATCCCGAGTTGTCTCCTGCAGCTTCTGCTGAAGTTGAGGAGTTAAAATATCCTGGTTGGCATACAATGCTGAGAATCCGCTCGTGATCAACAACACTGAAATAAGTATTCCGAGTTTAAAACGCACTGAGTCTCCTTATTTGAGTAATAATAATTTGTTTGTTTTAGCGATCTTACCATCCAATGAAATACTATAAAAATATACGCCATTAGGCATTGCACTTCCACTTTCGTCAGTGCCATTCCAGGTGACAGAGTTCATGTCGGGTGTAAGTTCATAGCTTTTGACCAGTTCACCTTTTATGTTATAGATAGCTATTTGATTTATTGTATTGATATTTGTGAGGGAAGTAAACGAAATGGTTGTATATTCATCAAAAGGATTTGGTGAATTTATAACACTCACCGGATCATTTATATGAGGATCGTCGACAGAAACTCCTGTGGTGTATGAAAAATTGAGTACAACTGAATCCGCAAGACTTGCAGCAGTAAACTTATAATAAAAATCCATTGCGCCGGTAGAGGTGACAAAAACAGAGAAATCTAATTTTAATGTATCTCCGCTTCCAAACTCAAAAGTCCAAGGCCAAGGGACCACATGACATTCACCGCTGCCTTGATATTCATGACACCATCCTAGTGACCATTCTGAAGGAATCTCGATGTAATCTACCAGAACAGTAAAGTCGTCTGTGACCCCTTCGTTTATCACATCAAAAAACTCAGATACATATAAATAAGTGGAATCATTATATGCAGGTCCGATAACATCCTGATCAAAAGGAATGTTTACAGTCAGGTCTGCGTGCAAACTGATGACACCGAAGATTATTATACTAAAAAACACAACTGCTATTTTTTTCATCTATGCTCCTTCCACTAAAAAGTGGTTATTAATTCTAAACGTAATCCTTCAAACTGGTTACGATATCTACAAACACCGTTACGGCATACCTTTCCGCCTTTTTCCTTGCCGACAAAGAGACGCATTGTAGTGTCCTGAAATATCTCTTTACTGATCTCGGCTCCGAGCCAGGGCGGATTTTTTCCAATATCTTTTATGTTTTCATAGGAATATTCTGCAATGATAGAAAAGTCAAAATCAAAAATATTTGTATCAATCTGCAAGAGGGGTTCCCAATGATGAGATTTCTCCTGCTGGTAATGTTTATCATAATACTGATATTCCGCTTTGATGGAAAGCGGTGTCTCCCCGATCATAAAATCGTACATAAGCGTAGGAGCAACCTCTTTTTCCCAATGATCGACCTCTTCATCTTTTCTTTCAAGATGAGAGAAGCTTGCGGTCAGTGTCGAAGTGTCGAAGTAATGGATGGCTTCAACCCACAGGTCGCTCTGCCGAATCGTCCATGCATTGTTCCATTCTTCAGCATAATTGACCACGAACTCATTAAAGTCATCGGGCATGAACATCACTTCTCCCATCGCGCCCTGTTGGTCTTTTCCAATAGGAGAATCATACATGGGTTCATTGCTGTGATTGAGGATAGGAAGATCGTTCATACGTGAATCAAAATTTAAGTAATTATTGTATGCAACAGTAAAAGACACAATATTAAAATATGTATTAAGGTTTACATACAAGGCATGACCAATCTTTGAAATTCCTTCAGATTGGTCCATATAGCCATACTCTGCATTCAGATCAAACAAGCTGGCATCGATGTTTGTTCTTGCAGCAAAGACCTTTCTATCAAGATAATTATCACCTGCCTGCCATTCCCTGATATTAACAAAAGACGCGCCAAGTTTTAGAGCATCAAAAATGTTTTTTTGTGCATCGAGTCCTGCAACGACGTCATTTTTTGTGTCGTTATCTTCATTGGGAAGCGAGGCATACAATGCTTTCATTTGAAAGGATTTCGGGAATATCTCTGATGAGAAACCATTGAGACGTGTATCAATGTCGAAATCTCTGTCCCTGTATGCACGCAGAGCAATACCTGAACCGAAAACCTGTTCAAAATTACCTGCACGTATAGAAAAATTATCGACTTTATATTCAAGAAAACGTTCATCCCAAGTATAGGAAACAGACTGAGAGGTGAGTCCACTCATTGCAGCATAATCATCATAACGAGGAAGATCAGCGATAAATTTCATACCAAAAGTAAAATTCTTATAAGTCAAGCGGAAACTGAACTCGTCTGAGAAATAATTCTTTAGAGAATCAACTGCATTTTTATAAACGTAACTTGCCTCATTTAAGCCGGTTACACGAAAATTACTCAATGCCCAAAGAGAGGAAGCAAAGGAGAGAATTACAAGTAATAGTATGATTTTTTTCATGATCACCTCTCGCCTTTTTCTATTCTAAATCTGACAGGATAAAGAAATCGAGTTTTGACAGCTACACTGTTGACTGTAATAGGTTCGAATATCCATTGCCGAGCTGCATCAACAGCAGCTTTCTCAAAACCATAAGTGTTGTCTTTGTATGCGCTGATAATACTTACTTCACCTACTGTACCATCCTCCAGGATTTCGAGATCGAGGATGATATCTGTTTGGACTTCCTCATCATGAGCTTTTTCAGGATATACTGGTGCAACATAGGTGATTGGTTCAGGTAATTCTTCATGTGGAAACAATTCATTGAGTTCGGCTATTGTAATATCTTTATAAATCACCTTTCTAAGCTCTGCTTCAAGATCATACTCATCACCCTGAGTATATCCCTCATGCTCATATACTATCTCTCCATCGTCGTTTATGATGAACGTTCGGGGAATAGTGTTTACGTTAAGAAGCTGACTCACACTCTTGTTTGAATCAAAGAGAGTGATGAAGTCATATCCTTTTGATTTTATAAAAGATTTGGCTTTGTCTTTATCACGAGCTTTGTCTATCGTGATACACACTACATTCACAAAATTATCATATTTATTTTGGATATCATCTAAATGCGGAAGCGCTTTCTTGCAGGGTGTGCACCATTTTGCCCAGAAATCTATGATCACTGCTTTTTTATTGAGTAATTCCTCTGAACTAACTTGATTCCCGTTTATATCTTCAAGTACGAAATCGGGTAATATATCCTCAGCTGTCAGGACTGATATGAGAATAAAAATACTGATTATTAATACAGGAATGAACTTTTTCATTGTGCCCCTCCTTTCGTTGACGATATATCTTCTTCAATAACATTGTAAATTACACAGGTATCCGAGTTGTATGGATCCGCAAGGGTTTGCAGCCAGATATAAAGCACAATATCATCCGGAATGGTTTGGGGCATTTCAAGCGTAAATGAAACGGATTGCTCCAGGTCTTCATTGCTAATATCCTTCATTCCCTTTGCGATAACGACCTGTTCGCAGGGTCTTCCAGTATATCCGGTCGCTGAAGATACTTTTTCGACCAGTGCAAATTTAAGATAGAGATTAAAAAGAGGAAGTGCATCTTCTTTTTTGACAGTAACCTGTCCAAACAATGTATCGGTCAGTGTATATGAGATATTTGTCATTTGAGCAAGTGCATCCTGATCAAAAAAGGTTAGTATCGTATTATGATATTGAGTATAGGTATCATCGCCTCCACCCACGACTTTGACCTGCCCTTGGAACATCGATTGAGGTATTGAACCTCCCATATTATAATAATCCATAAGTTCTCTGGCGCCAACATCGAGAGTATCATTCCAGTGATATTCAATGTAATAAAAATCATCTCCGTACTCTTGTTTGAGCTGCTGAAGCGCTTCCTCGGCATAGTGACAGCCCGGGCACGTTATGGCTGTAAAGGATTCTACTAATACTTTCTGCGGTACAGTAGGACTGACTTGATTTCCTATAAAGAGAAAGCTGTCCCGTAGAGCTTGGGCATAGTCAATAATTGTGGTATCAACACCTGCCGTTTTAATGCGATATGATACTTTAAAATCAGCTTCAGACAACAAATCAATCTCCATTACTATACTATCCGGTGAAGCATCTGCAAGGGAGGAATAGAAATCATCCATATCAGATTTTTCAATACCGTTATTTAGATATGTGTCGGAATAGTAAGACATAATAGATGCAACATCATCATAGAGAATCCCATTTTCTACATGGTCAGTAAAGCGTTCCAAATATTTTTCGAAAGCAGTAAATTCCGGATCAAAATGATGTTTAAATCTATCGCAGGAAAAAATTGATAAAATCAAAACAATTCCTAACACAAAAAATACAATCTTTTTCATAAACTAAACCTCTAATTTTCTTTGGGTAAAAGCACAATATAGGATGGAAGACCAAGAACGTCAAAATAATCGAGTATCTCTTTTGTTGGAGATTTTTTCAAATCCTCGGCTTGATAACGTATTAGGACAAAATCCTGTAGGACTTCCTCAACTTTATCATCTCTAAATGTTGTGGCCTCCATTGCAAGGCAATTCTTACACCACGTCGCCCAAAAATCAATAAGGACTGGCTTTCCTTTTTCTTTCGCTCTATCAAGACCTTCAATAATTGAAGGGGTCCAATACAAGTCAGAATCAGTATCTTTTTCCGTATACTCCACAACATGTTCTGTATCTTGAGCTTGTGATGAGAAAATATGGATAGCCGTATAACCATAATACAAAGCAATCACAAGAATGATCACCCCAAAGATGATCTTGATCCACTTCATCCATTTTCCGGGTTTGGGAAGGATCGAAAGTCCTGCTCCCACAAATGGCCACGGTAATGCCATTCCCAATCCAAGTAAGAAGGGGAGAAGTAAACCGGCAGGATTCCCCGAAGTGTATAATGTTACTGAGTATAAAATTACCGAAATGAGTACTGGAGCAACGCACGCACCTGCAAGCACTGCTGCTATCACACCCAGCACAAAAATTGTTATGTATTTTCCCTTTCCAGTCTTTTTACCAGCCATTTTACCCGACTGGAATTTTGTGAAATCAATTGGGAATACATCAAACATTGCAAGGGCAAGTAAAATGAATATAATCGCAATTATTAGGTTAAAGACTGGGGAAGAATTTATTGCACCGAACCGGGAACCAGTAAGCACCACGATCAACCCAAGTGCTCCATAAGCAAGCATCATACCGATTCCGTACAAACCCCCGATCAAAAAACCCTTTCCTTTGGATTCCGCCTGAGTTCCTGCGCCTAGCACTGCAATAGTTATTGGCATCATTGGAAGTACACAGGGAGTAAGATTAAGGGCAATACCTCCGACAACTATCAGAAGGAGGATAAGCCAGATGCTCATTCCTGCGAATTTATTTGCAGACGAACCATCCGCTGTTTTTGCATTTTCTGCAAAAGCGATAAAATCCTTACTCTTTAGATATCCTGCTGCAATATCAGCCATGACAAACTCATCAAGTTTGCTTTTGATCTCAGCAAAACCCGTTTCAGTTGTAGTTACGTTTTCAGACTCTATATCAGTTGAACTCATTTTTTGTGTAGAATTGACGCCGGTCTCACCGCTTATGACAAGAGCGAGCGCAAGCTCCTCTTCTTCCGGAAAATGGCACATTCCTGCGTCATCGCAGAACTGGTAACCTGCATATATCTTTATCGGATGTTCCCCTATTGGAGCATCTTCATCAATTATAAATTCCATGGTAAGTGTGACAGAATCATAATATCCAATAACTCCATCATGATCAATACCTTTGGGATACTGGACAGGTAAGAACTCTATGCCCTCTATTTCCTCGGCTTCAATATAGAAATAATCTTCCTGTAAGCTCTGGTGCATTCCATCCGGAATAGTGAAGGTTACAGTGATAACCCCCTCACCACCAGAGAATATTTCTGAAGAAGTTATAATACCCTTGGCTACGTGGTCTTGAGCGAGTAATGTTTGAGCAGAGAAAATTACTATTATGAGAGTGAAATACAATATTACTTTTTTCATACATGCTCCCTGCGTATGCATTATTTTTTGAATTATATATTAATCAAATTTTTTTGACTGTAAATGTTTGTCAAATTCGCTATGAGTATTTGGAGAAATTATTTTGACGGTTTTTTTCTCGTTGTTAGGTATGTTTTTTGATAAATTCAAACGTGCCACTCTTAAGAATTTTTACTGCATTTTCAACAACATCAGGATCATACAGAATACCTTTATTGTCTTCGATTTCCTCAAGTGCTATATCCAATCCCAGACTTTGACGATAGGGTCTGTCATTTGCCATTGCTTCTATAACATCCGCTACTGCAAGGATACGTGCTTCCATTAAGATCTCACCATTTTTCAGACCACTAGGATAACCCGAGCCGTCAAAGCGCTCATGATGCTGAAGAACCATTTTTGCTACCTGCCAAGGGAAATCGAGATCCTTTAACAATTCATAACCGACAACTGGATGATTTTTGATCTGCTCCCACTCATTATCTGTAAGTATCTCCGACTTATTTAATATTCTGATAGGCACCTTGATTTTGCCAATGTCATGCATTGTACCGCCAATACGAATGCCTTCTATCATATCTTCTGAACACCCTATCTCTTGGGCGATAGTAACCCCCAGTTGAGCCACATTATGCTGATGACCTGCAGTGTAGGGATCTCGCAGTTCAACAACATTTGCGAGCACATTTACTGTGTCTTGGATAAGTTTTTGAAGTTTCAGATTGCTTTCCTTCAACTCATTTTCGGATATCTTTCTGTCAGTAATGTCTCGATAAATACCATAGACGGCGACCTGTTGTCCATCAACAATGATAGGTCTGCCCAGTATGGAAACATCTATCAATTCACCGCTTTTCACTTTGCGTTTCGCTTCCATCTCAATATCATTACCTTGAGCAACTTGATTGGTTAGTTCCTGAGCTTCATTTAGTAATTCACCAGAGTATAAAAGATCATCCATTGTAGCTCCGACTGCTTCTTCCTTAGTAAAACCAAACATGTCTGAGAAAGTGCGGTTGATCTGGAGTATTTTTCCATCATTTTGAGCAATGACTACGGCCTCGGGTGAGCTTTCAAAAAGTCGTTCGAAATATACCTTTTGTTCTTGAAGCGCATCTTCTGCCTGCTTTCGCAGCGTCATATCCCTTCCCATTCCCTGTACAAATTTTACTTTACCATTTTCATAAATAGGACGTAATTTTAACCAGAAGACACGTCTCTTTCCATCCTTACGGACAACGTTTGCTATAAATTCATTCGACTCCCCGTTTACCGTACGTTGATAGAACTCAATTGACTTTTCCCTGTCTTCTTTTGCTACTGCAAATATGGATTGTTTTCCATCAAGCTCTTCTTTTGAATATCCCAGCAGATCCTCGAACACTCTATTCACCATCACATATCTCCCGTCAAGATCAGATAGCCATATCAGATCGTTTGCATTTTCAAATAGATCGCGGAATTGTTCTTCGCTTTCTTTGAGCGCTTCTTCTGAAATCTTTCTACTTGTAATATCCCGCACAATTCCCCAGTAGCCAACCATTTCATCGTTTTCATCTTTTTGAAGATAGGTTCGGCATTCAATTGGGATTACCCTCCCATCACAATGGATATATTCCTTCTCGTAAAGCTCTGAATATCCCCTGGTTTTAACCTGGGTTTCAATAATATTAGTTTCTAAACTATGCCATTCTTTAGGTGTAATATCACGGGTAGTTTTGCCGAAAAGTTCCTCGATGGAATAACCTAATATCTTTTGAAATGCAATATTAGTATTCATGATTTTTCCATTTAGATCTGTCCGTACAGAACCATCGCGCATATTCTGATGAAGTTCAGCGTACTGTTTCTCCAATGTAAGACGGGCACTTTCAGCTTTTTTTCTTTCTTCTTCCTTTTCTTGAATTTCTTGTTGCAGTAAAATACCATTGCTCAGCTCCATGATTACTTCCATAAGCTGGTTTACATCAACTGGTTTGAGAATAAAACCATGCACAGAAAGTTCTATTGCACGTATAAAATAGTTCGTTTCCCCATAAGCAGAAACAACTATGAATTTTGTTGTAGGATCGATTTCCTTGATCTTCTCGATCATCTCCAATCCATCCATGACAGGCATTTTTATATCTGTGACAACAATTTGAGGTCTATGCTTCTTGAATATTTCTAGTCCGACTTCTCCATTCTGTGCTATGTACACATCTTTGATCTTGCGCTCCATCATTGTAGTGATCGAACGGAGAATGAGTATTTCATCCTCAACATACATGACTGATAAGGGGAGTAGAGATTTGGGGGTTTCTTTAGAAAATTTTTCTTTCAATTGTAAAAGTCACTCCTTTCAGAGCATTCTGCACGATAAGCGATCCTATCATATTTTTTTTGATAAGAATTTTTAACATAATTAAGACCTAATCCTGTTGCGACTAAACTTTGTTTCTCAGAGAGAGGTGTTCCTAATATTTTGTCAATCAATTCATTCTTATTTCTTTTATCATGAAAACACAACATGACATTCAAAAATAATGATAAAGCATAATTATTACTTTTCATGCTTTTATATAATGCATTTTTTGTGCCAAAAATATAATAATTGTTGATATTAATTGTTATAAACAACGATTGCGATCCGCAACTTATTTGCTTGATGTTAGTTATGAAAATATACTGAATTGTTTCATTTAACCTTCAAATTTTCAAAGAAACTATATATGAAGTAATATTGCTGAATTTATTCCGCAATTTGTATGTGTTATTAAGCAATTCTTTGAAATTGTTTTTTAAGGCTTTGTTTAAATATTTATCAGATTTTATAAAATGCAGATGCAGCTCTCACATTAGTTGCCTAAGAAGTATGTGTAATTATCATGTAAGTTAAACTTCAATTATAAAAGAAACACTGTCCTCTAAATTATTTATTGAAACCTTACCCCCCATATTTTGTTCGATAATGGTTTTTGCCATATAAAGACCAAGTCCGGTTCCCTTGCTCTGTTGCTTTGTTGTGAAGTATGGGTCAAAGATATTCTCTAGAATTGCTTCAGGAATGGGTCCGGCATTATTAGTAATGCTCAAAATTGTTGTCTTATCTTGATTTGCCAGAAGGATTTCCACGAAAGCATTTTTTGTTCCATTCTGCACTATTGCATCTTTGGCATTATTAAGAATATTCAGTATGACCTGAGAATACTCATTTGCAAAGCCCAATATCTTGCATTCCTGTTTCATGTCTATCTTCAGTTCAATTTGATTATACTCAAAGCTCTTTCTGATAAATTCTACAGTTTTCATGACTACTTCATTTGCAGAAAAATCTTCTTTTATCTTATTGGGCTTGAAGAAATTTCGGAAATCATCGATCGTATGAGACATATATTTAAGCTGTCCCATTGTTTTTTTGATAGACTCATTCAGATATTCTGAAGTTAATTCGTTATAATTGTATGCTTCTTCAATATCCTGCACAAGGACGGCGATCGCGGTGAGAGGTTGCCGCCACTGGTGAGCAATATTGCCGATCATCTCTCCCATCGAAGCGTGGCGGGACTGCTTGATAAGAAGGTGATCTTTTTCTCTTATTTCTTTTACGGAATCCTTAACTTTTCTCTCCAAATTTTCTTTCAGCTGCCTGAGTTCATAATTAGTTTTTTTCAGTTCTTCTTCCGCTCGTTTTCTTTCGGTAATATCCTCGACAAGTCCATCATAATATTTTGGATTGCCATCATCATCTTTGACGAGCATGACTGTGACCTTTGCCCAGAAAGTCTGTTCGTCCTTTTTCCGCAGCAGCATTTCTTTATTGGTTACAAACCCTTTTTTCATCAATTCCCAATTAAAATCTTCTTTATCTTTTATATTCGTATATAGTTGAAAAGCATTGATTTGCAGCACTTCTTCCCGGCTATCGTAACCAAACATTTTTACAAAAGCGTGATTAACTTCTATAAACGTGCCATCCCGCTCGATTGAATTCCTATACAATCCTGTATTTATATTATTGATAAGCGTTCTGTACTTCTCTTCATTCTCCTGAAGTGCTTTCTCCGCTATTTTTCGGAAAGTAATATCCCGTACAATTATAAGATCACCATCTCCATCCTTCCACTGTATCAAACCGGCATTTACTTCTACAAATATTTCTGTACCATTTTTATGTTTCAATACTGTCTCATAGACAGAGGCTAAATCTTCATGTTTCATGCGTCTCTCATAATAATCCAATAGCTTGGGTATTTCGGTTTCTTTAAGAAATTTTGAAAAATTTACACCAATTAATTCTTCGATTGAGTATCCGGTTATTTCACATATACGAGAATTGACATATTCAAATTTCCCATCAAATACGATAGCGATACCATCATTGGCACGCTCAGTCACATTTCGATACTGTTCTTCGCTTTCAACAAGCTCCTTTTCAATGGTTCTCTGTCGTGTAAGAAACACAATAAATATGAGTCCTGCAATGAGACAGAAAATGAGAAACGTAAAACGTACAAACAGCTGATGGGGATATACATTGAGAATTAATGAATCAAAAAAACTATTTGGTTTTTCTACAATCATCATACGTAGATGGTTTGAAAATTCGAAATAATGAATAAAAGAATCAACAATCCAAAATACCGCACCGAACAGAATTGCAGCAAGAATAACTTTAAGAGGTGACCATGATCTTGTTTTCATAACTTCACTTTACTTTATCATATATTTTGTCGGCAATACCGAGAAGCGTTTCGGAAATTTCATATTTGATTCGTCTTGCTGCTTCACTATTTATAAGTATATGATTTTCTTCCTTGAAAATTTGAGATAGTTCGCGTGGTTTTGCCCCATTGAATATCTTTGCGATGTTACTAGCATACCATAATCCGATCTCATTAAAGTTCTGATGCGTGACACTGAGTAAAACTCCCTTTTCAACAGCAGGTTCGCCGAGGACACACCAGGTGGGAACATTGAAATCGTACATGGGCTTGAGCAACTCCGGTAAAAATTCCACTGATTCTCCCTGATGGAGACCCACCCACATAGCATCAACAATCGGTGCAAGTATTTGATAACTTTTTTTTGCATTTTCAAATGACTCCATCTCAGTTTTCCCCTCATCAGCATGACAGATTATAAGTTTGAAATTTCTCTTTTTAGATACCTTTTCTAAATCTGTATAATTCGCATAGATCCTTCCATCTTCGGAATCTTCAAACATAACTCCAAGTCGCTCAAATCCAATAATATCGTGAAAGAGTTCAATCTGTTTTTTATAACGGTTCGGGTCACATTCTACAAGGATATGATCATACCCGGAATCTTCTGCAGATGTAATGATACCAGCCTGTATAGGATCACTGGAGGTCATTATCATCGTAGAAGTTGAATGTTCACTGTTCACCAGGTCCTGTCCAGCCATGTTCCCAATGCTAGCACAAGGTCGATTGTATTTTTATTCAGATATTCTATTGCGCTTCTCTGGTTAGTAACACGAATTGAATCTTCCCAGTTTGCTGACCAGAATGCATTTTCTGGAAAAGTGACAAATTCGCTTTTTACATTTTGTGTAAGATATTTCCATAAGAGTTGTGCGTTGTCCTTGTCTGCAAATTCAGGAATTGTGATCGGTTCAATCCATCCGAAACCAACTAAACCATCTACTAATCCACGAAGACTAAGAGTATAATCAATAAAAGATCCCCCTTCATAATATGCGATTCTCCAGGGTTCTTTCTCATTGTTATGGGGTGTAACAGAATGTATTTTGGGCGAAAATTGAAGCAATGCAATAATACCTAAAACAATAATGAGTACTATTATAACAAGCAGCAGAATAGTATTCCTATATTTCATAGTTTCAAGCATCCTAACTATGCATTTGTTGTTTTTTATTATGGATTGATCGGCGTGATACTTCCGACCGTCTTATTGCACCATAAGCTCTACTTCAGCATTTGGTTGAGAGATAAACACAGCTACTTTTGTAAAATATTCATTTGCCACTCTTTGTATATCTTCGGGAGTAACTTTATCGAAATAGAATTTCATTTTATCAAGATAATTATACCCAAGCCCGATGGCCTCATATTGTGTCATATAATAGGGCAATTGATTATCATCAATACTCGTAATGACCATCTTAGAATAATCATCAACTGAGGATTGTATCTCTTCATGTGTTACAGGCTCATTTTTCAGTTTATCGATCTGGTTTTGCAAAACAGCGACCAACTCATCCTTTTTATCACCCGAAGTCTGGCTTGTGAGGCGAAAGAATCCGTAACCCTCTCCGCTGGCATATCGTGCGTACCCGTAATAAGCAAGATCATTCGTGCCACGTACCGCTTTGTGAATCCTTCCACGGGAACCGTTTAATATTGCCATGATAACTTTCATTGTCCAGTGGTCGATATTGTCATTATCACGCGGTGGAGCAACACAGTTGAGGTCGATATTTACTGGCTCAAAATTATATTCCTCTACAAATGTTTCTTCAATGTCAGGAACGACCAGATGAGATTCTACTCCTGCAATCTCCCCTTTTGGAAGCTTGCTGTAAAATTCTGTTGCATATTCTTCTGCTTCATTGATAGTAAGATCTCCAAAGAATGTAACGATCTCTTTTGATGCCATGAAATATTTTTTGTGAATGTCTTTTATATCCTGCTGATCAAGTGTTTGAAGGATCTCAAGTTTTTTCAAATCTGAAACACCAGCCGGCTGACCCGAGTAGAGTTTCTCACTGCGAAATTCATCATGAATTGATGAAGCATTACTCAAAGATCGCTGGTAACGGGCATTTGCTCTCTCTTGTGCAAGTGCGATCTCATTTTCAGGAAATGTTGGATTGTTGAAAGCATCAAGAATGATTTCCTGAAGTTTTGGAAAATCGTCTTTCAGGCATTTAAAATCGAGATATGTTCCGTCATTACTCAGTGAAATATCCAGATCAATTGCATGATCTTCTTTCCATTCAGTTAAATCAAGTGAATCAAACTTTTTTGAGCCTTTGAGCATTAGGTTTGCCATAAATGAGATAGTGCCAACGGTCTCTTCAGTCTCATAATCCTCGCTTATGGGAAGAAAGACCACTCCGCTGATGATTGGTTTTTCTGTATTCTTTTTATAAATCAAGGTAAGGTCGTCAGTAATCTTCAATTTTTGTGGTTGTATTTTTTCTACGAGGAGTTCATCTTTCTGCTGAAACATTTCTCTCGTGCCCTCTGGTAAAGCATAGAAGATGACACGGTCTTTTGGAACGAGATATTCTTTGATGCTATTCATAACATCCTTCGCCGTGATCTGCTCAAAAATATTAACAAAGAGCTCATCAGAATCAGGGATGCCAAACATCATAAGATTCCATCCTATGCTATTACAATCCCGATCAACTCCCGGAGTACTCAACAGCATATTCGCCTTATATCTTGTAATAAGATTATTTATATCCTTATCTTCGACTCCGACCATGCTGTACCATTCGATCTCCTCATCAATGATAGAGACGATTTCTTTCACCCTGGATGGATCTTTTGCTCCGAAACCAATAGTGATCGTTCCCTCTGGCATCTGCATCGATGCGCTTACATTTGCATAAATATAGTTCACCAATTGAAGCTCTTCAACAAGTTTGTATTTAATTGGAGATTGCCTTTTCCCAAAAAGAATATCAAGTGCTGCTATAAGATTGGGATATTGATCAAAATCTGCTGCTGGAAGTATCTTTGTCATAATCACTGTTGGTTGTTGGATCTGAAATTCTTCCATATATTCGACAGAACCGCTTCGCACGTTCTGAGGAGGAAGATAAACAGGATCAAGCTGTCCCCTTTCAAGACCATTAAACTGTTCTTCAACCTTTGCAAGCATCTCCTCAGAATCAAAATCACCGGCTACAACAAATATCATATTGTTGGGTACATATCGTTTGTGATAATAATCTGCGAGCTCTTCTCTCGTTATAGTTT
>Ga0207996_1001555_pt1 | contig 15559 bp, 15 predicted proteins | sample AntAceMetag02UKG_FD_184773 | JGI IMG/M metagenome (GOLD analysis project Ga0207996, IMG submission 184773) | Saline lake microbial communities from Ace Lake, Antarctica - Antarctic Ace Lake Metagenome 02UKG (SPAdes) (version 2) | ecosystem: Environmental > Aquatic > Non-marine Saline and... | reverse complement strand
GAAACTGAAGCTATGCTAGGCAAAGCTTCGCCTCTAAACCCAAGTGTATTTATTTGGAAGATATCGTCCGCATTTCTAATTTTGCTTGTTGAAAAGCGCTCTAAAGCAAGCGCAGCATCATCAGAATCCATTCCCATTCCATTATCTGCTACCTCTATTAGTTTTTGCCCGCCAGCTTTGATATTTATTGTAATTCTTGTTGCCTCAGCATCTATGGAATTTTCTATAAGTTCTTTTACTACTGATGCAGGCCTTAAGACAATCTCACCTGCTGCAATTTTATTGGAGACATGTTCTGGAAGAATCTTAATCTTATTCTTTTTAACCAAGTTTTTTCTCTAAGGCTTTTACTTTTTGAAAAAGATCCTGAATGCTTTTATGCATCTCCGGTAGACGATTGCGGTATGCTTTAATCTTTTGCTCTTCTTTGAGTGGTATAGCAGGATAACCGGATACGCACATGTCAGAACCGATGTTCTTAGTCACTGCAGATTGTGCGGTTATTATTGTATTGTCGCCGACTTTTATATGTCCTGCAAGTCCGGCCTGCCCTGCAATAGTGACTTTGTTTCCTAGCGTTGCGGATCCTGATATACCAACCTGAGCAATAATCACACAGTGCTCTCCAATGTCTACATTATGTGCAATTTGAACGAGATTATCAATCTTACTCCCTCTACCAATTCGTGTTCTTCCAGCTGTAGCTCTATCAATAGTGACATTAGCTCCAATTTCCACATCGTCTTCAATAATTACTGTGCCAAGCTGTGGAACCTTCTTATTAAAAACTCCTTTGATTGGCGTAAAACCAAATCCATCGCTTCCAATCACTGCGCCATTGTGGATTATTACATTATTTCCTATTATTACTCTTTCTCTTACGCTTACATTTGCGTGGATTAATGTATTAGTGCCTATCCTGGCCCCATTGCCTATGAAGACTCCAGGGGAAATGACAGAATTGTCTCCTATTTGCACACCGTTGTCTAAAACAACATGTGCTTCTATAGTAATATTCTTTCCTAGTTTAGTATTCTTGCCTATAACAGCAGTCTTGTGAATTCCCGGTAAAGGCATTTCCTTGTTTATCTGTAGATATTCCATTATCTTAACAAATCCAATATACGGATTATCTGTGCGAATTATAGTCCTCCCATTCTTATCCGTCTTTTTATCAACAATGATTGCTGAGGCTTTGGTAGTTCTCAAGAGAGGATAATAACGAGCATTTGCTAAAAAGGTTATATCTCCTTTTTTTGCTTCTTTTATACCGGAAATGCCGGTTATAACCATACTGGGATCACCTTCAACCTTCCCATCTATAAGACGGGCAATTTGCGCAAGGGTCATATTCAATATATTAGTCATAGATTCTATTTTACACTTTCCAAAAGTCGTCAACAACTTCTTTTTTTATTTCAATATATGTAGTTTTATTTTCCGATTTAGATGTTTGCTCTTCATGAGCTGCAATGTAAAATGGCAGGTTTTTTTGTCCAATTATGGAACTTTCCTCAAGAACAACAGCTCTTTCAACAACATTCCCGAGCTCTCGCACATTCCCAGGCCAACTGTAATTTAGGAGCGCATTCATTGCAGCATGAGAAATGCCGTCAATTCTTTTCCCAGTAGATTGGGAAAATTTCTGGATGAAATACTGAACTAAAAAGGGGATATCTTCCTTTCTCTCAAGCAGGGGCGGTAGTGTTATATAGGAATCTGACAATTTGTTGTAAAAAGCTTTGCTAAATCTGGATTCCGATGTAACTACAGGTAGGTTTCTGTTTGTTGCAGCAATGATCCTCACATCTACTGTTACTGTCTTTGTCCCTCCAATTCTTTCAAATGTTTCTTTTTCAAGCACTTTGAGAAGTTTGTCTTGAACTTGTTCAGACAGAACTCCTACTTCATTGAGAAAGAGAGTTCCATTATTAGCTAACTCGAGTCTACCAATTTTTCTCTCTTCTGCTTCTGAGAAAGCTGCTCTCTCATGTCCAAACAGCTCGCTTTCTAAGAGTTTTTCAGAGAGGGAAATGCAATTGGCAACAATAAAGGGTGCATCTTTTCTAGGGCTATAATTATGAATTGTTCTAGCTATAAGTTCCTTTCCCGTGCCACTTTCTCCATATATTAATACTGTGCCCTTTGTCTTGGAAACCTGTTTTATTAACTTATATACCTTCTTTATTTTGCTGGTTTTTCCAATTATTTTATTTGAGTGCTTGACTTCCAGTTCTTCCTTTAAATATTTATTCTCTTTCTCTAAAAATGTAAGTTTATATGCCTTATCAACTATAATCTTCATTTCTTCTAAGTCAAATGGCTTGAGAATATAGTCATATGCTCCCTTTTTCATTGCTTCTACAGCAGTCTGAATTGTACCGTATGCTGTCATTATAATTACCGGCACTGTTTTATCTCTTTTCTGTATTTGTTCTAACAGTTCAATCCCACTCATATTAGGCATCTTCATATCTGTAATAATGAGATCAAAGTCCATAGTTTCCATTTTCCCCAGAGCTTCAAGCCCATCCTTAGCCTGTTCCGTTCTATAATTCTCGTTTTCAAGCATAATTTGTAAAATTCTGCGTATTTTTAGCTCATCATCTACAATTAACACACTTGCTTTATTCATACCTGTTCCTTTTTACGGGGAATTAATAGGAATATATACAGAGAAAATACTTCCCTTGTCCTCTTGACTTTCTACTTCAATAGTCCCGTCATGATTTTCAATTATTTTATGTGCAATAGCCAATCCTAAACCCGTGCCCTCCGATTTTGTTGTAAAGAAAGGATTGAACACTTTGTCCATTGCGTCCTTGGAAATACCGCATCCTGTATCTTTAAACGATATCTCCATTAACTTCATGTTCTTGTTATCATCTTTCTTAATAGCAGTTTTTATTTCCAGCCTTCCGCCATCAGGCATTGCTCCAATAGCATTTAAAATAAGATTAAGAAAAACCTGATGCATTTGTTCTGTATCGACCATGACAGGAGGTAAATTCTTTAAAAAACTCTTATATACTTCAATATGATTTTTTGATATTTCCATATTTGTCATTTGCAAGGTTCTATCTATAATAGGCGCAATTTGATTAATTTCAAGATTGGATTTTTGAGGACGCGCAAAATCAAGAAATGATGTTACAACCTTATTCAGCCTGTCAGTTTCTTCGATTATATATTGGGTCAGCTCCTTATTATCATTTTGCCCCTGGAATCTGTCTCCCAGTATTTGCGCAGAGTTTTTAATAATGACCAGAGGATTTCTTATCTCGTGAGCTACTCCGGCAGCAAGTTCGCCGAGCGCTGCAAGACGGTCTTTTCTGCGTAGCTCCTCCTCCAGGTGTCTCAGTCTGCGTAGTTGCTGGATCATATCATTAAAAGCGTTTGCCAAATCTTTTATCTCTCCCTTTGCCTTTATCTTTACCTGATGTTCAAGATCTCCTCTTGCTACAGCTCTTATTCCCCATGTAAATTTGCGCAAAGGATGGGAAATACTTCGTGCTATCAAGACTCCTATTACTGCAGATAATAATACACCAAGGAATATTAATATTATAAGAAATTGTCCGACAGCAGTTTGAAAGGCATAGGTTTTTTGTATGCCTACAAACACAACTCCAAAGACATTTTTATCCGGGCCCACAAGCGGGGAGCACAAGCCATAAAAATGCAGTTTATTATGATAGATATCCTTTCTATACTCAAAAGCGCCTTGTTTATATATTTTGTTGATAAGTTCTTCTACGCTAAATACTGCTCGTCCCCTGTCCTTTGTAGTTTTTGGATATTGGGGAGACCCATAAAACAGGTCTATATCAACTCCCATTTTCTTCTCTATATCCTGAAAGATTTCTTTTTTAACAGTATAGCCTGCCACTATTTTCCCTACTACTTTCTCGTTTTCCATGATTTCTAACCCTACGCCAGCAATTAGGTTTTTTATATTATCCTTTTCCAAAAGCACAAGCATTCTTTTTTTATCCACCTGTTTCATTACATTTGGAGAAATGCTTCCTGAAGAAAACTTAAGTTCTCCTTTTTCATTTGTAATGAGTATTGTGTCAATTTGCATTTCCTTCTCTAGCATAGCCAGAAGTTTTACTATCTGCTCCTCATCCTGCTGTTTAAATGCTTGCATAAACACGAAGTTGCTAAGTATAATTTCTCCAATTAGAGCAGATCTATTTTCCAGGTTATTTATTTTGTCTGTAATTAAATCTGTTGCGCTATGGATTTTTCGCTTTATATCTTTTTCTAATTGTACAGATATAACCCTTGTAGCTACGAAGGTTGAGATTAAGATAGGCACAAGAGCCATTAACATGAAGGAAAAGATAAGCTTATTTTGAATATTTGGTTTGAAGAAGGACATGAAATTCTTAATTCCTAACCATTAGTTCAAATTCTTTCGCAGAAACGCTTCTTGCTCCCATTCCTCCTATCATCATGCGAACAAGGCGATCAGAGGTTACCACTAAAGCTTTTGATTTATCTGGAAGCTTATAAATCATTCTTTCAATAACTGTATCTGCAGATTTGCCATTCTTTGAGAAAATAACGTTTATGCCGGTTTCTATCTGATCAAAAGGGATATGGTCAAATCTTTTAGAACCGTCAAACACTATAGACACGTTTTTGTCATTAAAATCTTGATATCTCCTCATAATATGAATTAGTTTCTCTCTGGCATATTCTAATCCTTTTCTTTTAGCGTCTCTCAGGGAAGGCCATGCGTGGATCACATTATAACCGTCAACAATAACCATAATGGTACTAATTATACGCAAGTTGGGGTTTAAATGCAAAGAAATGTGATTAAATTTCTTCTTCCCCTAGTGCTATGTCTAGAGCTTTCCGGGCATGGATAGTAGCGGTATTAAAGATTTTGGCAGAGGTCTCTTTCTGTTTTATTAAAAAAGGGAGTTCCGTACATCCCAGTATTACTCCGTCGGCTCCATTTCTGCTTAGATCTTTGATAATCTTCAGCATTGTCTGACTGGAAGCAGCTTTAAGTTCATTTTTCACCAACTCGTTATAAATAATATCGTTTATTATCTTTTGCTCTTTGATGCCTGGTACAATTGTTTCAATCTGCTGCTGGGCAAGTCTGCATTTATAGAAATCCTTACTCATCGTAAAAATAGTCCCCAGTAAACCCACCTTATTTATATCATTCTTTTTAATTTCTTCTGCAGTAGTGTCAATGATACTAAGCCAGGGAATAGGTATATTCTTTGAAACCTCTTCAAAGACAATATGTATAGAATTGCATGCAGCAATCACGAAGTCAGCACCGGCTTTATGCAGTTTCTCAATAGCTCTCTTAACTTTTTCTGTAGCCTGATATCCAACATCGATAAACTCCTGAAAACTTAAGCTATAAATAATTATCTCTGGATAGGCATAGTTATCATACCTTCTGTAGTATTCCCGAGTAATATACTCATAATAGGCTATAGTAGACTCTGGCCCCAAACCTCCTAAAATTCCAATCTTTTTCATTGATATTCCCCTAAGACTTTAAGAACATAGTTCAGGTCCTCTTTGGTATGGTCGGCTGAAATCTGAAATCTTATACATTCGTTACCTCTAGGAACTACTGGATATTTCAAACCCACTGCCAGGATTCCTTTCTCTTTGAGGTAATTGACTAATTTCACTGTCTTCTGAGTATGCCCAATAATCATTGGTACAATAGGGTGGACACCTTTTATGGTCTTAAATCCAAGTTTTATTAATCCTTCTTTAAAATAGTGAGTCCCTTCAGCCAGATTGCTGATCATCTTTTTACCCTCTTCACTATCCAAAATTTCCAGTGCCTTCAGAGCAGCACTTGCTTCCGATGGCGTAATAGGATTGGAATATATATAAAAAGAAACGCTTTCTCTTAGGTATTCCACTATCCTGGCATTGCTTACAACATATCCACCATTTACACCTAGGGCTTTACCGAGAGTAGAAACTACTATATCCACGTCAAACTCACCTGTAACTTCGCAGGTACCTCTTCCTGTTTTCCCATAGGCTCCTACGCCATGAGAATCGTCTACCATAGTAAAGACACCTTCCTCAAATCTCGAATGGTATTTTCTGGCTAAGTCCATCAGCTTTTTGAGGTCGGGATGATCTCCTCTCATACTGAATACTCCATCTGTAACTATTATAAGACGTTTGCAGTTTCCTATACAGTTTTCTATCTTGCTTTTTAATTCGTTCATATTCAAATGAGCATATATTTGCTTGTCTTTTGGTTTAGAGAGTCTGATGGCATTTATTATGCAGTTGTGATTCAGCTCGTCACTTAATACTATTGTCTCAGGAGAAACCAGTGGCGTAAGAATTCCGCAAACAGCAGCATATGCTGAGCTAAATATCATGCCAGCTTGTTTTTGATGAAACTCAGCCAATCTTTTCTCTAACTCTATATGTGGTTTAAAAGTGCCGTGAATAAAACGCACTGATCCAGGTCCTACGCCGAATTCTTCTACAGATTCCTTCTCAGCTTCTATTACTTCCTCTCTAAAAGACATTCCCAGATATGAATTAGAATCCATCTTAATAAACTCTCTGTTAGGTTCTCCTTCTAAGAAGTATCTTGTGCCTTTTGACTCTTGAGGTTTCCGGATTTTTACTATTACTGATTCTTTCCCTTTAATAGCACCATCTTTTTCAAGCTTGGATAATCTTTTTGATAATACTTCTTCCACCTTATCTAATGGCATATGTTTCCTTTCATAACCCTTAAAACCTAAAACATCTCACAGGATATCACTCCAGTTAAGAATAACCTTTCCTGATTTCCCTGAATTCATAACTTCAAATCCCTCGTTAAACGATTCATACTTGAAACGATGGGTTATTACCTGAAATATATCAAGGCCTGATTGAAGCATTGCCGTCATTTTGTACCAGGTTTCATACATTTCGCGGCCATAAATACCTTTGATAGTCAAACTGTTAAAGACAAGCAAGTTCCAGTCGATTTTTGTATCTTGGGGCAAAATTCCCAAAACAGCGATTTTTCCCCCATGTGCCATAGCGGGGAGCATCTGTCCAATGGCTTTGGGACTTCCTGACATCTCCAATCCCACATCAAATCCTTCCCTCATGCCAAGTTTTTTCATAGTATCTATAACTGAATCTTTTCTGATGTCAAGCACGCGTGTCGCCCCCATTTTTTTCGCCAGTTGAAGACGGTAAGGGTTAATATCTGTAACTACAACAAACCGTGCTCCTGCGTGTTTTACAATGGCTGTGGCCATTATACCAATTGGACCAGCACCAGTAATGAGAACATCTTCTCCAAGTACATCAAAAGATAAAGCTGTATGTGTGGCGTTTCCTAATGGATCAAAACATGAAAGCACATCCAGCGATATATTGCGATTACAATACCAGACATTTGTATCCGGCAAGACGAGATATTCAGCAAAAGCACCGTTGCAGTTGACTCCTATGCCTTTTGTATGTGGGCAGAGGTGTCGACGGCCAGCCATACAGTTTCTGCAGCGACCGCAAACCAGGTGCCCCTCACCGCTGACAACATCACCAGGCTTAAAATCTTTAACATACTCACCTATATCTTTGATTACACCGACAAATTCATGGCCTATTGTTATGGGGACATTGATTGTGTTCTGAGCCCATTCGTTCCAGTTATAAATATGCAGGTCTGTGCCGCAAATGGAAGTTTTTGAAATTCTTACAAGAACATCATGCGGTCCTAATTCAGGGATTGGCACTTCTTGGAGCCAAAGACCTGGCTCAGATTTTGCCTTGACAAGCGCTTTCATAGTCTCCATCGTCTTCCCCTCTTCCTGTATAAGCCCACAACATATAGAAAAAATTGTATTGATTAATAATATACCTTAAAGTGGAAATATTATGCAAGGATTTATGCGCCCTAAGGTAACAGTTTAGGTATGAAAAGTTAGGACATAGTCCTATGGACTAAATGAGGGAATTTTAATTAGACACTGCTTATAAAACAAGATATAATAAGTTCAATCTTAAATTAATAGATGCTAAAGGAGGCGGTTAGATGATTCCTAGATATTCTCTGCCTGATATGAAAAGAATCTGGAGTGATGAGAACAAGTTTAATACATGGCTCAAGATTGAACTGCTTGCATGTGAGGCTTTGTGTGAACTTGGTGATATACCAAAAAAATCTTTAAAAAAGATAAAAGACAAAAGTAAGTTTGATATAAAGAGGATTCATCAAATAGAGAAGATGGTAAAACATGATGTGATTGCTTTTCTTACGTCTATATCTGAAAAAGTAGGCAAAGAGGCGCGTTTCATTCATATGGGACTTACTTCTTCTGATATATTAGATACTGCCCTTTCCTATAATATGGCTCAAGCCGTGGATTTGCTTTTAGAGGATTTGCAAAACTTAAAAAATGTGCTTAAGAAAATGGCTAAAAAACACAAGAATACTATTATGATTGGCAGATCTCATGGTATACACGCTGAACCAATGACATTTGGCTTAAAGATGCTTCTCTGGTTTGATGAAGTTGGGAGGAATATACGCAGGCTTGAACATGCAAAAAGCACAATAAAATACGGGAAAATCTCAGGCGCGGTAGGGACTTACGCTAATATAGATCCATATGTTGAGCAATACGTATGCAAGAAACTTGGACTTATCCCATCTCCATTATCAACGCAAGTATTACAAAGGGATAGACATGCAGAATTAATGACAACATTAGGTTTAATTGCAAGCTCGCTGGAGAAATTTGCTACTGAGATAAGGGCATTACAACGCACTGAGGTTAACGAAGCGCAAGAATTTTTTGCCAAGGGACAGAAGGGCTCTTCTGCTATGCCTCACAAGAAAAACCCTATTATTTGCGAACGTATATGTGGACTGGCAAGATTAGTCAGGGCCAATTCCCTACCTGCAATGGAAAATATTTCTTTATGGCATGAAAGGGATATTTCACACTCATCTGTGGAAAGGATAATTATTCCAGACAGCACAATTGCTCTGGACTATATGTTAAGTAAATTTACTGACCTAATGAAGAATCTTGTAGTAAATGTTGAAAGCATGAAAAAGAACATAGATAAGACCAGAGGCAATATTTTTTCTCAAACAGTATTATTGAAACTAATAAAGAAAGGTTTAAGCAGAGAGTCTGCATATAAAATAGTACAACAAAGCGCAATGGAAGCGGCAAAAGAAAAAAGAGATTTTAAAACAGCCCTCCTAAAGAACAAAAAAATATGCAGCATATTATCTACGGAAGAGATAGAAGAAAGTTTTAATATTAAAATACACCTAAAAAACATTGAGGAAATTTACAGAAGGTTCGGTATTTAATGAATAGGGGCATAATATATTATGCCCCTACATTTGGATGCATGTATTATTTCTCTTTTTCTGCAGGTGTTTCTTCACGCACAGTCATTAACATATCACTGCTGCATTTAGGACATTTAGGCATTTCCATCGCCATAACATCGTCCATACTACGAATTCTTCGCTCAAAAATATGCTTGCACTTTTCACACTGATACTTTACCACTCGAACAGCCTTTTTCTCGCCGCACTCAGGACATTTAATAGGAGGAGTCTGATATTCTGCTTTAAAGCGAGCATCGCAGTTTTCACACACATAATTTACTATTGGTCGAGGGTACTTCTTTGGCATAAGCGTTTTTATCATAAAGCCCACACAAACCACAATAAGCAGGATAAGCCCTGCAACCACCAGTGGATTCTGCTTTTTCTGTTCCTGTGGCTGAGTTCCTTTAGCTCCAATAACCATATTATCACCTCCTTTTTTATATATTTTCAGGCAGCCTAGCTACCCATATATCAAAGTTTCCGCTTTTATCTGATTGAAAGGCAATTTTGCTTCCATCAGAAGAAAAGCATGGATATAATTCATTATATTTGTCATCCGTAATCTGAACTGGTTTAGTCCCATCATTATTCATAATCCAAAGGTCATAATTCCCGCTTCTATTAGATATAAAAGCTATCCTATTTGTTTTTAATGAAGCACTTGGGAAGCTGTTCCATGCAGTATTTGTTAAACATATGTTCTCTTCTTTATCAATGTTCATTGCGTGCAAGTCGTTATCACTGAAAAAAAGCACCTTTTTAGCATTATCCATCCAGCAAGGATAATCATAATATCCTTTTGTAGTAATATGTTCGGGCTTGTCATTGAGAGTCTTCATTATCCATAAGTTATTTTGAGAAACAAACACAATTTGTCCGTTAACTGGCGAGCACGAAGGGTTATATCCATGTAGTTCTTCGCCTAATTGCCTAAGATTGGTTCCGTTACTGTTAACTATACGCAATTTAGGTTCTGCATTATCATTCAGTTTTGTGGAACTGAAGACTATTGACTTACCATCAGCGATCCAAGTTGGTCGATTATCCAGTGTTGCCGTATGAGTTATACGCTTTGGTTCTTCTTTTCCCTCAGAATCTACAATCCATATATTTTGCACATCATCCTGATATGATACATAAGCTATTTTAGTGCCGTCCGGGGAAAAAGCAGGAGCAGAATCGTACTCATACGCTTTTGTAACTCTTATAAATTCTATCTCAGGATTTGCCTTTTCTTTTTTCTCTTTCTGCCTTTTTTTTGTAGACCTTCTCAATTCTTCTATTTTATTACTTGTGTCTATCGTTCCTATATCGCTTTTTTTGCATCCAATCATAGATAAACAAATTATTAATATTACAGAAAAAGCCACGTATCTTTTCACATTAATTCTCCACTTATTCTGACATTTATTCTACGGCACAAGACCGGCGCTGTCAAAGGTTTTTTATCTCATCCGTAAACTGTCTGGCTAATTCCGCATCTTGTATAACAATTATATTCTCCCAATTCAGTTTATGAGCGCTGAATGTTGGATTAAATGAGCCTGTGATTATTATTCTTTTATCTATCAGAAAAACCTTATGATGCATCTGGTGAGAATAATTCTTGTCCCATTTCACATCAATACCTACATGACGGAAAAAGCTGAACATGTTCCAGAAACTATCCATGCCTTTTTCCATCACACCTGTTATTTTTATGCCTTTGTTATGTTTAGATATAATAACTTTTGCTATGTCTTTATCTGTAAAAATAAAACTTGCGAAACAGATACTTTTCTCAGCTCTATTCAGCAGCTGAATTATCTTCTGTTTGCAATTATCTTTTTTTGAGAAAAAGGCCGCTATGTCTTCCTCTGCAGTTGGTCGTCTGAGGTTTTTATAATCCAAAGAGCCAGAAATCCTGTGGAATTCCCCTATAAAATCTTCTGCCAGTACCTCGGAATTTATAACAACTACATTATTGTTATTGTAATATGTACCATTGTAAGTAGGGTTATAAGATCCTGTCCATATAACTTTATTATCGAATACGCAAAATTTATTATGCATAAGGCCTCTTGGTTGTTTTGTAACCTTTATACTGATATGTTTTCTCAACAGCGCATATTGAGATCTGGGACTATTTATTCTTCCTTTATCCATCACCAAATACACCTTTACTCCTCTGTTTTTCGCGTCTATCAAAGCAGAGGCAACCTTAATAAGCTCCAGACTATAGAATGCGCCATAGATGTTTTTCTCAGATAGATTTATCAATTTTACTAATTGCTCATCTAGATTTTCTTTTGGCCCAAAATATGTGGAAATAGAATCATAATCTCTGAGTAAAGGGCTTTCAGCCCTATTAGCTTTAATGTGTTTATGACAGGGGATAAAGCTTAAAAGCGCACCTGTTAAGATTATTAGCTGGATTTTTTTGAACATAGTATCTTGAGTTTATTATTCCTTACTTTTATTGAGATTGTTCCATGTGTGTCTGTAGAATAGATATCTTTATCGTTGATGTGCTTTTGTATGATGGAAGGTTTGTGTTTTGAAAACTTTTGAGATGGACGCTGGTAAATCAGGATTTTTCTATTCTGAATACTGAGTATATGCATACAATCAGGTGTGATTAAAAGCTCTATGTTGCCAGGCATAATGCGAAGCCTGAGATTACTATTATATATCATACAACTAATTCCAGTCTCGATAGATATCGGGATGAGGATGGATTCTCCATGTTTGATATTTTTGTATATAAGTCCAGTATGTTCAATGAATTTGCGGAAGCTCTTGTATGTAAACGAGTTTTGGGACTGCGCAACATCTAGAACTTGTTTAATATCAAAGTGCTTTGATAAATCAACAACTGTGCCTAGATGATCATCGCTTATTCTATTCAAGAACAGATAGTCAATTTTTGAAATATGTTTTGCCCATAGAAGCGGCTGAATTGCTTTTTCAACATTATTAAATTTATTGCTATCACTGGTTATAAGCACGGTTTTATTTCTGGTTCCTCTGTAAGGGAACTTTATAAGCACTATATCTCCGTCTGGAGAATGCGGGAAAATAATCTCAATAGAATTGCTCTTTATTCTTGGAGATAAAAATAGAATTAATAAAATAAGTGTGAGGATATATAATATCTTCCTGTTTTTCATGCCATTATATAATGTGTATAAGAGGAACGCAGTTAATGTGTAATATCCAATGATATCTGTAATGTATGGCTTTGGCATCTCAAAATACATGAAGTCCATTGAGGAGAGGAATTCTATTAATCTTAATAGTATTGTCAGTAGAATCCAATTTGGCATACTGAAGATATAAGCAAGTTTAATCCATATTATTCCAAATATAGATGCGAGCAATCCGAGTGCTAATATACAGGCAACAATTGGAAGTATTAGGATATTAGAAAAGATGCTCCATAAGGATAGGTAATTAAAGTGATATGCGACTATTGGCATAACGCTTATCTGAGCTGATAGAGACACTGCAAGGGCAATAAACAAAAAACGAGGCTTTAATTTAATTCTTTCAAGAGGTATTAACTCTTTCAGTATGGGAGTAAGGCAAATAATTCCTAATGTAGCTATAAAAGAGAGTTGAAAACCAGCATTAAACAAGCTATATGGATTGATAAGTAAAAGCACAAGACATGCTAACGACATGCTGATATAAAAATTCTGTTCTCTATCAATTATAATAGCCGTTAATACTGCTAAAGCCATTATGGTTGTGCGGAATATCGGATCCCGCATGCCTGTAACCATACAATACAATGTAACCAATAATATCAGTATAAGTGCAGCGACTTTTTGGGGAATTCTGCATAATTTTAGAAATCCCCAGAACATAAGAAGAATCAGCCCGACATGAAGACCTGATACTGCAAGAATATGTACTATACCGCTCTTTTTGAACATATCAAAAATCTGTTGCGGTATGTTCTCCCGCATGCCCAGAAGAATCCCGTTCAGCATCGCAGCCTGAGGATCCGGCAAACTTCGTTTATTGACCATTTTTATCATGTTCTTTAAAGTAAGCGCTTTGCCAATAATAAAATTCCCCTCATTCCTGGCAACAATTTTTATATTTTCTGCATCCTTTATCTTCATTACTCCATGTATGTGATGTCGTTCCAGATACTTTTTATAGTTAAATGTTCCTATATTCCCTGACCAGTAGGGCTGAGAAAGTTTTCCAAATACCTGAACTTTATCACCATATTTAAACTTAAGGTTGCAAGAGCTTACTCTAACAAGAATCAATCCCTTAGGGGTTTGCAACCCTTTAATTTGCTCGGGAGATATAACAATATTCGTATAGAATCTTCTTTTTACAGGGTCTTTTATTATTATGCCTTTAATTTGAATGTCGGTAGGGTAGAGACGTTGCATTGCAACGTCTCTACGGATATTTGGTTGATGAAAAGATGAGTAGATTTCAGCATACATCATGCTTATTGGGATCGTTAAGCAATAAATAAGGATTATGCCCAGAACATTGGGAGTCTTTTTATTTCTAAAGCAGATTATTCCTCCCGAAAGAAGAACAAGGATGCATATTGCTTTATATAATAGAGAAATATGTAGATATGCCTCAAGCAATATGCCTGCAATAAACAGAAGAGTGATATATATAAGGGGACTAGTTTGACCTTTCACAAAGAACTTTATAGTAAATCAGAATCTCTTTAGCAAGAATAAAAAGACTTACTTTTACCCATATTTAGCTTTTTTATCAGCAACCATGGGCATTAAATCCAATTTCTCTTTTGAAAGAACAATTTCGCAGATTCGTAATATCTTCTTAATATCTTCGATTTTTTGTTTTCTCAAGGTATTCTCAAGACCAATAATTAGCCCTTCTTTTTCTTCAATTGAATATTTTCGTGAAATAAAAGAGAAAAATTTCTCTTCCTTAACGCCAAGAGCCGTTGCAAGCTTCTCTATGGTATCCAGAGAAGCTCCCTGTTTACCTCTTTCTATTATTCCAATATACGTAGCATGCAGACCCGCTTTTCCCGCCAGTTCTTCCTGTGTCAGTCCTTTAGCTAACCTTATACTTCTTAATCTCTGTCCAAACAGCTTTCTTAAGTTTTCCATATCTCTCCTTCTTTTTTCAGATGAAATGGCAAGAAGAATCAATCCTTTTCACATGAAGCATAGTGTACATTATAATTCTATAAGGAGATGTCAACAACGGGGATTGTACAGGCAAATAATGGGTATGTAAAATACCCGTTAAATGAACCGAAGCAAAAAAGTTTAGCTAATCTTATACTTCTTAGTCCCTGCCCAAATAGTTCTCCTAAATTTCCCATACATTGACTTCCTTTTTTTATTATAGTTACAGATTTATCTGTTTTGAACAGACTAAAAACCAATTTTTTATTGACAAACATGACTATAATCTGCTTTAGTATGCGAAAAGATAGACTAAAAAGCATGAAAAAACTTTGTTGTAAGTGTAAAAAGGAGTTTCCTGTGGCGCAGGAACCTACTGGGTGGCGAACAGGAGAATTAAGAAGATTAGAGAAAGCGCCTCTAAAAGTTAGACAACGACTTTTACCTTATCGTGGTTTTTATCTTTGCGGGGCTTGTTACACTGATTTAACTCTAAGAGATCATCGTTACCCAAAAGGACATTCACTTGGCTAATAAAAGTCTGCTAGAATTGCTTATCAGAATGTGCAAGGCCTATGATATATCCCATAAGGATATCCGGGGTCATTCCAAGAGAAAAACCTTAGTTGAAGCTCGGAAAGCTTTTGCCTATTCAGCATGGATACGCGGAGCTTCCATGCGTAAAATCGGCGCAGTTCTTGGTAATAGAGATAGCAGCGTTGTTGCCTCATATATTCGCAAAATTGAAAGCATTGATGATATTTTAGATCCGCAGGATTAAGTTCACACAAATTCTTTACGAAGATCGTATGAAAATTTGCAAGTATGTTACAGAGGAACATGTGACAAAATTATAAAGTGTGAGTTAGAGCAGATGTCATGGTGCTAGCAGATTGTAATGAGGAGAATAAACGGAAGGGATGAGATGAAAGATAAGCACAAAACAAAAGATCAACTTGTAAATGAATTGAAATCACTGCGTGAAAAAATTGCTAAATTGAATACATCAGGCGTTAAGTACAAGGAGACAGAGGGAGCTCCACAAACTAGCAAGGATGACATGATT
>Ga0207996_1001554_pt1 | contig 15573 bp, 16 predicted proteins | sample AntAceMetag02UKG_FD_184773 | JGI IMG/M metagenome (GOLD analysis project Ga0207996, IMG submission 184773) | Saline lake microbial communities from Ace Lake, Antarctica - Antarctic Ace Lake Metagenome 02UKG (SPAdes) (version 2) | ecosystem: Environmental > Aquatic > Non-marine Saline and... | reverse complement strand
TGGATTTTATCGGTTGTTGGTTTATTTTGGAACGGTTTAAAACCGTTCCCTACAATTTCAATAATTCCATGAATGTGATTTGGCATAATTACAAATGCATGTAGCTTACAATTCTTATAATGGTTGTGTAAATCCAACCAGCATTTTTGAACAATACGACCCTTATCATTCAATTCCATTTCGTTATTCTGCATTCGTCCAAAATATTCCAGCATTCCTTTCGTACAAATGGTCGCAAAATAATATCCCGGCGTGGAATAATCATAATTCTGCAATCGGTTACGTTTGCGGTTATAATTCATTTTATCACCCCAAAAAACAATTTTCGTAGGGAACAGTTTTAAACTGTTCCTTTTTTGATTGGTGGTTCATTTTGGATTTCTCGGTTGTTGGTTCATTTTGGATTTCTCGATTGTTGGTTTATTTTGGAACGGTTTAAAACCGTTCCCTACAAATACATTCAAATCCGTTTTCTGATAAATCAGGATAATCCGGTCGGTTGAGGGATGATATAGTTATTTTTCTCATCTTGATCTTGCCAAAATTTTAAGTCGAAATCAATCTCTTACAAGCTTTCCATAGTTTTCTTTTATTTATGTTTTTTTTAATCTCTTTTTGGGGAGCGACCAGCGTGCTACGGATTCGGAAGAATCCATCAAAGGTGAACCGACCAAAATTATAATCAAGAGATTCAAACGAAAGCAAACAATTTAATCCAACCACAAACACATTGTTAGGTAATTAAATAATTGAATCAGGTTAATTGAATCTCTCTTCAAGATAAACATAAATTGTTTTTACAGTATTAATTACAAACATTGCTTCGGGTTTCTTTAGTATTATATTTGGATGAGTTAATGATTTTTTATTTCTAATATCATTTATCTCCTTAAGGGCTTTTGCTAATGATCTCAATATTGTGATTGTCACTTTGCTTGATTCATTCTTGTTTAAATGTTGTTGTATTAGAGAAAAAAGTTCTAAAATATCTGGTCGATTGCTATTGGGTTTTAATGATAATCTTGAGCATAATTGGATTAAATAATCATGGATAAAGGTATGCATTCGATCATGTGCATGGTCAGGATTACCTTTAACTATTTCATTTTCAGCATTTTCCAAAGCTTTCATCATTGTTTCTGAGAAATCTAAATTTTTCACAATGATAACCTTATTTTTATCGTTTTTAGATATTTGCTCTAATTCTTTAAGTCTTTGCCTACCACTTTTTGTTAACTTACAAATTGCTCCACCATCAGAGAATTTTCTTTCAGTATTTATTAGTTCACATTCGACTGCTGCATAACTAATTAATCCGTCTAGATCATTACAATTTTCTAATGCAAATTCTCCTAAGTGCTCACTTGATATTACACAACCATTATTTAAATCTTCTTCATTATCAATAATGAATTTTAATAATAAATCAGTTTTATCATCAATTGTTTTGGGATAATTAACTTTAAAAATTATTTCTTCTAGTTTATCGTAATGTAACTCAATATAATTAGTATTGCTGCTTATTTTCTTTATAGCGTATATTAGCTCTTTTATTTTAGGATATGATTTATAGAGATCCTTATAAAGTTCATAATCCATGATTACAAAATATCCACATTTTGAACAATTGATCCAAACTTGCATTTCACCATCATCGGTTCTTACTTTCTTTGCATTTTGAAAATTGCATAAAGGACATTGTATTAAATCCATAATTTACCTCTATAAATGTACTTCGTCTGCATTCCACGCAAACTTTACATTGTAGATAACTAACCTATGGTTACATCTATTAATTGTGCATGAATCATAGATATAAAGCTAAACCTATCATCATTAATCTTGTTGCGAAAATTTCCTGCACCTATTTGCTTTAAATCTCCTCAACCCTCTAAACTACAATCTAATCCATCCTGAACTTCATTTTATCATCTTCTTCTTTTTTAGGTTCGGAAAAAGAAATGCTATCACCTTCAGCAAGTCCTTCAATAATCTCAACCTGCTGGAAATTATTGATTCCTGTTTTAATCATAATACTTTCAGCAATCGAATCATTCACAACTTTATATACAATGTCCTGACCCTCTTCATCGCTGAAAATAGATCTGATGGGAATAACCAGGATATCCTTTTTTGTTTTGCCGATAATAGTGATATTGGCAGTCATTCCGGGTTTTAGTTTTTCATCCACATTTTCAATTTCGATTTCAATTGGAAAAACTTTCACATTATTATAAGTAATTGCCATGGTTGCGATCTTTGTTATCTTTCCAAAATACTTATCATACGGATATGCATCCACCTGGATTTCGACTTTCTGATTTTTTCTAATTTTGGAAATATCCACCTCATTAATGCGCGATTTTACAACCATCCGCTCCAGGTCAGCTAATTTGATAATTACAGTTCCAGCCGAATAAGAACCAGTGTTGGAAACAACCATTTCTCCTTCTTCGACCATTTTTTGGATAATTGTGCCGGAAGCGGTTGAGATGATTTTCGAAACGTTTTCTTCTGTTTCTATTTCCTTGATCAGTTCATATTGCTGCATTGCTGCATCATAAGCTATTTGTGCTTCTTCCAGGTTATCCTCATATTCTCGAAGTTCATTCTGAGAGATATAATTATCGTGGAAAAGTGCTGTTTTATCTTCAACATCTTTTTTAGCATTATTCAGCCTGATTTCTGCAAGTTTGAGATTACTATTCACCCTGGAGATTTCCTGTGCCTGATTATAATCCGGCTCGATCTCTGCAATGATATCTCCCATCTGAACAAAATCTCCTTCTTCCACGAAAAACTTGGTGATATTACCACTTATTTTAGATTTGATTTCAATTTCTTTAATCGGTTGGATTTCACCTGTTTCTTCCAGTTTTATCGTGATTTTACCCTTTTCAACAACATACGATTTTACTTCTTCTTTAGATTTTTTCCCGGATTTTCCTTTCTTTGAACCTACAGCTAAAATGACTGCTACAATTACCACAATAATTACCGCTATAATAATAAATTTTTTCATCAAAATCTCCTGTCTATTTTTTAAATAATTTTGTCATTCCCAACTCGATTGGGAATCCAGATCCTCTCTCTTATCTTCATTTATGTTCAACTGCATCAACTTCGATAATACGTTCTTTATTATCTCGCAATATTTGAAAATTTATTTTTTCTCCAACGCCAATATCACTCACTGCTAATTGAGCATCCTCAAAGTTAGAAATGATATTGTTGTTTATTCTTTTGATGATGTCACCTTTTTTCAAACCAGCTTTACCAACAGGGCTTTTTGCATCAACCTTAGTAACCAGAATGCCTTCTTGATCTTTCAGGTTCAGATATGAAGCCAACATTGGATTTAATTCCTGAACTTCAAAATCCAGCCAGATTTTCCTGATCTTACCATATTTTATCAATTCTTCCGCACTTTTCCTAACTCTGTTTATAGGAATTGAAAAACCGATTCCGATATTTCCACCGGATTCGGAAAATATAAATGTGTTAATTCCAATCACTTCACCATAAATATTTACCAAAGGACCACCACTGTTCCCCGGGTTAATTGCAGCATCAGTTTGGATCATTCTTCTGTAGATTTTTTTGTCTCTGTTTTCAGCAAAATCCCGGTTAACAGCAGAAATCACTCCTACAGAAACACTTGGTTTACTATCCTTGATAAGAAAACCATACGGATTACCAACTGCAATCGCCCACTCTCCAATAATCAATTCTGATGAATTTCCCAGCTTTGCCCAGGGAAGTTCTTTTCCGGAAATCTTCACAACTGCAATATCATGTACGCTATCAATTCCGATTAATTTCCCTTCCAATTGACGACCATCAGTTAAAATTATCTTGATTTCAGTGGCTCCTTCCACAACATGCGCATTGGTGATAATGTATCCATCTTTATTGAAAATCACACCTGAACCAATACTCTCAATATCATAAGGAATATTATCGTAAAAACCAAAAAAGTGGCTTAACCTTCTTCGCACATATTTTGTTTTTGTCACATTCACACTGACAACTGCTGGTTGAATTAATTCCACTGCTTCTGTAATCACATTATGCCTGGCAATCGTTATTTCTTCGTTATCATTGATTCGTGTTTCCAGTTTATTGTTTTCTTCATCTTCAGGATAAATAATCTGTTCTTGCGGAAAAATCGTTTCCGGTATTTTCTCCGATTTTTTAATATATTTATTGTAAGATAAATATCCAATTAAAATCAATGCCAGAATTAAAATGACATCACTTCTTTTCATCTATCTCTCCAGTTTACCACTTTCCCAAGATCTTTTTGGAAAGCAGCAAATTGAGTTCTTCCTGTTTTCGTATCAGGCTGTAATGACGGTTATTAAACGATAACTGTGTATTTCGGTATTCAAGCTGACTACGGTCCAAATCTATCAAACTAATCATACCAAGCTTGAATTGTTCCTGTGCCATATTCAGGTTTTCTGCTGCCAACTCTAATTTCTCAGCATACAAATCACGAGATCTTTTGAGAGTTTTCACATCTTTCTGCAAATTGGAAAACTCGTTCCTGTAATTTTTCTCTGTATCTTCAAAGCTTAGTTTCTGAATCTTGAAATTTCTTGCTGTTCTGCTCAAGGATTCTCGTTTATCCAGAAGATCAAAAATCGAATAAGATGCATTGAGCGATATAGTCTGCGAATCATCATATTCATCAAAATCAAAGAAAGCTTCGTTGTTAGCATTATTGTAGTTATAACTGTATGAAAAATATACTGTTGGAAAGAAATTCAACTTTGTTTGAAACAGGCTGAGTTTACTGCTTTTTATCTCGTTTTTCAGAATTATCATATTAAGGTTATTCTGGAAATTCAGTTCAGATTCGATTTCTTCAAATTCAGGTTCAGCAAAATCATGCTCTTCATCCTGAACATTCAAATAGGAAAAGAGGTCTTTGCGTAATTTGGAAAGATTGTTCTCTGCTTCATTTACAGCTATTTCATAATCAATCAAATCTATTTCGCTCTGCTTCAAATCCAGGATCGATTTCTCACCGGATTCAAATTGAGCTAAAATCTGGGAGTATATCTTATTTTGAAGCTTCAGGTTCTCTGTATGAATTTCCAGACTTTTCTGCGATTCCAGAACAGAAAGATACAGCGATACAATGTTGAAAACTATCTGTTTGGTTGCTTCCTGCAAGGCTAATTCCGAATTCTGTTTATCAATGAGAGATTGGCTGATTTTGAAATAAGTCGGCTCATCCAGATAGATACTTTTGGTCAAAGAAAATCCGGAAGTTCTATTCCAATCCTTTTCAATGATTTTTGATTTATTAGCGATTATACTTGCAGAAGGCAATATCTCCATGTAGCTGCTTCGCAAAGATGATTTCGAGTTTTGATAGGATGATATTTCTTTCTGCATTTCTACAGAGCGTTCCAATCCCAGCTCTATAAGCTCATCTAAATAATACTGCTCTGCAAAACAAAATATCGGGAAAAGTAAGATTAATAAAACTAATTTTCTCATTTAAAAAATCCTTAATATTTTTTTTCTCAAAGCAGGAGCTTTGAAAAACAGACATCGTTTTGCCGCTGGCAAAGCCGAGTCTTTACTCATACTTCAGGGCTTCTACAGGATTTGCAACTGCAGCTTTCATTGCCTGGAAACTTACAGTGAGAAGAGCAATTAGCAAAGCAATAAAGCCCGAAAAAATAAACGTTAAAACAGTAATATCCACTTTATATGCGAAATTTTCCAGCCACTTATTAAGTCCAAAATAAGCAATTGGCCAGGCAATGACATTGGCTATAATAACCCACTTGGCAAATTCTTTGGAGAGATGGATAACAATGCTTGAAACAGATGCTCCCATTACTTTGCGAATACCGATTTCTTTGGTTCTTTGTTCTGCTGTAAAGGCTGCCAATCCAAACAATCCTAAACAAGCTATGAAAACACACAAAAAGGAAAAATATGTAAAAACCTTTCCTATATTCTGTTCTGCAGTATAAAGTTCATTCAAGCCCTCATCCAGGAAAGCAAAATCAAAGGGGTAAGAGGGACAGAATTCATTCCATTTCTCTTCAATAAAATCCAATGTGTTTAAGATATTTTCTCCTCTAATTCGCAAGCTGATATTTCTGAGTGGAAAATCTGCTAATAATATTAAAATCGGATCGACTTCATTGTGCAGTGATGTATAATGAAAGTCCTTCAGAACTCCAATAACTTTTGTGTCTCTGACAGCAGAACCATCCAAGCCTGCTCCATATTGCAAGCGTTTACCAACTGCATCATCTCCCCAACCGAGCACTTCAGCAGTTTTTTCGTTTATCAGGATGGATTCTTCAATATCGGTTTGAAGTTCAGGATCAAAATTGCGACCTTTAATTACCTCCATATTCATCACATCCAGATAATCGTTATCAACGAAAAAGAAGTTTATGCCTTTTTCCGCTAATGATCCATCATCTGTTTCATACCGTTGCACGATTATACCATAACCCTGTCCCGGAATACTGGAGGATTTTCCAACTTTTAAAATATTAGGATTCTTAAGAAGCTCTTCTTTAAAAGTATCAAGATTTCTTACTGCAGAAGTATCTCTAACTGTGAGTACAACAATATTGTCTTCATTGAATCCTAAATCTTTGGTTCGCAGGAAACTTAATTGTTGAGCAACTGTGATGGTGCCAATTATCATAATTATTGATATTGAAAATTGCAGTAAAACCAGAATTTTTCTGAAGGTTCCTCTATTATTCGAGCCAATTGCGCCTTTAAGCACTTTCACAGGAATGAAAGATGAGAGGTAGAAAGCAGGATAACTGCCGGATACAATTCCCACAATTATTGTAATACCCAGAATTAGACCAAAAAACAGTAAATTTCCTGATATATCCATTTCCAGATGTCTGCCGGCAATCTCATTAAAAAGAGGTAAAATTAATTCTACTGTAATGAAAGCCAGAAATAAAGCTAAAAAAGCGATTAAAAGAGATTCCATTAAAAATTGATTTTGTAAAAGATTCTTACGTGCACCAACTACTTTTCTGATGCCCACCTCCACTGCTCTTTTTGCAGAACGCGCTGTTGCCATATTCATATAATTTATACAACCAATGAGCAGCAGGAAAATAGCTACAATGCTAAAAGTATAAACATAGTTGATATTCCCTGTAGGCAGATCGTACGTAACTCTGGAGTGTAGATGAACATCAGCCAAAGGTTGTGTCATTAACTGAAATGAAGCATTTATCTGATCACCAGCAGGCTTGATGTATTTTTCATTAAATTGCGCATAATCATCCATTATGCTTTGTATATCACATCCTTCTTTCAACATTATGTAAGAATAGAAACCAACGTTCCAGAATGCGTTCGGCTCGAGACTATAATACCTGTCATGCCCGAAAAATTCAACAAGAGTGTTTATTGAACACAAAGCTTCGAACTTTAAATGTAAATTGTCAGGTAAATCTTCGATAACTCCCTTGATGGTAAAGAGTAAGCCATTTCCTGTCTTAAGAGTTTCACCGATTGGATTCTGATCTCCAAAAATTTTCTTAGCAAAATTCTCTGTAAGAACCATAGAATTTGGTTCTAAAAGCGCTTCATCCGGAGAGCCGGCAATAAACTTATGCGTGAAAACATTGAAAACAGTTGAATCTGCAAAATAGATATTATCTTCAAAAAACTTTTTCCCTTCATATTCAAATAGATTGTTATCCATCGGAGTAAAGCGAACATATTCTTCTACTTCCGGATTCTCTAATTTTAAGGCAACTGCCAGCGGAAAAGCTGTAGCAGCAAAATAATCGTCAGTTTCATTAATAGTAAAATGAGATTCCAAGCGATAAATCCGGTTATATTTTTCGTGAGCTTTATCATATGAAAGTTCATTTTGGACATATAAACCGATTAATATCGTGCAAGCCAATCCAATTGCCAATCCAATGATATTTATTGCTGTATTGAATTTGTTTCTTGATAAATTCCTTAAAGCTATTTTTAAATAATTTTTAAACATTTATTTCTCCGTTTTTATTAATTTTAAGGAATCCTTTAGAATAATAATTCCTGTCATCCTGAGGAATTCTTGCTATCTTTCTTACGAAGGATCTCCGCTTGCAATGAGATTCTTCAAAGAAACTTGACTTAAGACGTCAGTCTTGAGTTAAGTTGATATGGGACAACCAAACTTAAGTCAAGCCAGCTAAAGCGAGCTTAACTCAAATTTTCTTACTTTACGCACAAACACTATTTGATAATCACCGTCTTATTATCTATTACATTTTTCTTTATATACTTATAGAAGACTCCAAAATTCTTAATATCTTCTTTTGTAAAGATACCTTCAAACTCTTTTTTTTTACTGTTTAGAAACATCTTTACCTGTTTGGCGTGAACGATTTTTTTATAAAAAGCTGTACTCAAAAAATATACATTTCTATCTTCCATTGGAATTACAACCGGATAATCGACTTCAAATTCAGTTGAAATTATACTTTCAGTTTCAAATGGATCATCATCAATTAGAAACTTAATCTTGTTGATGAATAATCCTGTGTTTTTCTCAAAACCGGTTAAAGTTAAAAACCAGGAATGGGATTTTTGAGAATAGATAAATTCCAGATTGAAATTAGCAGTTTCTTCGATGTTTTTAAGTTCGATTTCTATGGGAGAACTGTAATATCCTTTTACTCCTTGTGGAAGTATTTTTCTATTAATTTCTAAGACATCGAATCCTGTGGTAGCACAGCCGGAAAGTAAAACGATTAATGATAATAGATAAACGAATTTTTTCATAAAATCTCCAATATTATTTTTTAACTATATTCTCAGATTAATTAATGCAATAAATGTGCCAATGGTTTATTGTGTTAAATAGTAGGAAGTTAGAATATTTCAATGCAGTTAAGCCTGTTAAAAGCGTTCGGAAATGAAACATAAACTGTTCGCATGTGAACACCAGAAAAATCAGTTTACAGATATAATCAAAAAAAAAATGTAACTTTTAATTAGATTTTCGTTTTAATAGTAGAGAATCAAAAACAACAAAAGGATTTGTGCTTGGAATCTGAAAAGAAAAGAATTCTCAGAGCAAAAAAAGATTTAAAGGATTTTGATTTCCTTTATCGGAAGTATTTTCCGAAAATAAATAATTTTGTCTTTCATAGAGTGGAAAGCGAAGCTATTCGTAATGATGTTGTGTCGAACGTCTTTTATAAAGCAATGAATAAACTTTCCTTCTTTCGCTTTATTGATTCCAGGAAATGTTCGTTCTCAGCCTGGTTATACCGGATAGCTGTGAATGAGGTTAATCAATATTACAGAAACCTAAAACGTGAAAATAGAATGATTGAAATGTCTTTAGCAAATCCACAAACTAATTCTGAGCTGAATTATGAACTGGTAAGAGAAAAAATGAAACTTCTTTCTTCCGAAGATCAGAACCTGATTGCCCTTAAATATTTCGAAAAAATGAAAAATGCAGAAATCGCTGCAGTCTTTAAGAAAAAAGAAGGCGCCGTAAAAGTTCAAATTCACAGAGCAATGAATAAATTGCGCTCAATACTAATGAAGGAGGACGAAAGTGAAAAACTTTGAAGATAAACTTAATGACCTGAAAATTCCAACCATTGAAAATGATCCTTTTGAAAACAAATTACGAAGAGATCTTATTCAAAAATATTACACTTCTGAGAAGAAATATAAAAGGACTCTTCGGTTGGCTGTTGGTTTTGCCTGCCTGCTGGCGATATTTGGCTGTTCCACTATTCTCAATCCTGAAATAGCATACAAAATTAATAGATTTGCATTTAAGAAAGATGTGCCTTCCAAACTAGAACTTCAAGGCAGAAAACTTCTTTTCCCGGGAAATGATATGACATACACATCCATTCACAACCCAGAGTTGCAGGGAAAAATAAATCCTGCAGATTATACCGAAGATAAAGCATTTATTATAAGAAGATACACTTCCAGCACCGAAGGTTCTGTGATGATCGTATCTGAATTCAAACAAAAAACAAAAATTCCAAAAAAGAAAATTTTATATTAAAAAAACGGAGGTAAAGATGAAAAAGTATTTTTCGAAAACACTAATCCTGAGCCTGGTTGTATTAGTTTTAGCAGCAACTCCTTTGCTGGCAAAATCAAAAGCTTACATGGGAGTTTTTCTGAGCGATCTTTCTGCTGGGGACTTTGAAGAACTTGGTTTAAAGGAAAACTATGGTGTCTTCATTGAAAGCATCGTGGAGGAAAGCCCGGCGGAAGAAGCTGGTCTGCAAGCACAAGATGTTATCCTGCAAGTTGCCGGAGACAAGATCTATACTGTAGATCAAATTACTAAAATGCTCACAACTTATGAGCCGGATCAGGTTGTGAAAATCAAAGTTATGCGCGATGACAAAACCAAAACCATCAAATTAACTTTGGGTAAGAAGAAAGGAAAAGAAGTTAAAAAGAAAGCCTTTCTCGGTGTTTACATGCAAAATCTTTCCGAAAAATACCGCAAAAAAATTGGTCTGGAAGACCATTATGGCGTTCTCATCGAAAAGGTTGTAAAAGACGGTCCCGTGCAGAAAGCTGGAATGCAGAATAAAGATATCATCCTGAAAATCGGGGAAGATAAAGTTTACACTTCAGATCAGATTTCCCAAATGCTGAACTATCTTAAACCGGAACAACAAATAAAAATTACAGCTTTCCGGGATAAAGAATACAAAACGTTCGATGTTATTCTGGGAGAAAAAGAAATCCCATCATTTGAGTTTGACACTTCAGGGATGGAATTTCTGCGAGATATACCTGAAAATATTTTTGTATATAAATATGATGACAAAAATGGAAAATGGATTGGGATTCAACCTAAAGAATTGAATGAGCAATTGCTGAAAACATACAACCTGGAAAATGGTGTTCTCATCGAAAAGGTCTTTGAGGATACTCCTGCTGAAGATGCAGGTCTTTTAGCCGGTGACATCATTACTCATATTAACGATCAAATAATGGAAAATACCAAGGGTATCATCAAACTCATTCAATCCAAAGAAATTGATGATGAAATCGATATTGCCATTAAAAGAGGAACGGAACTGAAAATCATTAAAACAAAAATTGGTAAAAGACAAGACTTGCATTCCGATCAAAAGGTGGAAGTCTCTTTTGATGAAGGAGATGTGAGAATCATGATTGATGGAGATGAAGAGCTTTTATTAGACCTCGGAGATTTAAAAGAATTGGAGAAACTCAAAGAACTTCAGTTTCTGAAAGGTGAAAAAATGGAACTTTTTAATGAAAAGATGGAAAAGCTGGGTGAAAAATTGAAAGATATAAAAATCGATATTATCGAAAAGAGCAAATCTAAAGACATATAGAACGTTTCAGCTATCGAATTCCCCCTTTGAAAACTGAAACAAATATTGCTCCTCAAAAGCCCTGAAATTCAGGGCTTTTTTTTGTTGTAGGGTTCGATCTCCGAGCGAACCGGTTTTATCGGCGTGTTGAGGACAACCCTGCATTTGATGAATATCAATAACCTATGCGTTTACGCACAGGTTGAAGGGAATATAAAAAAGCTGTTTAGGACGTTTACGTCCTTCCTGAAAATGTCAGCCAACTTTTTATTTAAATGTAAAGCCGTAAACGGCTTAATGATATTTTTTAGATCATCTTGTCCTACCCGTAAACGAGTAGGTTATTGATAATTAAAAAAGATGTGTATAATGGATAGTTTTTAAGGGGAGGAAGGAGGGGTTAAAACCCATTCACCCACAAACACCTTTTCACCAATTTATTTCACAGTGTTAACTTCTTTGTTTATTATTAATTGATTGACAGATAAATAACTAAATGTATTATATTTTCAGTAAATTACACGGCATTCGGATTATGATTAACAGGAGCACTTATGAATGAAGTTGTACCTATTAAAAACTTGATAAACAAAATTATCTTTCTGCGTGGACATAAGGTGATGCTGGACAGCGACCTGGCAGAATTGTACGGAGTAGAAACAAAAAGGTTGCTTGAACAAGTAAAAAGAAATATTGAAAGATTCCCCGCAGATTTCATGTATCAGCTTACAGAGAAAGAGTTTACATTTTTGAGGTCGCAATTTGCGACCTCAAAAAGGGGTGGACGCCGTTATCCTCCTTACGCTTTCACTGAACAGGGAATTGCTATGCTTTCTTCCGTGCTGCACAGCGAAAGAGCAATTAAAGTGAATATTGCCATTATGCGGGCTTTCGTTAAATTACGCGAACTGCTGCTATCCAACAAAGAACTTAACCAGCAACTGCAGGAAATGGAAGCCAAATATGATAAACAATTCCGCATCGTATTTGAAGTTTTACAGCAATTGATGGAAACACCGGACAAACCTCGCAAAGATATTGGTTTCAAAGGATTACAATCTTGAAGTCACAATTTGTGACATCAAGTTGGGATAAAGTAATTTTGAAGTACCAAATTGGTACCTCAAGTTTAAGGTGCAATTCTGGCACCATAAACATATCACAATTTGTGATATGAGGGAGGGAATATGAAAAAGGCAAAACTTCTACTTTTATTTATTTCGATATTACTTGTCTCATCCTGTGCCATTAAACTCGTCTCAGATTATGATCAGGATACAGTAAATAAAATTGTTGAGATTTCAAAAATGGTTGATCTGTTTTATTTGAATCTTGTTGAAAATGAATCGTTGGAAAGAAATTATAACAAGTTTGCTGAAGATTACAAATTAATCGAAGTAGAAATAAGAGCTTTAACTTTGATGAACAAGATGAGACCACAAAACGAAGATTCGATAAAGAACTCCGTGAATCTTTTAACAAATTGGATAGAAATTAAGAATGAACACAGACAAAGCGATTCTTATGATATTGATGTTGCAGAAATCGATGAAGAAATATTGCAGGATCAATTGTTGGAATTGGCAAAAAAAGAAATGGCAAAACAATAAGGAGGACAAATGGATTTTAACTCAATCTTTAGTGACTTGTTCAACGCTATGACAGCAGAATTTAAAGACGAAGCTCCAAAAATTAAAGATCAATTACTCTATATTTTGGAAAACAACAAATCAATAATCGAGAAAATTACCAATAAGTTAGTTAATGGTAAAATAACACCGGAACAATATGAAAAACTATTAAAGAGAAACATGCGGAAAATCGAAGATCAAATGTCGACGGTTAATGTTATGAAAAAGAAAGCGATCCAGGACGCTGTGAATGCTGGGATTGATATTTTGAGGAAAGCGATGAAATTGGTTTAGTTAGGAATTATGAATAGTTTATGATATTCCATGGATTAACGAACATTAATTATTTGACATAAAGTTTAGATTAGTAAAAAAGAAAATGATTTCATTTAAGGAGGGAAAAACATGAAATTTAAAATTACCAAAACCTTAAGATCTGGCAAGTATAATGTTTTCGTTGAATTATCTGAATTTTCTGATGAAGATGAGAGAAAAGCTAATATGCATGGTTTCCCAAAAATTAATGTTTGGAATGTTGATGTTTCACCACCCCAAAAAGAAAGGATCACAATAAACCGTCTTAATGCATTTGGCGGGGTTGAGTTTACTGAAAGGGAATCTGCTGAGAGCTTCGTTAATAATCTAAAAAGCCAAATATCGAAGATTAAAGAGTCTTGGGAAAAACTAAAAGATGATGATTGGACATCTGAGGAAATATTATGAGCATTAAATATCCAATATATATAACGATATTATTGCTTGTCATTGTATTGATACTCTGGTTTATACCTGATAAGCTTGGTCTAATAAATGAGTCTTATAATATAGAAATATTTAGGAGTGATTTAAAAGATTTTGCTTTATTAATTTCAATTGTAATAACATTATGGTTAGTTCTAATTACTCAAAATATATCTATGATTTCTCTTAATGCCCAGAAAGCTATGAATCGTCCATATATAAAATGTGAATTACTCGTATTAAATCCCGAAGCATCTAATAAAACTGGTATTAGTATTATTAGCCCTGAAGGGACTCAATATAAAGAGTCAAATATTGGGATAAATACTTTTCTATTAATTTCAAATGCAAGTGGTGGTGGAAAGGCCATTAATATAGAATTGCATTCCAAGTTTAATATTTATGATTCTGATTTATTTTCAATAAACAGAAATTATCATTGGGATCTTTTACCATCTGGTGATAAATTGATTATTTTTTTATATAATTTCTCTTATCCAAGTAAAGATGTATCTAAAATTGAATTAGTCTCTTTAAAAATTGAATATACAACCCCTTTTGATGAATCTTCTAATGCAAAAGTTAAGTGCAAAGAATTTGATGAAATTAAAGAAATAACAGCCGAAGGAAATTCAGTTAATGATATTGAAATTTCTAAAGGCATTAGTATTAAAAGGTGATCTTTAATTACTACATTAGGGCAAACTGCGTTTTGTTTTCATGATGAATAATCGGCTTGCCTAGAAATCCCCCCCCCTACTTTTTTTTAAGAAAATTAAAACCAAATCGATAGTTTTGTGTCTTATTAGGTGAGAAAAGAATTTGAGGAATTATGACGGACAAAGAATTATTGGTAGAATATCTTAATGGGAACATGAATGCCTTCCATACATTCTATGAAAACTATAAAGATTCTTTGTATACTTTCCTCAAAAATAGAAGTGGAGAACATGCTGATGATCTTTTCCAGGAAACATTTGTCAGGTTTATCGATGCACTCACCAAAAAGGAAATCAATAAGCCAAAATCCTACTTGTTCCAAATCGCCATGAACTTGCTGAGAAATAGAAGCAGACAGGCAAAGATAATTCTACTCAGCCCTGAATACGATGTTCCGGACCAGGAGACAGAAGAGGAAGATGAGTTTCCTGTTAAAGAAGAAGAACTGAAATTATCGCTTTTAAAATTAGCAAAAGAGAAGCCGGAATTCTACGATGTGCTTCACCTGCATATTTTCGAAAAGATGACCTTTGACCAGATAAGCGATTTGAAACAACAGAACCGGAATACTATTTCTTCGCGCTACAGGTATGCGATCCATTATCTCAGAAAACTGCTTCAGCCGGGTTTGGAATTAGTAAAAGAGGTGTAAAATGTTTAAAAACCAAATTTATAAAAAGGCTTTATATCAAGCTCCGGATGAACTGGAAATAAAAATACTCCTGCATGCTGCAGAGAAAATCAATTTTTCGAAGGAAACAGAAAACAACTGGCTGGATTATGCCGGATGGATTCCCTTTTTAGGATTTTTTCTTCTTTTGAAAGATCTGATAAAAAATAATAGATTCACCATAAGTCCAGGATTTGGAATATAAAATGAGTTCTGCAAAAATTCAATTTCTAACTCACCCTCGTTCCCTCTCTTTATCACAAGAGAGGGATGACTTCGATTTCCCCTTCTCTTTGCAAGAGAAGGGGTTAGGGGATGAGTTGAATAATTGGAGTTTCTACTTTTCCATCAAAGGATTTCCGCTTATAATGAGATTCTTCGTAAGAAAATTCTTCGAAGATTTCCTCAGAAAGACAGTTTTTTTCATTTTGCAGAATCCATGAAATATAAAATTAACGGAGGAAAA
>Ga0207996_1001553_pt1 | contig 15575 bp, 16 predicted proteins | sample AntAceMetag02UKG_FD_184773 | JGI IMG/M metagenome (GOLD analysis project Ga0207996, IMG submission 184773) | Saline lake microbial communities from Ace Lake, Antarctica - Antarctic Ace Lake Metagenome 02UKG (SPAdes) (version 2) | ecosystem: Environmental > Aquatic > Non-marine Saline and... | reverse complement strand
AAAACAACAGGGCCATTGTTTTGGGCGAAACCTCTTTTGGGAAAGGCTCCATACAGTCGGTTGAAGGAATCGGAGGTGGCTATGGAATAAAGATTACCATCGCCAGGTACTACACACCCAAAGGGAATCTTATCCAGGGGCGCGGGGTCGTGCCCGATGTCTATATGGGCAATAAGATCATCGGCAAGCATCATATGGGAATATCAGACGAATCTACTTTGATAGATGACCCGGTAATTGACATTGCGCTGCTGGCCATGGAGAGAGCCGATTCGTTTCATTTTTATGATTTGTTATCTGCCGCAAAAATCGTTGTGAACGAGAAAAAGATTGGCTTGGATATTGACGAAAATGCTCTGATAGAAAGTAAAAACAATAAAGCGAGGTCGAAAATACATTTGCAAGAAAAACAGGTGTATAGGGCGCAGATTATGTGATGCTTGATTAAAAGAGAAACACGGATTAACAGGATAAAAATTAAAAGGGTAAGGAGCAGCTTTTAGTGATATTTTCTTTGTGTTTTTGGCGTTTTTGTGTTTATATCAATCGTTAACTTAAATAGCCGGCAGGTGCGTTATGATAGATCTACACACCCACATACTTCCAAATTTAGATGATGGTCCGAAGAAGCTTGAAGAAGCGCTTGAGATGGCGGAGGTTTATGTGAAAGCGGGGTTTTCAAGGGTGGTGGCCACGCCGCATTGGGTGCTTGGGAGTGCGTGGCAGCCGTCGGCGGAGAAGGTTTTGAAATGGGTGGCGGGTTTTCGTAAGGCCCTGGCGAAGCGGGGTATTTCTCTGGAGGTGGTCCAGGGGATGGAAGTGGCCATGACCATGGGGATTTCGGGTCTCATTCAGGCGGGAGAAGTGCTGACGTTGAATGGGGGCGCTTATGTGCTGGTGGAACCGCCCTTTCAGCAGCTGCCCGTGGGATGGGAGCAGATTCTTTTTGAGATATCGGCGGTGGGGCACAGGGTTTTGATCGCCCACCCGGAGCGGTGCAGCCATCTGGCCAGGGAGCCCGAAGTAATCCGTGAGATGGTGGATATGGGGGTGGGCATCCAGATCAACTGGAAGAGCCTTTTTGGGCATTACGGGAAAACTATACGGGAGACAGCCTGGTCTTTTCTGGAAGGGGGGTTGGCTCATTGTCTGGCCACGGACGGTCACCGGCCGGAGGATATCACCGGGGAAAAGCTGAATCGGACTAAGCGGGCCCTTACCGAACGGCTGGGTGAGGATCGCACGCGGCTTCTGATTGATGAGAACCCGGGACGTGTCTGGGCTGGGGAGCCGCTGGAAAATCTTTCTCCATTGAAAGCGGTTAGTAACAAAAAACCCCGGAGGCGATGGTTCAAATGGCGTTGAAACTTGGCACAATGAGCCGGGTGACCGGAAAAATCGTCATCAGCGGATTGCTGTTGTGGCTGGCCTTCTGCATGCTCAGATGGGGATTGGAGAGTCGTCTTGTGGCTTCCAGATCTTATATCCCGGAGATGGCGTCGACCCTGGCGGATTTTCCGGGTGCGCTGGTGCGTCTGGGATCGGAAGCCCTGGGTCGGCAGGATGTTTCGGGGGCCATTTTGCTCTTTCAAAATGGCGTGAGTCGGGATCCCCTGAACGGGAAAGGGTGGTTGCAGTTGGCGGAAGCTGAAAAATCGATCGGGAATCGGGAGACGGCTCGGGAGATTCTCGATTATGTTCATGGGCTGGGGAAAAACACCCTTCGCTGGACATGGTATGAAACCCTGCTGGCACTTGATTTGGAAGTATATCCTGTGGTATGGGAAAACCTCAATCGAATGATTGAAAATAACCGGCACACAACCGATGCTCTTCAACTGGCGGATATGCTTCTGGCCGGGGAGCCGGAGGGTGTTGACAAACGGTTTGAAGACCGGAATCTTCCGGTCTATATGAAGTGGCTTATCGGCAGGGGCCGACTGGACCAGGCCCTGGTTGTTCGAGAGAAGATGGCGCAGAAGGGTCTGAGGGATCCAAAAGCGGATGAGTGGTTGTCCGCGCGGTTGCTGGGGCAGAAGCGGGTAAGCGATGCGCGTTTCCAGGACGAAACCGGGGTCAGTGAGGTTACCAATCCCGGATTTGAGTCGGATATCACCCATGGACCCTTTGACTGGCGTTTTTCGAAACGGGGTTCGGGCTGGAAAGTTGAGCGGGTGGCGGGTATGGCCAGTGAGGGCAGCTATTCACTGGCGATTGTATTTGATGGAAAGAAGAATGCTTCTTTTGCTCATGTGAGCCAGATCGTACCGGTTGAACCTGGGAATTCCTATGAACTCACGTTCTGGTGGAAAGGGAGTGGGCTCAGTACGGACCAGGGGCCTTTTCTGGAAGTTTACGGCCACGATGCCAAGGGCTTGCATGTGAAAAGCCCCATGCTGCTGGGCACCAGGGACTGGGAGAAGGTGAGCTTGGCGTTTACAGCGCCGGAAGATTGTCATGCGGTGGTGGTAAGACTACGGCGGGTGCCCAGTCGGAAGTTGGATAATAAGATTGAGGGGACGGTTTGGGTGGATGGATTTGAATTGGCTGATGCCTCAGATGGCTCATAGCTGATGGTTCATGGTGAGTTAAATCGATAATATTGAGGAAAAATAATGGGGCGTAGAGATAGGGAACCGGATCAGTTTGATTCTCAGATGGATGAGTTGAGCCTGACGGCGTCGTCAGAGGGCAGAATGCTTCCCAGCACCGAGTTTCGGGAGTCGGTTCCGGATATGGATGAAGAGGTATCCATCAAGGATTACCTGGACGTACTGCTTCGGCGCAAGTGGCTGGTGCTCGGATTTTTGTTCCTGGTTTTTATCTCCACTGCGATCTTTACCCTCTCGGAAACGCGCATTTACAAGGCTACGGCCACGCTGGAAGTGAGCCGGCAGCAGGCCAAGGTCACTAAATTTGAGGAAATGGTGGGTGATGAGATGCGCTCACAGGAGTTCATGCAGACCCAGGTGGCCCTCCTTGAAAGCAGAACCCTGGCCCGGCGGGTGGCGGAAAAACTGGATATGAAACAACGTCTTGAAGCGCTTAGCAAAAGTCTGGGCAAAGACAAAGGGCCCGGACTTCTGGGCCTGGTAAAAGGCGCAGTCAAAGACGCAACCATGTGGGTCATGAACTGGTTTCGACCGGGAAATGAGGGTGAGGAGAAGAAGAGCTACAAAATCGCCCTGCCCGAAGACTTGCTGGAAGAAAAGGCGGTGCTGGGATTCATTCAGGGCAACCTTTCGGTGGAACCCCGGCGAAACGCCATGATTATTGAACTCTCCTTTGCCTCCCCGGACCGTCGTCTTTGCAAGGACGTGGTTGGAGCCTATTCAAGTGAATTTGTGGCCTGGCAGATGGACAAGAAGCTTGAGAGTTCGCGAATCGCCCGGGAGTTTCTCACCAAGCAGATTAAACGGGCCCAGATTGAGCTGGAACAGTCTGAAGATGAACTGAACCGGTTTGCCAAGCAATCGGGCATTGTGTCCCTGGATGGAAATCTCAACTCGGTATATGTTCAGCTGGAGGAAATCAACCGGTCCATGGCCCAGGCCGAAGGTGAATTTATCAGGCGGGAGTCGGTATATCGCCAGGCGGTTGAAGAAGGCCCCTCCAGCCTGCCAGAGGTTATGAATAGTGCTATGATCGCATCGCTCAAGCAGCAATACGGCGAAGTTCAGTCCGAATACAGGGACAAGAGCGCTATCTTCTATGATGCTTATCCTGAGGTCAAATCGCTTAAGATGCGTATGCAAGGCATTCAGTCCCAGATTCAACAGGAAGAGCAGAAAATTTTCAAGTCCATCAAAATCCAGTACGAATCCGCCAAACGGCAGATGGCGACCCTCAAGGAACGGTCCCAGGAGAAAAAACAGGCGGCCATGGAATTGAACGAGCGGGCCACCCAGTACAAAATTGTGGAACGGGAAAGAGACACCAACAATGAGATTTACAGGAGTTTGCTTGAGCGGGTCAAAGAGATCGAATCCATGGTGGGGGTATCCAGCAGTAACATTCACATTGTGGATCCGGGAGGCCTTCCCCTCTTCCCCTTTAAGCCGAAAGTCATGCTCAACCTGATGCTGGCCATTGTGGTGGGTCTGGTGGGCGGGGTGGGGCTGGCGTTTTTGATGGAGTACTTTGCCGATTCCATCACCAAGCCGGAAGAAATGACCAACCGTTTCCACATCCCCATTCTGGGGGTGGCGCCCCAGGTGAAGGTTGAAGCGGATGGTCCCATGGTGGAAAAAGCCTTTCTGGGAGATCCGCGTTCAGCCCTTTGCGAGGCCATCCGTACCACCAAGGTCTCCATCCAGCTGGCCCGGGGAGATGATAAAACCCGCAGTTTCCTGTTTACCAGCACCACCCAGGGTGAAGGCAAAAGTACCCTGGCCACCAACATGGCAACGGCCTTCGCCCAGGGGGGAGAGCGGGTTGTCATAGTCGATGCGGATCTTCGAAGGCCCCGCATTCACAAAATCTTTTCTGAAGCCGTCACTTCCAGCAACGGCAAGGGGCAGGGGCTTTCGAGCTATCTTGCCGGGATTATTAATGAAGAACCGGTGATTCCCACCGAAATAGCCAATCTGTTTATTATCCCCGCGGGTCCCATCCCTCCCAATCCAGTGGAACTTTTGGCGTCTAATCGCTTTGGCAAGCTCATGGAACGCCTGGGTGAGCAGTATGACCGCATCATTCTCGATGCACCGCCCAACCAGGGTTTTGCGGACGTTCTGGTCCTTTCCCGCAAGGTGGGGGGGGTGATCATGGTCATTACCCTGGGAGAGACCACGCGCGATGCGGTGCGTCATTTCAAACGGAGTATCCTGAATGTGAATGGCAATATTCTGGGTTGTGTGATCAATAGAGTCGATTTCAGCAAACGGTACGGGTATCGTTCCTACTACCGTTACTATCGGCACTACTACAACTATGAATATGGTCAGGACGAAAAGAAGGGAAGGCGGTCCAGAAAAAAATTGCAGAAAAAGATGGAGACCCTTAAAACTGAGGGTGCATCGGCATGAAGGGGGGGAGGAGAACGAGCAAAGGCCGAGGGGAATCAGATGCGCTGGAGGATTCTGAAAATCTGACACATCTCCTGGTGAAATTTTCCGGAAAGTGGGACACACCGGCATTGATCGCTTATCTTGCGGATGAACGCGTCCGACTTTTGCTCTGCAAGGCCATGGTTTCCCCGGTGTCTGACGCTGACCGACAGCTGGCGCAGCGCGCCCGGAAGATTCTGCGGTCTCGTGGGATGGATCCGGATGAACTGAAGGCAAAGCTTGAACCGGCTGCTTTTGCTCTGGGCTTGATCGGTTCATGTGATTTTCAGATTGATTATTATGACGTCCTCGGCATCGATCACTCGGCCACTTCCTCGGAAGTCCGTTCTGCTTACCGGAAAAAGGCTTTTGAGATTCACCCGGATACCGCAGGGAATGCCGCTGAAAATTCCGCTGATTTTGTAACGCTCAAAGCTGCATATGACACCCTTCTGGACCCAAAGAGCCGTGTCGCCTTTGATCAATGCCAGGAACAGTTTGATTCCTGGCATGAGGAGGAAACGGAGGACCGTCCCGATAAAAAGGTCAAAAGACCGCCTTCAGGAAAACTCCGAAAAGCATGTTATCGTGTTGGTGCTGTTGTAATGGCCCTGGTGGTTATGGCATGGGTGATAAACTTACTCTATGAAAGGGCGACCATGCTGGAGTTGGTAGAGGTTACGTCTTCCACTGCGCCGGGTAAGGCCCTGGAAACGACGGAGTCTGCTGATACTGGTAAAGTGGCGCGGGAGGCGCCTGTTGTTACTCGGGAGGGCGAAGATAAGACAACGCCAAAGCTTGTACATGCAACAAAGACGGCGGAACCGGAGAAGGTTGAACCAGAAAAGGCGGTCTCAGAAAAACCGGCACAAGAAAAGAAACTCGATTTGGTGCCTTTGAAAACAGCTGCTTTGGCAGTGCCTGAACCGGTTGAGATCGAGAGGCCGGTGAAGGCGGTGAAACAGGTGACTTCTCCCCCGCCTGTTAAAAAGGAAAAAGCAGCCCCAGTGCCTGAACCTGTTCCGGCAAAAGCGTTGCCCATTGTTGTGACAGAAAAGAAACAGGCATCGGTTGTTGGAGATTCACTTAAGAAGATTCCGAAAGAACTGCCGAAGCCGATCCAAAAAGAGCGGGTGAATGAAATCCCTGAGGCCGTGAAAAAGAATCAGCCCAGCTATACCGCCGCATGGGCTCCCTCGAAATTGTCTGAAAAACCGGCTGAAACACCGGTTCAGAAGTTCGCCATCAAACCGAAAGCCTCTAGTACTAAACCCGTTGTTGCGTCCTCTCCTGCTGAAAAAGTTCAAACAGTAAAGTCCAAAAACCATATTCCAGCGGAGGTTGTAGCAAAAACCCCTGTTTTTTCGGTGGATCCCACCGAAGAACCGATCCCTCCGAACCCTTCTCTTCATACCTCTAAAGTGACATCTCAGCCCACTTTTCCCGAAATCTCCCTTCCCAAGACCCACGAGACGCCTTTTGTAAAACGCTCACAAATCCTTTCTTTTTTAAAAAAGTATACGGCCGCCTATGAAAAGGGAAATGCAGAAACCTTTTTTTCATATTTTATGCCCAATGCTACGGAAAACGGAAAGCCTCTGAAGACGGTTCAGCCCGATTATCTCGAGATCTGGGAAAAAGTGAGAAGTCTGGACTACCGTATTTCCCTGGATGAAACCGAACAGGAAGTTGGAAGCGATACGGTTTCCATGAAAGGGCGTTTTGATCTGGGTTGGGTATTTCTTGATGGACCCAGCGGGAAGAGCCGTGGGGCGATTGCTATGGATTTGAAAGTGAATGATGATGTTTTGAGGGTTTCGCGGCTTGATTATAGGTTTGATGAATAGCAACTCGGTATTTCGCCATGCGTTGAATTGTTTGGCGCTTCTTGTTGGGTTGGTTGGTTGTGCCACTTTTGAGCCTAACGAATAAGGTTAGATTGTGAGAGCGTAGCGAACCACAATCTGAACCGTTTGTTGGACAAGCCCGGCTCAATATATAGAAAATAGCTTTTTTGGGTGAGGTTCCCTGATCAGGCAGAAGTGAGGCGGAGGGTTCTAGGTTTTTGAAAATATGATTTTTGAAACAAATAGTTATGATACATCAGTCTGTCAGATCAGAAATATGCCATTTTTCGCGTACAGGTATCCATTGCCGGTGAAACCGGATTTTTGTATAAACCGGGATTGTTGATTCAGGGTTACATAAGAATTCCTCCTTTTTCGTTTATGTGAGGCGTACGGCCCATCTGGTTGGTGGTTTTGGTATCATTGTCCGGATGATTTCCATTTTTGCTCCGCATACCGGACAGGTGATTTTCGCCCGTTTTCTGGATTCCTTAAACATACTGAGAGGACTAATCCGGAGAACCATCTGCAGGAACCGGATGAGTTTTTTGCTGCACGGATGGAGAAAACCGTAACACCTGGCCCTGCGAAAACCCTTTGGCAGCACGTGGAGCATGAGCAGGTAAAGAAAATATTCCCCGGTGACTGTCCTGGTCTTGTATTGCCCGGTTCTGGCATGGAGATACCTGAATGTGACATGGCCGTTTTCGCATTGCAGGATGTCCTGTTCCCGGATGACGCCCCGGTACAGATACCTGCCAAGATAAACTAAGGCCTTGTTGCCGTTGCCGACATCCTTGCAGTCAACAACCCATTGTTTTGGGCAATCTTCGGGCACGCGCAGATCGTAGTCAACAATCGCCTGAAGGAACTTTGCCTTGAAGACCTGTGCCAGGGCCTTGTGGCTGAAGAGATACCCGGAGGATTTAACCCGCCATAGTGCGGTTTTCATGTTGATACTTGCGCCGAGCATGACAACATGAATGTGCGGATGATAATCAAGGGCTCTTGAGTGGGTATGCAGTATTGTTGTAAATCCCGCTGTACCCCGTAATTTTTTGTCGTTTTGGGTGAATGTTTTCAGAACGTCCTGAACACAGGCAAACATCAGGGAATAGATTCTTTTCTGGTTCTTCCAAGCAAGATCCCGAAGCTGCCCGGGGAGAGTAAAGGTGATCAGATAGTATTGGGCCGGCAAACGTTTTCTTAACTGATTTTCGATCCACTGCTGGCTTTCATGGTTCTGGCAATGGGGACAGTTCCTGTGTCCGCAGGAGTGTGGGATATAGGTTTGCTTTCCGCAGTTGTGATCGATACATTGTGCCAGCATATGTGGGCCATGCACTTGCCTGCATTCTACCATGGCCTGCAGTGCCCTTTTATGGCCTGGCAGGACATAATTTTTGTACCGGTCAAAAAAGAGGTCCTTGAATTCGCTGATGATCGAGGAGAGCAGAATCACTTGACACCTCCCCATGTTATGTCAAAGCTGTTGACCAGGGTATTGAGGGCCTGGTGGGCATTGCTCTTGGTTTTGGATGTGAGATGGGTGTATCTGGAGGTGGTCAGAACGCTTACATGGCCCAGAATCTGTTGTAATTCAATGAGATCAACCCCGGCTTCCAGCATATGCGTTGCATAGCTGTGCCGCAGGGAATGGCATGAAATTTTTTTTTATGCCGAGTTGTCTGACAACGGCTTTCATGGCGGTCTGGATGCCGCCTCTGTCCAGAGGCTGCTCAACCAGGTGGGCATTATTCAATCCTCTTTTCCGGCTTGGAAAAAGAAAATGGGGATGCTTGTGAACGGTCCAGAAATTTCTCAGAACACGTAATGTATTTTTCGACAGAGGCACCAGCCTGTCCTTGTTGCCCTTGGCGTCACGAATATGAACCCGCATGTTTATGGAGTCAATATCGCCAACCATCAGCTTGATACCTTCACCAAGACGGAGACCCATGCTATAGGTGGTAAAGAAAAAGACTTTGTAGCTCAACTTGTTGGTTTCAGCAAACAGCTGGTTGAGCTGCTCGATAGACAGAATATCCGGGATACTGGATGTCTTTGGCGGTTTGATCAGGGGAATGTCTTCCCAGGTTTTGTTCAGTACTCCGGAATAAAAGAACTTCAGACCATACAGATCGAGCTTAACCGTGCTCCAGGAATGGCATTCCAGAAGTTCGTTGAAATAGTCAAGCAACTGGTCGGATGTAAGGCTATCGATCCGGCAATCGAAATAGTTTCCGATACGCCTGATCGCCCTTGAGTAGGCCTCAATGGTTTTTGGCTGCAATCCACCCAGTTTTAGACACTTCTGGTGTTTCCGGTAATACTTGTTGAATTGCGGATTTTTTGGCATGTTGGTGTCCATTGTAATCTCCTCCTTGTAATGATTGAAATGAAAGGCAAATTTTCTTACCTTGACGCCTTCCTTTTATTACAAGAAAATGATGAGGTTACAATATGTTAATCACAAGGAGGGTGAAGCCGATTGGCTTGCCTGCCGCGCTAGCGGCTTCGTCCAACAACCTGTACCCGCCGCAGCCCGGCGACCCATCCAATATGTTGATCTATTTTGTCGCCTATGATGAACATACAGGCATTATCGTCGACCGACATGTTGCGGCACCTTGGCTGTCTGCCCTTACGGGGGAGTTCGAGGGCGCCCGCTATCTGGAGTTCGGCTGGGGTGATTTGGATTGGTATCTGACTGATGAAAAGACGAGCGGGATGGGGTTTAAGGCACTGTTCAGCACGTCTGAATCAGGGCTCTGGGTATGGTCGGTACCGATGGAACCCGGAGAATTGTTCTCGGAAAATATCATTACCCGGTTCACCCTTACCGGGCAGGGCTTTGTAAACCTCGTTCGCTTCATCAACGACAGCTTTGCACTTGATCAGAAAAACCGACCAAAACTGCTGAAAAAAGGGACTTTCGAAAAGGGTGAATTCCGAATCTATTTGGCCAAAAGCGATTACCACGCTTTCCGCAACTGCAACCACTGGACTGCCGAGGCGTTGCGACAAGCCGGTTTTAAGACCGGATTCTTCGACCATTACAGCGGCGATTCATTCTTCGGAACAGTCAAATCTGCCCAGGAAAACTTGGTCAACTAACCTCTATCCATCATCAAATATGACCCATAAGCTATCGGTACCGCTCCGGATTGGAGTAGCTTATGCCGCCGATGAAGGGGACGCCGAGACTGAAGCCGCTGCCACTGGAAAGTCTTCCCCAGAAAGTGGAGCCCACCACCAGGATATCCCCGTCCTTAATGGGGTACGATCCATGCTTGGCCACTTCAAGGTTCAAGTGCTTGACCACCCGCTTTTTTTCTGCGTTCCGGCGGACCAGAATAACGTCTTCAGCGTCTGCATAGGAGAGAAAGCCGCCAGCGGTCATGATCGCTTCTTCCAGTGTGGTGGTCGATTTAATGGGAAATGCGCCCGACATTCGGACAGCGCCGTCTATGTAAAACATGCCGCCCTCCTCGATGAAGATCACGTCCCCACCGTTGATAGGAATGTTCAATTCCGCAATGCCTTCGTTGATGAGCCGGTCCAGGTCCACGATGTAGGAGCCGGTATCTTCCATTGTTTTTCCCACACGACGAACCTGGGCAGTGCCCCCGGCTTTAGGGGTGAGGCCACCGGCAAGGGCCAAAGCGTCCAGTAGCTTTATCCGAGCCGGTAACTCATAAGTGCCGGGTGACTTAACCTGCCCCACAAAGGTGACCTTCTGGCTCAGATGCTCCACAATAAAAAGACTTACATGGGGGTCTTTGATGTACTTGGCTCGGTAAAGACCTTCAACCTTCATTTCCAGCTCGCGCGCGGTGAGTCCCGCAACTTCCACGTCGGAGAGCAGCGGAAGCGTGATAAACCCACGCGAACTGATGCGAGCCTGAGTCGCCAGTTCAGGGGCTTCGAAGACTTTCAGTTCAATTAGATCGCCGGGCCCCAGAAGCGGGTCTGTTGTAGCAATTGTTGGCTGAACTCTGTTGAAGATCTTTTTATTGGTCTCATTTGTTGTGCTTGACCTGTTCTGCGCAGCAATGCGGGTTTCAACCATCTCATCTTTGGTCATGGCAGTATTGGTGCATCCCGCAAACAATATCAAGAAGGCAATGAAACTAAGCATTCGCCAGAACAGTTGCTTTCCTCGCTGACTTTTCGGATCCATTTTTTTCCCTCAATACAAACTGAAAGCTGTGGTGAAAGTTTTGTCTTCTTTTTTTTAAATGAGAATTTCAGGGCCGACACGAAAAACAACAACGCTCCCCCTTGAGAAGGGGAGCGCATTTTAGAAAAGAACTCAGAACGAGCGTTTGAAGAATTGAGTAGCTCTGTTTCTACGGTTGAGATGGACTTGTTTGGTTATTACCATCATCGCTGCTAGGTGCGAAGGCAATGCCGAGAGCCGTGAGCGCTGCCGCACTACCCAAGCCAATACCTACCATAGCACCAGTGGATAAAGTACCAGCACCACCCAGCTGGCCCTGGGATAGAATTATCCGCTGCCCGGAATTGATGGTTTGCAGTCCGTCGGCGGTTCGAACCGTCAGACTTCCACCTTCCAGAACGCCCAGCTCGGATTCGTCCTTGCCGGTTTTGACATACCCCTTCAACAACTGATCCCCGGTGGCGGCATTGAGAGCCATCATTTCGGTGACCACAGCGGCCTGAGGCGTATCAAAGGTGAGTCCTTCAGGGAGCGTTTTAAGTGCAAAATAGGCAGTTCCTGTCTTAAGATCGAGAGTTTCAAAGCCTCCCGACTGGGAGATTGTAAAAGAACTACCGTCTTCAAATACGACGTACATCTTGTCCATCCTTACAGCAGTCCGTCCGTCACATTTAACAAGGGTATTCCACGGGAGGGGAGCCTCGGCAGTAAACTGAGCGACATTCTTTCCGTCAGTGAAAAAACTAACTTTTTTTGTAGGAAGAATCCTTCCCGCGAAAGGACCTGCAGCGAAACAGGGCGCTGTAAAGCAAAGAAATGCAAAAACAACCATAGCCTGAGCCAACAAAGTGTGTTTACGAATCAACATGATAATTCCTCCCATATTTAATTTGCCAAAACAAATACGAACATATTTAAAAATTAATAATAGTGAGTTTAAACTAGGATGTTGGACATTGTCAACTCATTTTTTATGTAAAAATGGGAAAATGAGAATGGCGCCACTTGAATTACCGAATGGGTCTTTGTGGACCATTCAGAACTGGCCCTTGTGGACTGTTAATACCAGAATTCCCGAAACTACCTTCCGGACTTTCAGGGGCTTTTGGACCTTGAGGAAGCTTTGGACTTTTCGGAAGCCTCGGGCCGGGTGTTCCTGTTTGTGTCGCTCTGGGTGTCTGAAAAGTAGCTGTGGGAAGATTCACCCTTTCATCCGCAAGAGTAATTCCCGGATTGGACTGAATTAGAATGAAAAACGTGAGCGCAAGAACCGTCAAAACAACGAAAAAAGGTGACTCTTTGATGATATTCATGGGGAATCCTCCACATCATCACTGTCTTTTGATTTTGAATGTGTTATAAGGCGAATATTCTTCTCGTTTATCAATATAGATGATTCAGTAAAATATTACAATGCACCGGTTAAAGTCAAGGCTGGATGGGAGAATAAGTCGCCATGAAAGAAATGAAAAAACATACCGTGCGGACTTTGAGAAAGAGAGCAAAAACCGCTTTTGTTGCGATGTCCATCCTGGGTATAACGTTACCCTTCATATCCTGCTCCGGCACGCCCCAAAGGTATCACCAACCGGCTCCCGGTACACCGCCCTCATTTGAAAATGATATGGGCCGCCCGGCGGCAGAGGACGAAAAACTTTTCTCAAGAGGGCGCGGTCTATTCTAATGTTCAGCCGGAATTTGTGTACTTTTTAGTACCTTTTGTAGGCCCGGTGATGAAAAAGGCTGCTGGCCAACGGTCCGAACAGGCGTTTATGGAACAGGATGAACATAGTTGCGATGTTTACGCCTTTTTCGGTATGCGATCCCAGGACTTCCTTCGTAATACAGGGTTGTTCGAGGACATTTCTAAAAAAGTGCACAACATTTTCGGGGTGTGACGAACAGATATTAGAGTCGATGAAATCTTCAAAACCCCGCAATTAAATGCCGCCAGAAGCCGCTTTGAATATACCACCGGTTTAGGGGCTGTTTATCTGTTGACCGGTGAAATCGGAAGCGGCAAATCCACTGAAAATATTCCCAAGTTCCGACATCTAAAAACACTGTAATAATTAATGAATATCACAAAGAGTAGCAGCTTGGCTGGCAATAACGCAGGAAGAAAAAGTCAGAAAGAGAGATAAAATCGAAAAATGAGAATAAGCAAGAAAAAAGAGGGACAAGAAATAGAGAAAGTTCAAAAATCAATATATTAGAAATCATAAAGTCAGATTTTTTTCATGTCTTTATGGAAATTAGCTTTATTTGAGTATCATACGAATCACAAATTCCTCTTTCGAGGTTGCTTGCCAAAACCTCTGAAAAATGAAATTTTTGGTTTTTGGGAGGGGTCGAACCGACCCCTCCTTCATTTTATATTCAGTTTGTTGTTAGATCAGAACATTGACAATTTTGCCTCAAAAGGATTATTGGTATCTTCCAGCATCTTCTCCAAATCTCCTTCCGATATTTCAAGGTGTCCGCTAATCAAACTTATGGCGGTGCCTTCTCCAGCGCAGGGATCAATAACCCTGATAAAACCTTCATGTTTTCGATTTATGTATCTGGCTATGATTGGCGTTACTTTATCCGGCGTTGGATAGAATCCCATTTTTGCCTGTGCTGTTAATCTCATTTCATCCTCCATAAAAAAAGGGCTTCCTGAAATACAGGAAACCCTCTTAGTTTGCTTGATCGTGCTTGTTCTTAACTGCTGTCTTTAATCAATTAGCTCAAATTCATTTTCGCATTTCAAACAGACCGCCTTGAGATCTTTGACCGCTACACGAATGTTTGTGCATCCGCATGACCATTTCTTAAGCTTGGATTTGCCTTTCTTCTTCGGCTTTGGAGGAATCAATACAAGGCCTCCTTTTTGAACCATATTGCCATGATTGAAATCTACGCCATGCCGAATCAGGATGTATCTGAATGGATCTCCAATTGCCACGTGGCAACCTCTCTCATCCGTGTGTATCCCACATTCCTTGAGCTTTTCCCGAAAAGCCTTTGTATGATACCAGTTCTTAGTCCGCTTCGACTCTTCAATATAAATATATTCAAAACTGTGAACCATCTCATGCAGGAGTGTGCCTAATGTTTCTGAAAGTGGCCTGTCAATGTACAAACGGTTCAAATTAATTTGATCTTTTACTGCAAAATCGTTTCTTCCGATGCGATAGAATCCCAAATTGTTTACCCTGGATTTCTCAAAAGTGAGTGCAGGTATGGGTACACTTTCGCCTTTGAAAAATACGATGTTGAACAAATCAACAAACCAATACAAATCCCATACGAGGCTGTTGAGTTCCCAATCCATTGCATCCAGTTCATTTGCCATGATCTCAATATTGACTCTTTCATCCAATTTCCTTCTCGCATTTGTCTGAAATGTCTTTCGCATGATTACCTCCTTTCTATTTGCTTATGCAAATGTATCGACAAAAAAACCTTTCCAATTTGGGAGAAGGGATTCCCTCATCCCTCCGAATGGGATAGTGAACTGATGGAAAACTTCGTCCTTTCCTTTCTCATGGTGAACCTTGACTGGCACACCGATTTTGATTGCATATTCAATTTCATATTTTGTTCCACCTGCGTAACCGTCAGCGGCACTAAGGAAAGCGTGAATCAAATCACATTTCTCAACCAGTTCTTTGTTTCGTTGGTAATACCTTTCAGCGACATCAAATTTTGAACGAATGTTTGTTAAGTCTGGGGAATAAACAAGAACCTCCATTTTTCTTGACCTGGCATAATGCTGGGACCATGAGCAAACACCTTTGCAGTTGCTAGTGACAATTGTTGATTCTTCTGAAAGTGATAGAACCAATTGTTTGACAGATTTCTGACACCTATATTTCCTTGCTCCAACAATACCTATGTGAGGCATAACTCTCTCCTTTCAAAAAAAAAGGCCTCCCAAGAATTGTTCCAAGGGAGACCTTATGATGTTGTTTAACGGTTGTTTTGTGTCAGGTTACCGCCTTGATTAAGTCATCGTTTTCCCTGTACTCATCTTCGTCATCCAGAAAATGTTTTGCGTTTGCTATCAGACCATTTGTGTCATAAAGAGCTGCATCATCGTGCTCAGGGATCATTTCTTTCACATAATCCGATAGGGCCTGAATGGCGATTTTGGGATCTTCAAAAAAGATCACCTGGTCGATGATACCTCTTGATATGGTAATTAAGACTTGTTTCATTTGGATCTCCTTTTTGTGTAGATTTCTGTCACGAAACATAATTTCAAAAGATGGGTCTAAATGCTTCCTCTGCACAAAAAAAACCCTTCGGGGTAATTCCAGAAGGGTTTTTTGGGTTTCAGAGTCAATGAATGCTATGAAGCAAAAGTCACGTTGCATCCTTTGAAACTGATTTCCCAGTCACTCAAGTTTCCATCTGATGAGAATCCTTGATTGAACCAGATTCCGCCTTTGAAGATTTCGGGATGGTGAACGCTGTCAAATTCAATGAACTTCTGGCAGATCCATCTCC
>Ga0207996_1001549_pt1 | contig 15603 bp, 15 predicted proteins | sample AntAceMetag02UKG_FD_184773 | JGI IMG/M metagenome (GOLD analysis project Ga0207996, IMG submission 184773) | Saline lake microbial communities from Ace Lake, Antarctica - Antarctic Ace Lake Metagenome 02UKG (SPAdes) (version 2) | ecosystem: Environmental > Aquatic > Non-marine Saline and... | reverse complement strand
TGATAGGATCATTGGAGAAGGGCGAATTACAGGCGTGTCTGCTCAGGAAGCGCCTGATCTTGCAAATGTTCTAAAGTCTGGGGCACTGCCTGCGCGAGTTGAAATTCTGGAAGAGAGAACAGTGGGACCTTCTTTGGGAGCAGATTCTATAAGGAAGGGCATAAGAGCCGGTATACTAGGGCTGATAATTGTATTCTGTTTCATAATGATTTATTACATGTTTCTTGGCATAATTGCGGGAGTGGCTCTGTGTCTTAATTTAATTATAATAATGGCGGCGTTGGCATCTCTTAGCGCAACACTTACCTTACCGGGCATTGCAGCCATTATATTAACAATTGGTATGGCAGTAGATGCTAATGTGCTCATTTTTGAGAGGATAAGAGAAGAGCTTTCAAGCGGCAAAACCATTCGTGCCGCTATTGGGAGCGGATACCAAAAAGCATTTAAGACTATTGTAGACGCGAATGTGACAACGCTCATAGCGGCAGTTGTGCTTTATCAGTTTGGAACGGGACCTATAAGAGGTTTTGCTGTGACCCTGACACTGGGTATTCTTGCGAGCATGTTTACTGCGATTGTTGTAACCAGGCTCATTCTTGATTTGTTTTGCAGGAGGAGAAGCTTTGTCGGCATAAGGATGTTGCAACTTTTTCAGAAGCCTAATCTGGATTTTGTTAATAAGCGTTTTATAGCCATTGGTCTTTCGTTAATACTGATTTTGGTTGGAATGACAAGCTTTTTTATTAAGGGAGAAAAGAATTTTGGTATAGATTTTACAGGGGGAAAACTTACGCAGCTTAAGTTTGTTCCAAGTGTGTCAATAGGAGCAATAAGAAGGGTTTTGAAAAATGCAGGTCTTGGGAAAAGCGTAATACAGCACTTTGGAAGCGAAAACGATTTTATTGTCAAATCCTCTCTTGAAGTAAAGGACAATATAGCTAATTTGCTAAGAGATTCTTTTAGTGGCGTAGAGATAACAACGGAACGGACGGAGATGGTTGGGGCTCAGGTTGGCAGAGACTTGAGAAACCAAGCAGTGTTGGCAATTTTCTTTGCCATGATAGGTATTTTGGTCTACGTTACATGGAGATTTGAATTTAAATTCGCAGTTGGGGCAATACTGGCGCTTCTGCATGACGTGCTTATTACAATGGGAGCATTTGCTATTACGGGAAAGGAGATAACATTGCCCATAATAGCTGCTCTATTAACGATTGTGGGATATTCTCTTAATGACACAATCGTTGTATTTGATAGGATAAGAGACAATACGCGTTTTATGAGAAAAAGCAGTGAGAAAGAGATTATCAATACCAGTATAAATCAAACATTATCCAGAACTGTGTTAACTTCCGCTACCACTCTTTTTGTAGTTGTGTCTTTGTTCTATCTTGGTGGAGAGGTCATTCATAATTTTGCTTTTGCTTTGATAATTGGAATAGTTGTGGGTACATATTCTTCTGTTTACATAGCAAGCCCCACCCTTCTACTGTGGCAAAAATTCAAACCAAAAAGTTAGAAACCATGCCGACATATGAATATGAATGCAAGGATTGTGGGCACAGCTTTGAACAGTTTCAGTCAATGACGGAAAAACGACTGGAAAAATGTCCGCAATGTGGAGGCGTTCTCAGAAGATTGATAGGAAAAGGGACGGGAATAATCTTCAAGGGCTCTGGTTTTTATGCAACGGACTATAGAAGCGGCGATTATAATAAGAAAGCAAAGGAAGAGGCAGGTAAGGCAGAAAAAAAGGATGATAAAAAAACTACATCCGAATCCAAGAAAAAGAAAAGCGATGGGGAAAATTAATGTGGAGATATATTACAATAAGTCTCTACTGGTTTTATTCTGCGTATTCTTTTTATCCTCTGCAGGTTTTTCTGAGGAATTTAAGAGAGAAAACAAGGTTGCGAGGTTTCGTTACAACATCAACTATCATTTGTCATTCTGTAAGCTGATAAAAATCGCAGAAGCTGAGATATTAATAGAAAAAGGGATGTATAAGAAAATCCCTTCATATCGGATTGGTTTTCAGATAGATTCCTTAGATGATAAAAATCCAATCATAAAGAAGTTCTATATGATGCATAATAAGATGGAATCTTTTGTTAGAAAAACCGATTTCAGTTCTTTGAGGATGGAAAAAACGATTAATCAGAGGATTAGAAGATTCTGGGGCATTAGAGAGAAAAATTACTACGAAATAGTAGACTTTCCTTTGAGTAAAATAGATTCTATAATTATAGACAAATATGATAATAAACTTAGAAAAAGAGAGAAAATAGGTTTGCAACTAACTGACTTAGAGCCGATTTCGGATATATTGGGGATTTTGGCAAAAGGTTATTTTGATAAAGGGCGAAAATCAGATAGTATAAAACTATATGCAAAGCATGAAATTAGATCGGTTAAGTTGCTGCTTAAAAGGGAAGAAATAAATAGTAAATTATTTGGCAGAATTGAGACACTGAAAGTCAGTTGCAGTGCAAAGTTTCCTACCATGGGTGGCAAAGAGGGAAGTTTTATCATCTGGTTTTTAAAAATGGATAGGCAAATACCTATCCAATTACAGCTTGAGCTGCCAATAGGATCCGCAAAAATCACTTTAAGCAAATTTGAGAAATTTTGATGGCAATAGAGAACATTAGAAATTTTTGTATTATTGCTCATATAGACCACGGAAAGTCTACATTGGCAGACAGAATTCTTCAATACACACACACAATAGAGGATAGATTGTTTCAGGAACAAGTTCTGGACGACATGGATTTGGAAAGAGAACGCGGCATAACAATAAAAGCTAGGGCGGTAAGGATAGATTATAGACACAAAGATAACAAGTTTTATACACTAAATCTTATAGATACCCCGGGACATGTGGATTTTAGCTATGAAGTATCAAGAAGCATGAAAGCCTGTGAGGGAGCAATTCTTCTGGTAGACGCTGCGCAAGGTATCCAAGCTCAGACAATGGCAAATCTTTATCTGGCATTGGACGCGGATTTAACGGTAATTCCCGTAATAAACAAAATAGATCAGAATCATGCAGACGTAGAAGGTACAAAGGCACAGCTCAATAATATCGGACTGGATACTAAAGATATTATATTGGCAAGTGCAAAAAAAGGAATTGGGACAGAGGAGATTTTGGAGGCAGTAGTAAGTAGAATTCCTTGCCCTGGGGGGAAGGTGGACGCTCCTCTTCAGTGCTTAATTTTCGATTCAAATTTTGATACATACAGAGGAGTGATTACATATGTTCGCGTTGTTAATGGAGAAGTTTATGCTTCAATGAAAATCAGAATAATGGGTACAAACAGAGTATATGAGGTTGATGAGGTGGGCGTGTTTAAGCCGGATATGGTGCGGGCGGACAAGCTTTGTGCCGGCGAAGTAGGGTATATGATGGCTAATATGAAAAATATATCTGATGCAACAATAGGAGATACTATCACTGGAGAGGCTTGTCCTGCTAAAGCTACTCTGCCCGGATACAAAAAAGCAAAGCAGTTTGTGTTCTGCGGTCTTTATCCGGTAAATTCTGCAGATATTGATGCTTTAAGGGATGCACTTGGAAAATTATCACTTAATGATGCGTCTTTTAGTTACCAACCTGAAAGCCTGCCTTCTTTAGGATATGGATTCAGGTGCGGATTTTTGGGATTGCTGCATATGGACATTGTTCAGGAAAGACTTGAAAGAGAATATAATCTCAATCTCATCATCACCATACCGAATGTCAGGTATCAGATAAAGAAGACTAACGGGCAAATTGTTGAGATACATAACCCATCCGAGCTTCCTGCGCAAGTAGAAAACATAGAAGAGCCGTATGTAAAGTCGATGGTTATTGTGCCAAAAGAATACGTTGGCGGCGTTATGGAGCTTTGCCAGAATAAAAGAAGCATATATAAGAGCATTGATTATATAAATGAAAGGGCGGCAATGTTGGTTTACGAGATACCTCTTACGGAAATGATAACAGATTTTTACGATCGACTAAAATCTATAACTAAGGGATATGGTTCAATGGATTATGAATATATTGGTTATAGAGAAGCAGATATAATCAGGCTTGACATATTGATAAACGGAGAAATTGTAGTTGCAATGTCTTCCATGGTACATAGAGATAAGGCTTATTATAGGGGGAGGGAGCTAACAAGCAGGCTGAAACAGACAATACCAAAGCAGCTTATAAGCATTGCTATCCAGGCGGCAATAGGAAGCAAAGTTATTGCAAGAGAAACTATTCCCGCTTTAAGAAAGGATGTTATTGCGAAACTATATGGTGGAGATGTTACAAGAAAAAATAAGCTTTTAGAGAAGCAGAAAAAAGGCAAGAAGAGAATGAAACAGGTAGGAAGCGTTTCTATTCCGCAAGAGGCATTTGTGGCTATGATTAAGGGAGATTAATGAATATATTGATTAAAAAAGTGCCAATGCATATCTTTTATCTCGCGATAGGATTGATTGTAGCAATTATTGTATTAAGGTATTTTATTAAAAGAGACAAAGTCTCCTCCAAGCGTAAGAAAGCATTCAAAGTTATTTTTGAATATGTGGATTCTGCAAGATCGGCGTCTATTCTGGCGCTAATAATTGTTACTCTTATTGTGCAGACCTTTGCAATACCAACAGGATCAATGATTCCTACCCTGAATATAGGAAATCATCTTATGGTAAACAAGTTTATATACTATTTCGCAAAGCCAAAGAGGGGAGATGTTATAGTTTTTGTGTATCCGGTTAATTCTAAAAAGAATTTCATAAAAAGATTGATAGGTCTTCCCGGGGAAACAATAGAGATAAAAGACGGGAGTGTTTTTATAAACGGAGAAAAGCTGAAAGCTCCCAAAACAATAGCAGAGCGGCATTATTACAATGAGGGGATGTATGGAGAAGGCGTGATTAAAATACCCGCTAATACATATTTTGTTATGGGAGACAATACAAAAAACAGCAAGGATTCTCGATTTTGGGGATTTGTTCCTAAAAAAAACTTGCTAGGCAGGGCGTTTTTTATATACTGGCCTTTAACAAAGATGCGTATAATACGATAAATCTTAGCAATTTCTGCGATTGTAATACGAGAGTACTTCGTGTAGAATACGAGCAAATTTAGGAGTTAATTGAGATGGAAATACTAAGCAGTTTCGAGTTTTTCTTTATAGTTATAACAAGCGTAATTATTATTTTGCTACTTTTTTTAATAATAAGCTTGGAAATTAGAATGAGCACAATCACGAAAGAGCTCAAGAAAATATCGGGAAATGCTACCGAGTTTCTCAAGTTTGGACTTACTCATTTTTCCAAGCGGGGTAAAAAGTAATGCGTGTATGTGTGATAGGAACAGGTTATGTGGGGCTTGTAACTGGTATATGTCTGGCGGATATTGGCAATAACGTAATATGTGTGGATATTGACAAAGAGAAAATAGAAGGATTAAAGAAAGGAATTATTCCTATATATGAGCCCGGGCTAGAGGAAATGGTTGAGCGAAATCTAAGTAAAAAAAGGATTTCTTTTACTACAGAGATTTCTGAGGGCGTGGGAAATTCCGAAATAATCTTTATAGCAGTTGGGACTCCCTCAAAAAAGAACGGAGAAGCCGATCTATCTTATGTTGAAGCTGTATCTCAGGGCGTAGCAAAGGCAATGGATGGCTATAGAGTAATTGTTGAAAAAAGCACAGTGCCTGTACATACCGGAGCATGGGTCAGGCGAACGGTAAAGTTAAATAATGTGCATGGTGTTGATTTTGATATTGTTTCCAATCCTGAATTTCTAAGGGAAGGTTCCGCAATATCTGATTTTATGCATCCAGACAGGATTGTAATCGGGGTTGAAAGTGAAAAAGCAGAAAAAATAATGACAAAATTATATCAGCCGCTTAATGTTCCAATAGTTGTTACAGATATAAAGAGCGCAGAAATTACTAAACACGCGTCGAATTCATATCTTGCGCTCAAGATTTCTTATATTAATTCAATTGCCAATATATGTGAGCGAGTAGGAGCTGATGTTGAAAAAGTTGCGAAGGGCATGGGGCTTGATAAGAGAATAGGGAAAAGTTTCTTGCGTGCCGGCATAGGCTATGGTGGGTCTTGTTTTCCAAAGGATGTTTCCGCGTTTGTCAAAATAGCTGAAGAGACGGGATATGACTTTGAAATACTCAAGTCTGTTGAAAGCGTCAACAGAATGCAAAGAGAAGATTTAGTTAGAAAAATAAAGCAGGTAATGTGGGTTATGAATAACAAAACCATAGGAATATTGGGTCTTTCTTTCAAGCCGAACACTGACGACATGAGAGAAGCGCCTTCAATATATATTATAAACAAACTTCAGCAAGAGGGCGCAAAGATTAAAGCATATGATCCTGTGGCTGGGTGCGCAGCGAAAAAAATCTTAAAGAATGTACAATATTGCAAAGATCCTTATTGTGTGGCAAAAGACAGCGACGCGCTCGTTATTATTACAGACTGGCCGGAGTTTGAGAAGCTAGATCTTAATAAGATAAAAACTCTGCTTAATCATCCTGTAATTATTGACGGTCGTAATATATATGACCCTAAAAAAATGGAAAAGCTTGGTTTTGTTTATAAGAGTATTGGGAGACAATAGGAATGATATCAAACTCGCTGATTCCAAAAATAAAGAATAAAAGAGCAAAGATTTCAGTAATTGGGTTAGGATATGTGGGACTTCCTTTGTGTATGGAGTTTGCGAAAAAGGGGTTCTGCGTAACAGGGATAGATGTTGATAAAAAGAGAGTGGAAAGTGCCAATAAGGGAGTTTCCTATATTGGAGACGTGCAATCATCAGAGATTAAATTATATGTGAAGGAGAAATCTTTTCAGGCAACTACAGATTATGAAGTTCTTGGCAGGCAAGACGCTATTATAATGTGTGTTCCGACACCATTGAGAAAAACAAAGGAACCGAATATTTCCTATATAATTGATGCGTCTAAAAAGATAGCAAAGACTCTAAAAAAGGAACAATTAATTGTACTGGAGAGCACCACGTATCCGGGAACAACAGACGAGGTCATACAGCCGATACTGGAGAAAGGCGGACTAAAAGCAGGAAAAGACTTCTACCTTGCATTTTCGCCGGAAAGAGTGGATCCCGGAAATAAAAAACACAATACGGCAAATATTCCAAAAGTAATAGGCGGAATCAATGATCAATCTACTTTGGCGGCAAAAACTTTATACAGCCAGATCAACAAAAATATTATTCCAGTTTCTTCTTCACGCGTAGCGGAAATGGTGAAGCTTCTGGAGAACACGTTCCGCAGCGTGAATATAGCGCTTGTAAACGAGATGGCAATAATGTGTGATTGTTTAGACATAGATGTGTGGGAGGTTATAGAAGCCGCTGCAACAAAGCCGTTTGGATTTATGCCATTCTATCCCGGACCTGGCATAGGCGGACACTGTATTCCGCTTGATCCATTCTATCTTACATGGAAATCCAGACTTCATGGATATGAAGCAAAATTTATAGAGCTTGCCGGAGAGATTAATAAAGCAATGCCTAAATATGTAATAGGGAAAATAAGAGATATATTGAATAGCTTTAAAAAGAGCATTAACGGCTCAACTGTATTTATACTCGGAGTTGCTTATAAAAAGGATGTGGGGGACTGGAGAGAATCGCCGGCAATAGAAATTATAAACATGCTATTAAAAAAAGGGGCAAATGTGTGCTTTAACGATCCTTATATTTCGGAGATAAATATAGATAATGCATCAATGCGCTCAAAGGAACTCAGCAAATCATTCTTGAAGAAAGCTGATTGTACGGTTATTGTTACGAATCATAGCGCATATGATTATAAATTCATTATTAACAATTCACTAGCTGTTTTAGATACAAGAAATGCAACAAGTGACTTAAAGGAGACTTTTGAGAATGTATTTAGGCTGTGAAAAGGAATGAAAATGAGTATCTGCTTAGTAACAGGCGGGGCAGGCTTTATAGGGTCTCATATTGTAGAGGAGCTTTTGAGCCGCGGCAAAAAAGTTAGAGTAATAGATAATCTTTCCACTGGGAATATCAAGAATCTTTCCCATTTAATCAATGATATAGAATTTATAGAAGGCGATATAAGAGATGCAAAGCTTGTAAATAAAGCTATGAAAAGCATTGATTTTTGCTTTCATGAGGCAGCCCTGCCTTCTGTAGCAAGATCTGTTGAGGATCCGATAATAGTAAATCAGGTCAATATAGACGGCACATTAAACCTGCTTTTTGCTGCAAAGAAAAATAAGATAAGAAAATTTATCTACGCCGGTTCTTCCTCTGCATATGGAGACTCTCCTTCCTTGCCAAAAAAAGAAGACATGAAATCTAATCCGTTGTCTCCTTATGCTGTAAGCAAACTAACAGGCGAATACTACTGTCGTGTTTTTTATTCTGTTTACGGACTTGATACGCTATGTTTGAGATATTTTAATGTTTTTGGGCCCAGACAGGATCCAAGTAGCCAGTATGCTGCTGTTATTCCTAAGTTTATAACTTGTTTTTTAAATAATACTGCTCCTCAAATCTATGGTGATGGAGAACAATCCAGAGATTTTACCTACATAGACAATGTTGTTTCTGCAAATATGCTGGCCGCTGAAGCAAAAAACGTATCTGGCGAGGTATTAAATTGTGCCTGTGGCAAACAAACATCTCTTAATGATTTGGTTAAACTGCTTAAATATCTGCTATCAAGTAAAGTAAACCCTGATTATACCGAGCCAAAAGCGGGGGATATAAAGCATTCTTTGGCAGATATATCAAAAGCCGCAAATATGCTGGGGTATAGCCTGAAAACCAGTTTTGAACAGGGCGTAAAAAAGACCATAGCGTGGCATAAAGGTAATAAATTATGAAAACAGTCTTGATCACAGGCGGGGCAGGCTTTATAGGGTCGCATCTTTGCGATTTTTTATTAGATAAAGGCTATCGTGTAATCTGTATGGATAACTTAATAACCGGAAGCGTAGACAACATGGTTCATATGCGGCAGGAGAAGAATTTTACATTCATAAAACACGATGTTACTAAATATATTGATATCAAAGGCAGACTTGACTGTATTCTGCATTTTGCTTCTCCTGCAAGTCCAATTGACTATCTTGAGTTGCCCATTCAGACTCTAAAAGTAGGCTCACTGGGAACGCATAATGCACTTGGTCTCGCTAAAGAGAAAAAAGCTGTGTTTTTGCTTGCTTCTACGTCTGAAGTCTACGGAGATCCTCTGGTTAATCCACAGCCGGAGACTTATTGGGGGAATGTAAATCCTATTGGGCCTCGTGGAGTTTATGACGAGGCAAAGAGATTTGCAGAGTCTATGACTATGGCTTATCAGCGCTTTCATAAGGTTTCAACAAGAATTGTAAGAATTTTTAATACATACGGTCCTCGAATGCGGATAAATGATGGGAGAGCAGTTCCTGCATTTATAAATCAGGCTTTGAGCAATAAGGCGCTTACGGTTTTTGGAAAGGGAACGCAAACACGCAGCTTTTGTTACATCTCTGATCTTGTGGAAGGAATATATAGGTTGCTTCTTTCGGGCGTGAATACTCCTGTAAATATAGGAAATCCGGCTGAGATGACAATTCTGGATTTTGCAAAACAAATAATTCAAATCACAGGAAGTAAGAGTAAGATTACCTTTAAGCCTTTGCCTGTTGACGATCCAAAAGTACGCAGGCCTGATGCTTCCAAGGCAAAAAGAGAGCTCAATTGGGAATCTGTCGTTGGTATTCAACAGGGAATTAGAAACACAGTTGAGTATTTTAGAAATAAGGCTTAGGTTTCTATGAGAGATTTGGAAGGGAAAGTCTCTGTCATTATGCCTGCATATAATGAAGAAAAGCATATCTTTCATAATATAGGTGAGACCGTTAACGTCTTTGAGCAATTCGGCTGCAATTATGAAATTATAGTGGTTGATGATGGAAGCTCGGATGATACTTATAAAGAAGCAGTAAAGGCTAAGGATAGGTATGCAAATGTTATTGCAAAAAGAAACAGAATAAACAGAGGCAAGGGCCGCGCAATAAAATACGGCTTTAAATTTGCGCGGGGGGATTACATTGTATTTCTGGATGCGGATCTTGATCTGCATCCAAGTCAGATAAAAGGGCTTTTTAACGTCATGAAAAAAGAGAGCTCAGATATTGTAATAGGCTCAAAAAGGCATTCTGCGTCTGTTCTTAATTATCCCAAAAGAAGGAAAATAATAAGCTATGTCTATAATTTGCTTGTCAGGACGTTGTTTGCCTCTCAGATTAGGGACACTCAGACAGGTTTGAAGGTATTTAAAAGAAAGGTATTGGATTCTCTTTTTCACGTAATACTTGTTAAGCGGTTTGCCTTTGATGTAGAGCTTCTGATAGTTGCGCATCATATTGGGTACAAGATATCAGATGCGCCTATTGAGATCAATTTTGGCAGAGAGCAAAGAATCGGGAGGATAAAGGCTGTAGATATTTTGAATACATACTGGGACACATTGGCAATATTTTATAGGATGTATCTAAGGCGTTACTATATTAAAAAACTTTCTGCAAGGAGTAGGATATGACAAAAACAATGCAGGTCGTAATTCTGTGCGGTGGAAGAGGAACAAGAATGGGAGATCGTACAAAATTTCTTCCAAAACCTTTAGTAAAAATAGGACAAAGGCCGATTTTGTGGCATATAATGAAAATCTATTCTTTTTATGGATTTAACCGCTTTATTTTATGTCTAGGATACAAGAAACAAAAGATAGAGGAGTATTTTTCTCGCACTAGAGGTTGGCATATTACATTTGCAGACACCGGGCTGAGCACCAATACAGGAGGAAGGATCAAGAGAATAGAAAAATATATTGAGGGGGATAATTTTCTTGCAACATATGGTGACGGTGTAGCGGATGTCAATATAAATAAACTAATTCAGTTTCATAATAAAAACAAAAAAATAGCAACTCTTACAGCTGTAAAACCACGTTCGCAGTTTGGGGTCATGGATATAGGGACTAATAATGCGGTTAAGGATTTTTATGAGAAACCTATTCTCACTCACTGGATAAATGGTGGTTTTTTTGTTTTTAACAAGCGCATATTTAAGCATTTAGAAAAGGATGATATCCTGGAAAGAAAGCCTTTCTATCAATTGTCCAAAGACAAAGAACTAGTTGCTTATAAACATAACGGTTTTTGGGAATGCATGGATACGTATAAGGATAATCTTGAGCTTAATCAAGCATGGAAGTCAGGTGATGCTCCCTGGTCATTATGGAGTTAACTTCTCTCACAAAATCTGCAGGCAAGGTTGGAATTGCGACAATTATCAGCAGGGTTTTTGGCTATGTCAGGGATATTCTATTAGCCTCGTTTTTTGGCACATCAATGTTTGCAGATGCCTTTTTTGTTGCCTTCAGAATTCCAAACACGCTGAGACATCTCATTGGAGAAGATGCTTTTAACGGGGCGTTTATACCTGTTATGAGTGATTATCTCCAGAAACACGAAGAAAAAAAAGCATGGGATATGGCTGCGTCTATCGGGTTGTTACTGGTATGTATATTGATATTTTTTGTTGGTGTTGGAATTCTGTTTGCTCCGTTTATAATGAAGATAGCTGCTCCGGGATTTGCCGATACACCGGGAAAGATCGAGCTTGCAACAAAGCTCCTGAGGATAATGTTTCCATATATTTTATTTATGGGCACAGCCATTCTCATGATGAGCATGCTGAATTGTTTTAAAATCTTTTTTATTCCCGCTCTTGCTCCAAGCATTCTGAATATATGCATGATTACAGCTCTTATATATTTTTGTCACACGATGCATGAGCCGGTAATAGGATTAGCAATTGCGGTTGTAATAGGAGGCATTGGGCAGCTTTTGATTCAACTGCCTGTTTTGATAAAAAAAGGCGGGAGATTTTTCAAAGATCTAAGACCCAGATTTAATCATCCGGCAGTTAAGACAATAGGGAAACTCATGATTCCGATAATGATCGGATCAGGGGTTTATCATGTAAATATTTTTTTTGATACACTGCTAGCCTCGTTTTCTCATATAGTAGGAGAAGGAGCGGTATCAGCCTTGTATTATGCCAATCGCTTGATACAACTTCCTCTCGCAGTATTTGGTATAGGATTGGGTACTGTTATCCTGCCTTATATGGCAGGCTTTGCTTCTGAAAATAATATTAATAAACTGAGGCAAACGCTCAGCTTTTCCATAAGAATGATTATTTTCATCACAATTCCATTAAGTGTATTATTCATGATCCTGCGATTTCAGATTATCCAGCTGTTATTTGGATGGGGAAATTTTCAATTCGACTCTATAAAAGCAACAAGTTTTGGATTGTTATGTTATAGCTTCGGACTTGTCGCATATTCAACTAATCAGATTATGAGGCGTGCCTTCTATGCAGTGAAAGATACAAAAACACCTCTAAAGATTGCGTGCTTGAGCATGGCTATAAACATTGTACTTAATTTAGCGCTAATGTGGCCGTTGAAGCTGGGCGGATTGGCTCTGGCAACTTCTATTTCGGCTGCATGTAGTATGGTGGCGCTCTTTATTCTTTTCGATAAAAAGATAGGTCGAATAGATTGGGTTAGCATAAAGGATACATTATTTCGTTTATTGCCCGCTTCAGCAGTAATGGCAATAACCTGTTGGCTTACATTGAGATGGATGATATGCTTTGAAGGAAACCTGCTTACAGTGCGTCTTATTCAGCTTTTTGTCCCTGCTTTTGCCGGAACTATTAGCTTTCTTATCATATCCTATTTTTTAAAGCTCAAAGAATTAAGACACGTGTTTGCGCTAATAGGAAAATTCAGGCGAAGATAAGACATGGCTTATGTCAAAACACGTTTGGTGATTGTGGCTAAACGCATTGCATTAGCTGTAGCTTGCTGAATAAGTTTTTTACATTGACCTATTTGTTCTTGTGTAGTTAGAGGACTGTTAAATTCAGTTACTATTACATCAATTCCGTTTTTGTACACTTCTTCATATCCTTCATCCACCATTCCACATACTGCGATAACCGGTTTTCTATATTTTTTAGCCAGTCTGGCAACTCCTATAGGCGTTTTTCCAAATATAGTTTGTCCGTCTATCTTCCCTTCGCCAGTTATCACAAGGTCAGCATTCTGAATATGTTTCTCAAGACCGCTTGCCTTAATAACCAGTTCTATACCACTTTTCAGGTGTGCGCCGAGAAAAGCAACCAGCCCCGCTCCTAATCCTCCAGCAGCTCCTGCACCTGCTAGATTCTCCACTTTAACCCCAATATCCCTGCGAATTACGCCGGCAAAATGTGATAGAGCCTCATCTAATTTGGGTATTTGCGCCTTAGTCGCTCCCTTTTGTGGTCCATACACATATGCTGCTCCCTTTGAGCCGCAAAGCGGGTTACTAACATCGCATGCAACTTCGAAATCGCAGGCTTTAATGCGCTTATCCATAGAGCTAATGTCTATTTTAAATAGGTTTGATAAGTTGCCTCCTCCAAATCCTATTTCTTTACCTTTTTTATCAATTAGTTTTGCTCCCAATGCCTGCGCCATGCCTGCGCCCCCATCAACAGTTGCGCTGCCGCCAATGCCTATTATGAATCTTTCGCACCCTTTTCCCATGGCATATTTTATTAATTCACCTGTTCCGTATGTAGTTGTTTTAAGCGGATTCCTTTTTTCAGGAGGCACAAGCGGTAATCCGGATGCCTCAGCCATTTCAATAACAGCGGTTTTGTTATCCCCAAGAATTCCAAATTTGGCTTTAACCTTTTTCCCAAGGGGACCTGTTACAACTTTGCTGATTAACCTGCCTCTTGTGGCTGCTATAAGACTGTCAACTGTCCCCTCTCCTCCATCCGCCATTGGGATTTTTATGGTCTCTACTTCCTGACATACCTGCTTGATTCCACTTTCAATTGCATCGCATATCTCCAGAGATGAGACAGCTCCTTTAAAAGAATCCGAAGCTATGATAATTTTGCCCATGCTTTATTTTCTCTTTATTATATACACGTTGCTAATAGCTGTGTGTGATCTGAGAACAATATAGATATCTCCGTTTTCTGCTTCAAAACACAGTTGATTAAAGCTTTGATTGGCAGCAACAAGCCTGCCATACTCGGATGGTATGGTATAGCGCAATGTAGTCTCTCTAAAAGGCCGCTGTTTCACCCTGTTTTGCGCAAGTAATATAGACCCGCTGATCAATACCAAAAACACAATCGCGCTTATACTAATAACAGCTAGTTTCTTCATTTCGCCCCCCTTTTTTTATTAATGCCCTTTACCGAATATTTAATATAGCATATAGAATTTTCCCAGTCAAAGTGATACAATTTCTGTTATGACAGATGTAAAAGTTGTAGCAGCTAATAAGCGCGCAAGGCACGAGTATCATGTATTGGAAACTTTTGAGGCAGGGATTGCTCTTAATGGCAGCGAAGTAAAATCAATGCGTGCAGGTGGGGTAAATATAAAGGAGGCGTTTGCAAAGATTGAAAACGTAGAGGTTTTTGTACATGGCATGCATATAAATCCCTATGAGCAGGCAGGCAACTTTAGTCATGATCCTCTTAGGATTCGCAAGCTTTTGCTTCATAGGCGGGAAATAAGGCGTCTTATTGGGCAGACTTCCCAGAAGGGACTTACTTTAGTGCCTCTAAAAATTTATTTTAAAGGGGGCAGAGCAAAGATAGAAATTGCTCTTGCGAAAGGCAAGAAACTGTATGATAAACGCGATGCGATAAAGAAGAAGGTTATAAACAGGGAAACAGAGAAGGCTTTAAAACAGCATCAAAAAGGCATATAATAACAATAGATCATTGAAAATTTGGGGGTGATACGGCTTCGACAGAAGTAGAAGGTGCGGAAGTTGCATGTCGGGGGTGCTGGGTGGCCTCGAAAAAAACCTGGCAATACAACTTAATTGCTGACGAACAGTTAGCTTTAGCTGCTTAAATAGCAGTTACGTCTATCTTATTCTTGCCTGTAGAGTGGGAATAGGCGCCGATTAACAGGCTGGGTAGATTGTTTTGTTTGAGGCGATCTGTTGAGATTTTATCAAACTAGTTTCTATAACATCCTGTTCGCTGGAGGTTACAAGAAACGATATTTAAAGAGCGGAATAAACATGTAGACGCTACTGTAACTGTACTTTTGGACGCGGGTTCGACTCCCGCCACCTCCACTAGAAAATTATGATTAAACCATACTACGAAAAACCAAGATTTAAACTTTATCGAGCTGATTCTCTGGAATTTTTAAAAGAAATTCCAGAAGAGCCAGTTGATATGATTTTTGCTGATCCTCCCTATTTTCTCTCAAGCGGTACCTTTACTTGTCAAAACGGTAAAATGGTGAGCGTTAAAAAGGGTAATTGGGATTTAAGCAATGGTTTGAAAAAGAACTTTGAGTTTCATGTTGAATGGATAAAAGCATGTCGAAAAATTTTGAGTCCGAATGGAACAATTTGGATTAGCGGAACCTACCATTCAATCTATCAATGTGGTTTCGCTCTGCAAATGGCTGATTACCATATTTTGAATGACGTTGCATGGTTT
>Ga0207996_1001546_pt1 | contig 15619 bp, 11 predicted proteins | sample AntAceMetag02UKG_FD_184773 | JGI IMG/M metagenome (GOLD analysis project Ga0207996, IMG submission 184773) | Saline lake microbial communities from Ace Lake, Antarctica - Antarctic Ace Lake Metagenome 02UKG (SPAdes) (version 2) | ecosystem: Environmental > Aquatic > Non-marine Saline and... | reverse complement strand
TCTTTTATTTCAATAAAATCATTTTATTAACTTTCTGAAAATTACCTGCTTCCAACTTATAGAAATAAATCCCACTTCCAACAGGAAGATTATTACCATCTTTCCCATCCCATAAAACCGAATGCTCCCCTGCTAATAACTGATCGTTGATAAGCTGTTTAACTTTCTGACCTTTGATGCTGTAGATGGATAATTCAATATTACTGTCATTTGTAATTGAGAAAGAAATCGTAGTGGTTGGGTTGAAGGGGTTGGGATAAATTAAGCAATCGAATATATTCATTGGATTATCATTTTCAGCTACAGAACAAATCAAGCTTTCATTAACTTTGATTGTAACATTATATGTATTATCTGCAGTTGTAACAGTTAAAGTATCGACTATATAATCATCGCTTAACAGGTTTACCGGTAAACCGACCTTAACATTGAGAGTTATTGAATCTCCGCTGTCTACAGTATACGGCAAAGTAATTATCCAGGGTTCTATATACCAGTATGCACCACTTAATATACCTTCTTGTTCGATATCAAGTATTGTGATATCTTCATAGGAATCATTTTTCATAGAAAATTCCTTTCCAATGAAACATTCTTCAAGGGTATTGAAAACGAGAGTATCTGGCAATACAGTAAGATCTATGTTGATAATAAATGATGCAATACGAGTTTGCCATGTAAATGTTCCTGATATAGGAATATATTCCTGAGTGTACCAGAATGTTAAGCCATCAATCGGATCAACAGACATTGAACTATAATCACCCCATCTAGGATTGTTTATTTGACTCCCTGAGCCTGCGATAATCTCCTGTTCTTCTATTGTCATTAATCCCAGAGGGTCATTTTTTCTCCTACCAGTAAATCGAATTGATGGATATGTTGAAATACTTGAAATACTGTAGCCCAAAGCAATATTACCATTTTTATCCATTGCAATACTTCCCATCCAGCGATAATCATCATCAGGAGCATAGGTTCCTTGTTGGTAAATATACCAACCAATTCCATCATTTCGCATCTCATACCAGCGTGCTCCTGCTTGTTCTCTTCCATCTATATTAACAGTATGAGTAGAGACCATAGTTTCATAATCATCGAACTTTCTGTATTGAAGTCTATGCATAAGACGATCTCCAAGAGAAGTTAATGAATTTGCATTATCAGGTTGTGTAATATAGTCAAAATGGGAGATGTTTAAATCAAAAGGGTTAGTAGGAATAATTGCAACTTCAGAAAGATAGCAATTCGTAGTATCATCCCAGTCAATACTACATTCCCAGATCCAGAGATGATCTTCATCAAAACCCCATGCATCGTCTTTAATACATGCTAAATAATTCGGTGTCTGGATAGGAGGAAGAGATCCATCAATATCAGCAGGCAAAAAGCAGGATGGATCTAAATACATGTCATCTCCAGATGGCTCGAAATCAAAAAGTATTGTTTCTGGTTCTGGATTACCATTAATCATATCTTCTCTATTAAAGATCATCACACTCAAGCCTTCCCAAACTGCTTGGTAACTTGGTGTTATGTAGTATTCATTTATTGTCATGTAATATCCATCAAGCCATACACCAAATTTAGGATAATCTGGCATGTTATCGAATTCATAAGCGTAACAGTACCATGAGCCTAATGGGTCAGGAGTTTCAGATATCGCAATTACTTCATAATAACCAACCAGTAATGTATAAACCATGCAACTGGCTAACCACCTATCTGATATCGGATCATAAAGTACTATCGGATCGGTAAAGGTCATATCAGTCCACGGTCCAATCAGATTGTCCCATAAAATTTTGTTTTCAACCGGGCCATAAAGCATATTACCATATTTATCCCAGATAGCAAAAGACCTTTTTACCATTTGAAAATAGTGATTTGGACCAACATCTCCCTCTGTATCAGGATTGCTTACTTGATTAATGCATGGGACACCCTCAAAATTATTAATTAAAGGGGGTTGTCTATTATCTCCCATTAATCTTTGAACACTTGGATCTGTTTGATTTGAGTAATAATTATTAAATTCTTTCTGTTCATTTAATATGTGAAATTCATGGTCATCCATTCCATCAGAATTATATTGTGTAATTTTATTAATTAATGGATCTGATTTACAGAATTTCACAGGTTTTACAAGATGTTTGCTAATCTGATGCTGGGTTTGGTCAGCCCAAGATATTTGAATAAATAAAACCACACTAATAATAATAAATATTATTTTCTTCATTTTTCCCTCCAAAATATTTTATTTGTAATTCATCAATTTTTGTATCTGCTACAAAATCCAAGCCATATTCAGGATCATAATAACTTGATAATGGACACCAGAAAGTGTAGAAATAATTAATATCTGCTCGAAAGAATATGGTTAATCCATTTGCTCGTGGAAAATCTGTTCCATGATATTCTGCGATTATGCTTTCCGTAAGATTTTCCTTCAGATTTTCAAGCTTTTCGATCAATTGCGGATCATTTTCTACTGTAATCAGATTGTCTGCCATATCAAATATATCGCGAAACATTTGGTTGCCTTGTCCGCTGCCGAAGGCTTGAATAGAGTCCTCAATCGAATTCCACTTATCTAAGAAATTTGATGTTTCTGTTAAATATGATTCAGTTACTTCATCAATTGAAGTAACTAAATTGTCTATTTTTTTTGTATCAATAGCACTCAGAGTAAAGGTTTCATTTCCCGATTTTGACCAATATTCATCCACAATAGATATAACTTCCCGGCCAAATTCCCGAACGGTCAATTCGGGATGATGTTCAACTCCTAGATAATATAGAACAGCCTCATCTTCAAGAGGATCATGTAATATTAGGATTTCAAAATTGGGGTTGGAATGAGCAATATTACTAAAATATTCCAATACTTTTGCAACATCACCATCTGCGTCATTATAGAAGAGCCATGTCCATTTTTGATCTTCTGTCTCAGATTTTTTTTGAGTGCAAGATACAATCAAAAGAACACTGAAAACACATAATAGGATATTAATAAATTTCATGATTTTCTTCTTATTTTTCATTATTATTCTCCGATTGTTACAAATTGTAAAATCTCCAAACTTCGCTCTCGCTGTTGATCTCTTCATCACCAATTGCGATCACTTTCCAATAATAGGTAGTTTCGGATTCCAGGTTATCAACAGCGATACTGTGCTCAATTTCAGATTCGGGATAAGGAGATGTAACCAAATCAAAACTGCAGGAAATGATAATCATGCCCAATATAAAGATAATGAAAAGTGCGTTCTTTCTTCTTTTAGTTGCAAAGATAGAACTGATCATAATGAAACCCAAACCAAAGGAGTTGATAAGACCGGAAAAGTCATTTCTTGCGTTTAGATCACCAATAAAAACCTCCTCGAAATCCGCAAAATCTTCATCTTGTGAATATTGCAGATAATATGAATCAGCATTTCCATACCACTTGAACAGCATTGAGTTGAATTCGGAAACCGTTCCATCTTCTGGAGATTCCAATTTAATCTGATGAAATAGATTCGGTAAATTGTAATAATTATCACCTTTCGCCAATTCCTCATCCAGATTCAGCTTAACAACTTCATCATAATTATGAAAATTATATATGTAAATTTCTCTATTCTTAAGATCGTAAATATTCGAAAACAAAGTTGGTTCCATTCCCACCTGATGTGTTTTATCCAAAATCTGTGAGAATAAATCTGTGGAAATTTCATCGCAGCTTTCAAACATGAATTCAGCTACTTTATAGCGATAACAATTATACCATCTCGTACTTGTGCTGTCGGAAATGTAATGATTTGTCATAACCTGATAAAAATCCTGCTTGGTTACAAATACGACATCATCTTCTCCGTATTCGATGATAACTGAATTTCCATTTGCGTCCGACCACATGGAATGTCCACCCCAATGAGGAGTAAAATAGGTAGAATACATTTCTATGACTTCTTCAATGGTAGCACATTCTTCCAGTGCTTTTTCGCAGAGTTCTCCCTGGATAGTTTGTTTATTGTAATGATTTGTAACATCGAACCGTTCGGGAAGTGAAGCGCCATCATACCAGAGGCCATGTTCATTCATGCCGCCCACATTTTGAAAACCTTGTGGAATCTGATACCCAAAATATATTCTCCCGTTTTTTTCCTCTGATGCAGGAATAACCAGAATTCGAGTATTGATATTATGCCAGTCTTTGTCAGTGGCGCCAAAGGCAATTGAGTCATTGGAAGCACTGAAAACTGTGCAGGCATCCAAGCTTAGAAAGTTAAGAAATATCAGCCTCAATATTGAAAATAATAATAATTTTCGCATTTTATTTTCCTCTCGCTGTAATAAAAGTAATTCCAAACAGGAAGGAAATTGTCTGATTTTTCAGATCGATATCATCGGCACTTTTATCGAAGTTCATCAATCCTTTTTCATATCTGAACTCAAATGAAATTCTGCCATAATCCACACCTGCTCCAGCTACAAAACCGCAATCGAGCCCATTAATGTCATCCAGAACTCCCACATCATTGATTGCAAGTGTTTTCAGATTAAAGGTTGGGCCAGCAAAAATATTTGGCTTCAATTTAGCAGTTGGCAGGAATTTCATTTTTACCAGCAATGGCATTTCCAAATATACAAAAATATTAGCCTGTTCAATATCTCCGATTGTATTGATCATACTGCCCTTGGTTGTTAACAATACCTCCGGTTGAAATAATAATTTTTCATTATATTCAAAAGAAACAAAACCACCAACAGTAAATCCGGGAATACTTCTAACGTCTTTTCCGGGAATATCTTCACCTGAAAATGTGGAGCTGTTGTACCCGATCCGTAAACCGGTTGCTGCAATTCCACCTGCATTCAAAATAAGATAGCTGCACAAAAGAAGTATTAATACAAACATGATTTTTTTCATAATTTACCTCCAAAATTAAATTCTTTTATATAATTGTTATTATTCATACTTTAAGGCAGCAATGAGATTGGAATCGGCAGACCGATAAATTTGAACACTGATTGTTATCAAAGCAATAAGCAGAGTAAAAATACCAGATAAAATAAAAAGATTCATATCCATTTTTGCTTTGAATGCAAAATTCTGAAGCCATTTATTCATAAGTAGATAAGCTGCGGGCCAAGCAATATAATTAGAGATAATGACCAATTTTAAATAGTCCTTTGATAGAAGTGACATAATTTTAATGACGGATGAACCCAGAACTTTTCTGATTCCAATTTCCTTTTTTCTGCGCTCTGCATTGTATAATGACATCCCAAAAATACCTAGAACGGAAATAAATAAAGCTAATATTGTGATGTTTTTAAATATTTTAGTCATCCGCATTTCTGAAACATATTGGTGATTAATTTCTTCATCGAAAATTTCGAATTCAAATGAATATTCCGGAGCTGCATCTTCAAAAACTGCCTTTATCTTTTCAACGGTTTGCTTCATATTTCCGGGTTGAATTCTTATACTTAAATTATCCATCCAACCCGGTATTATTTGCATAACAACGGGATCATAACCATAATGAACCGTCCTGTGATTGAAATCTTTTATCACTCCAATTATAACACCACTGAATCCTGCATGTGAAAATTCCTTTCCCAGAGGTTCTTCATATCCCAGAACTTTGACGGCAGTCTCATTTATTATAAATGCTGTGCGAATATCTGTGGAATATTCATCGGAAAAGAATCTTCCCTGAGCCATCTCCAATCCAAAAGTTTCCAAGTAACCGAAATCTGTGGCTATTATGCTGAAATTGATTTCCTGATCTTCTTCTTTTCCTTCCCAGAAAATTTTTGTAGTATCGCTTTCTTTTCTATTAGGTGTTGTATTAGATACCGAGTGACTGATTACTTCAGGAAGTTTCTCTAATTCTTCAATTAGTAGCGGATATTTTCTGGCAAGGGTTGGCCTTAATTGAAAATTCAAGATATTTTCTCTATCATAACCAAGGTTATGATTAAGAATGAAATTAAACTGCCTGTTGATAACCAAAAAGCTGATTAATAGTATTAATGATATACTAAATTGAAAGACTACTAAAACACTTCTGAACATCTTTCCTTTTCGGGAAGCTAAATTTCCTCTCAGTGTCATTATAGGATTAATTGAAGACATGAATATTGAAGGATAGCTACCGGCAATAATAGCTGTTAGAATTGTAACAACTGAAATAATAGCAAATAATTTAAATGAATCCACACTTACCAATGAAATGCCGGATCCTGCAATATCATTGAACAACGGAAGAAATAATTCTACTAAGACCATAGAAAAAGCTAATGAAATAACAATTGTAACAATAGATTCCATATAAAATTGCTTTATTAATTCTTTTTTTCCTGCTCCGATTATTTTCCTCAATCCGACCTCTTTAATTCTATTAACAGAACGGGCTGTAGTCAGGTTCATAAAATTTATACAAGATATCAGTAGAAGGAAAATTCCAAGAACCGAAAAAATGTAAATGTAAGAGATAAGTCCACCTCCACCTAAATCGTGAAGGTGTATATCCGACACAGGTTGTAATTCTAACGTTTTTTTATGCAAAGGCTTATAATCAATAAGCAGATTCGAGATTTTCTGTTCAATTTCCTCTTCTGAAACACCATCTTTGATTTGAATATAAGTATTAATCCAGCTATTTTGCCAGGTAAAATGGTCATCTCTCCATTCGCTGAATAGATCAAAAGGAATAAGAGTAGTGTAATTGAACTGTGTATTTGAAGGTAGATCTTCAATTATTCCTGTAACTGTAAGATTAAGAAATCCTCTTACTTTTATAACTTTACCAAGTGCTTCTTCCTCTTGGAAAATTTGTTTCGCTACGCTTTCAGTCAAAACAATTGAGAATTTATCATTAAATGCTGTATCTTTATTGCCAGTTAGAAATTCTACAGAAAACATGTTAAAGAATGCAGGATCGGTAAGAGCGCATTTTTTTAAAAATGTTTTATCATTATATTTTAGCTGCCAACTTGAACGCCAGGGATCAAATCTAACAGCATTTATTATCTCCGGATATCTCGTTTCAAGTTCGTTTGCCAATGCAGTTGGCATACACGAACTACTTCCTGATACAGTTCTGTAAAGGTTCTTCGCATCAGGATAAAAGCTGTCGTATGAATATTCTTCCTTTATCCATAGAAAAATGATCAAACATACTGAAATACCGATTGCCAGTCCGACAATATTAATTACGGAAAACGTTTTTTGCCGTAACAAATTTCTGAATGCTACCTTTAAATAATTATTGAACATCTTTTCTCCTGGTTTTATTTGATTAGGCTCATCTTTGCCGTTTTTTCAAAATTATTAGCTTTCAATTTATAAAAATACAATCCTGAAGAAACGGATTTATTCATATTATCTGTTCCATCCCATGTAATCTGATATTGCGTCTGAGGTTTCACATTATTCAAACAAAATGATTTAATCCTTTGCCCTCTTATATTATAGATTATCAATTTAATCTCTTCGTTAATTTTGGTGTTTAATTCAAAATAAATGGTAGTTGTTGGATTGAAAGGATTAGGATAGTTATTTACTTCATTTTGTAATAGTTTTTCTAATGTCTTATTAACACTTTGAGTTCCTGAAATATCAATAAATTCTACTGAATTCCCGGCAAAATTAGGTACTGCAAGAATATCATTAAACGAATTGCAATGCAATCCTGCAGGTTCATTGAAATCTCCTTCAATTTCAAAAGGATCTTCGGTTAATGTACTTTCGAATTTAAAAACAGAACCGGAATTAGTATGAGATGAAACATAAACATTCCCTTCATCATCCATTGAAATACCATCAAAATATCCAATATTTGTTCCATAGATTTCTCCGGTTGAATAATCTAAAAGGTTAAGAAAATAGATTGGAGAATTATTCGACCAAGCTACTACGAGCAAGCGATTATTTGCTTCGTCAAATTCAATATCCTGAGTATAATTAGGAAATGTATCTGCAATTATGGAGTAACTCTGATTAGATATATTAATCATGAAAATTCTTCCGGAAGTATCTACAACATATAAATTCCCTGAAACATCTGAATTAATTCCATCCAGCCAGTTCTCTACCGGCAATAATAAATTAAAAATGCAATCTCCAGTTTCAATATCAAAACCCTTTAATCTATTATTACAGGAAACGTACAGGATATTTTCAATTAAATGGATTCCCATACAACCACTTAATCCGGAAACTAATGTATCAATGATTGTATAAATTTCATCGACAACAACAACTCTTCCTGATCCATAATTCGAAATATAATAAAGGTTATTTTCACTGCTGAAAGCAATACTTTCAGGATTTTGGAATGAATTTTGAGCAAAAAGAATATTCAAAACCACAATACAGATTAACACCACAAATACTATTATTTTCATTTTCTTCTCCTGTTTTATTTCATCAATATCATTTTTTTTGTTTCTTCACGACTTTCTGATTTCAAATTGTAGAAATACAATCCTGAAGAAACGGGTTTATTCATATTATCTGTTCCATCCCAAACAACTGAAGACTGATTATTTCTTATCTGAAACCATTTAACTATCTGTCCCTTTAGATTATAAATAATTAATTCTGCATTTGTTAAGTCTTTCACAGAAAGACTGAATGAAATGGTTGTCTCAGGATTAAAGGGGTTTGGATAGTTAGTTAATCTCAATCTGGGGGTTGATAATTGATTGTCACTAATTTCAGTAAACCCGAATTCGATTGCACCAATATCGGGAGCAATACCGACATAGTTTTCAGGAGAAAGGTTCAATATTTCTTCTCCTTGCCATTCGAAAAAATCTGTTCCGCTATCAATACACGGTGAATTTGTCTGCAAAGAATAATTCTGTTGTGATTGGCTCGTAAATAGAGGATCGGGATCAATATTCCCTTCAAGAAAATACAATTCGCTGCTTTCATTAATAATTCCTAATTCACCACCTTGGATATCTGAGTGCGAAATAACAAGTGAACTATCATCTCCATAACCAGTATCAAATGTTGAACATATCTCAATTGAACTCTGATTCCAAAAAATTGAATTTACTATTATAGGATTGGAGCTGATAGAGTAAAATGTACAACCATTGGGGTTATTAGTTACATTGTTATCGACAAACGTTATATTTGTAAAAACTGCGTCTGATCCGGATATTAAATAGACAATTCCTCCACGTGAATTTTCACTTGGGTCAGGGTCATTTACTACACTATTTGCTAATATTATTTTATTAAAAATTGGACTTGATCTATAACAATAAACAGCTCCTGCAAAGAGCGGATGTGATCCATTTCTAAGTGTGAGATTTTCAATCATTATATTATTGACTTCCCAAAATGCCATGATTCTTGAATCATAACCAGCATCCAATATTGTATCTTCTGGGTCATGTCCGATATAATTTACGTTTTGAACAATAAAAAGAGGGAATTGCTCACCGTTCGTAATGGAACTATAAATCCCCTGATCAATATGAATGGAATTGTTTCTACCATTTTCCGCCCTTATTATTGATTGAGCATAAGTAATAGTTTTCAGAGGAAATTCATTTGATAAACCGTTGTTTTGGTCATCTCCCCATTCCGCTACATAGATATCGGCATCGATTTGCTGAATTCGCGAATTTTGAATATTGAACATAAAATTATTAAGTGGTGTCACATAAAAACTTGAAGGATATAAAACCGTGAAAGTATCTAATATAACTTGTGTTCGCATTTCTATTACGTTAGCATCAAAAATATCTTTTCCAAATTGTGCGTTATTTAAATATAAATTTGAACGGTTAGTTTCACTGAAATTTATTGTTGATTCTTCAGAAAAGTAAATTCCACCACCCCGACCATCAGAATTATTGTAACGAATTGTTACTTCTTCAAATTGAAGCTGAGAATGATTTTGAGTATAAACACCTCCACCTCTCGATATTGCATAGTTGTATTCGATTAAAATGTTCGACAGCACATTAGTTGACGCTGAAAATAATAATCCTCCGCCTTTACCAGCTTGATTATTTTTTATAATCACGTTACTTAAACTTGGAGAAGATTCTAGGCAGTACAAACCTCCACCTGCCCCATTACCATTTCGTACATCATTATTAGAGATTTCTGATACATGAATGTTCGGCTCGGATTGGTAGATAAATATACCACCACCCATTGAATGTCCGATGGCTACATTTGCTATTATTTTCAAATTAGATAACGTAGGGTTTGAATTCCAGATACAATAAATTCCACTTCCTATACGGAAATAATCATTCCCACCAAATATATTTATTAAGGTTCCATTACCATGAGTAATCGTAAACCCACAGAGAACTGCAGATTCATTCTCCTGATTTTGAAAGCCGACAACAGATTCACTATTATTTCCATCAATAATTGTTTGAGATATGTACATTGTATCTTGAGTTGTTAAGAAAAGGGAAGCAACAGTAATGTTTTTACCGTTAAAATTAATATTTTCAAAATAAGTTCCCTGATGAACTAATACCGTATCAGCATCTACCGCAATATCAATACCGGCTTGGATGCTCTCTTGGTCTAAAGGAATATTTATTACTAAAGAATTCAGATATGATAAAATGGAAAATACCCATAGTATAATCAGCATAATCTTTTTCATAATTTTCCTCCAAAATCTTATTTTTTAAATCCATCCAGGAAAACAGCTTTCTTATTCCGCAAAACTATACATAATATTTAAATTACTCAATTTTATTTAGATGGACTTTTCTTCCAAACATTTGATTAACAATCATTTTTACTACTTCTTTATTATCATTAAATTGAAATGTTATTGTGCTTTGTTTTCCTTCTGAAAAGAATTCAGTTAATGACATTGGTTTTATGTGATTTTTGCTCCATGGATTTCCTTGCTTTCTGGGCGGTCTTTCATAATATATTTTCCCATCGTTCAATGAGATTTTTCTTTTACCGGGACTCTTTTCAAATTTATATAATCCTACGAATTGTTGCAATTGTTCTTCGGTTAATCTTATAGATACTCTTTCCTTTATGTTATTATCAGTTACAATAATTGCATCAGCAATTAAATTACCAATGATATAAGAAGGCGCTTCAGTATAAACATCAACGCAATTTCGCAAAATTACGATATACAAATCATCTTCTGCAATATACATACTATGAGTAACAAATCCGTAAACTCCACCTCCATGATAAAAATTATTTTTTCATAGAATTTTTCAATAAACCACCCAATACAATAATTAGTCTTTGTTCCGTTATTTAATATAAAAGGAGTAAAACATTTATCTAAAGTCTCTTTACTTATAATTGTACCGGAAATCAGAGATTCTTTCCATTTGGCCAAATCATCTACATTACTTATAATATCACCACTACCATATGTATGAGTCATGCTCATGTATTCCGATTTTTTTAATCCGTCATTATTAGCTTCATAACCTGTTACGAGATTGGGAATTATAGATTCGTCATCTGCATAAATTGTGCTCTCCATTCCGGTAGGCTCAATGATATTTTCAATTATAAATGTTTGATAATTTTGAGCTGTAATAGTTTCGATTATTTGAGCAAGCAGGAGGTAACCTGAATTGCAATATTTGAATTTCTCCCCGGGCTCAAAATTAAATGGTTGATTAATAAAAATATCTACTAATTCTTGTAATGAAATGGATTCTTTTATTTGTTTTTTCCATTCAGCAATTCCATTATAATTTTTTATTCCTGATGTATGAGATAATAAATGTTTAATTCTTACATTTTCATATTCTGATCTAAAATCCGGAAAATATTTAATAACGGGATCTTCAAGAGAAAGTTTACCTTGTTCTTCCAGCATTAAAATAGCAACAGCAGTAAATTGTTTTGAAATAGATCCAATTTTAAAAAGCATGTCCGGTTCCATTTTCACATTTAATTCAACATTAGCCAAACCGTATGCTTTTCTAAATACTATTTTTCCATCTTTTGTTGCTATTATTGCTACTCCCGGTATATTCGGAGTAAAAATTTTTCTTAATTCTTTATCAATTCTTAATGTGAATGAATGATGTTTTACTAAAGAGCAAGAGGTAAAATTAAATGTTACAAGTATAATAATGATATTTATAATTTTGTAATTATTTAATAATTGAGTTTTTATTGTTTTCCTAATTTTATAAAAAAAGGATTTTATACAACTATACGTTTTGGATTTCATTGATACTCCTATTTTAGATTAATACTAATCTCAACTTCGGGAAAATCAGTTGATTCTTTTTCCAATAAAATTGATTTTCTATTGCTAAGATATTTATCAAAAAAGGCTCTGATATAATCATTTTGAATTTTCAAACACCTGAAACCATCAATTGAGCCTAACATCTCTTTGGGTGGATTTAGAAGTTTTGAATAAAGCGGAAGAGAAAGATCAGAAAGATTAAAGTGTGTTGTTCCTTTTATTACAAGCAAATAGGCATCATTTACTGATTGGTTGAAGAAAGGTTTATTCAGCTTAATGTTAATAACATTCTCTTTATCATGATGCATGAACATGAAAGGTTTTTCCAGCGGTTTATCCAGCATGTCTCCTATCTGTAGTCCATCCAGATTTACTCCTGCTTTACATCTTGAATCTGTAATGCACATTTGACCAGCTACTGAACCACCAAAAGAATGTCCAATAACTCCGATTTTATCTAAATCCAGTTTTCCTTTGAATAATTCATCTGACATATTCAGTTCTTCTAATTTATCGATAATGAAGCTTGTATCCTCAACCCAGATATTTAAGCTTTCCATTATCTTTGGTCTTTTGTCCATGATTTCCCGAATGATAAAACGTAATTCTTCATCATCACTTGTATCATTAAGCTTGCTTTGAAGAGTGAGTGTATTTCGTCTTTCTACAGAACGTTCTATTAATTCATTATTATCGCAAGAGAAAATTTTAACGCTTCCATCTCCATTTATGAAATGAGATGTTTCATATGCGTACCCAACACTTATAGTGATATATCCATAACTTGCTAACTCTTCCATTAGAATTGAATTTGCACTCATTCCTGCATTGTAACCGTGTGAAAAAAGGATGATGGGATATTTTTCTTCATTATCAGATATTTTCGCATTATAGAAAGAATTTGATTTTACTTTAGCAATTTTTTCAAAAAAATATGGTGGTAAAGGTGATTTTTTGAGTAATAGTTTTTTTCTCTCTTTTGCTTTCTCAATATATGGAGCTTTTACAAGTTCGGTAATATCTTCAGTTGGATACCATATTATAATTGCTATTTCACGATGATCATCACTTTTTTCTGTAAATGTTTCAGGACGTTTATCATCTGTGAAGTAGTAGCGTGTTGCTCCAATTTTGTATGATCCTGTTGTTTTCATTATTTCCATTTCAGAATTACTATTTTTAGAACATCCAAATAAAAATATTTGAATTAGAATGAATATTATATTCCTCATCTTTTCTTCAATTATTTTGAGAAATCAATATTTGTTCTTTTCATTTCATTCACCAATATATTCTCCTAAACATTGGTAATAATTATTGATCGTTTCATCAATTTTTCGGGCAATTTCTTCTTTTGGTAAATCATCATGAAGGTATTGACGGACTCTGGTTAATACCATGGCGTAAACATTTGAATTGAAAGTGATTACCGAAAGATATGGTTCATTGCACCAGACAGCATTATATAAATGATCTCCATCTTTGTTCATGAGAGAAATCACATATTCTTTACCATCTACAAAAATCTCCAGCCAGTTGTGTTTAAATTCAGAAACTCTAAATTTGCTCGATTCATTGAAGGTGAATTCGCATCCTTTGATATTGGGTGCCGGCAAATGACAATCTACCGAAACTTTGATACCCCTGTCTGCAGCGGTTTCTAATGCATCAATTATTCTTGACTCTTCAAGATGGCAACAAGCTACTAATATTTTTTTTTTTGCTCTGGAAATAATCTCCAGGCATCTTGAGAATACCTGGTCTATTTTTTCTAATGGATATAATCCAGGTTTTATTGGACCTGATTGAATCGATCTTAGGAGTTCTTCAGCCTTTTTCCGGTTCTCAGAAAACACTCTTTCCTTCATGTCGAAAAACTCTTTGTAGGGAATTGCAGAGAACTCTTTTTTTTTTGAAGATTCATCTGCTACAATAGCACCTTTTTTTTGCAGAATATCCAGAGTTTTATAAATTGTTGCTTTTGGTTTTCCAACTATACGAGATAATCTATAACCGGTCATGTTCGATTCTTTTAATAAATGAAAATACAGCTCTGCTTCTAAATCTGTAAAATCTAATTTTTTAAGTATTTCAATTTGCTCAATTTTCATATAACATTATTCTCCTTTTTTACAACAACTTAATTATAGTGGTCACTTTTCGACCACTACTTATTTTGGCAAGAAAAAAATGTGCAGAAAAATTATTGTTAAACATTTAGAAAAATTGTGACAAAATAGTACAGAAAAAAAAATTCGGGTTGTGGAGTAATTCCCTTTGTTTATGCGTATTTTAAGCAATTCTGAAGCTACAAATAATAGTGGTACACCCAATGCGACCAATTTCGAACAATATTAATTGGTGAAATCAGGCAGATTTATCGTGGTTTGATACATTTGGGATTGGATATTTAATCAACCAATTACACTGCTCTGACTATCCTCACCCCGTTCTTCTAGCGGGTCCATTGAAGAAGAAAAAAAATCCCGAGTTGAGCTTTTAAAACTTTTCCCGGGATTAATTTTCTTAAATTATTTTCCGTTTTCCGTTTTCTGCTTCCTGTCTTCTTCTTTTATTTCATCAGGATCATCTTTCTCGTCTTTTCGAAATTACCTGTTTTTAATTTATAGAAATAAATTCCACTTCCAACAGGTTGATTATTTTTGTCTCTCCCATCCCAAACCACAGATTGCTGACCTGCTGAAAATTTATCGCTGATAAGTGTTTTCACTTTCTGTCCCTTGATGTTGTAAATTGAAAGTTCAGCATGACTTTCTTCTGGAATTGAAAATGAAATTATTGTTGTCGGATTGAACGGATTTGGATAATTTTGAAAACTTTAAAATTGGAGAAATTGTATTATCGTTTGTTTTTACAATAATATTTTGATTCTCATATGAACCCATATCAATTCTATTTCCGAAGACTCGTGGATTATTAGCTAAATCAAATACTGGTAGATTCAAGCCGGTAGTATCGGGAATTCCTGTATTAACACAGGGTGAATCATCAGTTAAAGAAAAAGGATAATTTCCAGAACCATCAAATAATGGATTTAAATTTAGATTACCTACTCCTGTTAAACCTTCTTGAATATCAGAATACGTAGCATAAACAAATCCATCAATCGCAGGAATTGAATTATTCCATAAAATACAATTTAGCAAATCCACACCGCCATAAGAGCAAACAGCACCACCAATTTCTGAAGCACTATTGTCTACAACAGTACAATTAATTAAATCAATGCTACCTTTTTCATCTGTAATAATTGCACCGCCATAAGCTCCAGCACTGTTATTGTAAAATAATCCATTATACACATCAATATCTGAGCCCCCTCCAGAACATATACCGCCGCCGTTGCCTTCAGAAATGTTATTTAACAC
>Ga0207996_1001545_pt1 | contig 15647 bp, 17 predicted proteins | sample AntAceMetag02UKG_FD_184773 | JGI IMG/M metagenome (GOLD analysis project Ga0207996, IMG submission 184773) | Saline lake microbial communities from Ace Lake, Antarctica - Antarctic Ace Lake Metagenome 02UKG (SPAdes) (version 2) | ecosystem: Environmental > Aquatic > Non-marine Saline and... | reverse complement strand
AGGCGACCAAATTTTAAATCAGGTTTAAACGCAGGAATATAAAAAAAATTATTAATTTTAAATGTTGAATTTTAAATTAATAATGGTTTTCCCTTCATTCAAAATTCAAAATTATCCTTAAACCTGACGCAGTAATTGGGCAAAAGGGGAGGTTTTGCAAAGGTCTCAATATATCAAGCCTGAATTCGGGTTTAAATAAAAGTAGAGGTAGTTATGAAAGAATCTATATCTCAGAAAACTCTTCATAAAATGGTTGCGAAATGGGCCTCTCCCAAACCGGAAACTTATCGTTTTAAGATTTATAAAGATACATCGGATTTTTTTAGGGTGGAATATGGAAGCGTAGTTGTTCTTGACGAAAGGCCCTTTCTGGTTTTGCATAACGCAAAGGAAGGACGTTTTGGCCTTGATGATGAGGAAAAATTCTGGGTTAAACGAGCAATTGATTTAATCGACGGAAGCAAAAAAATTATCAAGCTTGTTTTTTATGAAAAGTTTGTAGCCAATATCGCAGGTATTGCATTTGAATGTTTTAGAAGTCCCAGAAAAGAGGCGCGTATCCTGAATTTGGTAAAAGACCACAAAAATTTCATGCACGGGTACGGGGTAGAGGATGAAAAAAAAAATATTGTCAGAGTATTAGATATAATTAATGGAAAACCGCTTAATGATTATTTCCAAACTTTAGATATTGATCATAAGACTTATTTTCATGAACAGTTCCCGGAAATTTTAAATAAATATATTGAATGTATCAAGGCTATTAAATTTTTACACGAACATGGTGAAAAACACGGAGATATCCGTAGAGATCACATTTTCATTGACAGAAAAAACGGAGATTTTCGCTGGATAGATTTTGACTATAATTACCAGCATAGAGAAAATATATATTCTTATGATCTCTTTGGTCTTGGCAATATTCTAATATTTCTCACTGGAATGGGTGATGTGCTGACACCTGATCTTAAAAAACAAAACCATCCTGCTTTAAACTCGTTAACTGATGGTGATGTTAATCTTGTTTTTCATAATCGTCTGGCAAATTTGAAAAAGGTTTATCCCTATATCCCGGAAAATCTTAACAGAATACTCTTGCATTTTTCAGAAAGCGCCAACTGGTTTTACGATAATACCAGTCAGCTTCTGGAAGATTTAGAAGAATACATGCAGACAAAATGAAAAATATATAAACGCTTGAAAGGAGGAAAGCATCATGAACAAAGAGTATCCTTTTAACAAAAACGTACTTATTGCAGTTGATGAGTCAGAAAACGCTCGTCGCGCGGTTTTATATGTAGCCCAGCTTCTGGAAGGCACTGAGGGATTCAGGATATCCATACTGCATGTAATTAATGAACCTGAAGAAGATTTTTTTCCAAATCCTGAAGAAAGAGATAAATGGATAATTCAACATAAAAATAAAGTTGATAAAATGCTGGAGGAATACCGTCAGATCTTGATAAACAGAAATTTTGATCCTGACACAGTTTCGGTTCAATCAACAAGACGATACTGTCCTTCAATGTCAAAATGTATTCTGGAAGAAAAAGACAAAACCGAATACAGCACGATTGTAGTTGGAAGACAGGGGCTTTCACGTACAGAGGAATTTCTCTTCGGCAGTATATCCAGCAAGATTGTCAACTATGCTCGCAACTGCACTGTCTGGGTGGTTGAATAAAAAATATTATAATTACAATTGATTGTAAAATTGGGGGGATATTATGAATGGTCTGGACTTAAATGAAAAGGCTGCTGCCAGATTTAAACCTTTTCTGGATATTGTATTAAACAATTACAAAGACAAACTTCATTCAATTCACGTTACTGGAAGCGCTTTGACTGAAGATTTCAATCCTGATACTTCAGATGTCAATTCTGTATTTGTTCTTAATAAAATAGATTTGAAGTTTCTTGAAAGTTTTGCGCGTCTTGGGAAAAAATTTGGCAAAAAACATGTTTCATCCCCTCTTATTATGACCCCTGAATACATATTAAAGTCCCTCGATGTTTTTCCTGTCGAATTTTTGACGATAAAAATAATTCACAAGACTGTTTTTGGAGATGATATCTTCAGCGATATTGAAATTAAACGGACCGATCTGCGGCACCAGTGTGAAAGAGAATTAAAAGTCAAATTAATAGGACTAAGGCAGGGATATCTTTCCAGTTCCGGAGATAAAAAATTTCTTTCAGATCTGTTTGTTGGTTCCTTTTCCGGATATATAGCTCTTTTCAGAGGCATAATAGTTCTTTTTGAAAAACCAGCTCCAAGTAAAAATGAAGATGTATTATCTGCTCTGGAAGAAGTATCCGGAGTTAATATCAATATGTTTAAAACAATTTTAAAGGCAAAAAAAGATAAAACAAAACTTTCTGTTGAAGTTCTTAATTCAATATTCGAAGACTATTATAAGGTAATTGAAAAACTGGGGGACATTACCGATGAAATTAAAGTATAATCTAACAGCTTTTATTTCATTCCTGTGTCTGTTTTTTCTGACAGTACAAATTGCAAATGCCATCAGCATACCCAAAACTCCAGGCAACCATGTTGTTGATCTTGCAGGCATCATTGATAACTCTACTGAAGCCAAAATCAATCAATACTTAAAAGAGCTTGAACAAAAAACAACCGCACAGCTTGCCATCCTTACAATACCGAGTCTTGAAGGAGAATCAATTGATGATTTTTCAATAACAGTAGCCCACGATCAGTGGAAATTGGGCCAAGAAGGAAAAGATAACGGTCTCTTACTGGTAGTCTCTCTAATGGAAAAAAAATACAGAATTGAAGTTGGTTACGGCCTTGAAGGAATTATACCAGACAGCCTTGCGGGAAGTATTGGCCGCAGTTATCTTGTACCATTTTTCAAAAAAGGGGATTATTCAAACGGAATTTTTGCCGCATCTACTGTGCTGGCTAATATTATTGCCAAAGAATCCGGGGTAACAATAACCGGGATGCCGCAATTAAAACGCATGGTTCAACAGACAAAAGAAAAACAGCCTACCAGTATTTTGGGCAATATATTATTTTTGATCTTTATTGTAATCATGATTGCCCTGTTTATAAAAAATCCAAAGCTATTCCTTATGTTTATTCTCCTTTCATCAATGGGAGGAAGGCGTGGCGGAGGTGGAGGTTTCGGAGGCGGCGGTTTCGGAGGCGGCGGCGGTGGTTTCGGAGGCGGCGGAGCTTCAGGAGGCTGGTAACTGAATAATACGGAGGAACTTTATGTCAAAAACATCAAAAAATATTCTTATCATTTTAGGCGTTGTTTTATTAGCTGGTTTCCTTTTGGGAGGAAAGCTAATCAATGGATATAATACAGTCATTACCATGGACGAAAATGTCAAGGGAAAGTGGGCTCAGGTAGAGAATCAACTTAAACGAAGATTTGACCTTATTCCAAATCTGGTTGAAGCAGTTAAGGGTTATGCAAAACACGAAAAAGAACTGTTTGAAAATATCGCAGAGGCCAGAACAAAATACTTCCAGGCAAAAACCGTTAAAGATAAGGTAGCAAACGCAAACCGCCTTGAAGGTGTGCTTTCAAAACTTCTTTTCCTTCAGGAAAGATACCCGGACCTTAAAGCAAACCAGTCATTCCTGAAGCTTCAGGACAGCCTGGAAGGGACTGAAAATAGAATTGCAGTTGAACGAAAACGCTATAACGACGGGGTTCAGCTTTTAAACACATATATCCGGACATTTTTTGGAAAGCTTTATGCTTCATTTGCAGGGGTTTCCAAAGCTGAATACTACGAAATTCCGGAAGCAGAAAAAGCAGCGCCAAAAGTAAAATTTTAATTTAATGCAGATTGCCGATGAATGTACCATTAACTCTTGAAATATTTTCCGACTATACCTGACCATGGTGTTATTTCAGTACCGGGTGTATTGAACAGTTGGAAACGGAATTTGATATAAGCTTGCGATGGCGGGCGTTTCCTCTTAACACAGATACGCCGGAGGATGGATTGCCCATTGAGGTCGTTGCCAGACAATACGGCGTGGATGTTGCGGATATGATGGGCCATCTGCACAAAACAGCAGAGACCCTCAACCTGCCGGTGAGAAATATTGAACGGGTATACAACAGCCGTAAGGCCCAGGAGTTGGGCCTCTGGGCCCAGTCACAGGGCCAGGGGGTAAAATTTCATCTTGCGGTTTTTCAGGCCTATTTTGTTGACAATAAAAATATCGCTCGGCTGCCGGTGCTTTTGCATCTGGCCGAGGTTGCGGGCCTGTCCTGCCGGGCCGCGCAAGAGGTGATCGAAACCGGTGCTTTTGCCGCGGCCGTGGATGCGGACTGGTCTGTTTCACGGGAAAAAGAAATTCGGTTGGCCCCGACATTTGCAATTAACGATGCGAAACTGGTCGGAGCCAAACCGTATCCCATAATCCAAAAATTTGCCGAAAAGAACAAAGCAAAATATAGAATTGTAAACTGAGTATGCCTCATAGAGACTTTTGAAAAATGCTCAATTTTGCCTGTCCAGTTAAATCCCGGAGGGCTATTTAACCGGGGTTCGAGTTAAAAAAAGGCAAAAATTCATATCATGCACTTCCGAGCTCTTTCTTTAACCAGTTTTTTACCTTTCCTTCCACGGCATATACCCCTTTGTGTTTCCCATTCATCTTGATAAATTCATTCTCAATTTCTTCGGGCATTTCAAATTTTGCCAGCTCGTGCGCATCTTCCGAGTTTCTGCGGATAAAATATATAACAGGCTTATCCTTCCAGTTGTTAACAGCAAAATAATGAGAAACGTCTTTTTTGGAACGGATAACATCATTGCCCCTGGTCCAGTTGTTTCCCCATTCAAGATATAGACGAACCGCTTCATCAGGCGTCATGTCCCAATCGATCTCATTTATTAACCGTATGTCGTTTTTAATATCTTTTAAAGTTTTCATGTCTTATTCCTTTATAGAATATGGTTATAGTTTACTGCTTAGATATAAGAGCAAAATATATGCCATTTGTTACAGTTGGAATTAATTCGTAAAAGATCATCTCCAAATTAGAGAAGAACCCTTTGTAATTATTATTAAAAATATGATTGATAGCGTTTTGGGGCTACAAGAAAAGATGAAGGAGGTAATGTGAAAAAGCAATTATAGAGGCAATTATAATGTATTGAAAGACAAAGGTGTATCATAAACAAATTGATACACTGAGACCTTTGCAAAACACCCCCTTTTGCCCAATTTCTGCGTCAGGTTTAAGAATAATTTTGAGTTTTGGATTTTTAATTTTGAATGAAGGAAAAACCATTATTAATTTAAATTTAATAATTTTTTATGTATTCCTGCCTGCCCCGTAGCTCCGGCAGATGGTACTGGGGTGGTTGAAATTTTCGCCTTCCTTGAACTTAAACAAAATTGAGCATTTTTCAAAGGTCTCACACTAAAGCATGTTTTGCCCGTCCAATAAATTCTATGGATTTATTGGGTAAATTACGTGAAAAATTAATATGATATCTATAAAATATTCGAAATCTTCATATTAATCGCACTATAAATCGCTAAAAATGCAAAAGGCGTAAAAGGTGTCTCATTGTCTCAATAAACTATCCCGCGCAAACAGCAGGGTATCTTCAAAACCATTGAACGCCCCAATGAGCGAGGAATAAAACACCACCGCAGGCAGCATGAACCATTAGGCGTAAGGGAATAAATCAATGATATTCGCTATTATTTATTGATTTGTTTTATGTAATAATATATTATAGTTACTTGTAAAAAAGTAATAATTTTATAATCACAGGAACCCACGCAAACTCCTGGGTCAAACGGTTTATTTTTTTCACAATAAAAAACATTCCACAGGCATGAGTTGGCCTGAGGTTTAAACCTTTTGATTTTTCTGTGTTCTTAATGGTTTGCGGTAAAAAAACATAATATAGAAAGGAGAGGGAAATGCCTGATGCAGATGAAATAAAAGAGGCTAAAAAGTTTTATTCTGATATTCCCCAAAAAACAGAAGGATTTTTTCTTAAAGGATCAAATTCTCTTGACTGGGGCATTAAAAACCGGCTTTCAAGAATATTTAATCCGGTATCCGGCCGCACAGTAATGCTGGCTGTGGATCACGGCTATTTTCAAGGGCCGACTACCGGTCTGGAGAGGATTGACATAAACATCCTTCCGCTGGTTCCTTATGCAGATACACTTATGTTAACACGCGGAATATTAAGAAGCATTGTTCCTCCAACTACGTCACAGTCTATTGTCCTGAGAGTTTCCGGCGGAACAAGCATACTGAAGGAACTTTCCAACGAAGATATTGCCGTGAATATTGAAGAATCCATACGGCTTAATGTCTGCGCCATGGCTGTTCAGGTATTTATTGGCGGTGAACATGAAAGGGAATCTATCAAAAACATGACCACCATGGTGGACATGGGAATGCGTTATGGAATACCTACTCTGGCTGTTACCGCTGTCGGCAAAAACATGAACCATGATGCGCGCTATTTCAGGCTTGCTGTAAGAATCTGCGCTGAATTAGGCGCAAACTACATAAAAACATACTATATTGAAAAAGGCTTTGAAACCGTCACATCCTCCTGCCCCGTTCCCATTGTAATGGCCGGAGGAAAGAAAATACCGGAACTTGATGCCTTAACAATGGCTTATAACGCGGTTCAGCAGGGCGCCAGCGGTGTAGATATGGGGCGCAACATCTTTCAGTCCGAGTCTCCTGTGGCGATGATCCAGGCTGTACGGGCTGTTGTCCATGATAACGAGACCCCGGAAAAGGCCTTTGAGCTATATAATACTATAAAAAACCTATCTTGATGAAATCGTAAAAAGTAAGATTTGTTCGCTTTGTGAGCATTTTGGGGATTCATATTAATCCCGGCTAAATTGCAAGAACCCGGGCTAATGCCCTCAAACAGCTTGCAATTTTTAACGCCAGGCTCAATCTGAATCTTTTTCCAAAACTGCTCAATGTCGCTTGCAAATGACTTTTTACGAAGCCATCAATCTTAAATGAAAAAAGTTTCCTGCTTGTTTTATCCAAAAAAAGGCTGCAAATTAATCGACCATTATGCCTAAAGCTGCAAAACTAAAGGGCGTTAAATTCCTATAGAGCTTTTGCAGCTTGATAAAAGCGTTATCAAAGTGGCTGAATATATGACCGAACTGCCAACGTGAACTGCTGGAGCAGAAGCTTCACAAAGCGGTTGAATTGGCGCGAAAACGGCTGGAACTAAAACCTGACCTGCATAGTGCAAATTAAAATACACCAATATTGATGTTGACTAATTATGGAATTTTCTATAGAGTTTTATGAAACAGTTTCAGGGCGATGTCCTGTACAAGAGTTTCTTGATGACCTTAAGGAATCTGATCCTGGCGATTTCGCAGCAATAATGGCTGGTCTAACTAAACTTAAAAGCAGGCATTATCACAGGCCGCCTCTTTCAAAGCATATTGGTGATGATCTTTTTGAGCTGAGACATGTGGGCAAACTAAACTCTCGTGTACTTTATTTTTTATGAAAGGTAAGAGGATCATTGCTTTGCATGGGATTAGAAGCAAAGCAAAAAAGATTCCCACAAATGATCGTAAGATTGCTTTGGATAGAAAACGTGATTGGTTGGAGAAAAATCCGGTATGAAACAAAAAACTAATTTTGACAGATATCTTGAAAAGCAGTTGAAAGATCCTGATTTTGCCAGGCGCTACCAAAAGGCTGGTGAGGCCTGGGACGTGGCTTTACAATTAGCTGCTTTGCGTAAAAAAGCTGGTTTGTCTCAGAAGGAACTGGCCCAAAGAGTGGGAACGTCTCAACAGCAAATCAGCCGTCTTGAATCGACATCGTACGAGGGCCACTCCTTAAGCATGTTACGCAGAATCGCTGAGGTTCTGGGGGCAAAGGTTCATATAGATATTCAACTGTCCAGGCCTCCAAAACAGGCAGCGGTTGCTGAAGGCAGGGCAACTTACAACGATTCAACAGATTAAGCATACACTGTCTGACCAATTCCAGCGCGGGCTGAAGAACAAGAAATAAAGGGTAATTTATGGCATTTACAGAGATAGAAATATACAGAATAGACAAATTCGTTGGCGCATTATGTAAAAGGGTGCCGGAGTCTATCAAAGACAAATTGCGATATGAATATAAAATCAAAAATCAGGACGTAATTCTTTATGAAATCCGTCCTCGATGGAAAAAGCCGGATGAACAAACCGAGTTGCCTTGCGCAAAACTCAAGTTCGTAAGAAATCAGAATGTCTGGAAGCTATTCTGGCAAAAAGCTGATATGAAGTGGTACGCATACGGCCCTCTTAAGTCCTCTCGAGATCTTGCTGAGTTGATTGCAGAGATAGATACAGATCCACATGCTTGTTTTTTTGGATAAAAAAAATCATAACATAACGGTCTGGCAGGTTGGGTTGCTTCCCTTAACCCAATCTACGACTATATATTTTTGCGGGATTTAAAAAAGTAATAAAAAAAATTGAGGCGTTGAACAGCAATATCGAACCGCCCCCTGAACTAACGAAGCGGGGCTGCTATCCTGAATCATGTTTGAACCTTGCGGAAATCCTTTAGTTTTGCAGTTTTAGGGGGTGGATATGACTCTAAATTTTTAAACTTGTAAAAGCTAAGGCCTTAGGGGACTAAAAAGATAATAAATTGACATATAAATTAGAATGACATATAAAATTTAAGATTATTTTTGATCTGATTTTGAACTTCAAAAAAGGATGATCATTTGACAAGACATTCCATTACAAAAAAATAAAGCCCTGTTTCTTTTATTACAATATGAAGGAACAGGGTTTTTTGCTTCGCAGCCCTGAATCTGAAATCTCGAACTGAATGAAAAAAACCTGTCTGCCCTCTTTCCTGCGATGTAAGCATATAAATGCCCCGTAAGTTCTGATAAAAAGGATTTATTATGTCTGATATTGTATCTGTTGAACAATTGCCGGTAAAATATATCTAATCCGTCTAACAAAAGTAATGCTGGACAGAGACCTGTCTGAACTTTATGGGGTAGAAACAAAACAACTCAAAAGAGCGGTTAGAAGAAACATTGATCGTTTTCCTTCTGATTTTATGTTTGAACTTACAAAAGATGAGTTGGAGAATTGGAGGCGCCAAATTGGCACCTCCAATAGTGATAAGATGGGATTGAGATATAAACCCATGGCCTTTACTGAACAGGGTGTAGCAATGCTTTCAAGCGTTCTCAACTGCAAACGGGCTATTCAAGTAAATATACAAATAATAAGAACATTTACAAAACTTCGACAAGTCTTATCAGACAATAAAGAGCTCAGAAAAGAGTTCGAAGAGTTAAAACAAATAACCGATGAACGGTTTCAGATTGTTTTTGAGACATTGGATCAATTAATAAATATTGAAAATAAGCCAAAAAAGATTTACCCCGTTCAATTCGCCACTGCGACCATTTAACCGGGGAGATCGGCTTCACAGTAAAAGAAAAGCTCAATTCTTATGGCAATCGAAAAAGAAAATAGTTTGGTCAGTACAAAAAAAGATTTAGCTGTTAAATAGCCTTGCACCTGAAAAGGATGTCAATGACAAAAACACCGGAACAGGAAGCCCGAGAAACAATTGACAAAATGTTGGATCAGTCTGGCTGGGATATCCAGGATGTCGCAAACGTCAATATACATGCAAAAAAAGGCGTTGCTATCAGGGAGTTTACTTTAAATCCAGGGCATGGCTTTGCAGATTATCTCCTTTATGTGGAAGGCAAGGCCGCAGGTGTTATTGAGGCGAAAAAGGTCGGCAACACCCTTACAGGCGTTGAAATCCAATCAGACAAGTACAAAACCGGCCTGCCTGAAAATCTTCCGGCCTGGTACCGCCCCCTTCCTTTTTGTTATCAGTCAACAGGTGTTGAAACCCGTTTTACAAATGATCTTGATCCTGTTCCGTGTTCCAGAGATATTTTTTCTTTCCATCGCCCGGAAACTTTTGAAGAATGGCTAAATGATGATACACCTGTTCCCCTGAAACAACCTGCAGAAAAGCATATCCCTTATGGCAAACCGTCAACTTTAAACCTGCGGCTCAGACATATGCCCGAATTAATTGAAAATGGCCTTTGGCCTGCACAGATTACAGCCATTAAAAATCTGGAAAAGTCTCTTGCGAAAAATCGTCCGCGCGCCCTTATCCAGATGGCAACAGGTTCAGGCAAGACATTTACAGCAATCAATTTTATCTACAGGTTAATAAAGTTTGCAAAGGCACGCCGGGTTCTGTTTCTTGTTGACAGGGGCAATCTGGGCAGACAGACCCTTAAAGAATTCCAGCAGTATGTTTCACCCTATAATAACTATAAATTCAGCGAAGAATATATTGTTCAGCGCCTTACTTCAAAAAATCTCGATACAAGCGCCCGGGTCTGCATCTGTACAATCCAGCGTCTTTATTCAATGCTTAAGGGCGAGGATCTTCCTGAGGAGGATGAGGAAAAATCTGTCCAGGGGCTTGAAAATATATATAATGAGGTGCCGCCCATAGAATACAACCCGGCCATTCCCATTGAGACTTTTGATTTTATAATTACAGATGAATGTCACCGCTCCATATATAATCTCTGGCGTCAGGTGCTCGATTATTTTGACGGGTATATTATTGGCCTTACTGCCACGCCCAGCAAACAGACCTTTGGTTTTTTTAATCAGAACCTTGTTATGGAATACGGGCATGAGGAGGCTGTGGCGGATGGTGTAAATGTGAATTATGATGTTTACCGCATCAGGACACAAATCACAGAACAGGGTTCAAATGTGGAATCCGGCTATTATGTTGATGTTCGTGACAGGGAAAGCAGAAAAGTCCGCTGGGAACAGTTAGATGAAAATCTTGAATATGATGCAAACAAGCTGGATCGTGATGTTGTGGCACCAGACCAGATCCGCACTGTTATCCAAACGTTTCGGGACAAGCTCTTTACAGAGATTTTTCCCGGTCGTACCGAAGTTCCAAAGACTCTGATCTTTGCAAAAGATGACAGCCATGCCGAAGACATTGTTAAAATCGTGCGGGAGGAATTTGCAAAGGGCAATGATTTTGCACAGAAGATCACCTACAAGACAACCGGTAAAAAGCCGGAGGACCTTATCGCAGAATTCAGAAACAGTTATAACCCCAGGATTGCCGTTACAGTTGACATGATCGCGACGGGCACGGACATCAAGCCTCTTGAAGTTGTGATGTTCATGCGTAGTGTAAAATCCCGCGGATATTTTGAACAGATGAAAGGCCGGGGCGTGCGCGTTATTAATAAAGATGATCTAAAGTCTGTTACGCCGGATGCCAAAGCAAAGGATCATTATATTATTGTGGATGCTGTTGGTGTGTGTGAGCGGGACAAGACAGACTCAAAGCCCATGGACCGGAAAAAATCAGTCTCTTTTGAAAAACTTCTCCAAGCAGTAAGTCTTGGAAACACAGATCCAAATGTTATCTCTACAGTGGCTACCCGTATTGCGCGTATCAATAAAAATATGTCTGAAGAAGATGCGGAAAAGATTATTAAGGTTACAGGCGGCAAGAGTCTGAACGGCCTTGTATCTGATCTTGTAACTGCCCTAAATCCTGACAAGCAGTTAGAACAGGCAAAAATAGACAATCCAGGCGTGGATCAGCCTGCGGATGAGCAGGTCAAACATGCAACAGAAAGCCTTATAAAAAATGCAGTCAAGCCTTTGTATAATCCGGATTTAAGGAATCTTTTATTTGAGATAAAGAAAAAGAACGAGCAGATTATTGATAATGTTAGCCCTGATAGTGTTATAGAGGCATGTTTCAGCGCAGAGGCTCTGGAAAAAGCAAAAGGCATGGTAGAGTCCTTTAGGCAGTTTATAGAGGATAACAGGGATGAAATCACTGCCCTCCAGATTCTTTATTCCCGGCCGTACAAGTCACCTTTAAAGTTTGAGAATATAAAGGAGCTTGCAGATACAATCAACAAGCCGCCTCATCACTGGACAGAGGATAATCTCTGGACTGCCTATGCTGCTCTTGAAAAATCAAAGGGCCAATCGAGAGTCAGGGGCGCAAGCGGCGCACGGATAATAACAGATCTTGTATCCCTTGTCCGGTATGCTCTTGAACAGGAGAATGAACTTGTGCCGTTTCCTGAAAAGGTGGATGTAAATTTCAATGCATGGCTGGCACAGCAGGAAAAACAGTTTACAGAAGAACAGATTCGCTGGCTTGAAATGATACGTGATCATATTGCAGGGAACTTAAGTATTGAAACAGATGATTTTGAATATGCGCCTTTTTCACAGGCAGGTGGTATTGGTAAAGTGTATCAATTGTTTGGGGATGAATTAAATATTATCTTAGATGATTTAAATGAAAGGCTTGTGGCATAGAAGAAAAGGATATTATGATGTCTGATATTGTATCTGTCGAGACAATTGCCGGTAAAATACATCTGATCCGTGGAATAAAAATGATATTGGATGCTGATTTGGCTGGGCTGTATGGCGTTGAAACAAAAGTTTTAAAACAGGCAGTGAGGAGAAACATTAAACGTTTCCCTTCTGATTTTATGTTTGAACTTACAAAAGATGAGTTTCAAAACTTGAGGTCACAAATTGTGACCTCAAGCTGGGGTGGCGCAAGATATATCCCAATGGCCTTCACAGAACAGGGGGTTGCGATGCTTTCCTCTGTTTTGAAAAGCGACAGGGCAATAGATGTCAATATAGCCATAATGCGCGTTTTTACAAAGCTCAGGCGAATGGCTGTAGATAATAAAGAGCTCAGAAAAGAGCTTGAGGATTTAAAACAAATAACCGATGAACGGTTTCAGATTGTTTTTGAGACGTTGGATCAATTAATAAATATTGAAAATAAGCCAAAGAAAAAAATCGGGTTTACTGTAAAAGAAAAACGAGCTTAATACGGTAAACCCAAAAAAAATTAATTTGATTATATTATCTGTGGTTTTACCTGCACAGCGGCATGAAATGGCAAAAATGGAGACGTTGGCGGCATAGATTAAAACAATGGGTATAGCAAATAAAAATAAGTTTCCTTCCAGTTGGGACACAGTTAGCCTGGGAGAAATAGTAAATATTAAATACGGTAAGGGGTTACCAACAAAGAAGCTCACAAAAACAGGATACCCTGTTTTTGGTGCAAATGGAATAATAGGTTTTTATACAGATTATCTATATGAAGAAGAACAAGTCTTAATATCTTGCAGAGGTGCATACAGTGGCAAAATTAACTGGTCACCTGCAAAATGCTATATTACAAATAATTCCCTTATATTAGAAACACCATCTGAAATTAAGGCTATAAAAAAATATTTGTTTTATGCACTACAATCTGCTGATAAATCAAAAATAGTAACTGGATCTGCACAACCTCAAGTTACAATTAATAATGTAATAGATCTAATAATTCCATTAGCCCCTCGTGATGAACAAAACCTCATTGTTGCAGAAATCGAAAAGCAATTTTCCCGCCTGGATGAAGCTGTTGAAAACCTCAAGCGCGTGAAAACCAACCTAAAGCGATACAAAGCCTCTGTCCTAAAAGCTGCTGTTGAAGGCAAACTTACAGAAGAATGGCGAAAAAAGCACCCCGACGTTGAACCAGCAGACAAACTTCTCGAACGCATCTTAGCCGAACGCCGTAAAAAATGGGAAAAAGCGGAACTTGCCAAAATGAGAGCGAAGGGTAAAAAGTCGAAGGATGATAAGTGGAAGAAGAAATATAAGGGGCCAGTTCTACCATCTATAGAAGAAGCACCCGGATTTCCTGCAAGCTGGTACTTTGTTGGTATAGAACAAATTTTGCCGGCAAAAAAAGATGCCATGAAAACAGGACCTTTCGGTAGTCTTCTAAAAAAACATGAGCATAGGCAAAAGGGCATACAAGTTCTTGGTATAGAAAATATACAAGCAATGAGCTTTGTCTTTGGTAGTAAAATACATATAGATAGTGAAAAAGCTAAAGAACTAGTTGGTTATCGTGCAGTTCCAGGAGATATTCTAATATCTCGCTCCGGTACTGTTGGTGAAGTTTGTGTCGTACCATACAATATTGGTGATGCGAGAATATCGACTAATTTAATGAAGCTCAGTCTTGAAAAAGATGGAATGCTCCCTCAATTTTTCACGTTTTTATTTAATGGGTCTCCTTTTATATTAAATCAAATTTCAGATCTTTGTAAGGGCAGTACAAGAAACTTCCTAAATCAAGACATTTTAAAAAAATTAGTTTTTATTCTACCACCATTAAAAGAACAAAAAATAATTATTCAAGAAGTTGAAAAAAAATTCTCAATCATAGATGGAATAGAGAAGGAAGTTGATAAGAATCTTATTCGTGCTGAACATCTCCGCCAATCAATTCTTAAAAGGGCTTTTTCCGGCAAACTCATTTGTTCTGCTAAAGATTACGAGCTTGATACCCCTGTGGAGCTTCCTATGGCCGCCGAGGCAGACACTTCTTATGGAACCAGGAAATGAAACATATAAAAAAAACGCAATTATGGGAGAAGTTGATATATCTCTTAAATTTAAGAGAGGTGATGGTTTGAAAAAAGGTGGACGTTATGATGTCTCCGGCCTAATCGAGGCACAATATGAACCAGGTTCTAACGATAGGAATATATAACAGCGGTACAGGCTGGTATGAATAGAAATTACCAACCTATGGAAACTCTGTTTTCAGAGATCATTGAGAAGTCGATTTTTGCTTCGGCGGGGTAACAATAAAAATGGTGTCCTCAATTTCAGTAAGTTTTTCGGCGATAGATAGAACATTACCGCCGGTCTCTATTGCCGTAGAGCTCGAAACATTAGTAATTAGAGAAGCGTTATAACTTTTCGAATTTTGTAGATAGAGGTTGGTTTCTATTAATGACTTTTTGTTCATAATAAGTTCCTTCTTCAAATTTGAATAAATATATAACCTTTTCAGAAAAATATAAAGCCTTTTTATGAATTAATGGAGGTAGTCCCAAAATGTCCAATTTAGCCCTATCTCTCTGTCTGTGCGTCTCACTTAGACAGGCATGGGAACGCGATGAAAGATAACCTATGAACCCTGCAACCATTGTACAAAAATTATGGAACTATTGTAACGTCCTGCGTGATGACGGGATGTCGTATGGCGATTATGTGGAACAGTTGACGTATCTGCTGTTTCTTAAGATGGCTGATGAGCGGACAAAACCGCCTCATAACAAAAAAAGCATTGTGCCAAAAAAGTATAACTGGTCCAGCCTGTTGAAAGAGGATGGGATTGAGCTGTTTGAGCATTACCGGAATACTTTAAGAGCTCTGGGAAAAGAAAAAGGCCTGCTTGGACTGATCTTTATGAAATCCCAGAACAAATTTCAAGACCCTGTAAAACTTCGCCGCCTGGTGGTTGACCTGATTGACAATGAAAATTGGTCAATAATGAGCGCAGATGTTAAGGGCGATGCCTATGAAGGGCTTCTGGAGAAAAATGCCCAGGATACAAAATCAGGTGCGGGCCAGTATTTTACACCCCGCCCTCTGATCCGCGCCATGGTTGATGTCATAAATCCGTTACCAATTGAAACGGTCTGTGACCCTGCCTGCGGAACCGGCGGGTTTATTCTTGCCTCACATGATTACA
>Ga0207996_1001544_pt1 | contig 15672 bp, 12 predicted proteins | sample AntAceMetag02UKG_FD_184773 | JGI IMG/M metagenome (GOLD analysis project Ga0207996, IMG submission 184773) | Saline lake microbial communities from Ace Lake, Antarctica - Antarctic Ace Lake Metagenome 02UKG (SPAdes) (version 2) | ecosystem: Environmental > Aquatic > Non-marine Saline and... | reverse complement strand
ATGCAGGACAATACAGAAAAATTAATGTAACTATTTCAGGAGCCGATCATACTCCTACTGATCACTTTCATCTTGATGAAGAGATGAAAAACTTTATTAAATGGTATAATACAAAAGCTTGTAGTTTACATCCTATAGAAAGGGCAGCAAGGGTACATGTTGATCTTGTTAAGATTCATCCGTTTGTTGATGGAAATGGAAGAACATCCAGGTTGTTGTTAAATTTTGAATTAATGAAAGATGGTTATCCTGCAACAGTGATCCCGGTAAAAAAGCGACTTGAATACTATGAAGCTCTTGATGTTGCACATACAAAAAACGATTATCAACCTTTCATACACTTAATATCAGATATTGTAAAAGAAAGCTTTAAACCTTATTGGTTTGCATTAGGGATTAAAAATGAAGAATAAAACATTTGGATATATTCGAGTTTCTTCCAAGGAACAGAATATTGCAAGACAACTTTCAGTGATGCAGGATTTAATATCTGATGAAAGAAATATTTTTATAGATAAGCTTTCCGGAAAGGATTTTAACAGACCTGAATATGAAACTTTAAAGAGGATCATTAGGGAAGGGGATACAATAATAATAAAAGAATTGGATCGTTTTGGAAGAAATTCTGAACAGATCAAGAATGAGTGGCAGTGGTTTAGTTCTCATAAAGTAGGGATAAAAGTTATTGATATGCCTATTCTTGATACTGCTAACAAAAAAGATGATCTACAGCAGCTTATTTCTAATCTTGTTTTAGAACTGCTAAGCTATATTGCAGAAAAAGAAAGAAAGGATATAAAGAAGCGACAAAGAGAAGGAATTGACCTGGCAAAGGGCAGGGGAGTTAAGTTTGGAAGACCGGCAGTTGTAATGCCTGAAGAGTTTGCAGGGTACTTTTATAAGTTAGATAATTATGAAATAACCGGTAAAAAAATGATGGATGATCTGCAACTTAAAAGAAATTCTTTTTATAACCTTTTAGAGCAACACCTAGGAAAAGCAAAATATAAGAAATGGATTGACAACAGAAAACATTATAAGAAATAGACGCTTATATATATTATGAAACAAAAGTGTTTGATGATATTAATATTTCGTATATTGTAGCTTTCATGGTAACACAGAAGTTTTCATTTTTATCATAGACTGGCTAAGCCTCAAATGATGTTTAAATCAACCTGAAGCGGTAAATTTCCTGTCACAATTTAATGCTAATCTCGATCATTTTCTCGTTGCTGGAGCTTATGGGACAACCCCAATATACGCTGAACCAGAGCGTATATATTCTAACATTACTTAGTTACTGCACCAAGAAAAGACGCGGTGGTATACTTTAGATATCATTCAACTTAAAGAGATAGACATATAATAAAGATTGAAGGAAAAAGAATATCTGGATGGCAGGTGATATTTGTATATAATCAAATAAATCTAGTCGAAAAAACAATGTTAAAGATTAAAACAATATTCGAAGGAAAACTCAAATCAAATAAAAAGAAAAATAGCAGACTGAATTTATAATAAAATGCTCACTCCTAAGCAAAATGAACTCTATAGGCATGCCATATACATATAAAGTGGTATGTAATTGACATTCGATCTAGAGCAAATATATTCATTCAACAAAGCCTTGTTGATATAAAAAAATTTATGGTTTAAGTGGCTTTGCTGTATGGCTCGTTATTAATCTAAAAAACTTGTTTTAATATAAAAAGCATGCTATTTTTAACATTAAAAAAGGAGTTGAATTTATGCATACAATATTATCAAATTTTACAGCCAGTCTTTCAGAACTAAAAAGATCTCCAATGAAAATATTAGCCGATGCACACGGTGAACCCGTGGCGATCCTGAATCATAATACACCTGAAGCTTATTTAATACCAGCAAATGCTTATGAGGCTATAATGGACGTGATGGAAGATATAGAGCTTGCGGGAATTGTTAGAAAAAGACAGGGAGAAAAAAGCATTAAGGTAAATATTGATGAAATATGAAATTGAGTTTAAGCAAACAGCCTTAAAGGAATGGAAAAAACTGGATAATACCATTAAAGAGCTCTTCAGAAAAAAGCTAAAAAAAATTATTGATAATCCTTGTGTTTTTGCAAATGCTTTACGAAATATGCCGAACTGTTACAAAATTAAACTTAGAAACATAGGCTACAGACTTGTTTATGAAGTTAAAGAACATGAAATAACCGTCTTGAGCCCTGCGAGCGGATGCGAGCTTCCAAGGAAGCGAGAGCGACCGCTGTAATGTATCCCTGGCAGAGCCTACCTTTTTGAGTTATGCGAGTTCAGGCAAAGCCTGACGAGGACTGTTTTTTATCGATCATGTAAATTTTTCTCGCGCGCACGCGCACGCGATTTTATTCTTTTTAATCTTTTAGAGCTCTTTTTAGGCTTACGTAAAAGGTTGGGGATTAACTACTTATGAAACGATATGTGGGTAAAAGGCAGACGGATATGTGGGTAAAAGGCAGACGGATATGTGGGTATTTTTCATACTATAAGTTTCTGGGAAACATTATAGTGTCTTTTTCCCCCTACTAGCTAAGTTGTTTATAGTAGGGTTCTTATATGTATTCACTACATTGTAAATATTTGTGTTTTTATCATTTTATAGATACCTGTAAAATGATCATCTGCAAAAAGTCTATATGTGGGTAAAAGGCAGTCTATATGTGGGTAAAAGGCAGTCTATATGTGGGTAAAAGGCAGTCTATATGTGGGTAAAAGGCAGTCTTTTTTGTTTCTGTTTTACTTACAACAACAAAAAAGGGGGATTTATTTAATGTTATGTGGTATTTTAAATAAATGTCAATACATTCCTTATATGGGAATATATTTAAAATACAACATATAGGGTTTGTTCATGAGTGAAAGACAAGTTGTTTATATGGGAAATAATTTTATTGAAGCAAGCTATAAGTGTACACCTATAGAAAAAAAAATTTTAAACCTTGCTATCTTAAAAGCCAATAGACGAGAATTTCCCGCAAAGCCAAATCCCTTATTGACTTATATTGTTAAAATTAATCGCAATGATTTATTAGATATTGCGGGTTTGGATGCAAGAAGAGATTTTCGACACATAAAAAATGCTTGCAAATCACTTAATGAAAAAGTACTTGTTTTTGTCGATAACGAAGGAAAAGAATTTAAAACATCCTCTTTTATAACCGAAAGCGAATTAAAGAACGGAGAGCTAAAATTGGGTTTTTATGGTCGTGTGATACCTTTTTTCAATAAACTTAAAAAAAGATTTACAAGCTATGACCTATTACAAACAAAACAGTTTACGGGTAAATATACTATCCGTTTTTACGAACTTATTAAACAGTATGAAAAAATAGGCAAAAGAAAAATAGCAATTGAAACATTAAGAAAAATGTTTCAACTAGAACATAAATATTTAGTTTATGCAGACTTTAGGCGGAGTGTAATTAATTCAGCCCAAAAGGAACTTAAAGAAAAATCAGATTTATACTTTGAATACAAACAGAATAAAGAAGGTAGAAATATTGCTTCAATAACACTAACTATTAAACTTAACAGTTCAAGCATAGACAAAAAATACTACCTCCAAAGAGTTAATGACTATCTAGCCAGCCAATCAGTAAATGATTTTTATAAAGATCTTATAAAATATTGCAGGGAAAATGATTCTAATTTATCAATATCAGAAAAGAAATCTATACATAATTTAGTATATGAAAAGCCCGACCCGAAGACATTATCTGAGTCTTTATTATATCTTTTCTTTCAATGGTTAGAACCTGATTTGGGGCTATAGCAACCACAACATGTTGTGGTTTGTACTGTTTTTAGTGGTTCATAAGTAGATGTTAAACGATGCTAATATTTGTAAGTATTTGTTTACAAATACATTAAGGCAATAAACCCAGTTTAACATACTGGTCATTATGCGACGCTAGGTGAATACTGTTACAGGCAATCCATTCTGCTGCTTTATTTTTTATCATCCTTAAAAAGGGTCTTGATATATGAGAAGGAACCTTATATAATTCAAAAATAATGTTTTTTATGTAAGGTTCCTTCTCATATAGTTTATTAAATAATAGCCATACAGTCTTTATTTTACATAAATGTTGTATAGATTGTCGGTTGACTAGTCAAATATAAATTATATATAACCAATAGGATCAAACCATGAAAAAAACATTAGTATCACTGCTGTTATTAAGCTGTCTAAGCACAGTAAATTTACTTGCAGGCTATATAGCCCCCCCCGCAATAGTTCCTGAATGGGAGCGTCTTACTGCACCAGCCCCCATTTTAGGTAATTACCAGAAAGCTGCATATAATTTCTACCCTCGCGCCGTAGCTCTCTTGGACAATTCCGACATTCCCGAAAAAATAAAGAGTATTATATCTGATATTCCAGATAAAAATATAACCTATAGTCTTATGACTGCAATAGTACCGAAAAACACCCCTATCAATACAATTTTTCACGGTTTTTTGCAAAAAGTGACAGGTTTGACAAATGTCAACAAAATAGTTAAAATGGGTTTATTCTATTCTAAAGGTATTAACGGTATTGATATGCCTATAGGTAAGTTAAAAGGCATGAGTGTTAATTTTCACAATAGCGCATGCATATCACCAAATAATGCAAAATTTAAAATGACAGCCGATGATGCCGATTTTTGGGCAATAGCTGTCTACGATAAAAACGCAATGGTTTGTCACACAAGGCTGACTACAGGAAACACCGGTCTAATAGAGGGTATCGAAGCCATGTATAACTCAGATGTTGCTGAATGATAATATCTAGTTCCCGTGAAAAGTTAATACCAGTTACGTTCTGAGGTTTGCGCTTAGAACGTAACTGGCATTGTTTAACAATTATTCAACAAAGCCATTGAGAGTCCAAAATCTCTTAAATAAAAGACCCGGAAAAACGTCTGGAGTTAAAACACCAAAGGAGGTGCTAACCAAAGAGCTTCTTAACAAAAATGAGTTCTTTACATACAGCATAAATAATTAGTGGCTGACCGAAAACTCTGTTTTCGAGTTATTTCTACTTACCTTGTTTTATTTTTTTTAAAAATGATTAAAATTTTCAACATTTTCTTAAGAAAAATTGCTTTTGTACTAATAAACTGGGGTTCTAAGCGTAAACCTCAGAACTTTCCGATAATTCTGGATATGAGATAAATATCCAGAATTCAGAGTATAACAGTCCAGTTTTCTCATATCACATGCTTGTTGGAATAAGATAAATGTCGAATGTTGTATAATAACTAAAATATAAAAGCATTTTATGAACATAGGTTACTAGAATGAGTTATTATACTTATTTTTGGTTAGTTTTATTACTGATTACAAATGAGATTGATGAGTATAAATAATGTGGGTTTATTATAGGGGTTTGAAGTCCAATGGACCGAAAACGTACGCTAAGGGAAATTATACACTTAAATCTTTTAATAATTTATAAACAGTAGACCGTCCAATCCCCATTAGTCTTGCTATTTCTGTTGGACCAATAGCTTTACGAGACATCTCAAGAACTTTATTCCTATCAATCGATCTTTTTCGCCCGAACTTTATCCCATTAGCTTTTGCTTCGATTCGACCTTCATTAGTTCGCTCAAGAATGCGTTGGCGTTCTGCTTGGGCAACGGCTGATAAGATGGTTACAACCATTTTTCCCATGGTGCCTTCTGTAGTAATTCCGTCATCAAGAAAACGAATAGCAACACTGATTTCATCAAAGTGTTTAATTAGCTGTATCATATCAGCAGTATCTCGTCCTAACCGATCCAGCTTTGTAACCAAGATAATATCGCCATGTTCTACCTTAAGCTTTAAGAGATTTAACCCTGTTCTGTCAGTTTTATTGCCTGACGCTTTGTCAGAGAAGATTCTATCTTTTCTGACTCCAGCATTTTTAAGTATTTTAATTTGAATATCAAGCGATTGCTGATTTGTTGATACTCGTGCGTAACCGAATATTCTCAAAATGTCTCCTAAATCGATTTGTAGACTTTTCTGTCTACTTTAATATTAAAAACGATTTAATAGACACTATATTACTGCCTGTATATCATGTCTACCAATTTATAACTTAATAGACAACTAATAAGATAGCAAAGGAACAAGACATGCCAGTGAATTTTTTAACTGAAGAACAAAAAAAACAATATGGTAAGTTTTACGGAGAACTGAATGAAACACAACTTGCACGGTATTTTCACCTTGATAAAACTGATCTTGCATTTATATCAAGCCGGCGAGGTAGCCCAAATAAAATTGGAGTTGCTTTGCAATTAACTTCTGTTCGATTTTTAGGGACCTTTCTTCCAGATGTAACACTTGCCCCAAAAAATGTTAAAGATTTTTTGGTCAGGCAAATTTCTGCTGTAGATGGAGATGCACCACTAGACTATGCTCAAAGAGCTACAACTAAACGAGAGCATAATGCACTTATTCGCAAGTATTATGGATATCATGAATTTAATGAGACACCATGGGCATTTCGTCTTAGTCGAATTCTTTACAGTAAAGCTTGGATCAACAATGAAAGACCGAGTTTGATGTTTGATTTTGCCACGGCTTGGTTACTCGAAAACAAAGTTCTTTTGCCTGGGGTATCGACTTTATCGCGTTTAGTCGCAGAAATTAGGATAAAGGCAGACAATCGGTTGTGGGCATATTTATCTTCACTACCTTCAGAGGCACAAAAAGCAAAACTAGAGCTTTTACTTCAGGTTTCAGAAGGGCGACGAATATCAAACTTTGATTTTTATCGAAAAGGTCCAACAACAATTAGCGGTCCTTCGTTCAATGAAGCAATAGTACGTTATCTTGACCTAAAGGATTTTGATATGGGTAAGCTGAACTTTGCTTCTATCCCTCCTGTTCGCATAAAAATTCTTGCACGTCATGCAGGTATAATTTCCATGCATAAAATTGCAAGAATGCCAGATAAAAAGCGATTGGCTATATTGGTAGCTTTTGTTAAAACCTTTGAAACTATAGCTCTTGATGATGCACTTGATGTTCTTGATTTACTCATTACTAATATTGCTGGTAAAGCAAAAAAACTCGGTGAAAAAAATCGATTGAGATCATTAAAAGATCTTGACAAATCTGCGCTGACTTTGGCCACCGTTTGCTCACTAATTCTGGATGATAAAATTGATGGAGCAAGATTGCGTGAAGCAATTTTTGCCGAAACTTCTAAACTAAAATTACAAGAATCTGTTACCATTGTTCATTCTTTGGCTCGACCTTCAGATGATAAATTTCATACTGAAATGGTTGAGCAATATGGGCGAGTTAGGCGCTTTTTGCCTCGTTTGCTTAATGATATTATTTTAAAATCCACACCAGCTGGTGAATGCATTATTGATGCGTTTAATTATCTGGCAACGCATGATAAATCTCGCAAACAAACCTTAGAGAATCCACCAATTGACATTATAGTAACTTCTTGGAAACGATTAGTTTATGATAAGGATAAGCAAATAACAAGACCTGGTTATACTCTGTGTTTTATCGATAAATTACAAGATGCATTACGAAGGCGTGATGTTTATGTAAAAAATAGCGATCGCTGGGGTGATCCAAGGGAAAAATTATTACATGACAAAGATTGGCTAGCAAATAGAACACAAATTTGCCGCTCCATTGGTCATCCCCTTAAACCACAAACTGCTATTAAAAAGATATCAAGTCAATTAGATACATCTTATAAACAAGTTGCTGCTAACCTTGATAAGAATGATGCAGTGAGCATAGATCTTACAGGAAAATATCCATCGCTAACCATCAAAAATCTGGATAAACTAGATGAACCAGCCAGCCTAGTGTTACTGAGAAAGAATGTTACAGCACTACTTCCAAAAATTGATTTAACAGAATTATTATTGGAAATTCACGCACATACTGCCTTTCTTGATGAGTTTACGCATGTAAGTGAATCAAAGGCTCGTGCTGATAATTTAGGTGTCAGCCTTTGTGCAGTGCTTATAGCTGAAGCGTGCAATATTGGTCTGGAGCCATTAATTAAGTATCATGTTCCAGCACTAGAAAGACATCGACTAAGCTGGGTAAAACAAAACTATTTCCGAGCTGAAACACTGATTAAAGCTAATGCTCGCTTAGTCGATTATCAAGCTACCCTTCCTTTAGCAAAGAAATGGGGCGGTGGTGAAGTTGCTTCTGCCGATGGAATGCGCTTTGTCACACCAATTAAAACAATAAATGCTGGTCATAACAAAAAATATTACGGAACTAATAAGGGAATTACTTGGTATAATTTTGTATCAAATCAATATTCTGGTTTTCACGGTATTGCTGTTCCTGGAACATTAAGAGATTCTCTTTTTGTTTTAGAAGGTCTGTTGGAACAGCAGACAGGACTAAATCCAGTCGAAATCATTACAGATACAGCTGGGGCGAGTGACTTAATTTTTGGATTATTCTGGTTGCTTGGTTATCAATTTTCACCGCGTTTAGCTGATGCCGGTGAAGCAGCTTTTTGGCGAATAGACAAGGATGCGGATTATGGATCTCTTGACGATTTGGCTAGAGGCTGTGTTAAAACCGCCCGTATCGAACAACACTGGGATGACATGTTGCGAGTTGCCGGATCTCTTAAACTTGGGACTGTTCATGCATCAGACCTCATTCGCACAATCCTTAAAAGTGATCGCCCTTCTGGATTGGCTCAAGCAATCATAGAGGCTGGCAGAATCAATAAGTCTTTATACTTGCTAAATTATATTAATGATGAAGATTATCGCCGAAGAATATTAACACAGTTAAATCGAGGTGAAGGCCGTCATAGCGTTGCACGTGCTATTTGTCACGGTCAAAAAGGAGAAATTCGAAAACGATATAGAGAAGGGCAAGAAGATCAACTCGGAGCGTTAGGGTTGGTAACTAATGCAGTAATACTATGGAATACTATTTACATGCAAGAAGCTATATCTTATTTGCAACCATCACTAGAGGTAAGACAAGAAGATGAAGGCAGGCTTTGTCCTTTGCTGCACGGGCATATTAACGTATTGGGTCATTACTCTTTTACACTGCTTGAGGAAATAAAAAATGGGCGACTCAGGCCATTAAATGAATTGAAGAGCTAAAATAAAAGTTCTTAGCGTACGTTTTCGTTCCATTGGACTTCAAACCCCTTTTAGGATTCTATCGAAATCTGATTGATAAAGTTGATCCTGCACAATACGGAATTTTTCAAATTCGCTTTCTGCGTGAGCCTTAGCTATTGCAGAATTAACCTTACCTGCGTCCTGTAAAACTTTACGATCGGTTGCGGCAATAAAAAGATTCATGCGTTGTTCCCAATCTGCCATTGTCATCGGCATCTGTCGGGACGCCATATCTTCAGCAATATCAAGGTAGGCATTTACAAGCCTCAGTAATTGAGCGATTTCATTATTACTTAAATAATTTTTTGCAATGCTAACATCAAATTTTTGTATTTTCCCGTTAGGTGCGTCTTTCCATGATGTTAGTCCCATATGTTGTTTTTCAGCATCGGATCGGGAATAAATGACTTCAGCAGCGGTTTGTCCGTGAATTGCCCAGTGTAGTTTATTTTGAACTGTCGCAAAGAAACGCTTTGTAGCAGAAGCTGTTACATCATAATCAATTGAAGTGGAGTAGATATCAGTAATTTTTTGGTAAAATTTACGTTCGCTAAGTCGTATTTCACGAATACGCTCAAGTTGCTCTTCAAAATATTTTTTCCCAAGAATTGAACCATCATTTTTAAGACGCTCATCGTCCATAACATAGGCTTTTATGGTATATTCTTTTATAATCCCGGTAGCCCATTTTCGAAATTGAACTGCACGCTCTGAGTTTACTTTGTATCCAACAGCAATTATAGCTGAAAGATTATAGTGTTTTGTGTTATAGCTTTTATCGTCCTTAGCAGTTATTCGAAAATTTCGAATAACTGAATCCTCTTCAAGTTCATTATCTGAGAATATTTTTTTCAGATGGTAGTTAATGGTATGAGTTTCTACATCATATAAAACTCCCATCATTTTCTGACTGAGCCACACATTTTCATCCGCATAAACTGCTTCAACACCATTCTCTTCGTTGGCTGCTACAAAGGTAAGGTATTCTGCTGCAGACGATCGAATAGTAGGAAATTGTTTTTTCTTTTTGTTCATACTGCAGTTCTCTCAATCTCCGCAACGATACCATCGATATCAATACGAAGCTGGTCAATCTTTGCAACGGTGGTTTTCAGTTCGCTGTTGAGCTCTGTTATATCAATTTTCTCACGGGTATCTTTTGCTTCAACATAGGAGCTAACAGAGAGATTGTAATCATTTTCTGCTATTACATCAGAGTCCACAGATATACCAACATATTCAACAGCATCTTTAGTATCAAAGATATTCATAATCTTATCAATATGATTTTCTGTAAGCACATTGTTGTTAGTTTCTTTTTTAAAGAACTCTCCACCACTGGCATCAATAAACTGAGTTTTGTTATCGCTCTTATGCTTTGAGAGAACCAAGATATTAACGGCAATAGATGTACCAAAAAAGAGATTTGAAGCAAGAGAAATAACCGTTTCTACATAGTTATTATCAATGAGGTATTTACGAATTTTCTGTTCTGCACCGCCTCTGTAAAAAATACCAGGAAAGCAAACAATAGCAGCTCTTCCTTTACTTGATAGATAATTCAGGGAGTGAAGAACAAAAGCAAAATCGGCTTTTGACTTTGGAGCCAACACCCCCGCAGGAGCAAAACGGTCATCATTGATAAGCGTTGGATCATCAGTTCCAATCCAGTTAACGGAGTAAGGAGGATTGGAAACAATGGCATCAAAGGGTTTATCATCACCAAAGTGGGGATCTATAAGAGTATTACCTAGAGCAATATTAAACTTATCGTAGTTAATATTATGCAAAAACATATTCATACGAGCAAGGTTGTAGGTGGTGTGGTTGATCTCCTGCCCCCAAAAACCATCTTCGATAATGTGTGCATCAAAGTGTTTCTTTGATTGGAGTAGTAAGGAACCAGAACCAGCAGCAGGATCATAAATTTTATTGACAGTTTTCTGCTTGTGCATAGCAAGTTGTGCAATAAGTTTTGATACGCTTTGGGGAGTGAAAAATTCACCGCCTGATTTTCCTGCATTTGATGCATAGTTCGAGATGAGAAATTCATAAGCATCACCAAAGAGATCTATTTGATTCTCTTGAAACTTTCCAAAACTCAATCCTTCAACACCTTTGAGGACAGCAGACAAACGGCTGTTTTTGTCTGCAACTGTGTTGCCGAGTCGGTTACTGGTAGTATCAAAGTCAGCAAAGAGTCCTTTGATGTCCTGCTCTGACGGGTAGCCGTTTGCTGAGCCTTCTATAGCAGAGAAAATTGTGGCTAAATCGGTATTGAGATTATCATTTGTGTTGGCAGTTTTTGCCATATTTGAAAAGAGCTGACTTGGATAGATAAAATACCCTTTGGTTTTGATGGCATCATCTTTGATCTCATCTGTTATGATACTATCAATAAGTTTTGCATAGTTTATGCTTTCATCATCTGCTTCGATGTAGTTTGAAAAATTTTCACTGATAAAGCGATAGAACAAAGTACCCAGTACGTACTGTTTAAAATCCCAACCATCGATTGAGCCACGAACATCATTAGCTATTTTCCAGATTTGAGCTTGTAGTTCGGCTCGTTGTGCAGCGCTTGTCATTTCATATATCCTTTTTTAAGTATTTTTTCAGAATTATTAATATGGGTTCTAAGCGTAAATCCCAGAAATTTCCGACAGTCTAAATTCATATCCCTGTGAAATAAGCTGTTGGATAAGTTTATTTCTAATACTGCTTATGGCTTTAAAGGTGTCATTCCCCTGATCTCTGTGCATCACTTAGAGACTGAGAAGCTGAAAGCTCTTTAATTTTCTCTTCCAACTGCTTTATTTTATCTTTATCTTCTTTTATTATTGTCAGATAATGTTTTTCTTTTATTGATAACAATTTTCTTTTGTTATCAAGCTTATTGTTATATTTGACATGTAATAAATCTACAGCTTTTAAGGTATGTTGATATGCAGTTCTTGTTTCCTGTAGCTCATTTTTTGTATCCTTTAAGCTGTTTTCTTTACTTTTTATTATTTCATTTTTAAATGAAGTAACTTCATTTATTTTGGAATTGTATGTACTGATAATCTCTTTTCGATAGAGCCATGCACTAAATAAAATGGAGATTATAAGAATAAGAAAGGCTATACTTGACCAGAAAACAGGAAGCCTTATAAAAGGTTTTTTTTGTCCTTCTATAAGCCTGTTTATTGTGTCGTTCTTCTGTTTTATTATCTCTGAGCTATATGCAATCTGCATAGCTTCCTTCTTTTCTCTCATAGTGTCATTGATAGTATCATTGATACTATCCGTAGTGTCCGAGCTAACAGTATTATTTTCTTGCCTATGTGAATTATTGATAGTGTCATTGACAGTACTGTTGATACTATCCATAGTGTCCGAGTTGATAGTATAATGGATACTAAGAAACTGCCTTTTTATTCTGTATGATATTGATTTATTTTTTGTTTGATATTCTTTGAAGTCTTCAAAAGATTTATTCTTGTAATTTTCAACAAATCTTTTGATAGTGTTAATGGATTTTCCAGTTAATTCCGAAGCCTCTTTGATTGTTAGAAATTCTTTTGCCACTATTTACTCCAATCCTTTGTTTTAGTTCCACCGCCATAGGGAACTGCTAGATTATTTTTCATCAAAATATCAGCAAGGTTTTTACCATCATAATAGACATCGGCAACAATTCTAAAATATTTTCCACGCTGAATATTTTTAAGCTCAATTTCTTTTGCCTTTTTGAGAAGGGAATTAACCAGCCTTTTAGCTGTTCTTGCAGACTGTTTTTCTTTTGAGGATTTCGTTCTTAATTCTGGTGTATCAATTCCGTTCACACGAATACTTATTTTTTTGCCGATAATCGGTGGATAATCTGGAATATTTACGGTTATAGTATCACCGTCATAATTTTTGATGAAATATGCCTTAACATTACCGTAATTTATTTTCCCAGCAATTAAACTGAATGACAAGATCAATCCTATGATTAGGATGCTTGAAATTTTCAACTTTAAACGATTATAAACCATTTTTTTACCTGTCTGTATAAGGGGGGTGAACTAGAAATATTTAAAACATGGTATATTTCAGGAATTGTAAAATTTTTCTGATTAATTATTCCTTTAGCTGTTTTTATCTCCGAAGAAATAGAAAATCGTATATAGAGTGTTTCTATATGCTTGAAAATTACAACTTTTCAAATTTTGCGATGGGTTAGTATAAGGTCGCATAATTGCCAGTATGTTAAGCTTGATTTATTTCCTCAATGTATTTATTTGTAAGTACTTACAAATATTAGTGCCGTTTAACATCTACTTATGAACCACCCAAAAAAGTGCAAACCACAATATGTTGTGGTTGTTATAGCCCCAAATCAGGTTCTAACCATTGAAAAAAAAGATATAATAATGACTCGGATAATGTCTTAGGATCGGGCTTTTCATATACTAAATTATGTATAGACTTTTTTTCTGATATTGATAAAATAGAATCATTTTCCCTACAATATTTTATAAGATCTTCATAAAAATCATTTACTGATTGGCTGGCTAAATAGTCATTAACCCTTTGGAGGTAATACTTTTTATCTAACTTTTCCTGATTAAGTTTTATTGTTAGTGTTATAGAAGTAACATTTCTGCCTGTTTTATTCTGTTTATAATCAAAATAAAGGTCTGATTTTTCTTTAAGCTCTTTTTGGGCAGTATCAATTACTCGTTGTCTAAATAACGATGTCCCGTTTTTACCTAAATATTTATTTTCAAGCTGAAACATCTTTCGTAGATCAGATATCAGTATAGTTCTTTTACCTATTGTTTCGTACTGCTTTATGAGTTCATAGAATCTAATTGTATATTTGCCAGTAAAATTTTTTGTTTGTAGTAGGTCGTAACTAGTAAAGCTCTTTTTTAGTTTGTTGAAAAATGGAATTACTCGACCTGAAAAGCCTAATGTTAATATTCCATTCTTAAGTTTAGTGTTTGTTATGAAAGATGATGTTTCAAATTCTTTGCCCCGCTCGTCAACATAGACAATAACTTTCTCGTTTAGGGCTTTACATGCATTTTTTATATTACGAAAATCTTGGACAGTATCCAAGCCTGCAACGTCTAGTAAATCTTTTCTGCTTACATTAACTAAATATGTCATTAAGGGATTTGGCTTAACTGGGAAGTCTCTTTTATTTGCTTTAAGAACTGCAAGGTTTAAGATTTTTTTTTCGACTGTATTACATCTATAACTTGCTTCAATCATGCTATTGCCGATATATACAACTTCACTTTTATTCATTTATATACCTTTACATATCTATATTTCCAATAAGATTATTGTTTATTTTATATCTATGCAAAACATTTGCAAGTATAGTTATAAGTGTTTTTTTGATTTTTACACTATACTTTTTTTGGGAACTGCAATTAGTATAGATATAAACTGCAATTAGTATAGATATAAACTGCAATTAGTATAGATATAGTGTTTTTACGTTAATTTTTCTATAGTTAGCATTACGTATCAAGCAAGCAAGTAAATAGTTAGTTTAGCGCAACATCATAACATACTTATTATAGATATGTTATAAGTATATGAAAAAGAGCAAGCAGACTATATAAATATTTGCATTTTATAAACATTTATATAGATAATGAACTGCAATTAGTATAGATAATGAACTGCAATTAGTATAGATATTATTCTGTAACCCATTGACTCCAAACCTTTTACAATAGCCTAAAAGAGCTCTAAAAGATTAAAAAGAATAAATTCGCGTGCGCGTGCGCGCGAGAAAAATTTACATAATCGATGAAAAACAGTCCTCGTCAGGCTTTGCCTGGACTCGCATGGCTCAAGAAGGTAGGCTCCACCGGGAATACATTACTGCGGTCACTATCGCTTCCTTGGAAGCTCGCATTCGCTCGCTGGGAAAGACGGGAAAGGGAAGACTCCCTTTTAATCCCTCTATGGTAGACCGCTCCCCATTCGGTCGCTTAGCTCATTATTTTTATTAAGGAAGTTATTTAAACATTTAGTATTAAAGATATTTATATATGTTTGTTCTGCCAATAATATTTATTTATCTTCAGGGCTATTGCCCTATAATTCACCAACTTAGATAAGTTTTTCTACTCGTTACACTCATTAAGACTGAAATAATTGTATATGAAAAAAAGAAGCATTTAATGCGATCTTAAGAGACTTTGGATTTAATGAGGGAATATGCATGCATAAATGGATAAATGACCTATACGGTCCGTTTATGTGCGTTTTTTGGTATAAATAAAAAAGAGTCTTCCAGTAAGGGGTTCTAAGCGTAAACCTCAGAACTTTCCGATAATTCTGGATGTGAGATAAATATCCAGAATTCAGAGTATAACAGTCCAGTTTTCTCATATCACATGCTTGTTTGAATAAGATAAATGACGAATGTCGTATAATAACTAAAATATAAAAGCATTTTATGAACATAGGTTACTAGAATGAGTTATTATACTTATTTTTGGTTAGTTTTATTACTGATTACAAATGAGATT
>Ga0207996_1001540_pt1 | contig 15700 bp, 6 predicted proteins | sample AntAceMetag02UKG_FD_184773 | JGI IMG/M metagenome (GOLD analysis project Ga0207996, IMG submission 184773) | Saline lake microbial communities from Ace Lake, Antarctica - Antarctic Ace Lake Metagenome 02UKG (SPAdes) (version 2) | ecosystem: Environmental > Aquatic > Non-marine Saline and Alkaline... | reverse complement strand
CAGGAGGTAATGTGATGAATTTCTATACAACTGTATTAAGAAAAAGTGGTCCATATTGGGTTGCCTTATGTTTAGAAAACGGAATTGTCGGACAGGGTTATACAAAGGAAAAGGCGGTCGCAAAGCTAAAAGAAGCGATAGACTCTATCGAGGAAGTTCGAAAGGTGGACGAGGATATTTATTCCGCTCCTTTGTCAATAAAGGAGTTGCATGAATTTTTGAAGATAGAAGGCCTGGAAGCCATTCCAGAACCGTTGGAAATGAGAGCGTTGTATGCCTAAAAATGTGCCGTCTTTGAAAGCAAGACAACTCATCCGATTGTTGGAATCCGGTGGCTGCAAGTTTTATAGAGAAGGTAAGGGTGATCACAAACTATACGTGCGTTATGTTGCGGGGCAAAAGAGAGTGGTACCCATTGACATGGGTGAGAGGGAATTTTCACCTCCTTATGTTTTAAGAATATTTCGCCAGTTTGGATTTACAGATGTGGAAATAGAGGAGTTGCTTAAATAACGGACCCCAAGAATAAATAAATCTTTCACAGAGACGTGGAACTCGCAAGGAGAAGCCAATCAAACCTTCTGGCTAAGGTCCAGCCTCCGCGAAGCGGATTTGGTGTTTTCAATTTCTTCTGAAAATTGTAAACATAAACAAAAGATCAAGTAGATCCTGTTAATCCTGCCTGCCCTGTTGAACCGGGTCCCCTTCGAGGGTGTTCAACCGGGGTCGAATGAAGATAGAAGGTACCAACGTTATCGCGGTGAGACCCTTCTATATACAGGGGATCTCTTTCGTAAGGATGAGGATGGATATTTATATTTTGTTGCCAGGAGAGACGATTTGATAAAAACAGGAGGCGAGCGTGTAAGCCCAAAAGAGATCGAAATGACTCTTAATGAATTGCACGGTGTTGGAGAAGTGGCAGCGATCGGGGTCCCGGATGAAATCCTTGGCCAGGCCATTAAAGTCTTCATGGTAACCAATGGTGCAAGCAGCTTAACAGAGCATACTGTCATGCGGCACTGTAGTGAAAACCTTGAGCCTTTCATGATCCCGAAATATATCGAATTCCGATCTTTTCTTCCGAAATTGGCCAGTGGCAAGATCGCGAGGAAAAGGCTGTCATGATGGGAAAAAATGCTCGGGAGAATACCCCCCCTTGGCCTTTTCCATGATCGATTGCTGAAAGGACTCCAGGTTTCTTTCCTCTCCTTGGGAGTCTTGCTTATCGGCATATGGGTTAGTATGCAAGTTGCTTATACCCCTGCAAAAAAAATGAAACGAATTGGATCAAAGGGGGTCGACATAGGGCTAACCAGTTAACATTTTTACAATTGGTCAACATAGGATGATGGACTTAGGTTAAGGGTCGGCTTCACGGGGAAAAGCACTTCCATCCTATCTTGAGTCTATTGCAGAATTTTGTCATAAATTATTAACTCGCCGAAATTACACCTAATTCCTTCTAATCTTGGGTATACAATGCTTCATTTATCTCCGAATTATTTTGACATTCTACCATTCTCTGATAGTTTTGCTGTATTGATATTAATTCAGGTAGATTCAGTGTATCCAGACATCTCACCCAATTTTTGTCTAACATCAACCGGATACAACATCTTGATTCGTGGCATCTAATAAACTCACGCTCGTTATCAAACGGGCTCATAGAACTTGACATGGCGCAGGCATGAGGGACATCACTCATCAGATGAGGCAAGGTGAGGTTTTTCTGTTCTCAAAAGATATGAACAGAGATGTGTCCCTGGTTTTAGACCTAGAGTGAAAAGGCCGTTTTTTCTATCCTCTCCCTATGAACATGACAAACACAATGATCCAATCCGTTAAGCTTCAATGAACCAGGGTATCTTCCAAAATCTTGAAAGTGAAATTCATGTTTGGTGGTCTATGCTTGATCAGCCTCAAAATAGTGTTAATCAATATTACAGAATGCTAAGTTGTGAAGAGCAAAAAAGAATTAACAGATTTAGGTTTCCACTGGTTAGAGATAGGCAGATTGTATCCAGAGGAATTTTAAAACAATTAATTTCTAAATACATCGGTAGAAGCCTGAAAGAAGTACAATTTACGTACAATAAATATGGCAAACCTTTACTTTTTTCAAAACTGGATGAGTGTGATCTTTATTTTAATATGTCACATTCAGAATATATGGGCATTTTTGGTTTTGCGAAAAGCGAAGCAATTGGTGTTGACGTTGAAAAAATCAAAGAATTACATAACCTCGAAGATATAATTCAATTATGCTTTAGTGATTTTGAACAAAGTTGGTTTAATGGTGTTCCAACAAAGATGAGAACTGAGGTTTTTTATAAAGTATGGACTGCTAAAGAAGCTTTTACCAAAGCCATCGGCACTGGCTTTTCCTTTCCTCTCAAAAAAATTATTTTTAAGTATGATAGTGAAAATAATTTATCATTTCATAATATATCTGATGATGGTGATTTATTAGAAAATTGGGATATCATAACCTTTAAACCACACCCAAATTTTATGGCTTCCCTGGTTATGAAAACGAATGGTTTAAAGGTAAAAAAAAGGCCCTGGGAGATTGGCTTTGAATAGGTATAGGGCAAGCTATATCTATCTCGATAGTATTGATATTTGGTATCAAATTAAAATTATTGTTAGGATGCATTTCAGTGAATTGGATCAAAATGATATTTTTTGAATCAATTTTTACCAGAGGTGATAAATGGAAAAAGAAAGATTGCTCTTGAATTACCCTCTTTCTTCACTCCAGAAGGGAATGCTGTTTCATTCACTGTCGTCTGAAGAATCAGGCGTAGACATAGAACAAATCACGTTTAGCCTCCAAGAACCATTAGATCTAGCAGCTTTTGCCAAGGCATGGAAATTAACCATAGAATGCCACGATGTATTGAGAACCCGATTTATGTGGGAAGATCTGAACGAACCGGTACAGATTGTAGAGCCTGAAATAGAATTCAAGCCAAGGTCCTACGATTTTGGTGGTCTCTCATTAGATAAAAAGAATTTGAAGGTTAATAAGCTGATTAACGATGATAGACATGCTGGCTTTGACATGACTGTAGCGCCATTGATGCGCGTTTCTGTTATTCGTCTCGATCAACAAAAATTTCAAATTATTTGGACGTTCCACCATATTTTATTAGATGGTCGCTCCTTTTTCATTGTACTTAAAGACCTTTTTAACGCCTATGATGCAATTTTGGAGGATAGACAACCAAACATAATAGCCCCCCCTCCCTACCGAAAATACATTGATTTTCTGCAACAAATCGATTTGAAAAATGCGGAAGCCTTTTGGCAGGAATTCCTTGATGGTTTTATCGCGCCCACCCCGATAGGTTTCGGCAAACAGGCCGAACGCAGTGGGGTAGTTGCCGGTGCAACTTCAGCGGAAGAGTTTGTGCTTTCTGAATCAGTGACCTCAAGGCTTACTCAATTGGCAGAATCTTACAATGTCACCCTTAATACTCTGTTTCAAGGAGCATGGGCCCTTCTTCTTCACCACTATAGCGGCGATGAAGATATAGTTTTTGGAGTTACAAGAGCCTGTCGTCATTCAGGCGGTTTCGGGTCAGACAAAATGGTTGGTCTTTTAATAAATACCCTCCCCGTGAGATTTAAGTTGGCCGAAGACTTACCGCTTTCATCATTTCTTGAACAAATACGAAAGATTAACACCGATTTGAGGGAGTACGAAAATACGCCATTGCCCGGCATTATGCGGTGGAGCGATGTGCCTTCTGGTCTACCACTTTTCGAGAGTCTTGTGGTATTCGAAAACTATTTGCTAAACTCCGCATTGCAGGCCCAGGGCGGCAAGTGGAAATCAAGAGATTTTTTCTACCGCGGGCAAACTAATTATCCAATCACGTTGATTGGATACGCCGGTAAAACACTTACGGTCAGAATCGAATATGATATTAATCGGCTTGATCAAACAGCTGCTCGTCGAATGGTTGCGCATTTTGAAACCCTGCTACTTTCCATGCTGAATAGTACTGATTTGCCGGCCACAGCACTAAAATATATAACAACTGTCGAACTCGATGCCCTGCAAGAGAAAAAAACGCCCTGCCAAATCGAAGCAGTTGATCAGTGCATTCATCGTCGTTTTGAAACTTTTGCGGATCGTTTTTCTGACAAGATTGCGGTTATTTGTGATCAGGATAGTCTTACATACGGAGAGTTAAATAAAAGGGCGAATCTCGTTGCTAATAGATTAATTTCAAAGGGCCTGAAGCCTGGTACGCTTATTGGGCTTTGTTTTGAGCGATCTCTGGAGATGGTTATAGGGATTCTTGGTATTCTTAAGGCTGGTGGTGCTTACGTACCCCTTGATCCGGCTTATCCCTTAGAACGCCTCCAATATATTATTGATGATGCTCATGTCCCCATTATTTTGACACAAAGGAGCCTCGCTTCACAGTTTCAGTTCAAATCCATCGAAACAGTAACGATTGATTCAGCCGAGTATGCACTGAAGGCCGATAATGATAAATTCTTCGGCAACCCTGCAACGGAGCTTCAACCAGAAAGCGTCGCTTATGTTATATACACCTCGGGTTCAACTGGCAATCCCAAAGGAGTACTCATAACCCATGCTAACGTCATGCGACTCTTCAAAGCTACAGATCATTGGTTTGGTTTCAATAAAGATGATGTGTGGACCTTATTTCACTCTTATGCATTTGATTTTTCTGTGTGGGAGATTTGGGGTGCTTTGCTTTTCGGTGGCCGACTGATTGTTGTCCCTTACTGGGTTAGTCGATCTCCGGAAGAATTCTACAAACTGCTTGCTAAAGAGAGGGTGACAGTGCTGAATCAGACACCCTCTGCTTTTCGTCAGCTTATTCAGGCTGAAGAAGTTCTTGATAAACAAGAGAATCTTGCGCTGCGGTATGTTGTTTTTGGTGGTGAAGCGCTTGAACTCAAGAGTTTGGAACCCTGGATTGAACGCCACGGCGACCGTGAACCGCAGTTGATTAACATGTACGGCATTACAGAAACAACAGTTCACGTCACATATCGTCCCATCACCCGTAATGATGTTTTAGGTGCACAAGGCAGTGTCATTGGTCAGCCCATTCCTGATCTTGATATATACTTGCTAAATTCACACATGCAACCGGTCCCCATTGGCGTAGTTGGGGAGATGTATGTCGGAGGTTCGGGATTGGGTCTTGGATATTTAAACCGCCCTGAGCTAACCCGCAATCGATTTATACCCAATCCTTTTGATAAGAATTCATCTTCCAGACTTTATAAAACTGGTGACCTGGCAAGATATCTTCCAAATTACGATATAGAGTATATAGGGAGGGCGGATTTTCAGGTTCAGATCAAAGGATTTCGCATCGAACTGGGTGAAATAGAGTCCGCCATGTCGGAGCATCCGGGTATATCTGAGAGTGTTGTTGTCGCAATGGAAAATTACGACAACAGAAGGCAACTTGTAGCCTATTTCGTACCTAAGGACGGAAATAAAATATTTGTTCGTGATTTGCGAAAATTTTTAAAGAAAAAAATTCCTGAATACATGATACCAACTGCTTTTGTTTCGATGAATGCCTTTCCCTTAACGGAAAACGGAAAAATCGATAGAAAGTCGCTTCCGTCTCCTGATCAGGATGAGATGGTATCCGATGAATCCTATGTCGCCCCGCGGCATGAGAGCGAAAAGTTGTTGTGCGGGATTTTTTGTAACGTTTTAGGTTTAAAAAGAGTCGGAATTCATGACAATTTTTTCACTATTGGCGGAGACTCCATCCTTAGCATACGGGTAATCTCTGAAGCGAGACGGGCTGGTTTTATAATAACGCCCAGAATACTGTTTCAAGCGCCGACTGTTGCGGAACTCGCTGACCACGGTTCCCGACATCCGGCTCATGAACCAGCAAAGGAAGATCAGGGGATACAAGCGGGCTCAATGCCATTAACGCCAATTCAGCATTGGTTTTTCGAGCATGATTTTTTAGAAAAAAATTATTGGAATCAGGCATTTATGTTTGTGGTGCCACGAAATTTCAGCACATCTTTGTTTGAGCAAGCTTTCGAAAATATCATTTTTCAGCATGACGCCCTTCGATTGCGTTTTTATAAAGACGAAACCGGTTGGAATCAAGAATACAGCAAGCCGGAAAAATCAGATTATGTGTCTCATTTCGACCTAAGCGGTACAATAGCTTCAAATAGAAACCAAGAAATATTAGATTTTGCTAATAGAGTTCAGTCCAGTTTAGATATCACAAGGGGTCCACTGATTCGGGCTGGGTATCTGGACTTTGGCAGTGAGAGTTCTGGCCGCCTTCTTATTGCGATACATCATCTTGCTGTGGATGCAGTATCTTGGCAGATTATATTGAGCGATCTGGAATCAGTTTACCTGAGGCTTGGGAGAGGAGAGGGGGTTAGTTTACCGCCCAAAACAACTTCTTATAAACTCTGGGCACAGCGCCTATCTGATTACGCTCGATCTGAAAAGTTACAACAAGAGGTGACATTCTGGCAAACTGAGCTAAGTGAAGTCACAGGTAGTATCCCGCTAGACCTTCAGACAGCGCTCGAAAACAACACAGAAGCGTCAACACAGATCGAAACCGTGGCGTTAACTGAAAATGATACCGAAATTCTTCTGCGAAAAATTCCCTCTACATTTAATGTTCGAATTCAGGATGTGCTGCTTTTTGCCCTCTCAAAAGCTTTGCTAAATTGGACAGGGAGCAAATCTCAATTGATAGACCTTGAAGGCCATGGTCGGGAAGATATTTTTGATGATATGGATCTATCGCGAACCGTAGGCTGGTTCACAACTATATATCCGGTGCGAGTGGAAATTTCAGGAGAGTCGTTAAAACACAATCTGCAATATATCAAGAAACAATGTCAAACTGTTCCAAACAAAGGGTTAGGATTTGGCGTCTTACAATATCTCAACAAAGATCGAAATTGGGATTTCAGGACCAAGCGGACTAGTGCTGACGTAGTCTTTAATTTTCTTGGCCAGTTAGATCGATTGGTGACTGATTCTGCAATGTTCGAATTTGCTGATGAACCGGTTGGGCCCTGGCATCATTCTTCGGCTCAAAGAAGGTATCTAATCGAAGTAATTTCTTATATAAAAAATGGACTTTTAGAAGTTCAATTGATTTTCAATAAAAATTTCCATCGTGAAGATACAATAAAACTACTGATAGAAGAATTTTCAGAGACGATGGCCCAAACGGTTCAAAGCTGTTTTGCTGACAAAAATCGGATCTCTGTTAGTGCTGAATTTACGGACGAGGGATCCGATCAAATTCAAATCAAAGCGCTTGAATCAGTATATCCTGATATTGAAGACGTTCATCCGTTGTCACCGATGCAGGAGCTTTATTACTCTCTTGGGTCTACTGAGCATGATATCGGTTTTGACCAGTCACACTTTACGATTTCAGGCAGCCTTGATATCGAATCTTACAAACGGGCGTGGCAGCACACGGTCAACAGGCACTCAGCGTTGCGTTCTCTCTATATTTCAGATGGTATAAAGGGACCGGTCCAGGTTGTGCTCAAGCAGGTTGCCATCCCCATTGATGAAAAAGATCTGCGAGCTCTGCCAGAGCTGCAAAAGGATGCTGAAATAGAGAGAATTCTGAAGCTGGACAAGACGCAGGGCTTTGAGCTCTCCGAGGCCCCCCTGACAAGATTGATTTTACTGCGCATCAAGGACGATCTTTATAATGTCGTCTGGAGCCATCATCACCTGCAAGTCGATGGCTGGTCGTGGCCTATGATCCTAAATGAGGTCAACTTGTGCTATCGTGCCTTTAAAATGGGGTCCGAACCTTCACTGTCAGAAGCAGAGCCCTACGGCTGTTATATTAAATGGTTGCAAGAAAAGGGTAATCAAGATGACTTGTTTTGGCAGGAGATGTTTCATGCCGACGATGACAAGTTTATCCTGCCGGTTCTACCAACTGCGCCATTGGAAAAGGGAAAACTTGCAAAATACAACCGGCAGAGCATTATTTTCAGCGAGGCCGAAACGGCTCGTATTGCATCCTGCGCGAAAGAGTTGAAAATCACTCAAAATACCATTTTGCAGGGTGCCTGGGCCCTTCTTTTGTCAGCCATTTCCGGGAAAAGAGATATCGTCTTCGGGGCATCGTTTTCCGGCAGACCTCCTGAGTTGCCAGGCGTTGAGTCGATAGTGGGTTTGTTTGTCAACAACCTTCCCCTCAGGTTAATTGTTAATCCGCAGGAGTCGGTGGTTGGCTGGTTGCAAAATCTCCATAAGCGCGTCTTTGATATAAGCCAGCATCAACATACTGACCTGACACGTATCCACCAGTTGAGCGGAATTGAGATGTCAATGCGACTATTTGACAGTCTAATTGTATTCCAAAATTACCTGATCAGCGAGGATACCTGGGATATTGATAACCAGGCTGAAATCATCGATTTTGCAGCTCCCGTTCAGACAAACTATTTGTTAACGTTGGTCGTAGTGCCCGGTCCCCAAATGTCTCTGGAAATTGGCTTTCAAAGCCCATTTTTTGATTCGGCATCGGTGAAGGAACTACTGGGTGCACTCAAATCGATTATTTTATCAATTGCGAATGGAAAAGTTTTAAATTTACAGTATTTCATTGACAATGCCGGTACCCTTAAAGATCTATTTACCCTGGAAGCCAGACATCAGGGCGCAATGTGGCGTTCTGAATATACGGCACCTGCTACTGAAGTTGAAAAGAGGCTTGCTTCCATTTGGGAAGATATTTTCAAGATCACTAAGATTGGTGTTAATGATAATTTTTTTAATTTAGGGGGCCAATCAATCATGGTATTGGAGCTTCACCGGCGTCTCCGTCTTGAATTTGAGACTGATTTATCGGTTGCAAGTTTATTTCAGTACCCAACTATTAGCTCGCTTGCAAGACAGTTGGAAAATAAAACGAGTTCCGAACCCGATAAAGGGGGAGCTTTAAGAAGGGCACATCGTCAGAGACAATCATTAGCCCGCCAAAAACGTCGCAGAAGGACCACAACGATCAATGAGTGAAGAATTCGATAATATAGAGGCTGTTGCCGTCATAGGGCTGTCGGGTCGTTTTCCTGGAGCGGAAAACGCAGATCAGTTTTGGCGAAATTTGGTTGGTAGGGTCGAGTCGATTACTCATTTTCGAGATGATGAACTGGATCAGAGCATTGCTGATGCCGTTAAATTGGACCCCGACTATGTCAGGGCCCGGGGCGTACTTGCGGATGTCGACAAATTCGATGCTGCTTTTTTCAACATTAGTCCTCGGGAAGCTGAAATTTTAGACCCTCAGCAACGCATTTTTTTGGAGATTTGCTGGGCAGCTCTGGAAAATGCAGGGTACGATCCCGACTCGTACAGCGGATTAATCGGCCTTTATGCAGGAATGGGCAACAATACGTACCGCGACTTCAACCTTTCGTCACATCCTCAATTGATTGAGAGTTTCGGCGAACTTCAGACTATGATGGCGAATGAAAAAGATTACCTCACCACACGTGTTTCACACAAGCTCAATCTGAAAGGACCCAGCCTGAACGTTTACACAGCATGTTCAACCGCTCTGGTAGCCGTTTGTGAAGCTTTCCATAGTTTGATCAGCTACCAGTGCGATACGGCTCTGGCAGGTGGTGTGTCGGTCACTTTTCCTCAAAATCGTGGCTACTTGTACCAGGAAGGCGGCATCGTTTCCGGCGATGGGCACTGCAGACCGTTCGACGCCAAAGCGCAGGGAACGGTTTTCGGTGGTGGTGCCGGTGTGGTTGTACTGAAGCGTCTTGGGGATGCGATAGAAGAAAGGGATCATATATACGCAGTCATCCGAGGAGCGGCGATGAACAATGACGGCGCTAGCAGGGTCAGCTTTACGGCCCCCAGCGTTGACGGTCAATCCGAAGCGATCGCACTCGCTCAAGCTTATGCGGATGTTACGCCGGATTCAATTTCTTATGTTGAAGCCCACGGGACAGCAACCCCGTTAGGAGATCCAATTGAAATTGAAGCCCTTACAAGGGTATTCGGAAACAGATCAGATAAAAAGCAATTTTGTGGTATCGGATCGGTGAAAGGCAACATCGGACACGTTGATGCTGCTGCCGGCGTAGCCGGACTCATAAAAGTTGTGCTATCATTGATGCATAAAAAACTTCCTCCCACTCTCCACTTTGAAAATCCCAATTCCAGGATCGACTTTTCCAATAGTCCGTTTTTTGTGGTCAACCAGTTTAGCGAATGGGAAAAGTGCCGCCTACCGCGGCGCGCAGGCGTCAGCTCTTTCGGAGCTGGCGGAACCAATGCTCACGTAATACTGGAAGAAGCGCCTTCAACCGGGCCATCGGGAGCATCTCGTCCCTTTCAACTGATAATGCTGTCAGCAAAAACCGAATCAGCATTACAGAGAGCCAAGCAGAATTTGGCCGGGCACTTTGCCGAAAACGGTGATCAGCCTCTATCCGACCTTGCCTATACTTTGCAAATGGGCCGCAAAGCATTTAAGCACCGGTACATTCAGGTGAGCAGAAATACTGAGGGAGCAATAGAAACGCTGCAATCTCCCACTCTTCAAAGCTCTGCGAAACGCCAATTGGAAATTGCGAAACCAGATGTTGTATTTATGTTTCCGGGCCAGGGCGCACAATATGTGAATATGGGTATAGGTTTATATGAATCTGAGCCTGTTTTCAAACAAGCAATTGACGCATGCTCAGAAATTTTGAACTCCTATTTGAAGACCGATCTGCGCAATATCTTATACCCCGAAAATAATGATCCTGAAACAGCTGCCGCTATCATTCGCGAAACCCAATTTACCCAGCCGGCTCTATTTGTAGTTGAATATGCGCTTGCAAAGCTTTGGATGCATTGGGGGGTATTGCCGGAAGCAATGCTCGGGCACAGTATTGGTGAATTCGTGGCTGCCTGTCTTGCGGGTGTCTTTTCGCTTGAAGATGCCCTCAAACTGGTTGCCACAAGAGCTACTCTCATGCAGGAACTCCCGGCAGGCGCTATGCTGTCTGTCCGGCTTCCGGCGGAAGAAATGGAAAAGATTCTAAGCCCCAATGTATCGATTGCAGCCATCAATGGTCCTTCCCTTTGCGTTATTTCGGGACCAACGGATGACATCAATGTTCTTCGGGATCATTTTGATCAGGAAGGCGTGGTTTGGAAGAAGCTTCATACATCGCACGCCTTTCACTCACCGATGATTGATGGGATCATCGATCCGTTTTTAGAGGAAGTTAAAAAAATAAAGCTGTCGCCTCCGAGCATAAAAATCGTCTCAACTGTAACGGCGGACTGGCTGACTCCCCAACTTGCAACGGACCCTGACTATTGGGCCAGACACGCTCGCAGAACTGTCAGGTTTGCGGAAGGAGTTCGCACGGTATGGGAAAATCCTGAGCGCGTCCTATTGGAGGTAGGCCCACGTGCCACAACAAGTACGCTTGCGATTCAGCAGGCGAAAGACCGAAAAATACAATTGGCTTTTCCATCCTTTCCGGACACAGCCGACGATGATCGCGAGTGGCAAAAAATCTTATATGCCATGGGCCAGCTCTGGCTCTCTGGAGTTTCGATAAATTGGAACAAATTTTACGAAAACGAAGATCGTCGAAGGGTACCATTGCCTTCTTATCCATTTGAACAAAAAAGGTTTTGGGTGGAACCAACATATTCCGAAAATGATATTAGCCCCCCTGTAATCCATGAACCAATTCGATCACAAAGTGAAGAAAAGATGACCCAGGTGAAAATATCTAATAATAATCCAACGGTTAAAGAGAATCTGATTGCCTTCGTCAGAGAAATTTTTGAAGAAATTTACGGCGAACCGATTGAATCCAATGATGAGAATGTTACTTTCTTTGAACTTGGATTTGACTCCCTCTTTTTAACACAAGCAAGTCTTGCTATTAAGCGCGAAACAGGTCTGAACATATCTTTCCGGCAGCTAATTGAAGATTTTCCGACATTTGCATTTCTATCTGATTATTTGGAGATAAATTTGACGGACGATATGCTAACCGAGATTCTTAAATTGACAAGTAACGATGCAGCCGCAGCTAAAACACCAAGTGCCAGTGAGTTTCAAAATGAGATCCGCGCTGGGACTCCTTATGAGGTGACCCTGGATAAAATCCCTATCGACACCGATCAGCTAAAAGATGTATTGGCCCAACAGCTGTCAATTATATCCAGGCAACTCGATATGATTTCAGGAATTAGTGATAATCCGAAAAGACAGCAAGCATGGTCTAAAGATATGCACCACAAAGAGGGTATATCCGGCTCAGAATTGAATCGGGCGTCTGCAACCGACGGACTTGATGATGAGGATCAAAGCAAAGATAAGAGGCCTATACAAAAGCCTGCTAAAAGTTTCGGACCTGCGGCCCGAATTGATTTGTCCTATGAGAATAAGCTATCCGGAAAAACTTTAGACCGATTTAATCAATTTTTTGAAGAGTATACTATCCGTACCGCAAAATCTAAAAAATTCACTCAGGACCACCGTCCTACTCTCGCCGATCCAAGGGTGGTTTCTGGATTTAGCCCGATTTTAAAAGAAGTTACTTACCCAATCGTTGTCGATCGTTTCGCGGGATCAAGGATCTGGGATATTGACGGCAATGAGTATATCGATATGACCAACGGATTCGGATCAAACATATTCGGGCATGCGCCAGCCTTTATCAAGGAAGCTTTAACCAGTCAGTTGGATAAAGGAATCGGAATCGGTCCCCAGCACCCGTTGGCAGGTGAGGTTGCAAAATTGTTTTGCGAGCTGACCGGGCACGATCGAGCCGCTTTTTGCAACACAGGTTCTGAAGCTGTATTAGGAGCCATGCGAATCGCGCGCACTGTGACCGGCAGGAATAAAATTGTGATATTTTCGGGATCATACCACGGTATGTTTGATGAAGTTATTGTCCGTGGCACTAAAAAATTACGATCTTTACCGGCGGCTGCAGGTATCCCGCCGGCGGCAGTTGAGAATATTATTGTGTTAGATTATGGAGAAGATAATGCACTTGCATATATCAAAGCGCATGCTCATGAGTTGGCAGCTATCATGGTCGAACCGATTCAGAGCCGTCGTCCGGATCTTCGGCCAAAAGATTTCCTGGCAAAGCTGCGAAAAATCGCGGATCAATCCGGAACAGTCTTATTTTTTGATGAAATAGTTACAGGTTTCAGGGTAAGACTGGGTGGTGCCCAAGAGTATTTCGGTATCCAAGCGGATTTGGCTACTTACGGAAAAGTTATTGGCGGAGGGATGCCTATTGGTGTTATAGCAGGGCGTTCCTATTATATGGATGCCTTGGACGGTGGAAATTGGCAGTTTGGAGACTCGTCTGCGCCGGAAGCAGGTGTAACCTATTTTGCAGGTACATTTGTCCGTCATCCATTGGTGCTCGCGGCAGCCAAAGCCACCCTTGAGTATTTTAAGCAGAAAGGCGCAAAATTTCAAAACGATCTAAACAAAAAAACAGAGGGACTGATCTCAAAACTTCATAGTATCTGCCGGAAGGCTGAGGTCCCGATTAAAATTGATGGGTTCAGTTCTTTTTTTCAAGTCTCATTTACTGAAACTCTTCCCTATGCATCGTTGCTTTTCCCCTGGTTGCGCAGCAAAGGGATATTTATTTCAGAAGGCCGTGGATGGTTTCTAACAGAGGCACATAGCGATAAAGACCTTTCTCTTGTTGCTGATGCATTTGAGCAGTGTATCGCGGAGATGCAAGAAGCCGGATTATTGTCCCGAAATTCAGACGTCCAAAAGGCGAAAATCCCCGTTTCCTCAAATAAAAATGATAACGATCTTACTTACGATCGGTTACAAAAAGGATCATATACTTCTCCGGTGCCGGGAGCAAAATTGGGCCGCGACCCAAATGGTAAGCCGGGCTGGTATATCCCTGATCCTGAAAGACCTGGGAAATTTTTAAAAGTAGGAGATAAAAATGGCCGAAACTGAAATAGACAAATCAGAAAGTCCTCAATCTGTCGACTTTGATCCATTTGCAGATGGGGAATTAGTCTTGACGGCACCGGCAACCGAATCACAAAAAGAAATTTGGCTGTCAGTCAAACTAGGTGGTGACGACGCTAACTGTGCATTCAATGAATCCATATCCATCAGGCTGTCAGGGCCTCTCGACACCGGCGCTTTGCGCGCCTCGTTTCAATTTATCGTCCAGAGACACGATGCTTTGCGCACCACATTCAGCCCTGATGGTGAAACCCTTTGCATAAACTCCTCGCACACCATGGAAATTCCAGTCGTTGACCTTGTTGACCTGGATAAAGAACAAAGGGAAAATCGCCTAAAAGAGATTCAGCGCCATGAAGTTGAGTTCCCATTTGATCTGGAGCATGGACCGCTTATCCGGGCGCAAATAGTCAAATTGGAAGAGCAATTGTCTTTTATTATTTTCACGGCTCACCATATAATTTGTGATGGCTGGTCGACTGCGGTGTTACTTAAAGAACTTGGTTTGATTTATTCTGCACTCAAACAAGGCGTCACTCCTAACCTCACAGAACCATACCAATTCAGTGAATATGCGCTTTCAGCAGAAGAAATATACCAGACACCAGAATATGCTGATGATGAGAGATTCTGGCTACTGAAATTTGAAGGAGAAATACCGGTTTTAGATTTACCAATTGACAGGAATCGGCCTTCTTTAAGAACTTTCAAAGCCGCGCGAGAAGATCTAGAACTTGATCGTTCTTTAGTAGCAAACTTGAGGAGCATTGGCGCGAAAGCGGGTTGTACTTTTTTTATGACCGTACTTGCAGGATTCAAAGTGTTTCTCTACCGCATATCCAGGCAGGAAGACTTGGTGGTGGGAATCCCTTCAGCAGGGCAATCCCTTGTGGGCAAAGACAATCTTATTGGACACTGTGTCAATATACTGCCGATTCGCAGCCACTTGGACGATATACAAAGTTTTAGTGATTATTTGAAAGAGGTGAGAAAAGCGTTGCTGGATGCTTACGATCATCAGTTGACCACATTCGGCAGTTTTCTAAATAAACTGACACTTCCACGAGACCCCAGTCGTATCCCTCTGGTACCGGTTGTTTTTAATCTTGACAGTGCAATAGGAGCCGAGGCATTAGGGTTTGAGAGCCTTGACGTTGAATTGAGTTCAAATCCAAGGAGTTTCGAAAATTTCGAAATATTTATAAATGCAGTCGATTATGGTGAATCTGTTGCATTAGAGTGTCAGTTCAATAAAGATCTTTTTGACCAAACCACCATAGCTCGTATGCTCAACCATTTTGAGACAATCCTGGAGGGTATAGTTGAAGAGCCGAATGATCAAATAGGGCTGTTGCCGATTTTGCCGGAAAGTGAGCTAAAGCAGCTGAAGACCTGGAATGAGACCCGTATGGAGTATCCTGGTGATAATTGTCTGCACCAGCTTTTTGAAGCGCAGGTGGAACGGTCTCCGGATGTGGTGGCGTTGGTTACGGAGACCGAAAATTTGACATACAGAGAGCTTAATGACAGGGCAAACCAGGTGGCACAGCGAATGATATCTTTGGGGGTGGGGCCGGATATTATCGTCGGTGTATTTTTGGAAAGATCTGCAGAGATGATCGCAGCCATTCTGGGAATACTCAAGGCCGGTGGTGCGTATTTGCCGCTTGATC
>Ga0207996_1001535_pt1 | contig 15745 bp, 15 predicted proteins | sample AntAceMetag02UKG_FD_184773 | JGI IMG/M metagenome (GOLD analysis project Ga0207996, IMG submission 184773) | Saline lake microbial communities from Ace Lake, Antarctica - Antarctic Ace Lake Metagenome 02UKG (SPAdes) (version 2) | ecosystem: Environmental > Aquatic > Non-marine Saline and... | reverse complement strand
TGACCTGGCACATGTTTCGCGCATGTATATAGTGTTCAGGCACTGAATGCAGCCCTTTTTCGTCGAAATCCATGCCTGGCCCATATGCTCCCATATTTGAAAAGAGCAGGATATCGCCCTTTTCCACTGAAGCAGGAACCTTCATGAAATCTATGGTATTTTCCGGTCCCTTGTTCTGTGCGATGATTCGGGTCTTAATGACCATTTCTTCATAATCGCATTTTGATAGGTTTATAATTTGATGGGAGGCTCCATGTAATCCATCATATATGGGACCCTTCATATCCATATTGATCCTAATATAACGGGTTCCCCCTTCCTCACCGGTCTCTGTTACCTCAGTTAGAAGCGCCCCAGCATGGGAAACCATAAGATCAGGCAATTCAAGCCACAATTTGTATTGAGGGCAGGCATCCTTAATGGCTTCGAGATGGTCTCGCAGGTCCGGGATATCCATCATGTCTTTTTCGTGATTTACATTTACGTCCATAGTGTTACCGAATATTAAAGTGGAAACTTCAGGGAAATGCCCGGATGTCTCGGTCAAGAATATTATGGTTTCATTTAGGTCCTGCAAAGTATGGAAATTGACTTGTGGTCGAATATAAAATCCCCTTACAGATGTTTCAAGCAACCCACTGTTCCCCTGCTCATGGCCCATATCCATACAGATGAAGATTTCCCTGTCTTGAAAGATATACGGCCATCTTTTGAGGGTATAGAGATCGTTTACTGCAACGTGAGCGCCATAATGAAAAGCACGCTCAAAATCTTCTTTATGAGCATGCTCAGGCACAAATAATATTTGTTGGGGTACAAGCTTTGGGAAGTTTTTTAATATACGGGTGATTTCGTCAATTGAAAGGCACTTAAAACCCACATCCAACTCAAAGGCTTTTCTAAGTATCTTGGGATGAGGATTTGCATGGACAGGGTAAAAGAGAAGATCAAGGGCATCGATGGACAACAGGTCAAAGAATGTCTCATTCAATGTTTCCTCGTTGTACACATAAATGGGACATCCCTTTCCAGCAACACTCAGCAATTCTTCTTTCCGGGGAAACCACCAATCATTAGCCATGTTGTAGGCGTTCACGGGTTCAAAGGTTCCTCCACCTGTGGCGGGGATCTTCGACAGGGTTCAGAGTTTAAGGGATGAGATAGTTTCCCTATTTCATAATCTTAATCATAATCCTAATCTTACTCAACACGATTATGATTAAGAGTCCGATTATGATACGCTCATAACAATTATACAATTGGTGGCGATTATTTCAAAGCGATACTGAATACTGGCCCCTATCCTCTGAATACGTGCCCTCTTTTATCCAATGAATTTTTCAATTTTTACAGCGCTTACCTTAAATTCCGGGATCTTGGCCAGGGGATCAACGGCCTCCGCATCGGTCAGCACATTGGTGGGAGTTTCCCCAAAGTGAATGGGCAGAAAAATGGTGCCGGATTCCACCGAATCAGTTAGTCTTGCGGGGGCCTCTATCTGGCCTCTCCGAGAGGAAAGAATGACTATATCGCCATTCTTTACAGCCAACCCTTCAGCATCTTTGGGATTAATATCTACATAAGCCGTTTTCTGCTCAACATCGAGGTGCGGAGAGATTCTTGTCATCGTGCCTGTGTGGAAGTGGGCGAACATCCGTCCGGTGGTCAGGAAGTATGGGTACTCCTCGTCCGGCATTTCGGCAGGATCCTTGTAATCAATGGCAAAGAACTTCCCCTTACCACGGGCAAATTGATCCTTGTGCAGGTATGGGGTTCCCGGGTGTTCGATATCCGGGCATGGCCACTGAAGGCCGTCCAGCCCCATACGTTCATAGGTCATACCTGCATAACTCTTTGGCGTCAACGAGGCCATTTCATCAAATATTTGCTCCGGAGACTCATAGCTCATCTCATATCCCATTGCGGTTGAAAGCCTGCAGACGATTTCCCAGTCGGCCAATGTGTTTCCAATGGGGTCGATCGCCTTTCGGATTTGCATACAGCGACGTTCGGTATTTGTAACCGTACCCTCTTTTTCGGCCACTGATGCCGCGGAAAAAACCACATCCGCCACCTGGGCGGTTTCCGATAGAAAGAGTTCCTGGACAACTAAAAATTCCAACTCCTTCATGGCATGATTCAAGTGATTCCAGTCCGGATCGCTCAGTTTTGGGTTTTCGCCGATTACATACAAACCTTTTAACTTACCTTCTAACATGGCAGGGATCATATCGGTGATGGTCAGCCCGGGCTTGGCTGAAAGGTCGGCCCCCCAGGCCTTGGAGAACTTCTCCAGTACCTTTGGGTCAGCAACCGGCTGATAACCTGTCATTACATTGGGCAGACCGCCCATATCACAGGCACCCTGGACATTATTCTGCCCCCTCAATGGATTAACGCCGCCTCCACGCACCCCCACATTACCGCATAGCATCGCCAGGTTACAGCAGGACTTAACATTGTCCACGCCGGTGGTGTGCTGGGTTATGCCCATGGCGTAAAGCAGGCTCGCCGGTGGATAGGTGGCATAAAGTTCCGTCATCTCCTTTAGATCATCAGGACTAACACCGGTAATGGCCTGGACCTTGTCAGGTGTATAATCCTTAACCTTCTTTTCAAGGGCATCGTAGTCTTCGGTTCGTTGTGCGATGTATTCCTTAGAATGCCAGCCGTTTTGGATGATGATATGCATCATCCCGTTCAGCAGGGCCACATCACTCCCCAGGCGTTGATTGACTGCCACATCTGCAAAGCGGGAGAGCTGAATATTTCTCGGATCCGCCACAATCAGTTTGGCCCCCTTTTCCTTGGCCCTCAGGATACGTCTTGCAATTAAGGGGTGACAGGCCGTGGTATTGGAACCGATGACAAAAATGCAGCCGGAATCCTCGATTTCCGCAATGGAGTTGGTCATAGCTCCACTGCCAAAGGCGGCGGCCAGACCGGCCACCGTGGAGGAATGTCAGAGACGGGCGCAGTGATCCACGTTATTGGTGCCTATCACTGCACGGGTAAATTTCTGGGCCAGATAATTTTCTTCATTGGTGATCTTGGCCGAGACCAGCACACCGATACTATCAGGACCATATTTTTCGATAATTTCCCGGAAACGATCCGCAGTGAGCTGAATAGCCTCATCCCAGTCAGTTTTGATAAATCTACCAAAGGTTTTGACTAAGGGTTGCTTCAGTCGCATAAAGCTGTTTACATGTTCATGAAGGTTCCAGCCCTTGATGCACAGCTTTCCCTCATTGACCGGATGGGTTTTCATCGGTAATGTGCTGACGATTTTTCCATTGATAACTTCAAAAAGGACACCACAGCCTGTTCCGCAGTATGAACAGACCGATGGTACTAACTTACACTCCATTTCTAACTCCTTAACCCGGATAAGCCGGAACAGAAAAGGTCTCACGCAAAGGCGCAAAGGCGCAAAGAAAACCTACAGCCTATTCGCACCCCGAGAAAGGCCATACTTCATCAGGGAAGCCCCAGTCACATTATTCATTGTTTATTACTTTTAAGGGCTCAATCGGTTTAGGTTCCAGTGTTACTGTATCACCCAAGATGCTGAATGGGGGCTGTTCCACGCTGGTCCCGGTCTCATAGTCGAACAGATCCATAACAATTTGATTGACCTTCTGGTAGAGCAATCGCAGCGGGATATCCATTGGGCAGGCAGCTTCGCATAACCCGCAATCGATGCAACGGCCGGCCATATGCACTGCCCTTACCATATGAAAGACAGGCACATCCGGCAAAAGCGGTCCGGTTCTGACAAGTTCATCATGTTCCAGGCTGCACTCCTTACAGAAACAAACCGGGCAGATATTCCGGCACCCGTAACACTTGATGCATTTTTGAAATTCGTACATCCACCTGTCGAGACGCTCTGTCTCGCCATAGGCCTCCACATCTTCCAACGCCAGGTTGTTGTCTACACCCACCTGCTTTTTGTAGGCGCCAATGGTTTCAGGTTCTAAATAAGAGCAATCTCCGTGTTCCTTCAGCCTTGAAGGACAACAATTAACATTCACCGTCCGCACATTGTCCGGATTGAGCTGATTCCAGAGATACAAGACATTTAGCGCCCGGCTGTTGCAATCACGGGCAAGCATTCCGATTTTTATGCCCGGTTCCACTGCGGCCATATGCGTGGCGATTTTTTCTAAAGAGTAGCGCACTGGACTGAGCACGAGATCCTCCACCTCATCAAGCCGCTCTTTGGTAAAACAGTAGGGCAACGGATGATGATCAATCTCTTTATACCCCAAAAAAATATCGATAGTACCGTCTTCAAGCCAGGCTTTGACCTTGCTGTTCATAAATAATCTCCTTAATAGTGAAGCTTCGCGATGCTGGTCGAAGATCCCGTTTCAGCGGGGATGCTGGATACTGGTTGTAGCGAAGCGAAAATCAGCAATCAAATTCTGCGGTCAAGCAGGCATGACCGAAGGCTGTTCGAGTAGCAGGTCTGCAGCAGCAACCTTTCTTTTTTCAGAAAACCCCGAAAGGGGGTTGGGCCCCAATGATTTTATCTTTTCCGTAAAATCTGTAACCACCTGAACGAATTTCTGGGCTTCAGCCGAAGAGATCCATGACAGATCCAGCCGCCCTTCAAGACCCAGAAGACCCAACAGCTCCTGTAAAAATGTAATCCTTTTCACAGTCATGTAATTACCATACAGGTAATGGCAGTCGCCAACGTGTCAGCCCCCGACCAGAACGCCGTCGGCACCATCCTGCAAGGCCCTCAATATATGATGCGGCGATACAGTTGCCGAGCACATAACACGCACCGGCCTGATATTTGGGGGGTATGACAACCGGCTGACACCCGCCAAATCTGCTGCCCCATAGGCACACCAGTTACACATAAAAGCGATTATTCTCGGTTCAAATCCGTCTTTTTTCACATTGTTCTCCTTATAATCTTAGACAGGATAAACAGGATGAACAGGATAAAATTCTGTTACAACTCCTGCGAATTGAAAGATTGAAGCGATCAGGCGACCAACGCCCCCTTGATCTGAGCATAAAGCTCCTTATTATTAAATCCCATCAAGACCGGCGCCTCGGAGGGACAGGTGGCCGCACAGGCGCCGCAGCCTTTACACAAGGCCTCGTTTATTTCGGCGATCTGTTTATCATCGTTGAAAGATATTGCGCCGTAGGGACAGACATTGATGCATGCAAGACATCCGGAACAGAGTTCGGGTTCAATAGAGCAAACAATGCCGCCTACCTTAATGGTGTCCATGGCAAGGACCGTCAATGCCCTGGATGCGGCGGCCTGGGCCTGTGCGATACTCTCGTCAATTGGCTTTGGGTAGTGGGCCATGCCACAGAGGAAGACACCATCATTGGCAAAATCAACCGGTCTTAATTTCTGGTGGGCTTCTAAGAACCATCCGTCTGCGTCCATTGGAACCTTAAAAAACTGGGCCATGGCATGGTCCCTGTGGGAAACAATCGCGGTGGCAAGGCAAAGGATATCTGCATGAACAGCCAATTTACGGTCAAGAATAGGGTCTCTGAATTCAACGGTCACCTCGTCCCCATCTGCGCTTACCACAGGCTTTTCGTCTTTGGAATAGCGCACAAAAAGGACCCCCTCGGCCCTTGCCTTTCTGTAGAGATCTTCCCGGGCGCCATAGGTCCTCATGTCCCGGTAAAAGACATAGATATCCGCATCCGGATTCCTCCGCTTGACCTCCAGTGCACTTTCAACGGTATGTGTGCAACAAACCTTTGAACAATAGGGGTGCTCTTCATTCCTCGATCCAACGCATTGAATAAAAGCCACATTCCTGGCCTCAATCAGCCGAGGGTCATTATTCTGGAAAAGCTGATCCATCTCTGAATGAGTCAGAACGGCCCTATGTTTTCCGTACAGATATTCGTCAGGCTTATATTCCTTGGCACCGGTTGCAAAAATGGCAACCCCGTGCTCTATCTCCTCTTTCGATGAGCCGTTCGTCACCTGCGATTTAAAATTACCGATAAACCCATCCACGCCGGTAATGGTCGAATTCTCGTGAACGGTTATTAAATCTTCAGACTTAAGTTCATTGACCAAGTCCTTTACAAAGGTCGCCACCTCTTCACCCTTGTGCGCCCTGTAAAGGGTCAAGGCATTACCACCAAATGAATCTGATTTTTCAATAAGATGCACCGGGTAGCCTTGATGAGCCAACGAAAGAGCTGCCGTCATTCCGGAGACACCACCGCCAACCACGAGGGCGGACTGTGTTACGGATAGATCCGTCTGCTGCAATGGGCTCAAAAGATCGGTTTTAGCCACGGCCATACGCACGAGATCTTTGGCCTTTTCCGTGGCCGCATCCGGATCATCAGCATGAACCCAGGAATCATGATTTCTGATATTCGCCATCTCAAAGAGATATTTATTCAGGCCTGCATTAATCAGGGTATCCTGGAACAACCCCTCATGGGTCCTGGGTGTGCAAGCTGCAACGACCACGCGGTTCAAGCCCTTCTCCCTGATGACCTCTGTCATCTTATCCTGGGTATCCTGTGAGCAGGTAAACAGGTTTTCCTCAACATAAACGACATTGGGTAGAGTCTTTGCAAATTCCGCCACCTCCGGAACCCTTACCACACCTCCGATATTTATCCCGCAGTTGCAAACAAAAACCCCTATCCTCGAAGGTTCCCTTGTGATGTCTCTCTCTTGCGGTGTATCGACTGCTCTTGTCTCGGTGTTACGCGCAGGGGCCAATCTCTCTGTTGCCGCACATGCAGCCGCACTGGCCTCCATGACCGACTGGGGGATATCCTTGGGGCCGGTAAATGCACCACAGGCATAAATTCCCGGTACAGATGTGGCCACCGGGTGAAAACTATCCGATTGGGTAAAGTGGTATTGATCAAGATCGATACCGAGGTGTCTTGAAAGTTCGATAACATTTTCATCGATCTCTATCCCGGTTGAAAGCACGACCATGCTGAATGTCTCTTTCTCTAAGTGCCCGCCATCATCCACGTAACGCACCAGAAGGTCATCCGTCCCTGGCAGGGAATCCACGGAATGAACGCGGGACCGGATAAATTTGACTCCCTCCTTTTTGGCATTTTCATAGTAACGGTCAAAATCCTTCCCGTGGGTCCTCATATCCATAAAGAAGATGGAGCAATCTAAGGAAACCTTGCTATGCTCCCTTGCAACGACCGTCTGTTTGACCGCGTACATGCAGCATACGGAAGAACAATAGCCATTGTCGCAACGGTTCATATCCCTGGAACCCACACATTGAAACCAGGCGATCTTTTCAGGTTCTTTTTCATCGGAAGGCCTTGCGAGATGGCCCATGAAGGGCCCGGTTGCAGAGAGAATCCGTTCAAATTCCAAAGAGGTAACGACGTTGGGGAGGGCGGTGTACGAGTAGGTATCATACCGGCTCGGATCAAAAGACTTAAACCCGGGCGCCATAATCAGCGAGCCTACATTTAAGGTAATTTCGGTTTCCTGATCATCAAAATTAATGGCCCCCGCCTCACAGAATTTTTCACATGCCCTGCATTTCCCCTTTTTGAAATAGATGCAGTTATCTTTATCAATTGCATATTTAAGGGGCACGGTTTGCGAATAGGGGACATAAATGGCTTTGCGCTTGATCAAACGCTCGTTATAGAGGTCATCCACCTTTTTCGGGCATTTTTCAGCACAGGTTCCACAGGCAATACATTTATCCATATCCACAAATCGTGGATGACGTACAACGGTTACACTGAAATTGCCCTCTTTTCCCGATATATCTTTTACTTCACTCAGTGTTAATAAGTCGATATTGACGTGCCGGCCGACCTCGACCAGTTTAGGTGCCAGGATTCACATGGAACAATCATTAGTGGGGAAAGTCTTGTCCAACTGGGCCATGACCCCGCCAATGCCAGGTGATTTCTCAACCATGTAGACATAAAAGCCCGAGTTTGCCATATCTAAGGCAGCCTGCATGCCGGCGATCCCTCCACCAACCACCATGACGGCGCCCCGTAGCTGTCCGCTTTGCTCATTGTCGTTCATAAAAATACTCCCTTATCTCATACTACTTTGGAAAAACAATTTAGACGCTGATGAAGGCAGATTATCTCAGATTTTTTATTTCAATTATCTGCGCATCTCTGCGGAAATCTGCGTCCCCGAAATAATTATCTTTAAACCTATAATTCCCTTATCGGCACCCCCCAACAGATATTTCCCCTGTATTTCACTGCTGGGCGCAAGCCTTTTCAACGGCTTCAATTAGTTCATCATCAGTAAACGGTTTGGAAAGATAATCGGCCGCCCCCAATTTCATAGCCTGCACAGCATTTGACATAGTGGAGTATCCTGTCATGACAATCATATACGGCGCAGGCATTTTCTCCCTGACACTCTTCAGAACCTCCATGCCGTCTATATCGGGCAGTTTCATATCTAACAGGATAACGTCATATGTGCCCCGTTCGATTGCAATCAATCCGGTTTTACCAGTCTTGCAGTAATCAACCGTATGGCCTTTTTCCGTTAGAACCAGATCGCAGGCACCACAGATCACGCTTTCATCGTCAATAACCAGGACCTTGAGAGATTTCATGCCCCCCCCTTGCCGATGGAATTGTCAACCAGGAAAGGGAACTCAATTATGAAACGCGTTCCCTTCCCCGGTTCACTAAATAGGTGGATATCGCCATGATGATTCTCAACGATGCCGTAACTGACCGCTAATCCAAGCCCCGTTCCGTTTGCCTTGGTAGAGAAAAAAGGTTCGAAAATTCTTTTCATATCATCTGGGGATATGCCGCAACCGTTGTCTGAAATCTCAATATGAATTTTTTTATGCTCCAGGTCCACAACGGTTTGGACAGTGACTATGCCTTTATCTTCAACAGCTTGCAGTGCATTGAGGAGGATATTAATAAAAACCTGTTCGACCTGATTTTCGTCTAAATAAACCTTTTCTACGACCTTGTCCAACTGTTTTTTAACACGCACATGCCGCAGGTGAAACTCATTTTCCACAATCCCCAGGGCGGATTCCATAATATCGTTTATATTGACCAGTGCCCTCTGAGGTTTTCTGTCGCGCGCGAATTCGAGCAGGCCCTGAATGATGGTTTTGCAGCGCTGGGTTTCTTTGACGATAATCTTCAGCCCTTCTTCGAGAAGGCCTCCTGGCGGGACCTTTTTGCTCAGGTTGGAACTGTAAAGGAGGATGCCGGCCAAGGGATTATTGATCTCATGGGCAATGCCGGCGGCCATTCGGCCTAAGGACGACAATTTGTCCATCTGAGCCGCCAGATGGCTGAACTTGGACTGCTGACTTTCCATAATTTGAACGCGTTCGATAACGCAGGCGCAATGCATGGCAACCGTTTTGATAAAATCCACTTCATCATCTGAGAACTCACGTTGCTCGGTAAAGTATATCCGGATGAGCCCTATAGGTTCATCGATCGCAAGGGGCATGTCGACCATCATGCGGACGCCTTCGTCCCACGTTGCCTGCGGGTATTCGACCCTGGGGGCGTTCCAGATGTCCGTGATGATATAGACCTTGTCCAGTTCAGATAGAGTGGAGAGCACCGTTTCGGTAGTAACTGGGCCCTTTGCAAGGTACCTCTCGCCTAATCCACAGGCTGCCCGCACCTCGAACTGGTTGGTTTCCTTATTCAGAATTCTGAGCAGGGCTCCTTTGGCATCCAGAGCTCCACTGGTCTTGGTTACAACGATATCGAGCACTTCCTGTAGATTGGTGATGGAGTGCATCGCCCGGATGACATCTCTAAGAACGTGGAAATAGCTTTCAAACTTTGTCGATGAAGTCATGGATCAACTGCCTTTTACAGGGGCACCGCAACGGAACTGGCTCCGGCATTTTCAAGAGCTAAAAAAACTATATAGATTTACACAAAAAACATATTGTTGTCAACCGCTTATCTTAGCAGATACCGAAAAACCCGGTTTTTTCCACAAACCGGGTTTTTCGCCTGACCTTGCCTGGCTGCTTTAGAGTAATAAAAGCCGTACATGTCTAAATTCCAATTACCATGCCTCCCGCTCCAGACGTTTATAAATAAACATCAATTGCTTTTGGGTAAGCTCCCCAACATTTTCATTAATCCATTTCAAATCGCCCGATACAATCGCTGCTTTTGCTTCGCTTGAAAGGTGGTAACCCTCCAATGCTACGGATCCGTTCTCCATTAAATCGCGCCAGAAGTCCCCATCTTCGGCCGTCCGGTTTAATGCCTGGATGACCTCCCGCTTCTGGATAAGCTTTTCTTCCTCTTCTGTTCCGGCTTTTTGGGTCAGGGCTTTAGCCGTCTCTGCCACATGCTCCTTCAGCGCATCATCGATACTCGCCTTAATCTGCTCTTCAGTGAACGGTTTCGGCAGGAAGTCATGGGCACCCAGTTTCATGGCCTCCACCGCAGTGGCAGTGGTACCATATCCGGTAATCACGATGACTTCTGTTTCAGGTTTTTCCGCCTTAACCTTTTTGATCACCTCCATGCCGTCGATGTCCGGCAGCCTGAGATCTGCCACTAACAGATCATAGCGCTTTTGCTTGAAGGCCTCTAAGGCCAGCTCGCCCGTGCCTGCCAAATTGACATCATATCCCTCTTCGCTCAATACCATCTCAAGGCCCTTAGCCACACTGACATCATCTTCCATCACCAGGATATGGGGTGGTATCTGCTCCTCGATCGCTCTGTTTTCCTCTAATTTTGACATTTTAATCCCTCCTGTTGCTAATTTAAGAAATTTTGCTTTATCAAATTGTTTTCTCCGCTGTTTGATTTCTTAAATAAGCAAGGGCCGTGCCAAAAACAAGAAACTACGAAATGAAAATTATGACCGGATGATTTTGATTTAATATCAATCAGTTGCGTCCAAAGACTGAAAAGGCCGATATGTGTAGCGCAAAGGATGAGCGTATAAATCTTTGTATGGATAATGCAATTATATGGGAAGTTGTTCATATTATTTCAAATAGTTATATGTGTATGATTAATTATACGGTAATATTAAGTCCTATACGGAATCGGGCACGACATTTTCCTATTTCATTGAATCTGCGGGCTTTGCACCCATCTGACCAGAATTTGCGGATAGGTGATGCTTTTTCATGAGGGCTGAAAAATTCGATCTTTGCATACCCACTCGTTTGGCTGCCTGGGTGATGTTGCCTTGTGCAGCCGAAAGGGCTTTTTGAAGAAAGGCTCGCTCAATTTGACCCAACTGTTTCTCCAACAGATGCCGTTTCACTGATTTAAGTTCATCTAATGTTTCAGGAATCGATCCCCTGGTTTGATTCCGATCTGCATCCCAATGATCGGTGAGGTTCCGATAATCCAAAATCTGGTCATCGGCCATGATAACCAGACGTTCGACCACATTCTTGAGCTGGCGAACATTGCCCGGCCAGTCGTTGTTTATCAACATTTCAAGGGCATCGTCTGAAAATCCGTCGACCCGCTTTTCAATCTGGCGGCAGTACATCTTTAAAAAGTGGTAAAGCAGCCTCGGGATATCATCTTTTCGTTCCCTGAGCGGAGGTATAAAGACAGGAAACACGTTTAGGCGATAGAAGAAATCTTCCCGGAATTCTCCATTATCAACCATGGTTTTCAGATCCCGATTTGTTGCGGCAATGATCCTGACATTCGACTTCTTCAGCCGGCTGCCACCCACCGGCTTGAATTCCTGTGTTTCCATGGCCCTCAACAGTTTGGACTGGGTACCCATGTCCAGATTCGCTACCTCGTCCAGAAAGAGAGATCCGTGATTGGCCATCTCAAAGATGCCGGCTTTATCCTTAACAGCGCCGGTAAACGCGCCTTTGACATGGCCGAACAGTTCACTTTCCAACAGGGATGAAGAAAACGTACTGCAGTCCACCGCCACAAATTGGCGGGCAGCTCTTTTACTGTGAGCATGAATAGCCCTGGCAAAGAGTTCTTTTCCAGTTCCGGTCTCCCCACAAAGCAGCACCGTGCTGTTGGTGGGTGCAACTTTTTGAATCTGTTCAAATATTTTGAGAATCCCAGGGCTTTCACCGATGATGTTGCTAAAGCCAAACTGGTCGCTGAGTTGCTGGCGCAGGGAAAGATTTTCTTCTTTCAGACGTTTGTTTTCCGCTGCCTTTTCCACTGCAATCGATAGTTCATCGTCAGAGAAGGGCTTTGTTAAGTAATCAAAGGCGCCCAACTTCATAGCCTCCACCGCGTTTTGCACAGAGGAATAGCCTGTCATAACAATAATGTATACTCCCGGCTTTTCCTTTCGGACGGTGCTCAGGATCTCCATGCCACCGAGATCCGGAAGTTTCAGGTCCAACAGGACCACATCGTATTGACCTTTTAATATCGCATCGAGCCCTGCCCTGCCGCTCATACAGATGTCGACTAAGTGGCCTTCGTCAGAGAGCGCCAGGCGACACCCGTTGCAGATGACACGTTCGTCGTCGATAATAAGGATATTAATAGGTTCCATTATTTTGGTCTTCCGTTTCAGCAAAAGAAACGAAGTGATGCCCTTGGTGTCTTTACTTAAAAGCTGCCTGTCTCTTCATGGTGAGACGCTTTACTCCCCTGATCTGTCTGAAATTGGCGCCCTGGCTGACACACCTTAAGGCCAGTTCGGGATTCACCACCTTTGTGCCTGAGATGGCATCCACACCGTAGTCAAAAAGGATAGGGGCGAGAGGCGCCGTATCGCCTAATAAAATCACGTAGGCAGCAGGACTGCAGAGTTCAAGGAGGTGATCCAGGGTATGGTTTGTCAGGGAGGTCCCTGTGATGGCTGCAACATCGGCCTGGGGAATCAGGTGCTCTGCCTCAGTCTCATCAAGATCGCCCTCCTTTGGGTTTTTCTCAATAACCCAGACCTCTCTTGCAATCTCGCGAATCTTAGAAATAAAGGGAAAGTGACCCACAATAGCTACTTTCTTATCCTTGCCCTTTTCTTTGATTAATTCAGCGGCATTGAGCTCAATACAGGAATCCTCATCTGTCTCCAGGAGGGAATTGATGGTGGCCATACCGATAGCCGCTTCAAGTATGCTTTGTGAATAGGCTAATTGGACCAGATCCTGAGGGTCTTTGTCCAACAGGAAACCTGGTTCCTTTACCATCGGAGGCTCCTGGCGGAGGGCATCCCGCGGCAGGGTTGCAGCTAATCCGCAGTTTCGAGTCAAGACGCCGGTATGAAAGATCCCCTGGCGTATATCTTTCACAGTAGCATCAAAATTCAATGCTAAAATTAAGTCATCCAAAATCTTCATGGGCACTCCAGTTCCTCTAAAATTTCTCTTGACTATACGTCTTACGAATTTTCATATACCCGGTTATGAAAGCATCATTATCTTCACGATTGCCTATTGATACCCTTATGAAGCCCGATGGCAATTGATTTGAGAGATCCGATATCAGAATGCCAATATCTGCCAATTTGCCCACTATATCCGGAACATCCGTTTTTACAAGTAAGAAGTTGGTCACACTTTTGTTTACCGGAACTGCCAAGTTATCATTTAACACGTTCCATACACGCTCCCTTTCTGCAATAACCCGACAAACGTTTCTCCTCATGTAGTCAGGATTCCTCAGTGCTTGTATCGCCGCACATAGACTCGGTCTGGGTAGAATCATATTTTCCTTTTACCCTCGGGGAGAAATTGGGCCTGCCTCTTTAACCCCCAATACTGTTCATCGGACGAACACATTTGCGAGGGCCATACTCCAGCAGCCCGTGTTCCTTGGGTTTGTTTTTGATAGCAAGTTCAATCAGTTGCAGGAGATAGGCATCTTTCTTTTCCTTTCTTAGGGGTGTCTTAAGATCAATCTCCTGATCCGAAAAAAGACAGCCCCTAAGGTACCCTTCAGGTGTCAACCGCAGTCGATTGCAGTTATCACAAAAATGATTGCTCAGGGCTCCGATCAACCCAATTTCGCCCTGCCCTCCATTAATTTTGTATCTTTGCGCAGGGCCATCGTAAGGGTTGGATTTCACAGGTTTTAAATCTCCACGGGATTGGATCAGGCGATAAATTTCATCTGTAGATACAAATCTTTCGGGATTCCACGTATTTTGTTCACCTACAGGCATAAGCTCGATAAAACGAACATGATAGGGCTTTTTTAGGGCCAAGTCTGCAAAATCCAACACTTCATCATCATTGACACCTTTTATCGCTACCACATTGATCTTGATGGGATTGAATCCCACGTACTCCGCCTCCTCAAGACCTTCCCACACCCGTTCAAAAAAGTCCCGTCCGGTAATACGAAAGAACCGCTCAGGCCTAAGAGAATCCAGGCTCACATTGATCCGGCTAATGCCACAGTTTTTGATGTCAGCAGCAAAGCTTTTGAGCAACACCCCATTGGTAGTCAGTGTGATTTCCTCCAGTCCTTCTATCTTAGAAAGCCTTTCAAGAAAACTTATGAATCCCTTTCTTACCAGGGGTTCCCCGCCAGTGAGTCTGACTTTACGAATACCTTTTTGAATGGAGAGCCTGACGATATGGAGTATTTCTTCATAGGTGAGGATTTCACTGTGGGGCATAAATCTAATGCCCTTTTCAGGCATGCAATAGATACATCTCAGATTGCAGCGGTCAGTGACAGAAAGACGCAAATAATTGATGACTCTGTGGTTGTTATCCAGCAATGGGAAGCCTCCAAGAGATTTTGACAGGGATGATTCGTGTTATCAGGAGAGGATCAATTCGGCTTCCCTTTTCTAAGCATAACAAAGTGTTCGTCCATGAGGTCGACGGTTTGAATACTACCCTCAATGAACTCCCTTTCCCCGAACAGATTGATGAGCCAAAAACCTTTGCCCTCGGCCTCTATGCGAGCTACGTCTTTCATAATTTCCTTTTCCTCATACCCCGAATTCATATACACGGTACTCAAACACATGTTCTCCTCCTAATCCATCTCTCGATTTTCCGACAACAAATTGCCCAATACCTTCCCTGCTGCATGAAAGGCCTTTCCACCGCCGATAGCTTGGCCTTCCAAACACGCCTCGAATACCAATGGGTCGTTTGGAATAGTCCCAATGACTTCTATGTCCCTGGTTTTCAGTTCGCCTTCCAGCTTATGGGCAATTCTCTCTGAGTCTATTTTATTTAAGACCGCCGAGACTGGCTTGTTCATACCGGAGGCGAGTCCCTTTATCTTCTCAGCCACAGTTAGGGACTCGAACGATGGTTCAACCACAAGAAGAACCCTGTCAATGCCTTCATCAATTCCTCTTCCAAAATGCTCTACGCCTGCTTCCATATCGATAATTGCTATCTCATTTTCACTGAGGCGAAGTTTTTTTAAGAATTCCCGATTTAATACCCCCATAGGGCAGGCGCATCCTTCGAGGGAATGAAGGATCTTTCCTATGCTAACCAGCATAAGACCATTCCTTCTAATTAGATGCTGAGAAGGAATATCCTTAATGGAGAGATGACTTTCTGCCAGAACGTTGGGATTTCGCATCTTCTCCTTTAGTCTTTTTTTTCCTCCTATAAGCTCCATAAGCGGGATAGGTGGCTTTTCAAAACCAAGCATCTTGAAAAGCCCGGAATTTGATTCGTCTGAATCTACTACAAGAATTCCAAGACCACGGGATATAGCCTCGTTAGCCAGCAAGCTGGTTAAAACGCTTTTGCCGCTTCCACCTTTTCCGCAAACCGATATTTTCATTCGCATATCCCCTTGTGTTACTGGCTACAAA
>Ga0207996_1001533_pt1 | contig 15754 bp, 7 predicted proteins | sample AntAceMetag02UKG_FD_184773 | JGI IMG/M metagenome (GOLD analysis project Ga0207996, IMG submission 184773) | Saline lake microbial communities from Ace Lake, Antarctica - Antarctic Ace Lake Metagenome 02UKG (SPAdes) (version 2) | ecosystem: Environmental > Aquatic > Non-marine Saline and Alkaline... | reverse complement strand
CATGCTGACAAATGCCTGGGCACTACCCGGATCTCCCTGACGGGCACTGCGACCGAAAAGCTGCCGATCGATCCGTCCTGACTCGTGTCTTTCCGTGGCGATGACGTGCAGTCCCCCTTTTTCAGCAACCTTGCCATGAAGCTTGATATCGGTTCCCCGTCCGGCCATATTGGTTGAAATCGTTATCCGCCCCTCTTCACCGGCAACCCGGACAATGCTGGCCTCTTCCTCGTGGTGAACCGCATTAAGAAGATTGAATTCCAATTTTTCCGCCCGCAGCAGGTTTGCCAGTTTTTCACTGGCAAAGACATTCCGGGTGCCCACCAGAATCGGGCGACCAGTTTTGTGGATGGTTACAATTTCATCCATGACAGCCGTCCATTTCTGACCTGCGTTCCCAAAAATTCGGTCGGAAAACTGTTTTCGAACGCAGGGCCTGTTGGTGGGGATCTTTAAAACCGGCAACCCGTAGATTTGCCAGAATTCTCCGGCGGCCTCCCGGCCGGTACCGGTCATACCGCTCAGGTGCGTGAAAATCCGAAAAAATTGCTGGAAACTGCGGCGTGCCATAGTTGCGCTGGGATTTGACAGTTCAAGATTTTCCTTGGCTTCCACGGCCTGATGAAATCCCTGCCGCCAGGTGCGGTCGGGCATCAGGCGCCCTGTAAATTCATCCACAATAACGATATGACCGTCCTGAATCACATACTGCTCATCCCGGCGATAAAATTCCCGGGCGGCCAGGGCCTGCTTTATCACCTCTTCGCTCCGCGCCGGATTTCGCCAGATACCAGGCAGTTTTTTTGCCTTTTCCGCTATCTTTGCCAATACACTTTTTTTTAAAACAATCTCCTTGTATTTAAGATCTGCCGTATAATCGATATCCGGCACCAGCTTTCCGGCAATCTGACCGGCGGTGTTGTAAACCTGGGTAAAAAGTCTATTTTCACGGACCTGGGATATGATCAGCGGTGTCACCGCCTCATCGATTAAAACACTGTCGGCCTCATCCACGATGGCCGTATCAAGCCCCCGGAGCACCAGCCCTTCTTTCCGGTTACCGTCCGGAAAAAGGATGTGCCGAACCAGACGACGGCTGGGATCATGCAAAGGTCCCATTATCAAACGGTCGCGCAAAAAATCAGCCACCAGTTCCTTGCTGGTGGTGTAGACAACGCCCTTGCTGTAATTCAACCGGCGTTCATCCGGGTCCATACCACTTGTGACACACCCGGCGGATACCCCGCTAAACGCGTAAAGCGCCTTCATTTCCAAAGCATCACGCTTTGTCAGATAATCGTTCACGGTAACGATATGGCAGGGTCTTCCGGTCCAGGCCGCCAACATGGCGGGCAGACAGGCCGTTAGGCTTTTCCCCTCACCTGTGGCCATCTCTGCAAGACATCCCTTGTGAAGGCACAATGCGCCGACAATCTGAACCGTAAAAGGACGCAGTCCCAGGGTTCTATGGGCCGCTTCCGCAAGAATGGCCAAGGCCTCAGGCACCATCTGCCGGCACTCTTTTCTGCCCCGCCGGAAAAAAGTTCGCATCTCCTTTAGCTGTCTGGAAAACGTCCTGTTTGAAACACTGTGGAGGTCATCGGCCATGAAACTGATCCGGCAGGCATCGTCCATAATTTTTTTCAGGACCCCGTTGCGCCGGCGATACCGGCCCACCCCTGCATTGAGCACGCCGTCAAGGCCTTTATGAAACGCTTCCGGGGATTTGACCCAAGTACGCCTGAAATCCCTGGTGGCCCAATTCATATATGGTATCTTTTTTGAAGCAATTGGCGAATACTTCTCCCCCACTGCACTACCAGCGGTTTATTTTTCATACTGAACCGGATCTTACCGGATCGGCCATGAAAAAAAAGAACAGCTGGATTCGGCTTTACATCGGCAAAAATCAAAAAAAAGGGCTCGGATGTTTTCAGTCCGGTATCATCCGACATGGAGACGGCCACGTCTCCGCCCCCCAGCCAACCCAATGCCGCAGAAGGCAGTTTGTCATGCTGATACGGCACGATTTCGAATTTTTCAACGCCAATATCTCCCCCCTCCTGACCGTACAACCGAACCTGGGCTTTCTGGATGCCATCTACGAAAAGATCGGCGGCATCATCCTGGGACACCACAGATGAAAAGCGAAACTTGGAACCGCCCACGATTTCTCCGAGTAAAAATCCCTTGGGCAGCCACTTCCCTTCAAGTTCAGACGCCGGCGGGGCAACCCATACGCCTGTCTGACGGGCTCGAACAATCAATTCCTGTTTCTGCCGGGCCAGGTCCGCCAACCGGGCGGTGATGGTTTCAAGTCTTTTCCGGATGGGTTTCAGGTCCTCCACAGCCCGGCTCATAGCTTGCATCTGCAATGCCCGGGCCTCTTTTTTCTGGGCATTTACACGATCTATTTCAATATCCAGCTCCCGATCGGTCATTTTTATCAACGCCGTACCTTTCTCAACCCGGGTGCCGGAATGGACCAGCAGGGTCTTTACATACCCGGGCGCCTGGTTGACAACCCGCACATACTGAATCGCTTCCAAAAGTCCCGGCGCCCGGAACCGGCTGGGCAGGGGAAACAGGGCCAGAAAAAAGAAAACCATACCAACAATCAACAGGGACACGGATATGGCCCGCAGGCGCGTTTTCGCCAGACGGGGACTCGATGCCAAGTATTGCATCAGACGAAACAGGGGAACAACACCCCATGTAAAAATACACAAAAGCGCCATCAGCATACCGGCAAGCAGAAACTTGTCGGCCACAAAAAGAATAATACCGCCAAACACAATGACCCGGTAAATACCGCTCAATATGCCGAACACCGTCAGCCAGACGGATTCTCTCACCGACTGGGCCGGGCTGACAGACTCCCGGTACCCCAGCAGATACCGCTCGGCAATATGACGCAGATGTGAAGTGGCCCGGGTGGAGAGATTGGGGATATCCAGAAGATCGGAAAGAATATAATATCCGTCAAACCGAAGTAGCGGGTTCCCGTTGAATATGAGCGTTGATACCGAAGCGATGAACATCACATTATAGGCCAGGCTGTGCAGATTTCCCGCACCGGTATTGACCCATACAAAGGTGGCCAGACCGGCCAGAAAAATTTCGGTGATCATACCCGCCGCACCCACCAGCGCACGCTGCCACCGGTTTCGAAATGACCAGCTGGATGTGGCGTCCATATAGGGCAGCGGCGTAAATATCAGCAGCATCAAGCCCAGAACATGCACTTCCCCGCCAAACCGCCGGCACGCCATGGCATGTCCGATTTCATGCAGTGTCTTTACAATCACCATTCCCGCGTACAGCAAAAACAGATTGTCCGGGGCTAAGATGCCCTCGGCCTGCCGGGTAAGCATGTCAAATTGTTCAACGACACCCTTGAGTGCGGCAGCCACCACGACCAGCCAGATGACAGCCCCGGGAATGCCGAAGATAAGTTTGATGAAGAAAAGATTTTTCTTGAGCATCCTGTCGGGGTCAAACAAGGGGAATCGCATGAACATGATACTCAAAAGTTTTGATTTTATCTCCCGTTGACGTCTCTTCCGGTACCGTTCAAAAAGCTTGGCACTATCGGCCGGTCTTTTAAAATAAAGCAAATTGGCATAATACAGCTGGGTCAGCAGCTGCAGCACATCCTCCTGGCCCGGCGCCTGGTCAGGGCTCCTTTGCAGGGCTTCTTCCCAGACTGCTTCAACCGTTCGATCAGGCTGTAAACGGGAAACAAAATCCCAGGCCTCGGGGCGCAATCTGAAAAACGTATTGTTAAAAGGATCATAGAGGACATGCCAGAGTTCTCCCCTGAAAACCTGTCTGCGACCCCTCACCGTCGGCCTCAAACTGACCTTTAAATCCGCTATGCGGTGCCATGATTCGCTGAATGTGCTGCCCGGTTTACCCATAATATCACCACCAAAGAAGAAGTCTTAAAAAATCAACTGTTCGGTGGGTAAAAATCCACATGATATTCCGTTTACCGACATTGATTTTTGCAATACCGCTCATTCCCGGCCGCCACCAGGACTGTATTTCTCCGGTAAAAAAGCAGTGAACCGTAAATATATTGCCATCCTGTTTGGTGACAGCCACCGGTTCGACAAATTGAATTTTTACCGGATATTTCAATTCAGGCCGGCTGATAAATGCGACTTCACCGATCTGGTCAACCCGTGCCTCATGAACATCCTTTTCATCCAGATCCAGCACGGCATACAATTTTTCAATCTTTGCCACTTTGAACAGGACATCGCCCTTGCGAACCGGCGCCCCCAAAAGCTCTTTCAGCTCCCCTTCAACGACAATACCGGAAAAAGGGGCCTTTAATTCGGAATGGGCCAGATGATACCGGATCAGTTCCAGCTTGGCCTCTGTCTGGACCTTTAATGCATGGGCAATTTTCATTTCAGCCAGGTCATACTTGGCACCGGCCTTTTTCGCCTCCCTGGCATAACGGGTCCGGTCTGCAATCGCCGAGGATTCATCCAGAAGTAGTTCCCGGTCATCCAGATCCAACAGCGGTTCCTGCTGACGGACCTTATCGCCCACCCGGACATGAACATGCTTGATATAGCCGTCATAAGGTGCCGGAACATAGGCCAGATCATCCGTTTTCAGAATAAACGGCGCCTCCAGCCGATACTCCCATGTGCCGAACACCAAAAACGCAAGCAGGGCAAAAATAAGCAACCCCAGACATTTGACAAATGTATGTTTCACCCCTAAAAATTTACCGAGGCCTTCTTTTACTATGCCGGCCAGCTTTGCCCCAAACCATCGATCGCTTTTTTTCAGGTCTGCAAGCCGCGGAGAAGACTGGTCGCAAATCAGTCGCAACAGGTTCACTTCCGTTTCCGAAAAAGAGTCCTCTTCTCTTTCACAGGTGAGGACGCCGATCCCCTCGCCCTCCTTACGAATGGGCAACGACACAATATATTTCACACCCTGGTCCAGGGCAAAAGCCGCATGATCCCTTACAATGGCATACTGCTCATCTTGTTTGGGATAGACGACTTCTTCATCCTGATCAAAAGCCTCCTCCATGGCCGCTTCCATGACCTGGACGGCATCCATTTTTTTTTCAAACTGCTCCATGTGGCTGAGCGCCTGAACCCGGATATATCCCCGCTTGAGCCATCCCAGGCTGACCCTTGTACACTTAAATCGAAAATTCAGTTCGTTGCAAAGCATCATGGCCCCGGCCAGGAATCGATTTTCCGCATTCAGCAGCACCATCAGGTCCAGGGTTTCGACAAATCCGACGACATCGTTACGGGCCTTATCGGTTTCCCGTTGGGCTTGATATAGATGGGGAACGTCGGCGGCAAGCTTTAACCTCAAAATGGTCTTTTCAGGATCACGGTACAGATTCTGCCCACCCAGGAATACCGCAATACCGGTATGGGACGGCTCAGCAATATCCAGCCGGATACCAAATACAGCGGCCTTTTCCATCTGTTCCCATGCAGCGCCCTGGTCAGCGGCATCTCCGGCAATCCGGTTGACCACTGCCGACATATCCGGGGGCACCACCACGGTCTGTTTGCCCGAGGGCCAAGCACACAGATTTTTCCAAGCCTCGTCGGCATCCCCTTTAACCATTAAAAGGCCTAAATCAGCACCCGTCAAAAAGCTGCCGGCCTTGATAAAACGCGGCCAGAAGTCACCGGGATTTCCGGAAAACCGCCGGAGTTTTTCCAGATCCGCCAGGGCGGCGGCATAGGTATTGTCGATAGTGTTATTTTCAGAATTCATAGTCAGTTCAATGGCTTATCAAGATGCAGGTATCAACAGGAATCCTTCAACACCGGGTTTGATGTCACGGTTTTTATTGTCAAACTCCACTTTCACCCGGTAAAGGCCGGAGGCCGGATCCACGACCGGTGAGATAAAAATAATCCTTCCTTTTTTACGTACACTGGCCGCCCCGGACTGAATCTCGAGATCAACCATCTGCTTTTCTTTAAACCGAATGCCCAGGGAGGCCTCTATGTTGCAAATCAGCATGCATTTGCTGGTGTCCACGACGCGCACCACGGGCTGCCGGGGTTCACAACTTTCACCGGCATCCACCACCAGTTCGCTGATGATGCCCGTCACCGGTGACCGTAAAACAAGTTTATCCAGTTTGGCCCGGGCCATATCGTATTCAATCGCCTCCCGTTTTTCGGCAATCCCCAGCCGCTCATACTCGGCTTCTGCCAGCTTGTATTCCAGTTCCAGTTTTTGCAACTCATCCTTGCTCACGGACCGTGTCTTCTCATACAATTCCCGGGTGGACTCAAAAAGGGCTTTTAATGTTTTCTGACGCTCCATGGCCGAGTGCATTTCGGCCTTGCCCTCCCAGACCAGTTTGTTGCGCTGGACTTCCAGTTCTTCAAACCATTTGTTCAACGCCATGATCGTCGCACCCTTTTCTACCAGATCCCCCTCTTTGAAGTATATTTTGGCGATTTTCCCATCGGCCTCAAAACTCAAGAGGACATCTTTAACCGGTTCGGTAAGACCGGCAATGGCCATCTCTTCCCGGGCATGGGCCATGGGAAGGGACACGGCAAAAACGACCAGCAGTGCAACGCAGGTAATTTTCAGGCTACTGCCCGCAGCACCGGCATATTTCAGGATTTCGGCAATCATTGTACAACACCCCCCTGTTCATTTTCGCAGATAATTTTTGCAGAACCGTCTTTTTCTCTTGTCACGAGGATATCGTTTTGACGAAGCACCGAGGCGCTGGCCACTGCCAGTGACAAAAATGCCTTTTCTTCGTTAACAATGCTTTCCAGTTCCGCTTCCCGGGCATAATGCAGGTCATCTTCTTTGTCCAGCACGGACCGGCTGTTGCTTTTTCCCCGCCTCAATTTTTCCATCTCGATTTCCAGAAGCCGTTCTTCCAGTTCCCGGACATTTTGATAGTACGCCACCTGCTCCCGGCTCGCACCAACATTTTTAACCGCCGTATGAATAATATTGGCAATCTGCACTTGGATGGATCGAAGTTCCAGCAGGGCCTGCTTTTTGCGATGTTGGGCCGCCCTCATTTCACTGTTGGATTTAATATTACCCATGAGCGGCACCGTGAGGGTCAAACCGATTTTCCAGGACCGGTAATCGCTGTCATAGGCATCTTCCACAGAGTCCGACACTCCGTCCCCCAGGCCATTGAGGCCGTAGCTCCCATTTAGATCCAGTTGGGGCCAACGTTGATTTTTGGCATACCGGATCAAAATTTTTTCTTTTTCCACCTTTTCAAGGGCCGATAAGTATTCCGGCCGCCGTTCAAGGGCGATTTTCATGCTTCCGGCAAAATCCGGTTTGATTCCGGCGGCCTTGAAATAGTTGTCAAAATCAATATCAAGGGCAGTATCCGTAGCAGAAGAAGAGATATAACTGCGCAGGGAATTCATGGCGGCCAGGTAGGCCTGCCGGGCTTTAATCTCCCAGGACTTGCGCTTGGCCAGACCGGCTTCAGCTTCCATCAGTTGGGTCTTGGCCATTTTACCCAAACGAACCCGCTCTTTGTTTTCTGCCAGTATTTTCTCTGCTATCAGAACTGAATCACAACGGATCTTGAGCTTTTCCCTGGCACTATAAAAATCCCAGCATGCCGCCGATGCACCGAAAACCACTTCGATAAGCTTAAGTCGATAGGACTGAAATGAGATATCGGCATCTTTTCTGGCCACCTTGATACCTGCCATGGGGGCCATCCCGGCATTTTTAAGCAAGGGCTGGGTTATTTCCAACCCCATATAGCTTTTATACTCCCAGTCTTCATCATAGACCTTGTCCTTGGACCCGCTCTGGGTGTATCCTATGCTAATGTCAGCGCCTGTGGGAATCTTGCCCTGAATCATAAAATTGACACTGTCGGTCCATTCATCGCTGTCGCTGCTGAATAGCAGAGAGGTTTTGTCATCCTGGGAATATTTTATTTTTTCCTGGCTGCGCTGAAATGAATTGACCAGTTCCGGCTCAAAAACCGACTGTTCCCGCCGGATATTTTCCCGGCTGATCATAAATTCCTGCCGCTGGGAATGAATGCTCTCGTTTTTTTCCACCACCGCCTGGATATATTCCTTCAGACCAAGGCGCCATGTTGACCCGGCGTCGGGTTCCACCGGGTCAATCGTTCCAGCAAAAACAACACCGGGCAGAAACAACAAGATTAAAGCATAAATGCTAATTCGCTTCATATTTCCCTTCAAAAGAACACCCGCGCCAATCCGTTGTCATCTTTAAAAATAATCGTTTCATGGATCCGCAAAAAACTTATAATGGGATTAAAAAGATAGGGCCGTTACCAGGTCCACCCCACCATGGCCGTGATCCCTCTTCTGTTATCAATATCCAGCCCTACATTCATGCGCAGCTGCCAGTCAAGAACTTCCGGAAAATACCGGACACCGATGCCGTATACGATATGGTATTCATCATCGGTGGACTGTTCATAATATTCGTCGGTGGCTGTTGACTTGACCAGCTCCACCGTGTTGCATCGTGTAACGCCGCCGATAACGGCAAAGTAGGTATTGGGGTAAAACAACTCCATACCGACCTTTGCGATGAGCCCCGTTTCAGTGCCGTCATCTTTATCGCCTAGGCTGCGATATTCATCATGGGGGCAGGAACCGCCATGGGTGTCGGAGGGCACATTGTCGTCCCCGTGAAAAACAAGGGGAACCACCAGGCCGGCAAAATAGGTATGGTCGCCTATTTTTATCTTCTCCTTGCCCACTTCCATACTGAAGTTATACGCCTCGGCGCCGCCGCCGTCCCCCCCGCCAATGGCGTAATACCAGGCAAAAGCAGGTGCAGACAGAAAAAAAACAACCATGACCGATACCGTAAAAACAGCTTTCTTTCTCATAACGATGCCTTTCTATTCAGAACAATTAGCGTTAACCATTATTTTGCGGACCTTGGACCTGATCTGCTGAAAAAATTCTTTATCGAAATATCTGATAAAACCAAAGGCCGTCTGTCCGCCGCTGGCAGAGATAAAGCATCCGGAGGTGCTGTGCGATCCTTTGTCGTCTTCTTCATCCGCCGCATTGATAGTCACTTTCACCTCATCCGTATCATAAAAACCATCCAAATCAGTCACTGTCAATGTAAATACGATCGGATTGTCGTTTTCCGTTGCCTCCTCTTCGTCGGGAAGGGCCGGAACCACAAAGGTGGCTTCACGGGTATCGGCATTATCCAGGGTAACTGTAAGGCCACCGGTCTGAACCCACTGATAGACAAACACCCCTTCAGGGTCATATTCCTTCGGACAGCTTAAAGTGACAACATCGTCAGGATCACCGGTCTGATCCTCTCCGGCGTCTGTCATGGGCGGCGCAGAAAGGCTTGAGCCGGCATTAACCGCAGAAGACAACGCATTGCAATTAACAACTGGAAGTTTTTCATCGAAATCAAAATCATATATCAGGCTCTGGATTGTATCAGCGTCATCTGTGCCCCACCAGTTCCCGGACAAATCCACTTCAGTGGTATCGTCATCAACCCAGTCATAGAGATAGATGGAAAAATCAGCATCCACATTTTCAATATCATTGGATTCAAACGTCAAATGACAATTAGCCTTCTGCCCCCTGGTCATCGCCACTATATTCCCGGGGCTCGTGTCATCGTCATCCGGGATATCGTATGAAAAATAATTTTCCCACACCTGGATCTCTGATACCCGGTCAGGGTCAATGGAACTGGATCCATCCAGGGTAACCGTGGTCCCTGTGCTCACGGTCTGGGGTGTTCCGGCATCAGCCGTCGGCGGATCAGCCATGGGGTCGTCGGCAACATTCACAATCACCGTATCAACGGATTCATTGCCTGCATCATCTGTTACCGTCAATTTAAAGACAATCGGTAGATATGCGACGGATGGCTCCGGATTAACGGTGGGTGTGATAAAATCCGGGTTCGGTGTGGTTGCACCCGTCAGTGTCACCCGTTCCTGTCCGGGGTCCGCCACCTCGGCCCACAGGTAGGATACAATGCTTCCGTCAGGATCCACTGATCCGGAACCGTCCAGAGACACCGGTTCGGCCCCGAATGCCGCCACCTGATCCGGGCCGGCACTTGCTGCGGGGCTTGTGTCGTCCGCATGTACCGTCAGATGCACGATATCATAAGCGCCCATCCCCGCATTATCCGTCACCGTTAACCGAAAAGCCAGAATTTCATCCTTGCTGACATCCGGTGCCGTAAAGATCGCCTTGGCCGAATCCCCATTAAAAAGCGTCACATAAATGCGATCTGCTTCCGCCTGATCGCCAAACGCCTGAGTCCACTGGTATGAGGCAATGCCGTCGTCGGCATCACTGGACCCGGAACCGTCGAGCTGAACCTTCAGACCTTCGTCGACAGTTTGATTTTCACCCGGATCTGCCACGGGCGCCTCGTTGATCCAGGTAACCGTCACCGTAGCTTCGTCGGTTGATCGAAGTCCGGTCATATCCGTCACTGTCAGGCGAAATACAACCTGGCTGGTCTGGGTCACATCGGGTGCCGTGAAGGTCCAATCCGATCCGGTGCCATACAAATAAACATCCGGTCCCGAGATCTGTTCCCATGCATAAGAAGAAATACTGTCCCCGGCATCCCCTTCAGTGGATCCCGATCCATCCAGGGTAACCCCTGTCTGGCCTTCATCAACCTCCTCGTCTCCGGTTTCAACCTCTGCCACTGCCGTGGGGGGTTGATTCGGCTCAGTGGCATCATCATCGATAATATTGACAACAACAATATCGGTGGATGATTGGAGAACATCATCTGTAACCGTCAGTTCAAATGTAAAGGTCTCGCCTTCTGCGGCCACATCCGTTACGGTAAAGCTGGGATTGGGAGAGGCCGGATCGATCAGGTCCACAGAGCCCCCTTCAGTCTTTTGCCATAGATAGGAAACAATAAAGCCGTCCGGATCTGGATCCGATGATCCTGTCCCGTCCAGGGTCACTTGAGTGCCCTCGGCAACCGTCTGCACATTTCCTGCATCAGCTGTCGGAGCCTGGTTTTCCGCTGCCAGATCGGTAACGGTTATCACAACGCTATCCAAGGAAAACGCACCGCTGCCGTCTGCCACGCTTAATTGGAATACATAGTCTTCCGCATCACCGGCAACAGGTGTCGGGGCAATAAACGAAGCGTATTCCCCGGTCACATCCTGGGACCATGTACCGGTCACATCCGTCGGGCCTGCCATCTGGCTCCATGTATAGATCAATGTCGCATCATCCCCGCCATCGGGATCAAAAGAATTAGATCCGTCCAGGGTGACCAGGGCCCCCTGGACTGCACTCTGGTCCGGCCCGGCATCGGCAACAGGGTCAACATTGTCCCAGGTCACATTCACATCAACCGTATCAACAGCCTGTATCCCCTGGGAATCGGTAACCGTCACCTGAAATGTCAGGGTCTCGTCCGCAGAAATGTTGCCCGGAACCGTAAATTGAGGGCTGACCGCATCCGGGTCACTAATATCAACAGCGATGCCCGTGATCTGTTCCCAGAAAAAAGATGACAGATTGTTATGGTAAACCATATTGACGCCAAGGGCGCTGCCATATCCTTCCGACGATGAACAGATGACGGTGTTTCCCGATACATCAACCGTCTCATCACCGGATTCCACATAGATGCCCTGCTGGTTGTTGACCAGATAGTTGTTTTGAATCTGCCCGGCATCGGGCGTTATCATTTTAACCCCGCACCGGGTATCATGGATGCGGTTGTTCTTGATATACGGTGTTCCGCCCTTCGTGCGGATACCGTCATTTTTGCCGTAACGGACAATACTGTTCTCAATCAATACGGATGCCGATTCACATCGAATAGACGCTTTTAGATCTGCATCCACATTGCCGTTGCCGGCATACTCAATGATACAATACTGCAACATGCACCCTGAACCATCTGTTTCATCCCAGGGTGTACTGGTTCCCGTAAACTCAATATGTCCCCAGTAATATGCCTTATCATCAATAGTAAACAAAATCGGACGCCCCTCTTCCCCTTTTGCCTGAAGGGTCCCGTCAACCTGAATCTGATATCCATTAGAGGAACCGGTTTCTTGAAATTCAACCACAACCCCGGGACCGATGGTCAGGGTAACTCCCTCGGCAATGGTAATATCACCGGTGACGACATGAGGCGTATTCGATTCATTCCAGGAAGTGTCGCTGGTAATATCCCCCGACACCTCGATGGCACCTGCCTTTGGAATAAAAATTACCGTCACGACCGTTAAAAAAAGAAGAGCTATCAAATTTGTTCGAATGTTCACTATCATTACACGCCTCTTTATCATATCTGCTTTTAAAAAAAATCTTGACCCAACCGGGTCAAGACCCTGAGCGTACAAACGGATTGCCTATCCATAATTAATCAAAAAGGCTTTGGACTGATCTGTCTTTCACAAAAAAATGGCTCCCGATGACAGGGAGCGAAGAGATGTTTATCAATGTCTGACAACACTGTCTTGTTGGGTCCATCAAACAATAAGAAACAATCATTTTTGATAGTCACAAATTCTATAATTTTTATCAAAACAATTGCAAATTGTCAAAAGATACTAAATATAAAATATTTTGGGATACTACCAGAAATGGCGGGGGTTCAGCGATGCCACCTTCCCCCCTTAAAAAAAAAGGGGAAGATAACTGCTAAAAATGCTTTTGCCGTTTTCAACGACCCTGCGGAAAAGGGATGAGACCGGTGACAAAACACCCGCCACCGCCGCCACCGCCTGAAGATGGCGGGCCGTCAATTCGCCAAAGCGTATTGGCCCCGAACATATTGGCGACCACGGCATCCATATATCCATCGTCGTTGATATCTGTCAGGGCCACATCCTGGCTCCGTGAGTTGCCCAATGCCTGGTAACTGGTTGAAAAGGTACCGTCGCCATTGCCGCGCCATACAGTATTGGCAAGTCCCAAATTTGTCACAAACGCGTCCAAATTTCCATCTTTATCAAAATTGGCCAAGGCCACTGCTGTACTTTCAAATGCCTCAAGTTCCTGGTTTTTGGTAAAATGGCCAGAACCATCATTTAACCAGACTGTATTAAAATCTGTCGGATTCTCGGTATCAAAATTAATATTCACCACAAATGCATCCAAATATTCGTCATCGTTCAAATATCCGAGGGCTACCCCCATGCTGCTTGAGTTACCCATGTCTGTGAGAGGGTCATTGGTAAAAGTGCCGCTGCCATCTCCCTTATTTATCCAGACCTTATTGGCAGAAGTGCCGGTATTCACCACAAACGCATCCAGATAACCATCATCATTCAAATATCCGAGGGCCACCCCCATGCTGTTTGAATTCCCGAGACCAGTGCCGGGTTCATCTCCATTTTGGTCTTTTAATACAAAATTACCGTTACCCTCATTCAGCCAAACTTCATTAGGCTGGCCATCCCGGTTGGTTACAAACGCATCTGGAAAATCATCACCATTTAAATCACCAAGAGCCACACCTGTACTGTTTGAACCGCCGGGAAGCGCAATACCATCAAGAAAAGTGCCGGAGTTATCGCCTTTGTTCAACCAAACCATATTGGGCTGGCCATCCTTATTGGTTACGAATGCATCCAGATAATCATCATCATTCAAATATCCGAGGGCCACCCCCGTGCTGTTCGAGTCGCCAAGCCCCTGATCGTCTGGCTTATCTACATCCTGATCTTTTAATGTAAAATTACCATCACCATCATTCAACCATACAGTACTAGGGTTACCAAAATCATTGGACACAAATACATCCAGAAAAGTATCACCATTTAAATCACCAATCTCCACACCCGTACTGTACGAATTCCCAGGCAACTCCCCGTCCGATTTAAAATCATAGTCATCCGCATGAACATTTGCCACAGCCATTATCGACATAAAAATCGCCATCCAAATGGATTTTCTCACCCTTTCCCATCCCATCGCTATCTTCCTTTCCATTCCACCCATGTTAGTCAAATCAACGGTTATTTAATTTTCATTTATCAAGACTTACAGCCGCCTCACCCGAAAGCATCGTATCCATAATATACAAGGCATCTTCCGGATCTGGCGCCATCAACCCCTTCAATCCGGAAAAATTGTGTTTGCCCGATGTTTTCCCAAACAGATGCTCAGATCCCGTATCCGACAAATCAGACCACAGGTTCCACAGTCCTGAGGACATGCCGTTTACGGCGTCTCCACTATCCGGTATTTCGTTCCGGGGCAGGCCCTTTGATTGTCCATACCGTACAAGGGCTTTAAGATATGAATTGTCTACATAGCCGCCCACCGTTGTCTCTGTATCCGATGACACACTTCCGGGGATCGCGGCAGGAACTGCAGCACGCGCATCCGCAAAAACCGAATGACCCGGCAGCGCATCAGATGGTCCGGCATCATCGTCAGTCAACCCCATGATATCATTATCCACAGACATTGTTTCACTGCCGGAAACTGCCGGTGTTATATCACCTGTAATTTCCCCGGCAGTATTGTCATCATTTACGGTCCATACACCAGTGTCCGTTTCCGGTGCAGCCATCTCAAAACCTCCGGTGTTGTAGCGACTGCCGCCATAGGAACCGGCACCCAGACGTACCGTCATATCAGACCCACTGGCCCCGGTCGCTTCTTCGGCTTCCCCCTGTATATTTTTATCGATGACTTCATTTTCAGATACAACAACTTCTGAGTTCAGGGGTTCACCAGCAACTGCATCCGGCACAATCTCAATTGCCGACGATGAAACCACTGCCGGATCTTCTATCCGCACAACAGGAAACTCTATGGTATCCTTGTATCCGGATAAAATTGTAGGACAAACCTTAATCTGGTAGTCACCAAACGGCAAATCATAGGCCGGGCGCCACTCGGTTTCGCCATATATCCAAAGTGTATCATAGGGCTGGCCGTCTTTTTCAATGGTGACATAATAAAGGTTTACATCCGCCACCGCATTCCAAATAAAGGTAGCCCGCTGTCCGGCCACTTTTACGACGTTTCCACTATCTGAATCAACGCTGCCGTTTTCTTCAAATTCGCCAAAGGTCTTGATCTGGATATTACCGCTGGTACTGGTGATATGCGCACCGGCATTCTGCACAATATTATCCACGGCCACTGCCTTGATATCACCGCTTGTAGTGCTGACACCCTCATCAAAAATGATGCTGTCCGCTTCAAGGTCAATATCGCCATTACCACCGGCACGGATTCCCAGATTGTCTCCGTCATCTCCGTCTTCTATGGAGATTCTGCCATTACGGGTGTTGATCACGATGGATCCGTTGACCGTGCTGACATCCCTTAATACCACGTCATCGATTTCCGTCACATGAATATCCCCGGTTCCGGTGATACTTGCAGATAGGATATCGACATTTGTCTCAATGGGGTTATCCGTACTCGATCCAAGAAGGCCGATATCACCTCCGGCTTCGAGACGAAGACCCGAAGATACCAGGTCAATGCCGCCGTCGATGTCGCCGTCATGGATCCAGCCACCGGCCGTAACGCTGATGCTGCCGGTGGTGGCGGCTGTACCGCCCAGGGTCACGTTGGTGACGGCGTTGAACCGGATATCGCCGCTGCCGGTCGTCTGGTTACTGGTCGTACTCAGCAGAATCGTACCGTCTGTGGCTTCAACATCAATGGTGCCGGCTCCGGTGCTGACGATGTCCGCCGTGCCTGTGAAGGTCACATCCGTATCAGCCAGAACGGTGATGTTACCGCTC
>Ga0207996_1001529_pt1 | contig 15784 bp, 11 predicted proteins | sample AntAceMetag02UKG_FD_184773 | JGI IMG/M metagenome (GOLD analysis project Ga0207996, IMG submission 184773) | Saline lake microbial communities from Ace Lake, Antarctica - Antarctic Ace Lake Metagenome 02UKG (SPAdes) (version 2) | ecosystem: Environmental > Aquatic > Non-marine Saline and... | reverse complement strand
CTAAAGAAGTACTGAGTTGATGCGATGCTTTCAATCCTCCCTTATAAGGGAGGATTGAAAGCCCCTTCGGGGGACTCCCCGCATCATTGAAGGAATTTACAGAACAACTGTTACGCTATTAATAATTTCTTAGAAATAGCAAATTATGGGTTTTACCGGACAGCAGTGATTCTTTTCCTCTCCGTGAGCCGCCGGGTACACGTTGTGAGGGGCGTCCTGGGCTGTTTGCCGCCTACGGCTGGGCGTCGTCGGAGACTTCGCGGATTTGGTCGGGGATGAGGACGGGGGCGGCGGCGTCCTTGATCCAGTACTGGCGGCCCTTGATCCAGACTTTCTTATTCTGGAGGCTGCGGAGCTTGGAGGCCTGGCCATAGACATGGCAGAGAATCTGCCAGCGGTTCCGCTGCCAAATGACAACGCGGTAGCGGGCGGGGGCTTCGTTGATCAGCGGCGCGGAGCGGAGTTCGCCTTCGACTTCAATGACGCGGCCCTGGCCTTCGAGTGGAATCAGCTTGAGATCGGCGGGGGGAGGTACGGGGATGGAGCGGGAGCTGGAGTCTTCGACCGGGGTGGAGGGCGAAACGATCGGCGTGGGGAGTCGCGCAGGGACCGGCGCGGGAAGTGCCGCAATCAAACTCTCGCGAACACCTTCATTGTCGTCGGTCTTTTTGCGCTTCCGGGACGACTTTTTGCTCTTTTTGGCAGATTTTTCGTCGTTATTGGCCATTTTTTCGTCGAAATCGGCATTTTTCTTCGACTTTTTGCTCTTTTTGACCGTTTTTTCATCTTTATCGGCCGTTGGTGGCATGTCGGTGAGGATTTCGACGAAATCGTGGTGGATCCAGACATGGGCGTTGGGGGTGGGCGCGATTTTGAGCCAGTCCTGAATTTCTTCGCCGCGGGGTTCGACGGTGTCGCCGAGGGAGAGGGTGTCGATGATGTTGTAGTTGATGCTGGGGCCTGCGCGCACATTGACGCGGTTGGCGCCGATGGTGTTCTGGGGCTGCTGGACGAATTTCTTGCTGACCCAGAGGTTGACGGTGGAGGGGGCGTCGACTTCGATCCACTCGTCGCCGATTTCGTAGGCGGTGAGCTGATCGTCGTATTGGGCCTGGGTGACGACTTCGGCATTCAGTCGGGGCTTGGCGCGCATATTGACGCGTTCGCCGATGACCCGCACGGAGACCTGGGCGGAACCAATGGACATGACAGCCAGCCAGAGGGCCATCGACAACAGGGATGTCTTGAGAATCTTCATGCGGAGAAGAATACGAAGCGGAGACGCAATCGGCAATGCCGAAGTGCAACCCAAAAGTGCGAATGATGAAATACCCCGGTCCGAATGGGGCCGGAAGCAAGCCCGAAGCTCGAAAGACCCAAGCTCGAATTGTGGAATGTCCATTTCTCCTTCCGGATTTTCCGCTCTTTTTCGAATTTGGGTCTTTCGAGCTTTAGCCTGGACTATTCACGTGATAAGTCCGGCCCAGATGCGCGATGCGCGGGGTGAAGCTGTATAGACATACTGCGAACCCCCGTGCACCTAAGCAGATGGGCTGGAATCGTCGCGCCCTTGGTCAACATGGATCAAAACTGACTTTTTGCGACATATTTTCATATCAATTTGCACAGCATCATATAACAGCATTTTCGTCCATGTTGATGAATAATCCAGGTTAGGCCTCTGGCGCGTCTGGATGGGCCGGTGTGGACTTTAGATACCGCGCCAGTCCCCAGGAGGCGCGGACCAGCAGATTTCCGGCGATGGCAGCGACGATGGCAAAAATCAGGCCACCGGCCCACAGATAGATCCCTTTTTCCATGAGGGAACCGATCGTCGCATCAAACCGGAAAATTCGCATGACATGCTCCGCCAAATGCGTACCGCCCAGCAGATGCCGCCCCAGGCGTGCCGCCGCCAGATAAACCGGAACGGCCGTGATTGGATTTGTCAGCCAGCAACCCACGAGCGCCACCGGCAGGTTCACCCGCAGCACGAGCGCGCCGACGGTGCAGAGCAGCATATGGAATGGGATGGTCGGCGTGCAGGCCACAAACAAACCCAGCGAGGCCCCGCCGGACACCGTTTGCAGATTCATCATCCAGATGTGCCGATGAAAAATGCGCTCCCCCAGCAGGCGGTGGATATATCCTCCCCGCAAAGAAAGCTTCATCTTATGCTGTCGGCGGTGCCACCGCCTGAACCATTTCGTCATGCGGAGAGTCTGTGGCTGAACCCGCCCCATGACAAGCGTAATTCCCCCGAATTCGATTGTTTATTCAGGGGCCACTTCGATGCGGTAATAGGCGGCCGGATTAGTGGGAACTGAACCCGTCCACTCGTTGGTCTCGGAGGATCCATCAAACGCACCCGACACCGGCACCCAGTTCGGATCCAGCAGGTTCGTGGCCTTCGTCACAAAGTAGCGGTTGGTCTCCGCAATCCCGACAGAGGGCCAGGAAACGGACGGAACCCCATTGCTGTCCAGCCCGAACACCTTCACCGCCATCCCGTCCAGGCACACCTTGCCGTCCACCAGCATCAAATCATCGAATCTCGGCATGAAAGCACCTTTCCCACTGAATGTGCCGGTGCTCCAAACCTTCAGTCCTACACGCGCAGACTCCTGTGTAAATCCACCCGCCGTTCCGACGGTCTGCCAACAAGTGTTCACAGAATCCCAATACAACCCGGATATATTCTCGCCTTCCCGATGCAACCGAAACATGCCGGCATTCGTAGGGCTGGAAACCAAATCAAAGGGCCCCGCCCCCCAATCTGTCATGTAGAATGGACCCGAACCGCTTGGATCCGAGATTCGTCCGACACAAGCCGTTGCGGCATCTCCCGAACCCAATTCTGCACAAAGGCCCATTCCAATATTACCTGTCCCGGATAAGAAGCCCTGAATGAGCATTTCATAGCGAATTAACACATCCCAATCGCCATGCAAAATCGGTTGATATTGGAAAATAGTTTCAAAGGGCGCTAGAGCCGAATTCACATAACACCCCAAATATGATTCTATCTCAGAATAGTCCAGTTCCTGGCCCACCGTAATCACCTGCCACAACGATGTATTGAATCCGGCATGGAAATCTTCGAGACAGCGCGCAGAAGGACCATACGGCGGCGGGAGTGGCCAAACCACCTCACCACTGGCATCCAGGAATTCAATCTGGTCGAGCGAGTGATAACTCCCAGGGCTAGCTGGATCATCCGTTCCCACCACCGTAAAACTCAATGTAGCCGTCTGACCAGTGAGTGAACTGATATCTGTCGTCACTCCATTCGAAAGAACAATGCCACCCAAGGCTCCCTGTACCCTCATGTCCCAGTGAAAGCCCGTGTACGAATCCCATATGAAGGGAGGTGTAGAGGTGTATCGAATGGAAACGGCATCCGTAGGAACGTCTGCTATCTGCGAGATGGTTGGAGCCGCGCAACAAAGCCACAGAAGTTCTTCGTTTATATACGCTTGATATTGCCCTGTGCTGAGAAATGCTGAGTATTCTCCTTCGAACCATGTGCCGCACCCGGTAGTCGGAGTGATTAGCCCCACCATTGCCGTAACCAACGGACAATCATCAACCCCTGAAGAAAATGCAGTCGTATCCCATTCCCATCCCGGTAAATAATCGCTCCCCGTGCCGGAATAGGCCTCGAAATCCAAATTAGTAAAACTCACCGCCTGCGCGCTCATGGCGCACAGCCCCGTCAGCAGCAGAATCAAGCCCTTTTTCATTTGGTCGCTCCCATCTGGTCGACAGGGAAAAGTCCCGCCCACCACAATCAATCTAGACCTCAGACTAGCGCCTCGCAAGCCTCATTTGGCCCTCGAAACGAATGCTTTTGGGCGAAAAAAGACGCCATCAGCCAGTGGCTATCGCAACAGAGATTCACGAAAGCTCGATAAGATCTTCGTGGGGTTCTGTTAAAGGCCTAAAATGGTCTTTGGGGAGCTTCAAGGCAAGGAAAAGTGCTGCTTTGGGGTACAGCTCTTGCGTGGGACTCAGTTCTGACCGGCCCCGAAGGGGTGCCCCGCAGGGGCAAGGGAAGAGCTGTGCCCCACGCAATCAGATGTCCGGTCAGCCCCGCTCCTCACGGGGCGAAGCCCAGGAAAGCCGTTATCTCCTCAAGGGGAGTCCTCCACTTCAGGCACCTGCGCGGTCGGTCATTCACAAAGCGCGCCAACTGCCACAGCTGATAGCCATCCATCTCAGCAAACGAAGACCGTTTAGGATATTGCCGTCGGATCAAGCCGTTAACATTCTCGTTCGTGCCCCGTTCCCAGGAGTGATAGGGATGAGCGAAGAACACATCCATCTTCAACACCCGGGCAATGGTCTGATGTTTGGCAAACTCCTTGCCGTTGTCGAACGTCAGGCTTTTCCGAGCGCTCGATGGCAACTGTGAGAGCAATCGGATAATGGCTCGGCTCACTTCTTTGGCTCCTTTGGTCTGTGTTCGCCCAATAAGAGTCCACCTGGACTTGCGTTCCACTAGCGTAACCAGATGTCCGGTACCTGCAGCCCCATTAATCAAGTCGCCTTCCCAGTGTCCAACGGTCTCGCGTGTATCCACCTCCGCCGGTCGGGAATCAATCATGCGCTGGTTCAGAATGCGACCGCGTCCGCGCCCATCGGTCCGAGGACATCGTCGCCGGCGCGTCCTGTGAGCCCTGGGCAAAAAGGTGCAGAGGCTGCCTCCAGCTTTGCTGTCGGCATATAGATGCTGATAAATCGTCTCTTTACAGACGAAGGGCCTTCCCTGTGCTCTTGCCTGCTCGGAGATGATATGCGGTGATGACTGCTTATACTCTAGGCATCGAGCCACCTCATCCTTCATTGACTGAGTGAAACATCGGGGCACCTCGCGTTTGGCTCTAGCCTGAGCCTTGGCATGAGCCTGTTTGTAACGATAGCCTCTCTTCCCACTGTTACGCTGCACCTCTCGGCTGATCGTACAAGGAGGCCGGCCCAGCCGCTTACAGATCACACTGGCCTTGTCGCCAGCTTGACGCATGTTGTAAAGCAATCTACGTTCTTCTAGGGTCATGTGATGATGCATGGGGCTCTCCTCGTCTGGTAACGAAGAGCCTATCTTATCGCATGACCCTCTGTTGCGTTAGCCACTAGACCGTGGGATGCCAAAAATCATCTCAAAATCCCTATAAATACGGAAAACCCGCCAATGGAACAACAACACACACCCAAAGCACGATCAGGGAAAATACTTGTTTATAAACAAGTATTCTATGCGTGGGCTTGCGACTCACAGGGTGGTGGTGGGGGAAAGCCCATTTAGTTGTGGATTGACAGTTCTTTGCTCTCAGAAACAACGGCTAGCGGCATTATGGCTGGTGTGAAACGGTTATAGGGGTAAGATGAGGTCGCGATGAGAGAATTGATTCAAGAGGTGAGTTTTTGGGGTGTTTTACTGTGCGGGGTGCTGTCGCTGCTGCCTTTCAGGTTTTCGCGTAACTGGCGATCCTGGAACCTGTATCTGCCGATGGTCGCCATTGTGCTGTATGCCGGGTTTGAGGTGGCGCTGCCAGCGGAAGTGGATGTCCGCGTGGGGCTGATGGTGCTGCTGCCGCTGCTGGTGTTCATCTGTCTGAACGGAATGGCGAAGGTGGGGCTGTTGATGGTTCTGAGTCAGCAGGCGAACAAGAGCCGGCGCAGTCAGCGGCGGCTGCCGCAGCGGGGTTTGCAACTGGTTTGTGCCATTCCCATTCTGACTGGCTGCGGGTTCTGGTTCTGGATGATGTGGAAGTGAAACAGGAGAAGGCAAGATGAGCGAAGCACACGACTGTTGTCCGAGATTTGATCCGGCTCCGTGGCAGGACCGGATTGTGAAGTGGAAGAATCAGCGGTTTGTGAAGGATCGCGTCCGGAGCTTTTTGCGGATTCCGCTGAATTTCGGCGGCGTTATGAAGCGAAATATGGCGGCCATCGAGGCCGCCGGGGCAGCCGAAACAGATATGGTGGTGCTGTCGGATGAAAACTCGATGTGGGGCTTGGACCTCTATCTGCAGGTGACGAAGGATGTCCCCGGCGTCCAGATGGCCACGATATCCGGTCTCTTTCTGGCGCAGGCCTATGAAGGACCCTATCGGGACATCCCGAAGTGGATTGCTGACATCAAAAAGAGGGCGGTGGCGAAGCGAAAGACCAAGATCCACAAGTTGTATTTCTTTTATACGACTTGTCCCGTCTGTGCGAAGAAGTATGGCAAGAATTACGTTGTCGTGTTTGCTCAACTCTCAAAATAGATCGTTTTTTGGATCAATCAGCCTAGAAATGGCTCAAAAAGGCCGAAAAATACGCCAAAATGACCTAAAAAGGGCGAGATGGAAGGTGCAGGGCCTTCGTAAAGGCTCATCGGGCCGCTAAACGCATGGGGAGAAGTGGGGGTTCACGTGGACAGATTATGGCGTGTTTTGGGGCATAAAAGGGGGATTCGGGCTTGTTTTTCCGGTGAATGGAGGTATCCTTTCGAACTTCATATTTGAGAAGAGTTTGGAGTGGATTTTATGACAAGACTGAAGAAATTTGGAGTAGCGGTGCTGGGATTCGGCACGGTTGGAGCTGGCGTGGTGGAAACGCTTCAAAAGAATGGCGATCTGCTGGCGGAACGCTTGGGCGTTCGACTGGTGCTGCGCGGGGTGGCCGATCTGGACCTGACGACCGACCGCGGAGTGACCGTGGATCCCGAATTGCTGACGACCGATGCCGCGGCGCTCATTGAGCGTGACGATGTGGATGTGGTGGTGGAACTGATTGGCGGGACCGGCGTGGCGCGGCAGTTCACGCTGCAGGCCCTGAAGGCCGGCAAGCCGGTGGTGACGGCCAATAAGAAGCTGCTGGCGGAATATGGTGAGGAACTGCACCGCGTGGCGGAGGAACACCAGACCGAAATTCATTTCGAGGCGGCGGTGGGCGGGGGCATTCCGATCATCAAGTCGCTGCGCGAAGGCCTGTGTGGCAACCGCATCCAGAGCATGTACGGCATCCTGAACGGGACTTGCAACTATATCCTGACTCGGATGGAGGATGAGAATCTGCCGTTCGACGAAGTGCTGGATGCGGCCCAAAAGGCGGGCTATGCCGAGGCGGAACCGAGTCTGGACATCGATGGCCTCGATACGGCGCACAAGGCGGCCGTGCTGGCTTCCCTAGCCTATGGCTGCACTGTGCCGCTGGAAAAGGTGCAGGTGGCCGGCATCCGCGGCCTGTCGGCGGTGGATATCGCCTATGCGGCGGATATGGGCTATCGCATCAAGCTGCTGGCCATCCTCCAGAGCGGGGACCACGGGGTGGAAGTGAGCGTGCAGCCCACGCTGCTGCATCACAGCCACCAGCTGGCAGCGGTGTCGGGCGTGTACAACGCGGTGCTGGTCGAAGGCGATATCGTGGGCACCACGCTCTATTATGGTCGCGGCGCAGGCCGCGAGGCGACGGCGAGCGCGGTGGTCGGCGATCTGGCCGATACGGCCCTGAATCTGCAGGCGGGCGGCCGCCGGCGCGATCTGAGTCTGGTGAAAGAGAAGGCCCCGGTGGTTTTCCGCGATCCGGGTGACATCGTGTCGCGTCACTATCTGCGCGTGTCCATGCGGAATGCGTCGGGCATGATGGCGCGGTTGGCGACGGTGCTGGGCGATCATGAGATCGGCATCGATTCGATCATGCAGAAGGAAGCGCCGCTGGATGCGGCATATGTGCCGGTCATCATTGTGACGGGGCCGGCTTCCGAACGGGCGATGGCGGATGCGCTGGCCACGATCGCGGGCATCGACGGACTGATCGATCAGGCCCCGGTGATGTATCGCATCGAAGATTTCAACTAGGCGAGCGAGAACGAAGGAAGGGACAGCCAATATGGCCTTATACGTACAGAAATATGGCGGAAGTTCCGTGGCGAATGCGACCTGCATGCGCCGCGTGGCCAAGCGCGTGGTTGATACGCAGAAAGCCGGGAATCAGGTGGTGGTGGTGGTGAGCGCTATGGGCGACACGACGGACGATCTGATCACGCTGGCAAGACAAGTGAATCCAGAGCCGAGCGAGCGCGAGATGGACAGTCTGATGGCGACGGGCGAAATGGCCTCGAGTGCCATCCTGACCATGGCGCTGCATGCGCTGGGCGCGAAGGCGGTTTCCATGACCGGCCACCAGGCGGGCATCAAGGTGGATGGCACCCATTTGAAGGCGAAAATCCAGGAGATCAACCCCCGGCGCATCAAAAAACACTTGGATAAAGGTGAGATTGTTGTGGTCGCGGGCTTCCAGGGAATGAATCCTTCTGAGGATATCGCTACGCTGGGTCGCGGCGGATCGGATACGACCGCGGTGGCGCTGGCGGCCGCCTTGAAGGCCGATCGCTGCCAGATGCTGAAAGATGTCGAAGGCATTCTCACGGCGAATCCGCGGGTGGTTAAGGACGCGCGCAAGCTTGACCAGATCACGTATGAGGAGATGCTGGAGTTGGCCAGCTGCGGCTCGGAAGTGCTGCAGTCGCGCGCGGTGGAGTTTGCCAAGAACTATGGTGTGGTGTTGGAAGTTCTTTCCAGTTTTGTAGTAAAACCCGGCACGTTGGTGCGGGAGGAGAATAAGAAGATGGAACAAGTAATCATTCGCGGAATCGCCGCTGACAAAAATCAAGCCAAGGCAACGCTCCGGGGGCTCCCGGATACGCCGGGTGTGGCCGCCAAAATCTTCAAGAGTCTGGCCGGCGCTAATATCAATGTGGACATGATTGTCCAGAATGTGAGTGAAGCCAGTCACACGGATCTGTCCTTCACCATGGCGAAGGATGACATCGCTAAGACCCGTCGCGTATTGGAGCCGATGGTGAAGAAGGTCAAGGCTGCCGGTCTGAGTTTTGATGAGAACATCGCCAAGGTCAGTATCGTGGGTGTCGGTATGAAGAGCCACTCGGGCGTGGCCTACAAGATGTTCGACATTCTGGCGGCCAGCCGGGTCAACATCGAGATGATCTCCACGTCGGAAATCAAGATTTCCGTCGCGATCCACTCGAAGAGTGCCGACAAGGCCGTGCTTTCGCTGCACAAGGCGTTTGGTCTGTCTAAAGCACCGAAGAAGAAAGCGCTTGCGAAGCGGAAGGCTAAGAAGGCTCCCGCCAAACGAAAGGCTCCGGCCAAGAAGGTTCCGGTCAAGAAGGCTGTGTCCAAGCGCCCGGTCAAGAAGACCGCGAACAAGAAGAAATAGATTACGGGGTCGGATCCGGCCCGGGAGTTTCGAATCATGAAAAAGATCAGTATCTACGACACAACCCTTCGCGATGGCGCGCAGGGCGAAGGCATCAGCTTTACCTTGTCGGCCAAGATTCGGATTGCCCGGTGCCTGGATGATTTCGGCATCGACTACATCGAAGGCGGCTTTGCCGCCTCCAATCCCAAGGATATGGAGTTCTTCGATGCCATGAAAAAGGTTCAGCTGAAGCATGCCAAGCTGGCGGCGTTCGGCTCCACCCGCCGTGCCCGCTTTTCCGCCGAGGAGGATCCGGGTCTTGCTGCGATCCTTCAGACGGGAGCCCCGGTCGCAACGCTCTTCGGGAAGAGCTGGCTACTGCATGTGGAGAAGGTCCTGAAAACCACCCCGGAAGAGAATCTGGCGATGATCGCGGATTCCGTTCGGTATCTGAAAGATCACGGCAAAGAAGTGATCTACGATGCCGAACATTTCTTTGATGGCTATCTGGACAATCCGGAGTACGCGATCCAGACGCTCCAGGCCGCAGCCGATGCGGGTGCGGATTCGCTTGTCCCGTGTGACACCAATGGGGGGTGCCTGCCGTCTGAAGTGATGAAGATCACGGCGGCCGTCAAAGCGCATTTCCCCGCTCTCCCGATCGGTATCCATACTCATAACGATTCTGAACTGGCTGTCGCCAATTCGATTGTGGCCGTAGAGGCCGGTGCGGAAATGGTGCAGGGCACCATCAATGGGTACGGCGAACGGACCGGTAATGCCAATCTGTGCTCGATCATCCCGTGTCTGGCGTTAAAGATGGATATGGAGATGACCTGCTCTCCTCAGGTGAAGACGCTGCGGAAGATGTCGCTCATGGTGGACGAGATCGCTGATCAGCGCCCGCCGAAAAGTCGGCCATTCGTCGGCGAGAGTGCCTTTGCGCACAAGGCCGGCATGCATGTGGATGCGGTTAGCAAGGTATCCAGGAGCTTTGAACATATCGATCCCACCTCGGTAGGGAATCAGCGGCGCATTCTGATGAGTGAACTGTCGGGTGCGAGCAATGTGCGCCTGAAGGTTGATGAAATGGGCCTGGACTTCGACAAGAATTCACCGGCGGTGAAGGACATCCTTAAGAAGCTGGAAGGGATGGAGCAGAACGGCTATCAGTTTGAGTCGGCGGATGCCTCCTTCAAGCTGCTGGTCCAGAAGGTTCTGAAACAGCATGTGCCCTTCTTTGAGTTGAAGGGCTTCAGTGTGGTGGTTCAGAAAGCGGACACCGATACCAAGGCGACGACCGTGGCGACCATCAAAGTGAATGTGGAAGGTCAGGACGAGATGACCTCCGGGGAGGGGGATGGCCCCGTGGATGCGCTCAATTCTGCTTTGCGCAAGGTGCTTCATCGCTTCTACCCGGCTATCGATTCCGTGAAGCTGGAAGATTACCATGTGCGCATTCTCAATCCTGAGACCGCGACCAAGGCCACGACCCGGGTGCTGATTGATTCGTCTGACGGTCATGAGCACTGGGGGACAGTGGGCGTGAGCGAGAATATCATTGAGGCCTCCTGGGAGGCGCTTGTGGATAGCGTAGAATATAAGCTGTTCCTGGATGAGCAGCGCCGCCAGTCCGAAAAGAAATAAAGGATTTCCTATGTCCGAACTGCCAAAAAACTACGATACCCATGCCATTGAACAGAAGTGGTATGACTGGTGGCTGGAGAAGGGATACTTCCACTCCGAGCCCGACCAGGGAGGCAAGCCCTATACCATTGTGATTCCGCCGCCGAATGTGACCGGCAAGCTGCACATGGGCCATGCGCTGAACGAGACTATTCAGGATGTCATGGTTCGCCGGAAGCGCATGCAGGGCTTCAATGCCGTCTGGGTGCCGGGCACCGACCATGCCGGCATCGCCACGCAGAATGTGGTGGAACGCCAGCTGAAGAAGCAGGGCAAAAGCCGCTGGGATATGCCCCGCGAAGACTTTTTGAAGCTGGTGTGGGAATGGAAAGAGGAATATGGCGGTACCATCCTCAATCAGCTGAAGAAACTGGGCTCTTCCTGCGATTGGACTCGGACGCGTTTCACGATGGATGAAGGTCTCAGTGATTCAGTCGCTGAGGTGTTTGTGCGCCTCTATGAGAAGGGGCTGATTTATCGCGGCAAGTACATCATCAACTGGTGTCCCCGATGCGGCACGGCACTGTCCGATGAGGAGAGCGAGCATCAGGACGAGGCGGGCCATCTCTATCACATCCGCTATGCGGTGAAGGGCGGCCGGAAAAATGAATTTGTGACCGTGGCCACCACGCGGCCGGAAACCCTCCTGGGCGATACGGCCGTGGCGGTGAATCCGCGCGACGAGCGCTATGCCAAGTTGAAGGGTAAGACGCTGATCCTGCCGGTGCTGGGCCGCGAAATCCCCTTGATCGAAGATGATTTTGTGGATCCGCAGTTCGGGACCGGAGCGGTCAAGGTGACCCCGGCCCACGATCCGAACGATTTTGATATGGGCCGTCGTCATGAGCTGACGATGCTGAATGTCATGACCGATGCCGGCGCAATGAATGAGAATGCCGGGATCTATGAGGGCATGGATCGTGCCGAATGCCGCAAGAAGATTGTGGCGGATCTGGAGACCGCGGGTCTGCTGGCAAAGGTGGAAGATCATGCGCATGCCGTAGGCCATTGTTATCGCTGTCACACGGCGGTGGAACCTCGTTTGTCGCCGCAGTGGTTTGTGAAAATGAAACCGCTGGCCCGCGCCGCGGTCGATGTGGTGAAGGACGGACAGGTCCGGTTTGTGCCCGAGCGTTGGAACAAGGTGTATCTCGACTGGATGGAGAACATCCGCGATTGGTGCATCAGCCGCCAGATCTGGTGGGGCCACCGAATCCCCGTATTTTATTGCGATGCCGAAGGATGCGGCCACACTTGGGCCGCTAAGGGACAGCCGACGGTTTGTCCCAAGTGTGGCGCCGCAGAACTGCATCAGGATCCCGATGTGTTGGATACCTGGTTCAGCTCCTGGCTCTGGCCCTTCAGCGTATTCGGCTGGCCGGAAGAAACCGAGGATCTGAAATATTACTATCCGACCAACGATTTGGTAACCGCTCCGGAGATTATTTTCTTCTGGGTGGCTCGCATGATTATGGCCGGCATGGAGTTCATGGGCGAAGTGCCCTTCAAACGGGTGTATCTGCACGGAACAGTGCGGGATAACCAGGGCCGGAAGATGAGCAAGAGCTTAGGCAATTCGATTGACCCGCTCGACATCATCGGCGACTTCAGTGCGGATGCCCTGCGCTTCAGTCTGATTGCGCTGACGGCGACCGGACAGGATGTCTATATCTCGAAAGAGAAGTTTGAACTGGGCCGCAACTTCGGCACCAAGATCTGGAATGCCGCGCGGTTCCTTCAGATGCACACGAAGGATCAGACCATCGATGTGGCCGATCCGGAATTTGATCCCGCCTTACTGACTGCGGATGATCAGCACATTCTGGCGATGTTGCATAAAACCATCGAGGCCTGCGACGAGAATATCGACCGGTGCCGTTTCAATGATTATGCCAAATCCATTTATGAGTTTTTCTGGCATGAGTTCTGCGCCTGGTATGTTGAATATGCCAAGCAGCCTTTGTACGGAGAGGATGAGGCCCGCAAGGCCGAAGTGCTCAAGGTGATGCATTATGTGCTGTCGCGTGCGCTGTGTCTGCTGCATCCGATCATGCCCTTCCTGACCGAGGAACTCTGGCAGGGAATGGGGTATACCTCCATGGCGGAGTCCGTCATGATTGCGTCCTGGCCGGAATCGATGGATGAAGAGGAACTCTCCTCCTGGGGCGTGCAGGCGGATGCCGTTTCCTATGTGGATGCCAAGCATACCGCCATCGGGCTGGCGCGCACCCTGCGCGCCGATTACGGCTTGTCCCCGTCTCAGACCGCCGACTTTGTTCTCCGGCCCTCCGATGCGGCGACGGGGGACCTGGTTCGTGCAGACCGTCTGGCCTATCTGCCGTATCTGAAGGCGGAGAAGCTGGAGGTCGAAACGGACTTCACGCCGGCCAAAACCATGCCGAGCGTCATCACGCCGCTGGGCACGCTCTTCCTGTCCCTCGAAGGGCATGTGGATGTAGAGGTCGAGCAGCGCCGCCTGTCCGAGCAATTGCAGAAAACCGAGCAGGAGCTGACGAATGTCTGCAAACGCCTGGAGAATGAAAAATTTGTGAGTCGCGCGCCGCCGGAGGTGGTGGAGCAGGTGCGTTCACGGAAACGCGAACTGCAGGAAAAGCGTGACAAGCTTGGAAAACTGATTGAAGCGATGACCCCCGCCTGAGGCGGACGGGTCCCGCACTGATACACCCATCCGAAGAAACAACACAGGAGAATTCCCCATGGCCAAGGAACTGGCATTTGTCTTAATCAACCCATATACGGTCTCCAAGTCGAGGACCGGCGGCGTTATCGCCCGCTATATCAGCCGCACCGGGCTGGATTTTGTCGCGGCGCGGATGTTCACACCGAACAAAGAACTGGCGCACGCTTACGCCGAACAGATCCGCAATGACATGGAAATTGCCGAGCCGACTCGTCCGCTTCTGGCGGATTATGTGGAGCGGGAATACGGGCCGGATCCAGTGACCGGCAGTGGCCGTCGGGTCATGATGTTGTTGTTTGAAGGCGAAAATGCGATTCAGCTGGTGAAGGATGTGACCGGTCCGATCCGGCTGACCAACAGCGGCGAGTCGGTCCGCGATACCTATGGCGACTATATCCTGAAGCCGTCGGGAACCGTGCATTATCTGGAGCCGGCTGTGTTTATCGGTCCCAGTGCGCATGCTGTGGAGCAGGCCCTCAAGCTCTGGGCAAAATACAGTGCAGAATGCGGGGGGATCGTGGATGCCGCAGGGGATGTCACTCAGGGCAGCACCCTGGAAGAGGCCCTGGTCATTCTTAAGCCGGATAATTTCCGTTTTGCCAGTGCTCGCCCCGGCCTGATTATTGATATCTTTTCCCGTTCCGGCCTTCGCATCGTGGGTGCCAAGATCCACCGCATGACGGTGGCCGAAGCCGAGGAATTCTATGGCCCTGTCCGCAATGTCTTGCGTGAGAAACTGAAGGGCATGGTGGCCGAGCGGGCAGCGCGGGCCGTAACCACAGAACTGGGCATGGAACTCAGCGAGGAAATCAAGGGGGGACTAGGGGATCTGCTGGGCCCGAAATTCGGGGACAACCAGTTCTATGAGATCATTCAGTTCATGACCGGACGTTGGGGCGAAGGCCTGCTGGACGCGGAGAAAGAGAAGCCCGGTACGCTTCGCTGTCTACTGCTGGTCTATGCCGGCCCGAACGCCATTTCCCGCATTCGCGGGATTCTCGGACCCACGGACCCGAGCAAGGCTCTGCCGGGTTCTGTCCGCCGGGAATTCGGTCAGGACATCATGGTCAATGCCGCGCATGCCTCTGACTCGGTCGAGAATGCAAAACGAGAAATGGGCATCACCAAGGTCGCGGATGATACGCTTCAGACTTGGGTGCAGGCCTATTATCCCTAATTTGAAAAGACGGATCCTCAACCCCAAAGGAGATGCCCATGTATTTTTCTGACATTGAAGCCGCACCTGCCGACCCGATTCTTGGATTGACGGAGGCCTTTAAGAATGACCCGCGCCCCAACAAGGTGAACCTGGGCGTGGGCGCCTATCGCGATGAGCAGGGGAATACCCCTGTTCTGGAATGTATCCGCCGAGCGGAACGACTGCTGTGGGAATCGGAAAAAACCAAAGGGTACACCCCGATCTCAGGTCCGGCCGAATATGGTGAAGCGGTGGCCGAACTCGTGTTTGGCGCCGATTTCCATGGCCTGGCCACAAACTGCGTGGCGGCAGCCCAGACACCCGGTGGAACCAGCGCCTTGCGCGTTGGAGCGGAATTTCTTCAGACCTTCCGCCCGGAGATGACCCTGTGGCTGCCGAACCCGACCTGGGGGAATCATAAGAACATCTTTACGCGGGCGGGTTGCAAGCTTCAGAGCTATCCCTATTACAATACGGAGACGCGCGAGGTGGATGTGGATGCCCTGTGCGCGGCGCTGGAGAAAGTCCCCGCCGGGGATGTGGTTTTACTGCATGTGTGCTGTCACAACCCAACCGGTGCAGATCTGGATGCGGCCGGCTGGGAACGCGTAGCGGATATCGCGGCGAAACAGGGCTGGCTCCCGTTCTTCGATTTTGCCTATCAGGGATTCGGTGAAGGTCTGGAAGAGGACCGTGCCGGTATGCTGAGCCTGTTGCACAAGGTGCCGGAGGCGCTGGTGGCCTCTTCGTTCTCCAAGAATATGGCGCTCTATGGCGAGCGGGTCGGAACTCTCCTTCTGTTGGCGGCCAGTTCCCAGGCCATGGCGGCCTCGCTGTCCCAATTGAAGCGCCTGATTCGCGTGTTTTATTCGAATCCGCCCAAGCATGGCGCGGCATTGGCCCGGATGGTGCTGGCCGATCCCGAACTGCGTGAGCTCTGGGTCCAGGAAGTCGATGCCATGCGGCGGCGCATTGCCGGGACCCGGCAG
>Ga0207996_1001528_pt1 | contig 15790 bp, 14 predicted proteins | sample AntAceMetag02UKG_FD_184773 | JGI IMG/M metagenome (GOLD analysis project Ga0207996, IMG submission 184773) | Saline lake microbial communities from Ace Lake, Antarctica - Antarctic Ace Lake Metagenome 02UKG (SPAdes) (version 2) | ecosystem: Environmental > Aquatic > Non-marine Saline and... | reverse complement strand
GGCGGTGGTCCCCAAAAACTGGACAATGTGATAAGCTCTAAGTCAGCCTAACCAAAAAAGGAACTGACAATGAGCAACAAACGCAAACGGTACAACCCCGAGTTCAAGGCCAAAGTCGCGGTGGCGGCTTTGAAAAACGAAGAGACCACGTCCGAATTGACTGCCCGGTTCGGGGTACACCCGACCATGATTGCTGCATGGAAGCGCGCCCTGCTGGACGGTGCGCCGGATATTTTCGACAAAAATCAGAAAGCCAAAAAGCAGACCGAAAAGCAAGTTGATGAACTCTACCAAAAGATCGGTCAACTACAGGTGGAACGCGATTTTTTGTCCAAAAAGCTCAGTCTATAAGCTTGAAGCAGCGAAAGCAGATGGTCGATTCCAGCACTGCGGATCTGAGCATTTCTATCCAGTGCCGGCTACTGAGCATCAACCGTTCCTCGTTCTATTATCGGTCCAAGCCTGTCAAGGCCGATGATTTGGACATGATGCGACTCATCGACGAACAGTACCTCAAGACACCCACCTGGGGGTCACGCTCCATGAGGAACTATCTGCGCAGGCTGGGCTACAAAATTAACCGCAAACGTATACAGCGACTGATGCGGCTCATGGGACTGGAGGCCATTTATCCCAAGCCCAGAACCAGTCAGCCGCATCCGGAGCATAAAATCTACCCATACCTTTTGCGGGGCATAGATATCAATTGGCCCAACATGGTGTGGACTACCGATATCACGTACATCCCGATGAACCGGGGCTTTATGTATTTAGTCGCCGTCATGGACTGGTACAGCCGCAAGGTGCTCTCCTGGCGACTGTCAAACACCATGGAAGCCGACTTTTGTGTCGAGGCCGTAGCTGAAGCGATCAAACGCTACGGTAGACCAGAAATTTTCAATACCGACCAGGGCGCTCAGTTCACAAGTAAGGCCTTTACAGGTTTGCTTAAACGCCACAACATCGCCATCAGTATGGACGGCCGACGCCGGATGCAGGACAATATTTTCATAGAACGTTTGTGGTGGACGCTTAAATACCACTACATTTATCTTCACTCTTTTGGTACCGGATCCGAGCTGCGGCACGGACTCCGGAATTGGCTCAAATTTTATAACAAGGAACGTTTTCATCAAGCACTTGACAACCTGACCCCGGATGAGATTTATTACGGTCTTCCTCATCCATTCGCGGAGGCCGCCTGATGCCTCCCAGTATAAATCGGCTTAGAGCTTATCTACCCCTTCAGGCTGTCCAGCCTTCGGGGTCCATCGCCCTCCTCGACATCACTTGAGTTTTCAATATGAATCGTGCCGGCGGCCAGAATAAGGTTGCAGGACTGTTGCAGTTTTTTGCTTAAACCAAAAGCGTGGATCAAACCGGTGATATTTTTGATTTTATCTAAACGGGCCATAGTAAAAATCGGCATTTTATCCGGCTTGTCGAGTTTGCCGTGAATATCCTCGGATTTGGTATGGAACAATCGATTTTCCCATTGCCGCCGCTTTGTTTTGATGCGTCTCTCCCTGTTATAATATGGAAAGTAAAGTTCCTCGTCGACACCCGGAGGGATGACATTGAACTTCGGGTCAAAAAGATTCAATCCATTAACAACCTGATAGAGACCGGGAAGCGTAAAAAACTGGTAGGATTCATATTGACCCATTGTCTCCTCCGTGCCGATAATCTCCTGCAGGGTGCTGGCGATAATAAAGTCGGATTTGTTCATTGAAAAGAGATCGGCGGTATATTGCAAAGAAAAGTGATAGTCCTTTTCATGGTCCCGCCAGAAAATATCGGAAAAAGTATACTTCGTCTTTTCAAGGGCATGGGCGATCGTACACTGGATGACGTCGAATTTATCCGACAGCAGGGATGCCACTAGATTACCGTCCGAGTAATTGCCGATGACCAGATCCGGGGTTCCCTGAAACTCACTTAGCAATTCCGTTGCGGCTTCATCGGCGAATGCATCGAGATAGGGCCAGATTTTGAAACGCGAAATCCAGTTCCTGGCGATATTGGACTGGTTATCCCTGAAAGGGACACGCAGAATCCAGCCGTTATGGGTCTGAAATATCTTTTCCAGTCTCTGGTTGCAGGTCGTATCTTTTGCTTCGGGTATCAGGCGCGTCAGCACGATAATTTTTGGATCAATCGTTAATCCGGTCAGTTGTATTTCCTTTCTTAAATATTTTTCCAGGGCGCGAACTTGGTCAAGAATATAGATGACCTGTCCGCCGGTGTCGGGTTTACCAAGGGAGTTACTTTGCCCGAACCAGCCATGCGGGGATATGATCGCAATTTTTGATATCAGCGGCATCGGAACCCGGGAAATAAATTGCTCCAGTACCTGGGCTGACGGCTCATTTACCAGGTTCATAAATAGCTGGAAGGATTCAGTAATCCGGTGGACGGTATTTCCCCACCCGACCTCAAAGCCTGCCTTTTTCATACTTTTTTCAACTCTGGAAAATGGTGTTTCAGGCTTTTTGCCTTGCAGCCATTCCGCCATTTTTTCCATTTCGCCGTAAAACGTGCCCATATCCCTGATCAGGGTTCCGTTGACCAGCAACTGCCGTTCATTGTACTGGTGCAGTTTTATAAATTCGAACAGCTTCGCATTCCATTCTTTGGGCCGGCTGAATATATTGCTGCACATATAGCGATTCAGGAAGCGAATACCATTGCCCACCGATCGAATGTCCCGGATCGACGGGGAAAAATCATAAAAGGGCATATAGTCGAGTCGCAGAGGCTGAGCGTCCCTATTTTTTTTAGTACCATACGAATCTTTCAGATCCAGATAATGCAGCAGAGAAATTTTTTCCATATATTCCCCATCCGGGCGGATACGGTAAAAACGGAATTTTGCAATCGTGTAGCGATGCATCACTATGACATGATTGTCGGCAATAAAAAGTTCCTGAATTTTTTTAATGAAATTAAAAAAGGAAGAGTCTTCGCGAAATTTTTTGGTCTTATTGTTTCGGTCACAGTAATCACGAAACATCTGAATGACATCGTTTCTGAGCATGATTTCGCCGGATTGACTGGTGATGAAAAAGACAAATTCCCTGAAATCACCCAGATATTTTTTTTTGATGATTGACATCAGTAATTTTTTCATGTTCCCGCCATTTCCTTCCGGGCTTTGTTCACAAATTGATACCGCTTGATTCCTTCGAGAATTCCCCTCGCATTTTCATGCCCTGCAAAGTAGATATTTTTTCCGCCTCTGAGTTTTTCAAGTTCCCGGCTGTAGTTACCCACCACCACTGCAAGGGGTTCGCCCCGAAGCATCTCTTCATCATTACCGGAATCTCCACAAACCAGAAAGTTTTTCAGAGAAATTTCCCATTTGTAGCTTAAATAGCGGATTGCCTTTCCCTTGGAGGCTCGATACGGAAGAATATCCAGGTATTTCTCTTGGGAATAAATAAGGTTGTACCGGCATTTGTGCTTCAGTAACAGGTTGTGTATCGTAGCCAGACGGTCTTTCCCGGGTTCCATTAAATAGCTGATTTTATATCGCCGCTGTGTTGCCTCTTCCTGGTATTTAATAAAATCGATTTGTTTTAACAGATCGAAGATTTTTTTCCGGTCCCATTTATTGGAAAGATGAGAATCCCACCCATGACCGTATTGCAGGGTATTTCCGTAATAAATTTCCGAACCAACCGATGAAATAATCACATCAGGTAGATCCATATCATGTTTTTTTAAAATTTCGACAGTCGAGTCAACATTTCTGCCGGTGGCTACCCCGAAGCCGACAATATCCCGATTTTCACGCAGCAGTGTCCGTAAATCATCCAGGGCATCGTTTTCCTTTCCGATCAGGGTGTCATCGATATCGGTAATAATAAAATAATTCAAGCCGGCCATACGTTTGCCGATGGGATCGGACGGTACTGCAATATTCATTTTTGCTTCGGCAGAGGTATCTATAATTTCTTTGATTTTCTGTAGATATATTTCGGCATGCCTTTCCCAGGTGTAGTGTCTGCGGACATTGATAACACCGTTTTTGGAAAACGTTCTCCATTTGTCATGATCCGTGATGATTGTTTTAAGAGCGGCGGCAATGTTTTCCGGGTTTGTCGGGTCCACCAGTATACCGTTTTGGCAATTGCGTATGATATCTGTTGGCCCCCCGTCCCGGGTTGCCACAATTGGAAGACCGGTGGCAGCGGCTTCAAGCAGTGTTAACCCGAAGGGCTCGGTCAGAGCGGGATTAACAAAAACACCTTTTTTTTCGGCGGCAATGCGGTATAATTCAGGCACCTCGTACTCAATATCATGTTTTTTGGGGATAGCCATCTTGCCGTAAAGATCGTACTTGTCCATGAGCAGGAGCATTATGGTCAGCACCTCTTTTTCATTTTCCTCCTTTTTGCTGATATCTTTACGGATACCGGCAAATACGGCAAGATTGGCCATGGCCTGCAATTGAATATCCTCTCCGTATGCCTTGATCAGGCCCGAGATGTTCTTGCGCTTGTCCGGACGGGACAGGGTCAGTATCAGCGGTTTGTCGGGATGGATAAAAAACCGGTTCAATTCTTGAAGTACCGCTGCATGGGCATAGAGCTCGGCTTCATCTTTTTCAGTGTCAGGAAGCATGTCATGATAGTAGGGGTAAAATTTTTCCAAGTCCAGTCCGGGAGGAATAACCTTGTACACGGGCAGGTGATTATCCCGATACATGCCGTATTGCTCATCTATTTCCTGTTTGGTGCTGGTGATCACCAGGTCCGCATTTTTCAGTGTGTCTTCTTCAACATAAATACGATGGTCAATTTTAAATTTTTTTATAATATCCGAATCCTTCATGCCGCCTTCGATAAGTTTCTCCCTTTTGCTCCGGCCCAGTGAATGCCCGGTAAACATAAAGGGAAGACCGAATATTTCAGCAAGCTGGGACGCAACATATCCTGCATCCGCGTAATGGCCATGGACAATGTTGGGTATCGCTTGTTCACGTTTGATGAATTTAATGGTCTTGTCAATAAATTCATCCAGATAGGGCCAGAGCAGTTCTTTCCGGATATATTTCCTGCCGCCGCATTGAATCCTCACGATACGGAATTTATCATTTACCGCTTCCATCGGCTGTGAATAATGCCTTGCTACGATCTTGTCATCGATCAACCTGGTGAACAGGTCGACCCGCTCGACTTCTTTGCACGCACTAAGGGCGCTGCACAGTTCAATGACATATTTTATCTGGCCACCTGTATCGGCATCGCGCCCAAGTTCCATATTCTCCGGACGAATTAGGCCGTGAATACTGAACATTTGAATGTATAATTTATTGTTTTTCATTTCCATTTCCTTTTAAAAAATTAATCATAGGGTTATAAAATTTCGGGTCCGCTGGAATAGCCCCTTTTTGTCTGCAAATACGGGCGGCAAAATCGGTGGCCTGGTCCAGAATCCGTTCCGGCGGCCAGTTGTTCATATACCCAATTGAAAGAACCGCGGTATAAGCATCTCCGGCACCAACGGTATCGGCGATATGCTCAAGGGGGCTCGATTTTATTCGGTAGTGCTGATCCACGGTAAACAGTTCGCTGCCGTTTCCGCCTCTGGTCAGTGAAAGCATCTTAATATCGTACCTGACAAGAAGATACTCGGTAAAGGCCCGATCGCTTTTTTTAAAGGAAACCATTTCCTTTAATATCCGCAGTTCTTCATCATTTAACTTTACCACATCACACTGCTTGAGTGATTCCGTAATCACCGGCATTGAAAAGCAATTTGGCCTGAGATTGACATCGTAAAGAGAGCTGGTTGCCGGGTGCCTTCGTGAAAGAACTCGTTGTATGGTTTTAAAACCATGTTCGCTTCTCTGGGATAAGGAGCCGAAATAGATAAGCTTAATATTTTCATTCACTAATGAAGCTATTTCTGAATCAAATTCAATATAATCATAAGCGACATCAGGCAGGATATCAAAATCGGGTACGCCTTTACCGTCCAGCCTCACAATTACCTTGCCGGTACGGTGTTTGTCATCAATCTGAATGTTTTTGATTTCGAAACCATATTTTTTGAGCTGCTTTACAATTTCTCCGCCTTCGGTATCATTCCCGATTCTTGAAATAAAACAAACCGGTATCCCGATATTTTTTAAATGAAAAGCAAAGTTGAACGGCGCTCCGCCCAATCGCTTATATTTCGGGAAAATATCAAAAAGTATTTCGCCGATGGCAAGTATCATTTTTAGCTCCATTTTTCGGGAAATATAGTCAGAAACGTATGTCCAGGAGACGTTCGTCTGTCCGGCTACTGCAACATACTCAGCCCTGCTGAATAGTGCCCTTTAAATCTTTTCTGAATATTTTTTCTAATGTATGAAATTTCGGTTTTGATCTCTACAGGATAAGTTGATTCATAACTATAGTATTTCATCTTGATAATGTTTCCAGGTTTCAACCTTCCCGCTAATTTGGATTTTTTTTTCAAGAGAATAAACATTTCATCCGAGGGTGTATGATAAATTTTGAATTGAAACAAATAGGGCAGGCCATCCCAACTGAACTCGACACTATAAAATTGCTCCTGTTTTAGATGATGTTCAGCCCTTTGTCCTTTTAACTTGCTGGTTGTGATGAAATGATTCATAAATTCAACCTGTCTCCCTATTCGGCATGTAATGTAAAAATTTTTTTATTTGTGCGAAACTATTTGATATCGTAATATATCTTCGTATTCCTTTTACAATGCCCTCACACAGATTATCCTGATATTTTAAACTGGTAAGTCTCCTGCATTCCCTTGGATTGCTTAAAAACGATGCCTGCACTAATATCGCCGGCATTCTGGCGCCTAAGAGCACATAAAACGGTGCCTGTTTTACGCCCCTGTTTCTGATTCTCTGATAATGTTTTCCCATGTGATTACAAAGAGAACTTTGAACCAGACCTGCCAGATGTCTGGATTCATCGATTTTGGTATTTTGCATAAGTTCAGTTAAAATAGACTGCAAGTCGCTAATATTTTTAGTTGAAGTTGAATTTTCACGGGCCGCAACGGTTATCGATCCATTATCCGTGGCCAGATTCAAAAAATAGGTCTCAATGCCATAAATGTTTTGGTTTTCAGAACCATTTGCATGTATCGATATAAAAAGATCTGCATTTTCGGTGTTTGCCATGGCTGCCCGTCCTTCAAGTGTAATAAAGCGGTCACGATTATGGGTCAAGGCGGCCTCGCAGTTCAGTTCTTTCTCTATTTTTTTAACTAATTTTTTGGCAATTTGAAGGTTAATATTCTTCTCGTAAACATTTTTTAAATAGCCTGCAGAACCAAGATCATGCCCCCCGTGGCCGGGGTCGACCAGAATACGCAGAGCATTGGAGTCTCTGTGTTTTTCTTTTTTCAAGTCTTTGTTGGCGACGGCCAGATCATTCGACGATCCATCGATATCAATAACAATCCTAAATGGATTTTTAAGTGAAAAAATTTTATATGCGGCTAAAGATCTTATTTCCAGTACAACCCTTACCACATCAGGTTTAAACCGGCCTGTTCGAACATCACGCAATAAATTGTTATTGATCGGCGTAAATGTTTTCAGTCCTTGACCCGGTTTGCTGTTGCTTAAATCAATATACAGCCGCCGAGGTTTGTTAATAACCGTATCTTTTTTAAGCAATTTGTAAAAAAAAGACGTTTTCCGATCTGTATCAATAACAACCCGGGTGTAATCGGCAGTCGACCAGTAGCGGATGCCTGTAACCGTTGCAGATAGTTCTATCTTTTTTTTATGCTGCAGAGTTGTTCGTGTAATTTTTTGTTGCGTCTTTTCGGACCGTTTATTGTTCCGGGAGTATGCAGCGCTTTCATTTTTATTTTTAATGGTACGTATAAATTCTGAGGCCTTGTGTTTGTAACGGCTTTTAGGATAAAACTTGATAATTCGTCCCAGAATATTGAGGGCTTTTTCTTTGTCGGACTTTCGATATGAGTTCCTGTAAAGCCCCCAGAACATTTTTCCGGCCATATACATGCCGGCGGGTGCCCATGGATCCGAGGGGTGTTCACGATATACGATTTGAAATTTTTTAATACAGGTCAGCCAGTTATGCCTGTATTGCTGCCTGTTGTTATCTTTTTTAAGTTTATAATAGCATGCCTCGGCGTTAAAATAATGATGTTTAGCTGTTATGGCGGATGCCGCCGACACCTGTAAAATCATTATAAGAAAAAGTCCTATCAGTATGTGACAGATTGATTTGTGAGACATAGCTACTTTGATATTTTATTTTTAACCATTTTTTCGTTTTTAAAAGCAACTTAAAACAGAAAAAATATTGTCCGAAATTTATTGAAAGAGAATAGCCGTTAACAGCAGCAACAAAACAGCCCCCATCACAAGGGTGAGAATTGTGCCCGTCAACCGGTTTAATTTTTTTTGCCGTTCCGCCCGTATCAACAACTCCAATGTTTCATGCCTGTCTCTTGGTAGCTGGTTATGTGCTGATAGAGCAATGATCAGTGCGGCAGTGATACCTGCAAAAACAAAAGGCAGCCAGTAAAAGCCATAAAAAGACGGTCCAAAAGGCTCTATCAATGTCCCACCGGCCCAGGAAATTACGAAAATAATCAAAAAAATCCAGGCAAGGCTTTTTCGTTGATGTATTTTTAAAGTTGTCTTTGAAATCAATGCACTCAAAAGCACGGCGACGGTTAATGCTACAATCGGTTCAAAAAATATCATGATTTCTCTTCATCAATTTTCAGCCTCCTCAGTTTAAACAGATGCGTATCCTGTTGCGGGAAAGCAATAACGATACCCGCTGTTTTAAATAATTGCTCGATCCGGAACCATAAACAACACTCACTGAAACATTTGCGCGACCCTTTGATCCGATAACGTCCAGTTGGTAATATTTTTTCCAGAAAACCGCCGATAAAATTGTTTATCAGATTTTGGACACCGAAACCTATCCCGATGGCAAGGAAATAAGTGGAGTTTGAAAAATCCCGAGATTCTGCTGATATTGAAGCGTTTTATTTAAACGCTCTTCCTCTTTTTCCAGGGAGCACTTTCTTCTGATGGCTGTAAGCTGCCTCTCATAAACAGTTTGCAGGGTGCGCAACAGTCAGGTGCGCTCCTGCAGTTGAACATCCGTTACATCCAATTCCGCTGAGGTTTGACTGTTTTTAGAAAAGCTGCCCTCTTTTAACCGGGTTTCAATTTTGATAATATTTTTTTCTATGGTTTCGCGAAGAGGCACATGTGCCGCGTTTTCAGATTCAGACGATATTTTTTCCTGCAGTTCGGCATACGCATTTACAGAAAAAATAATTCTGTTGAACAAAAATATTGGAAAAAACAATAATGCCTATCAAGTATAATTTTTTTCAGTATATTATATGAAATTTGATGATATCAAATCAAATGCCTTTGCACTTATCTGATGGTATAGTTTATGACTCTTGCCCTGCCCCTGCGTTTCAATTCAAGCGTTACCCTGGAAGCCGATCTCAGGTTTTGATAGAGACTCAACGCATCATCAACCGATTCAATCCGCCTTCCGTCAACACCTGTGATAATATCCCCGTTTCTCAATCCCAGCTTTCGAAAAATAGATCCCGGTCTGATACGGGAGATGTTCAAACCTTCGGCATGGGGCCGTATTTTTGCCTGTGTCATAATTTTGTTTACATTTTCAGCAGCATTTTCGATCAGGGCGCGTCTGATGGTTTTTCTCTGACGAACAGGCTGCCGAGAATTTTTATTTCTTCGGCCGGAGCTGTAACGCTTTTCCATTTCAAGAAGTTTATTTTCGCCGTTTATATCCAGTATAACTTTTTCTCTTAAAATTTTTTCTATGACAGCATTTTGCAGCACATCTCCCACATGATAAAGATCTTGAGATTTTTTTTTGCCGCTTTTTGTTTTTTCGATAATTGCGTATGAATTTTTAATATCGCCGGTTACAGTCCCCCAGAGTTTTACATCCAGTTGTGTATGGTCGAGTGTTTCAATACTGATCGGAATACTGTTCTCATCTGTTTCGGTTTTAAATAAATTGCGTTTAACGATTACATCGTAATATGCAAGGGATTGATATGTTTCCATTTTTGAAATCGGTTTTACATGTCGGACCCTCACAGGCACCGAAGTATAATCGATCCCCGGTATTGCAATCTGGTAAAACAATTGGACACTGAAAAACGAGGCTACGGTTATCAATAAAATATCTGTCAGTGCAAATAATGGTTTCATAATTACAGATTAAATATCAAACGTTCCTGGTCTCAAGGCTCTGGATTCAAACTTTCGGATTCCGGATCCAACTGAAGTTATACTTTTTCCTGCTTCTCCCCCATTTTTTTACTGAACTCCTCGGCAAAGAATTTCTGAGCGCGGCCGATGCTGTCACGTACAAATTCCTCTCCGTCGCTTTTAAGGTATTTCAAAATATTTTTCTGAACATCCTGTTCATATTTGAAGGGGACCGGTATCAAATTTATCAAGCGGTTAAAAGGTTCCTGAAGATTTGTCGGTACGTTCATATTTTTTGACATTAAAAACTCCTCTACTGTCGTCTTGGGTTTGATTCCAATTCGGACTGTCTTATTTCGACAATCTCGTATTCGATATTATCTTTGTATCGAACAGCTTCTCGACGACACTGCCGTTGTTTTAAAAAGGCCTGTTCGATTCAGGTTTTGATTTGAATCACTTCTCTTTCAAGCTGGTGAGGGAATCCTTTCAGGGAAGATATGTTGTCCTTATCTCTTGCAAATGTGAGTGGACTCTGCACATAGGCAAGCACCAGATCAGATGTGGCCGTCAATGAATCAAGATGGGTGCGCTCGTACCCATGGGACCCGTCAACCCCAAGGCCGATAAGGGCTGTCCGGGTATCGCTTCCGGCCTCAATGGCCGATGCCGAATCGGATCGATAGAATTTCAGCACATCCTTTCGAAACAAAATCCCGTTTTCCCTGCACAACCCGGCCAGTTTATGGTTTAAATGGTAGTCAAAGGGACCGGCTTGATCCATCATGGCAATGGTTAACCCCAAGCTCAGTTGAATGCTGCCCAGGTGCCACCGGGGCACTGTCGATAACAACCATTTCGGCGATGTCTCCATACAAAACCCCGGATGCGCCGATACCCACCTCTTCAAGAATAGTGAAAAGCAAATGACAATCAACCGGCAGGACTATCTCCCGGTCTACAATGCATTTTGCAACTGCCAGTAAAACCGCCGCACCGGCTTTGTCATCAAGATACCGGGCATTGATAAATCCACTGGATGTAATTTCCGGTGTTGTATCCAGGGCGACATAATCGCCGATTTCAATGCCGCATTCCTCAAGATGCCGGCAGCAACAACAGTGCGCATCGATCCTTATTTCCAGCTGTTCCCAGGACACCGGTTGGGAATCCACTGCATCTCCAAATGTATGACCGGATGCTTTCAAGGGGAGGATGGTCCCTCTGTATGCATTCTTGGCGGAAAAAATAGTCACGCGCGCACCCTCGGCAAAACGGCTCGACCAGGTTCCTACCGGAGCACTCGCCAGACGTCCGTTGCCCTTGAGGGACATTACCATTGCGCCCAGTGTTTCAAGATGTACGGTAATCGCACGATCCAGTGTATTTTGTTCGCCCTTCAGGTTTGCCCTGATGGCCCCCCTGCGGGTGACATCAAAGGGAATACCCATTGCCTGGAGCCGGTTACCGACAAAATGAACGATCTGATCGGTGTAACCGGACGGACTGGGAATATTAAGCAGAGAAACCAGTGTTTCTCGAAGATAATCCATATCAATTGAAAAATTCATTATGCTGTTCAGCTCTCCATGCTGTTTTTGATTGAAGATGTTTCTGGGAACAAAAAATCAATAAACCGTTCAGCCGTAGGCTGCGGTTCATGATTCGCCAGCCCCGGTCGTTCATTGGCCTCTATGAACAGATAGTCCGGCTTCTGTACATCCGGTACGATAAAATCAAGCCCGGTTACAGGAATTCCGATGGCTGTCGCCGCCTTTTCGGCTGCTTTGGCGATATCCGGATGCAAAATAGCGGTTACATCATGAATGGTGCCGCCGGTATGCAGGTTTGCCGTATTGCGAACGGTTATCGTATCTCCCGCAGGCAGAATATCGTCCATTTCGTAACCATTAATTTTGATACAGCGGACGGTTTCCCCGTCCATGGGCACTTCACTCTCGCCTCCTGTTGCCGCCAGGCGGCGGCGGTTATACTTTTCAACCAAATGCTGGATTGAATGTCGGCCGGTTCCGGTAATTTGAGGCGGCTTTCTGACAGCCGCGGCAACCACTTTGTAGTTGATAACAATAATTCTAAGATCATCTCCCTGAACATAAGCTTCGAGAATGATATCTCGGCAGTGATTGCGCGCTTTTTCAATTGCCTGCTTCAGCTCGTACGGCGACCTGATATCTACACTGATACCGATTCCCTGTTCCCCCCGGGCCGGTTTGACCACAAGGCGGCCATGGGTGTTCAAAAAATCCATATTTTTTTTATGATCTGTCGCTTCCTGCTGGGCAGGCGTTTCCAAGCCGGCGGAATACAGGACGCGATGGGTCAGCCGTTTGTCATCACAGCGACTCATGGCAATGGCGGATGTTAATTCAGAGAGGGATTCCCGGCAAGTTATGGCACGGCCCCCCATTTTTAATGTAAAATAACCATATGCCGCATCTACTACCTCGACGCTGATACTCCGGCGCCTCGCTTCGTCGGTTATAATACGGGCATATGGATTGAGGCTTTCTTCAGGTGGCGCTGCGACAAACAGGGCCTCATTGATCGTGTTTTTGCGCTTTATGCAAAATACCGGGATCCGTTGGAAACCGAGTTTTTCATACAGCTGGATAGCCTCCCTGTTGTCATGCATAACGGATAAATCCACAAAGGATCTCCCCCGTGCAAAATAATGTTCGATCAACTGTCGTACCAGGGATTCACCCACCCCGGGCGTATCGGCTTTCGGGTCAACAGCCAGTGACCAGAGACTGGAGCCGTTTTCCGGATCATTAAAGGCCTCAACATGATCCACACCGGTCACCGTTCCGATGATCCCTTTATCATCCGCCGATTCGGCAACCATGTATGTCCTTGTCCTTCCCGCACGCCGTTTCAGTATGAATTCCGGGTTACAGCCGGCCATATGCCGCTGTGCATATATTCGATCAATGGCGTTCGCATCTTCACGGGAAGTCAGGCGTCGAACAGTGAACGCCTGGGGCGGCACATCTCCTGTATGATAGTCGTGCGCCCAGAGTCTGAAAGCATGAGAAGGGTCCAGAAAAAGCTTGTCCGGCGCGATGGAAATCAGTACATGGGGGTCTCGAATATAAAAAGCGATATCCCGCATCATCTCTCCTTCCATGCAGATGAGCCGTGCCAGTTTTTTACAGGAATCGAATGTGTGCCCGAAGAACAATCGACCCCACCCCATCTCAACAATGGTGTCGGACACCATTTGAATCGCATTGGGGCCGGACACTTTCTGCCAGTTCCGCAGGGAGGGTCCGGCATTCCGGTTTAACCGGCTCTGTATATTATGGTTTTCTTTATTCATCATTTTTTCCTCGAATTTATAATCCCTGAAGGGTCAACCAATATTCCAGACTCGCCATTTGCCAGAGTTTTGACCCCTTCAGTGGCGTTAAATGCTCATTTGGTTTTTCCATCATTTTTTCAACATAATCCGGATTGAAGATATCCCGCTCTCTGCTCCTGGGCGCCAAGAGAATTTCCCGGACAAAGTCAAAATATTCATTTTTAAGATATTTCAATGCCGGTACCGGAAAATACCCTTTGGGCCGGTCAATGACCGCCGAAGGTATGATCGAGCGAGCGGCTTCCTTAAGTATTTGTTTTCCCCCCGCTTTAACTTTGTGCTTGGCCGGAATTCTCGCCGCCAGTTCAACCAGTTTATGATCTAGAAACGGCACCCGTGCTTCAAGACCCCACGCCATGGTCATATTGTCTACTCTTTTAACGGGATCATCCACCAGCATAACGGTAGTATCGATCCGCAATGCCTTATCGACAGATGATTTCGCTCCTCTTTTTGCAAAATGTTTTTCAACAAAATTGAAGCTGTAATCCTCATCGACAAATCGGGGATGAACCGCTGCGGCATATTCGGTATAACTGCGGTCAAAAAAAGCGCCGACATATCCGTACACAGGATTGCAGTTGTCCAGCAAGGGGGGATACCAGTGATAGCCACCGAATATTTCATCCGCGCCCTGGCCGCTTTGCACCACCTTCACATGCCTGGAAACTGCCTCGCTGAGCAGATAAAAGCCGATACAATCATGGCTTACCATGGGCTCACTCATGGCACGGATACAGTGTTCGAGTGTGGGTAGAACCGTTGACGATTCCGTTTGAATTTTATGATGAACCGTGCCGAAAGTTTCGGCGATGATGTCGGAATATTCGAACTCGTTTCCCTTTTCACCGTTTACACTTTCAAAACCAATGGAAAATGTGTTCAGCTTCTGCTGACCTAACTCAGCGAGAAGACCGACCACAAGACTCGAATCCACCCCTCCCGACAACAGCACGCCGACCGGGACATCGGCGGTTAGGCGCCGTCGCACCGCTTTTAAGAGTGTATGTCGGATTTTTTCTTTCCAGTCATCAAAACAAAAATTTCTCTCTTCTTTACGGGAGGTAAATGTCAGCTCCCAATATGATGCTTCAACAAGAGAACCGTTGGGCGACAGGGTCATATGTGATGCCGGCGGAAGCTTTTTGACCCCTTTCAGGATCGTGTGAGGTGCCGGAACAACGGAATGAAAGGTCATAAAAAAATTCAGAGCAACGGGATCAATGTTCGTATCGATGCCCCCGCCGGCGAGAAGTGCCGGCAGAGATGATGCAAATCGAAATTCATCCTGTGTTTTAATATAGTACAGCGGTTTGATGCCCAGGCGGTCACGAGCGAGAAAAATTTTCCCGCTGTCGCGGTGAACAATCGCAAAGGCGAACATACCGTTGAAATGATCGACACAGTTTTTCCCCCATGCATGATAAGCCTTCAAAATCACTTCGGTATCACCGGATGAGAAAAAAGTATATCCCATTTGTTTCAGATCGGATCGCAGCTCATTATAGTTGTAAATCGCACCGTTATAGACGATGGCCAGCCCTAGTGTATAGTCCACCATCGGCTGTTGCGCACATTCGCTGAGATCGATAATTTTCAATCGTCGGTGGCCCAGAGCGGTGTTGTTTTGGATGAACAGTCCCATGGCGTCAGGCCCGCGGCTGCTCATCATTTCCGTCATGGCTGCAACCGTTTCGACGGATGCCTTTTTTTTATTTAAACCGATTTGCCCGCATATACCACACATCGTATCAATTACTCCTTTCGATGCTTATTATTTGTTAATATTCTGATTATGATATTAATATATCCTTTTGCGTTAAAAATAAATGGGGGGAATTACGTATTTCAAGGGGCCTGATCAAGTACAGACAGTGATGAAAAAACCAGCGTAACACAATCGACGACCAAAGGTTGTCGGACTCACATCCTGGGCACCAATGGTTAAAAGAGCAAACTCTTCTGCACCCGATAAAACCGGCAGCCTTCAACGATTAGAATAAATTTATTGTGATAAATCATTTAAGTCTCATGGAATTCAGCAATTCTAATTATGGATTTGGGCGGAGCAACGTATTTGGATATTTTTTCGCCTCAAATCGACAATATCAATAACATCCTGTTTTAATTAATAATAAAACTTGTAGACAAAGCACATCGTCTTG
>Ga0207996_1001525_pt1 | contig 15800 bp, 18 predicted proteins | sample AntAceMetag02UKG_FD_184773 | JGI IMG/M metagenome (GOLD analysis project Ga0207996, IMG submission 184773) | Saline lake microbial communities from Ace Lake, Antarctica - Antarctic Ace Lake Metagenome 02UKG (SPAdes) (version 2) | ecosystem: Environmental > Aquatic > Non-marine Saline and... | reverse complement strand
GTCCATGAATATCAACATCTAAGATTCCTACTTTTTTACCTTTAAGAACTAATCCATAAGCAAGATTAACTGCTACAGTGCTTTTGCCAACACCACCTTTTCCGCTTATGATCACAATCTTGTGTTGGATTCTTCCCAAATTTTCTGCAAGCATTTTTTCAGCTTCTTGCTTGATTGTTTCATTTTCATTCATTTTTTATCTCTCCTTTTAATTTTTGAAATTTCCTTTTAAAATAATATCTCCATCATTAACGCCTAAATCATTAGCAATAACCCAGCATTTTGCTTTTAATAAGAAAAATATCGGAAATTTTTCATTTGAAAGTCCCTCATAATTTCCCTGTCCTTTGCTGATGATGAATTCTGCTTTTTCAAACAGACTTTTAATTTCAAGATTACATGTTTTCAAAATCAGTCCCGGTGCACTCGTCCCTGATGAAACTATAGTTGCAACTTTATCAATCCCAGCCTGAACAGCATCTTCATACGTAACATCATTAATTACCGGTACACCTCTTACCACGTAAGTAACAGGTCTTTTCATTTCTTCTATCAGAATCCTGTCAAAAACAGCTTCTCCTGCATTATCACCAATATATAAAATCTCTTTTGAATGAGCCAGAAGTTCCTTAAATTTTTTGTAGTCAAATATGGCAAATTTTTTTCTGAGAATTTCATTAATTTCTTTGTTAATATCAAATTTTTTATTTACTCCAAAATCTATAACGTTTCCTGCAATTGCAAATCTTATGGCTGTGAGTAGTCTGTCGTTCGACTCCTCTATTGTTTCTTTTAAGGATGGATATAATGAAAGCGCTTCTTTGATATTTTTTTGTTTTATTTTTTGATAAGGATTGCTCTTGCCGGTGATTTCCCTGATTTTTCTATAGATGATGTCCCCTGTTTCCGGTGGAGTATTTTCCAAAGGAATGTCTTTAACCATCATTCCCACTTCATCTAATATTTTCTTGAGCTTCATCTCGTTATTGGTCACCATTCGTCCTGCTCGCAATGCTTGATTTAAGAAGCACGGAAGACAATCAAGATATGTTTTCATATTTTCTTTTCCTATAAAGAGAAATAATTCTCCATTCTATCAAAGGCTTTATTTATTTCTCCTTCAGAAATACAGAAGGATAATCTTAGATGACTTTCTCCGGTTGGACCAAAAGCAATTCCCGGAGTTGTTGATACTCTTGCTTCTCTTAGGAGTTTTTTACAAAAAGTAATAGAATCCTGTCCTTCCTTCAAAAGTATTTTTGGAAACATAAGATAAGAACCTTCCGGCTTTTGATAATCAAAGATAGAACTGAGCTTATCAAGTCGTTCACACATTAAATTTCTTGTATTAAGATAGTGATCTCTAAATTCTTTCACACAATCCTGAGAACCTTTCAAAGCAGCGAGAGCAGCATATTGCGAAACAACAGGAGCACAAATCGCAAATGGAATGTGGGCTTTCTTGATCTGGGGAATTACTTCTTCATCTGCATGAAGATAACCAATCCTCCAACCAGTCATAGCATAAGTTTTGGTAAATGTAAAACAACTAATCACATTTTTCTTCATTTCAGGAATTGAGCCAATACTAAAATGTTTCTCGTCATCATAGATAAAATATTCATAAGCTTCATCTGTGATAATCATCAAGTTGTTTTCCAAGGCAATTTCTGCTATTTTGCGAAGTTGTTCTTCCGGGAAAACAGTTCCTGTGGGATTATTGGGACTGCAATACATTATCGCTTTGGTTCTCGGAGTTATTGCATTTTTAATAGCCTGAATATCCAATGCAAAATCATTTTCTTCGATCAAGGGAACCAGAACAGGTCTTCCAGAAGCAATCTGAACCTGACGAATATGAGTGGAATAAGTTGGAGTAGGAAGAACAATTTCATCTCCAGGATCAATAACAGCCATTACTGCTGCTGCCAGTCCTTCGATTGCTCCGACTGTAATTAATAGTTGAGAAATATCAGCATTTATGTTGTTATCACGTTTTAGTTTTTTAACGATTTCCTGACGTAAGTCAACTAATCCATCAGTAGGTGAATATCCGCCAACCAGCCCATTTTTTATGGCAGATATAGCTGCTTCCTTAATATGTTCCGGAGTATCTGTAGTTGGTTTTGCCCACGATAAAAAGGCAACATCATCAATCTCTTTCGATAATCTTGTCATTTCGTGAATGGCAGATTTTTGTATCTGCATTACGCGATTGGAAATTCTAATTTTTTCTTTCATTGTTTCCACCTTTTATCTATTATATTTATCTTTGTTCACAGAACAGAATCAAAGTATAATGTTCCCAAAACTTTCATAATTCCTTGATTTCAAAAAGATTACCTGTTTTATCTTGAATGAATACAAGATTATAATTTTTTTTTACAATTATAGTGCAAGTGTAATTTTGTTTTTTTGCTTTTTCGATCAATTTATCACGAGAATGAACATTCAAACAAATGTGAAAATAGTTCTTTGCATTTGAATTATGCTCAATGAACAATTCAAATAACAGTTCATCTTTTTGCATTAAATAAACATCTGTATCTTCGTTTATATTGAAAATCTTATTTGATAATTCTCTGTTTATTGTAAACTGTTTTACAATTTTCATTTCTAAAATATCCTGGTAAAAATTCTTAATCTCTGAGACATTTCCAATATTGATTCCAATATGGTTTAAGATATTACATCCTTAAAAAAATTCATAGATTTTAGAAAATTAATGAAATTATTCGAAAATATATAGTAAATTAGTTTCATATTTAAACATTTCTTTTTATTTTGAAAAAAATTCCTCTTTTTTTTCTTTCTGAAGTAATTGTCTTATTATCAATCAATTCGCTAAGATATTTATTTAATTCATTCAAATGAAGATTAAGTATTTCGGCCAGTTCAGTATCCGTACAAGGTCTTCTTTTGATCGTTTCCAAAATCTGATCTGCAATATTTTGATTAAAACTTTGAATTTGTTTTCTGGTTTCTGCTTTGGCAATAATTTCAACAGGAATAGGTTGGAAGAAATCGGATATTTCTTTTAATTTTTCTCTAGAAACGGGTTTTATCCAACTTTCTGTTCCGGGTCTATCAAGAGTATTTAATTGAACTAAATCAGGTTTGATTTTTCGGATATTTTCTTTTAATAAAATTAGTTCTTCTTTGCTGTCATTATAGTTTGGAACAAAGAAAATTTCTAAATATATTTTACCCTCAAATTCTTTTTTTAATTGGATAAGACCTTCGATAATTTGATCGATATATAGATTTTTATGGGGACGATTTATTTTCAGAAATACCGTTTTAGAAGCAGCATCTAAAGAAGGCAGTAAAACATCTGTACGAATTACTTCATTCCTGACTTGTTCATCAAAGAAAAGAGTTCCGTTTGTGATAACTGCAACTTTATATTGTGGAAAATTGTCTTTGATAAAAGAAATAACTTTTCCCAAACCGCTGTTCAAGGTTGGTTCTCCCTGACCGGAAAAAGTAATGAAGTCAAGCTCCGGGCTTTCGGAAAGATAATCATTAAGTTCTTTGATAACATCATCGATCGGAACATATTCTTTGCGATCAATAATCAGATTGGTGGTTCTACCAACTTCGCAATAAACGCAATTTAAGCTGCAAACTTTGTGAGGAACCAGATCTACTCCCAGAGAAATTCCCAATCTTCGGGAAGGAACCGGTCCAAATAAATATTTCATATTTTCCTCTTTTTTATTATCTACATCTACACCAATATTCTCATCATAAAGCAACCAGAAGCATCAATTCCGGATATTTTTTTGTAATCTCCCTATTTTTTTTGATAATAAATTTTACGCTTTTAAATTTCAATTATTCTCCCCACACCGCCTTCGATGTACTTTCCCGGATAGAGTGATTTAATTTTATTTTTGTATATGGTGCAGTGAGTAGGACAGATTATCTCGATATCTTTGAGGAGTTCGAATTCATCGAATCCGTGTAAACCACCGATAATTGCAAAGACATCTCCGAATTTAGATATCGAAGCAATAATTTCCCCAACTTTTGGATGTCCGCAACCAATGATAAGAACTAAGCCCTTCCCGGTTTTAATTGCTAAAGATTGCTCCCGTTTTTCTAATTCTCCGGTTGTAAAAATATTATCATAAATTTCTGTGGGTTTATCGTAATATATCACTTCATTGAGATATCGAATTCCTCTGAAAGAAATGGGATTGTGAATAACAGCATTTTGATTCAAATTTAAAATATATGAGAGTCCGCCAATATGGTCAAAATCAGGATGTGAAATCACAATATCATCAAATTTTCCCGGATCGATGTTCAGATTTTTCAAATTTTCCAGTAATATCTTTCCGTTCCCGCCGGTATCGAACAAAATTTTCCTATCGTTAAATTCGATAAAACACGAAAATCCCCAATCTGCTACTAAATCATTTTTGTTGGAAGTATTATCATAGACTATTGTTATTTTCATTTTAATTCACCTCCAAAAATTTTACTAATTTTTCCATTATTTCAGTTGCTTTCCCTTGTAAGAAAATATCGGTAATCGTACTTGTATAGTTTGATGACTGGATATTTACTTCGATGATTTTCACATTATTCCTTTTTGCTTCAATAGGAATTATAGAAGCAGGCATAATTTCACCTGTTGTACCGATCAAAATAAAAACATCGGCTATTTCTGTTTCTGTAAAGGAATTTGTTCTTGCCGGTTCAGGAATCGGTTCTCCGAAAAAGACAAAATCAGGTTTTAAAACAGTTCCACATTTTTCACATTTGGGTGGTAAATGAGATAGATCGATGTTTTTTGCGGAATAAATTTTGTTACAGTTTATACAGATCAAATCTCTGGAATTGCCGTGGAATTCATAAACTTCTTTGCTCCCTGCCTGCTGATGAAGATTATCGATATTTTGAGTGACGACTGCTTTTGTATATCCCATTTTTTCCATTTCTGCAAGGGCAAAATGAGCAGTATTCGGTTTTGCTTTCCCAAAAAAATCATAAAAAATTTCTTTGATCAGTTTCCATGATTGCAGAGGATTTTTGTGAAAATAATTGATGTCTAAAAATATCGGATCGAATTTACTCCATAAACCATTTTCCCCGCGAAAGGGAGGAATTCCGCTTTCTACAGAAATTCCGGCGCCGGTGAATGCGGTTAAGTGAATCGCATTTTTAATTATTTCGGCTGCTTTTTCGATCATCGCATCGTTCCTTTTCCAGCTTTCACTGCATTAAAACATTTTCAGGTGAGTTGCCAGAGAACCCATCGGATCCCAGGGTTTCAGGATGATCGGTTCCAAATCCCACGCTTTCTTGAGTTCCTCGGAAAGATATTTTTTGTCGATGACGCTCTGGTATGTGTATTCTTCAAACCATTTATCACTCATGACGAAATAACCTTTTTCGCCGTTTTTTTCACCCCAGCTATTTTCCACTTTCCAACGGTCGGGAACACCATTGATCAAATTCACACCTGTGAAAACCATTGCGTGAGTCATCAAACTTTCCCCATAATCGAGTCTGCCGGCTTTATCGAGAGCAAATTTTGTTTGGAGCACTTCTTCGTAATCATAGATATTTTCAGCCAAAATACCTTTTTCCCGAAGCATCTTTTTCCCGACATCGCTGCCGAACCAGACAGGAACTCCATCTTTAAGCTGTGCTAATGCTAATTCTTTGAAAGTTTTCATCTCTACATTGAGATATTTGACCTTATTTCCGCCGATAACATTTCCCAGATATTGAACCGTAAAAGTGCGATTGAATGGCTTATCTTTCGTAGGAGCGTTGATGATGCTGAGGTAATTTTTCAAGTCGAGATTAACATATTTTTTGTAAAATCCCACAGGTGTTAGATTTTTATCACGATGAAATTTCTTATTTTTATCGACATATTCAAAATTAAATTTTTGGGGAGGAATTCCCAAAAACATCGTCAGCAGTCGATAAAATTCAAAAACCATCTCTTTTTTATCATCTTTTAATTTCTCTCTCGATTTCCCCTTTTGATAATCCTTTCGTAATCGAGAAGCATCTTCACGTAGTTTCAAAGTAAGAATATGGTTCATTCTTTGAGAATCACTACTGTGAAATGTCTCCGGCATCACGGATTTGGGAACGACTCCGTATTTTTCCACAATACTGGTGAACATATCCCACTGTCCGCCATCATTCAGCGGTGCATTTAACAGCCACATTATAATTCTGGAATCTGTATCTTTATCTAAGGTCTCCAGAATATTTTCCAGAAAGTAATTCGCTTTTTCTATTTTATCGAAGAACATTTGATAAGTTTGAGAGAGTTCAAAATTCTTCAGATTAAGGTCTTTCATAATTTTGAATCTCATTGTATTCAATCCGGCAAAAAGCCAGCATCTACCGCTTTTATTTTGTGATGTTATCTTTCCTGTGGTCAGTTCCAAAGAAAAAGTATGCTGCATATCAGTTTTAGATTGATGATTCAAGGCAACTTCATCCAATCCTACATTCAGGATGCTATTTCTGATAATGTTGTCACTCTTTCTTGCCAGAGTTTCCGACTCCATTTGCTTATAAAGTTCTTCATTAATTTTCATTCTTTCTTTAAGCATTTTATCTCCTATTTTTTTCATTTCTAATATTTTTGTTTAATTGGATTATAATTTTTGCCCTATTTTAAATCCTTCTCTTATAGCATCCTGGGCATTCCCAATTTCTTGGGCATCTCCGATAACATAAAGAGGAATCTTGCTTTTCAATTTTTCTTCCAAAGGATTATAACTTCTCATACCAGTAGAAACCACGATCAAATCTATGTCCTCAAACTTTATAGATTCTTTATTTCTTTCAGCGAAAACTGTTTTCCCTTCGATTTTTTTGATCTGAGTGTGATCACTGAAAACGGTTTGATTTTTTTTCATAATCGCCAGCGAAAGTTTTTTGGAGATCATTTCCATATCTTCACCGAAATCGGTTGTTCGTTTCACAATTGTAACTTTATTTCCTTTTGGAATTAAAGCCGTAGCAATATCGACTCCGATTAAACCTCCTCCGATAATCAGAACATTCTTATTTTCAGGTAAATTTTCTTTCAATAAGATTTCTGCCCAGAAAAATTTGTCTAATCCTTCAATCTGCGGAACTGCCGGTTTAGAGCCGGTTGCCAAAATCACAGCATCATATTTCGCAATATCTTCAAAATTCGTGATTTCTTTGAAAATAATATTCACTCCCGTAGATTTTAGTTCCTTCTCAAAATATGGGATTAATTTCTCCATCGATTTTTTGTGAGGAGTAAGAGGAGCATAAATAAATTGACCGCCCAATTTTTCTTTTTCAAAAAGATCAACTTTATGTCCTCGTTTTTTCAGTTTAATTGCCGCTTCCATTCCAGCAAGTCCTGCTCCGACAACCGCAATTTTTTTAGATTGTTCGGCTTTGACGACTAATTCTCTTTCCTTGCCAACTGCCGGATTTACCAGACATTGCAAACCTTGACCCGATTTCACACCTCCCAGACAACCTTCGGCACAAGCCAAACAGGAAGCAACATTACCTTTTACTTCTCCCAGATACTTTCCGATAAAATCCGGATCAGCAACGACAGCTCTTCCAACTGCAATATAATCAGCCATTTGATTGTTAATGATTTTATCGATGTCTTTAATTTCATTAATTTGTCCAACTGCGATAACGGGAATTCCAACACTTTCTTTAATTTTTTTTGCCATTTCCCAGGTTTTTCCTTTGGACACAAACATATGTTGAAAATACCAGGGTGGAGTCGAGCAAACTGTTCCGGCAGAAATATGAAGAGCAGCGATTCCGTTTTCTTCCAGAATCTTGGAAAATTTGATCATCTCGGGAAGTTTGATTCCCTTTTCTGTCATCTCATCTCCGCTTAAACGAGCAATAATAGGAATATCGACAGTTTGTTCAATTGCCTTCAAGATTTCGAGAGGAAATCTGATTCTGTTTTCAAAATTACCGCCGTATTCATCTGTTCTGTCATTAACTGCAGGAGATATAAATTGTGCTAACAAGTATCCGTGTCCAAATTGTAATTCGATAAAATCAAAATTTGCTTTTTTTGCTCTGACAGCAGCATCGATGAATAATTTTTTGATTTTTCCCATCTCTTCAATTTCCAACTTTTGAGGAATTGCTCCACCACTTTCGCAGGCTCGAGCAGTAGAAGAAACATAATAATTCCCAGGTATTTTGGGATTTGCCATTCTTCCCGGATGATTCAAATGAGCAATTGCTTTTGTTCCATTTTCGTGGATCAATTCTGTTAGTTTCTGCAGACCTTCGAGTTTATCATCATTATCGATTCCCAATTGCGTGGGAATTTCTCTTAATCCTTTATCAAGATAAAAAGGTTCCGGAATAACAGCTCCCAAAAATTGACTCCTTTCTTTATAAAAAGCAAGATGTCGATTATTGATTTTTCCATTTTCGCTATACCCAAGTTTGATGGGTGCAAAAATAAATTGATTTTTTAAGTCTAACATTTTTCCTCCGATTAATTCTTTTAAAGCATCTGAAATTTTCCCATTTCCAAAAAAAAGTTTTAAACCCCTTTCTTCTAATCTTTTTATTCCCCTTTTACCGATTTTTTTAGAAATGATAATATCGCAATCGCTGATTATCTCATATACTTCCAGAGTTTTTAAGGGTTGTAAGGTGTTTTCAAAGGGATTATTTCTTTTTTCAAGAAATCTAATTTTATCGTTTTTAATCTCATAAACATAAAATTCTTTTACTTTCCCTAACATTTTTGGGTAAATATTTTCACCGTCATTTGTTGGTATAGCAACTTTCATTTTATTATGCATAACCATTTATTTTTTTGCTCCCAGTAGTCTGACATATTTGTTGAAAAAGAGAGATTCCTGAAATTCGGAAAATCCGTTTTCCGACAAAATTTGTTTCCAATCTTTATCGATGAAATTAAAAGCATAAGGACACTCGATGATCTTGAACGGAATTTTATAGAAAAAGGGCATTTTGTTCAAATCGAACTCATTATAATCCAGGACGAAGAAAATTCCACCGTGCTTCAGAGCTTGAAATGCGTTTTGAATTACCTGTTTACGGATAGTTTGCGGAAAACCGTGCAATACAAATGAGATGAAAACTTTATCAAATTTTTGTTGGAAACGCAACGGTTCATCGATGCGTTTTTCAATGATTTTTATATTGTTGAATTTTCTGCTTTTCTTTTTAAATTGAGTTATCATTTCTGTGGAAATATCGAGACCGATGATCTCACCTTCTTCAGAAAGAAATTGCTGCATCAAAAGTGCATTTCGTCCACTTCCTGCACCAAGATCAAGAATTCTATCTTGCGGCAGAATCTTCATTTGAGAGACAGCATTACGAATAAAGAACGGATAAGTTCCCAAAGAAGCAATATTCAAAATAGTGTCGTAATAATTTGCGGCAAAATTGTGAATTTCTACTTTTGAATCCGGGTAATATTTTTTCTTATTCATAATTTTTTTTGTAATTTTTTTCACCTGCTTTGATTTCTACTTTTAAAATATTTTCAAACGGAATTAAGGGACAAACATAATTATGGCTATAAGCACACCAGGGATTAGTTGCCATATTGAAATCCAATATCCACTTATTTCCTGTTTTGTCTCGTTCTTCATAAAGGTCTAAATATCTACCTGCCCCGTAAGTTTCCTTTCCGCTGGTTGCATCTTTAAAGGGAATAAAAAGTCGAGTCTCTGTTTCTTCAGATTTGTATGCATTTGAAATGTAGATACTGTTTTCAATTTCGAAAATAAATTTTCCCCATTTCAGAAAATCTCTTAAATTTCCACCTGAATCTTCGATTTTTACTTTTTCTTTTTGTTCAAATTCTTCTAATTCCAATTCAAATCTATATTTTAAATCAGGTTCATAGTAGTCTAATTTTGTAAAATTTGCTCTTTCTTCCAGCGAAATAGGTGATTGAAAATTTTGTTTGAAAAAAACATCTTTTCCTTTTCTATCTTTTTTGATTTGATTTTTATAATTTTCTGAATTCATATTTACTCCTTTGATTTTACTTCCGAGTGTGCATCACATCTTTGAATGTAGAATCCATTGAGATACAGAACATTCGGATGTCTTTCAGACAATCAGAAGTTCTTTATGACTCCTCATTTTTTTGCTTTAATAACGACAAAACCACCTTTTCCAAATCCCTCTATTGTTTCTTGAATTTGCTTGATTTCGGTTAATTTTCCAAAAACTGTCTGAAAAGTTTCTTCAATTTTAAATCCTGTTTTTTGCAGCAATTCATAAATTTCTTCAGTTCCAAAAAAAATCGCATCTTGATAAAATAAACTTTCATTTCGATGTTCTAAATAGAGCTTTCCAATGGGACTATTTTTATCTACAAAGCCGATTATCAGATGACCATTTTGCTTGAGAACGCGATGTGCTTCCTGAAAAGATTTATACATATCATCGACAAAACAAATAGTGGTTACCATCAAAGCAAAATCTTTACTCTCGTCTGGAAAAGGTAAATCTTCAGCAACAGCATCAATAACTTTAAGGTTTCTTTCTCTTGCTTTTTTTCGCATTTTGGATGAAGGATCTATTCCTTCCTCGATCCCGAGAGGTTTCGCAAAAAGTCCACTCCCGATTCCTATTTCAAAACCTTTTTTATTTTTGGGAATGGCTTTTTGAACTGCTTTTAATTCCGATCGATAAACAAATTCATTGATAATGAACCACTGCTCATATTCGTTAAGATTTTCATCGAATACTCTTGTTTTTGCCAAAATTTTTCCTATTCTTTATCCAGTTGTTTTTTCCTAAAATTAACAATACATCCATCTTCAAGATGTCCGTCGTGACTTAATTCTTCACAAATTTTTTGAGAAAATTCAAATCCATTATTTTCAATTTCAGCGATCAATTCCAGCAGAGAAACATTTCTAAATTCCATCATCGGAAAATTTCCGATAATATGTTTAGGATAAACAGAAAGGATTGCGTCAATTTTTAAAATCCTGAAAATTTCCTGATAAAGAGTTTCTCTTAGTTGGAAATTTAGATAATGAAGAACATCGTAAAGCATCACAAAATCGAAGAAATTATCAGTAAAACTAAAATTCAAATCACCATTTGTGTTAATCGTTTTGATGCTATCCGATTTAATTAATTTGGCTTTACTTTTTATCAGATCAAAAGTTGAATCACTCTCATCGATGGCAAAAACAGTTCCTTTTTCTCCAACTATGCTAGCAGCAGGAATCGTATAGTTTCCAATGTTACAGCCAAAATCGAGAACTTTGTCACCTTTCTTGATGCCAACTTTTTTCAGGAACTCTACTCCTGTTTTGCTTTCCCAATTTGATAATTTGGTCATATTTATCCTATGCTTTTTTGCTCACGGATTTCACGGATTAAACGGATTTTTCAATTTAAAATTTTACCCTTTCCAAAGAAACTTTTCTACAATCTAATCTGGCGATAAAAACAAAACTTGAACTCACGATCATTGAAACGATGATGAAGGTTATTGTGTAACCCAAAATGGAAATGAGAACACCGGCAATTAACGGAAAAATCGTAGGCAAAATATTTCCAGCACCGGAAATTCCTGTATAAATCGCTCTATTTTCGTTATTTGAAATCTCTACTAAAACTCCGCTGGCAGAGATTCTGTAAGCAGTTATAAAAACACCCGAAAGACCAAAAATGAGTTGATAAATGAAAAGATTATGACTGAAGATCAAACTCAATATTGGTAGAGAAATACCTAAAACAAGACTGAAATAGAGCAGTTTTTTATATTCAAATTTTTGCGATCTTTTATAAAGAATAAAACCGGTTACAAGCATTCCGACAATTTTATAGATAAGAAAATTCCCGATTAGATGATAACTCAAACCAAAACTTTTTTTGGCAAAAAGAATCATAAACGGAATAAAACTGAAGCAGAGACCAAGATTGTTAATGATGAATAAGTAATTTTTCAGATTGGAATTATGAGAAATTTCACGAGGTATTTTTTGCAAATATTCTTTAAAATTATGTTTTTGCATGACATTGGTGCTGATTTCTTCAATTTTCCAAAAACCGAGAGAAGCAATGAATAAAAGTATTCCCGCAATCAAGAATAAGATTCCATAATTTTCAGGATAGGAAAAATGTTTCAGCATTGAACTAACCACAATTGCAGAGATAAAAATTCCCAAACTGCTGATAGTCTGCTTGACGGTAAAAAATTGTTTGCGTTTTTCGCTTAAAATTGATTTTCCCATCACATCCACATACGAAATATAAGCATAAGAACCGCTGAATGAGAACAAAGAGATCAAAACAAAAATGAAAATAATTACGGCAGTATTGCTGATAGACGTTGATTTTATCAGCATTAAACTCAAAAATAAAAGAGCGACTATCCTTAAATTTATTCCCAGTAAAAGTGGTTTTTTCTTATGTGCTTGATTGGATAAAAATCCGGCAAAAACAATTTGCAGCAAACCTGCTCCTCCCACCATAATTGCTGTTAGAAGTCCCAGCATAATGGAATTTCCTCCAGCTTTGATCAGCATTGAAGGAATTATAGTATGCACGTCCATAAAACTGGAAGCAAGTGAAAGGAAAATTCCGTGCCAGATGAAGGAGAAATAATTTATTTTAGATATTTTTTCCGTTAAGATAAAATTCATTATTTAGAATTCTTTGAAGATTCGTGCCAGCGAATAACCCGGGGCATCGACCTTCAGATCGAGGAAATAACCGAAAGGAGTTTGCCATACTTTAAAATCAGAATTGAGGAGTCTTTGTTCAGCCGCATCAAAAATTTCTTTAGTGATCCTGGGGGTGGCTTTGCTTTCGGAAAGATGAGCAAAAGAGTGGAGCACGATATTTTTGGTATTGTTCTTATTTGCTGCCCATTTCAGGTTTTTTATCATCTTGGTAACTACTTTTGTTAAATTTTCTTCATCCTTTTCTTCAATGTGAATAAAACCGATCAATGCTTGCTCAATCTCTTTTTTCTCATTGATTTCAGGAAATTCTTCCAGAGTTTTAGTGGTTGTTTTATAGGCAAAGCTATTTGCATAAACCATTAATATTTTCATAATTTTTCCAATGAGAAACTTCCGAAGTTTCAAAAACTTCGGAAGTTTTGTTATTGCTTTTTCTTACAATCCTTTCCAGGCACTTTGTTCCATTGTCAGAAATTTCTGCAATTCTTCCTGCGTCATCACAACTGTCTGCACATTAACTTTGGCTTCCATCTCTTCCAGAGGTTGTTTAAAACTCTGAATCAGCATATTCAGAAGTGGAATATTCGGAGCAGGTAATGCCATCAAAATTTCGATATTACTGTCTTTAATTTCATAAGATCTGATTATACCAAGATCATGCAAAGTATGATGTATAGCCGGATGCTTTACCCCGGTTATTATTTCGATAGCTTTTTGTTCAAAATCCATTTTTAATTTTTCTGCCCTTTTTACAATATAATCATTCATAAATTATATCTTTTAAAATTCTGGTCTTTCTAAAATGAGAGATGTTTTCTCTCTTCACCTTTTTCCCATTCATTATAGATTTTTTCTATATTGGCGCAGACCTTGTTTATGCCTTCTTCTATCTCGTCATCTTTAACCACGATGCAGACAAATTTCTTTTTTATTCTCTTGATATTAGGACCAAAAATTCTGGAAACTACCACATTCACATTTTCATGAAGCAATAATTTACTAATTCCTTTTGCTTTTTTGGGATCTGCGTGAACTTCTTCCTCTTCATCAACAGTATTATCAATTCTTTTGATGAAGTTAGCTTTATTCCCACTTATTTCATAAATATCATAGAAATCTGCATCTCCAAAATGACGACCCATAAATGTTCTGCCGTTATCAGTGGCAAAAGCAACTTTAATTTTTTCCACTTCATCCTCCCCAAAATTTCAGAAGTTTTTACAACTTCGGAAGTTTTATTGAGTTTTAAAATTCCTTCAATTCACCTTTTTTATAAGTATCGTATGCTTCTTTTACTGTCATATTACCTGCACCAATGAATATCTTTATATTTGATTGAGCAAGCACACGACCAGCGTTTCCTCCGGGTCCATTTCCTGTAATGAGGATATCCGGATTAAATTCAAACATTTTCTGTGCGGTTTGCGGACCTGCACCATGAGCTACATCTGCAATTGCTGTGTTATCGTATGATACTAATTCATCTTTGTCTTCGTCATAAATAAGGAAGTATTGAGTTCTTCCAAAACGTGGGTCCATTTTTGAATCCCAGTCCAATCCTGTTGTTGTAAAAATAATTTTCATTTTTTACTCCTTTTTTTTTGCCACTAAGGGCGCTAAGATACATTAAGTTTTTTATTTATTTTATGATATTCTGTTTTTTTACTTTCCGAAGCTTCCTTCTCAGGAATTCTCTCAACTAAGATTCGGAAAGTTACCGTTTATATTTTTTTGTCAGAACACCGTGAACGGCGTATTATCTTTTTTATATGATCTCGCTTCCCACACCTAAAGGGGTGGGTTATTGATTGATGTGATTTCTATGCAACTTCCGAACCAATAATTTGTTTGATTTCACTCCAACTTTTTTCTAATAGCTTCTTTATATCATCATTAAATTCTGTAATTGTTTTTCCTTCAATCATAGCTTTAGTAAAACTGTCATCATACGGCAGTGAGGAAAGCAAACTTATTTTATTTGTCCTCATAAATTCCTGAATTTCTTGTGAAATCGTTTCATTCAAATCAGATTTATTTATGATACAAACAGTTTGGATTTTAAATTGCTCTACAAGCTCATAAACACGTCTTAAATCGTGGAACGCAGAAATTGTGGGTTCTGTTACAAATACAACTAAATCCGCACCGGAAAGAGAAGAAATCACCGGACAGCCAATTCCGGGTGAACCATCCACTAAAACAAATTCTTTCTGATATTTCTCAGCTATTTTTTTAGCTTCGTTCTTCACTTTTGCTACAAGTTTGCCGGAATTTTCAGCTCCAATATTCAACCTTGCGTGAACCATTTTATTATTCATTCTTGTGTTGGAAGTATAGCATTTCCCTACATTTTGTTCTTTCATAAGAATAGCATCTGTAGGACAAATATGATAGCAGTATCCGCATCCTTCACAATTGAGAGGATTAACAATGTATTGTGAATTTATTTTGGGGATAGCATCAAAACGACATACTTCCGCACATTTTCCACATTTAATGCATTTTTCCTGATCGATTTCAGCCAGAACTCCACTGTGAAAATCTTCTGACTTCTCGTAATCCGGCTGGAGAAGAAGATGCATATCTGCTGCATCAACATCACAATCTGCAACAACAATATCTTCCTTAGCAAGAAATGCAAACGAAGCAGTAATGCTGGTTTTGCCTGTTCCGCCTTTACCTGAAATTACGACTATTTCTTTCATTTTTTATTGCCCGCGAAATACGCTAAAAAACGCGAAAGGATAAGCTGAAATAAAATTCAATTTTGTCCTTTGAAATTTGACATTTGACATTGATATTTATCCTTCCATTTGATTAAATATTTTTTCCATCATTTTTTTTAAGATATTAGCAAATTCCGGAATCTGTTTATAAACAAGCTTTCCACTAGAATATAATTCAGCGATTTTTCTGTCATTCGGGAATTTAGCAAGTATCGGTATATTCTGATTTTCGCAATATTTCAGAACATCATCATTTCCAATTCCATAACGATTTATGACAACACCGATTTTGTTGCCGAGTTCCCGCATTGTTTCTACTGCCAACTTCAGATCATACAAACCGAAAGGTGTGGGTTCGGTTACGAGAATC
>Ga0207996_1001523_pt1 | contig 15822 bp, 13 predicted proteins | sample AntAceMetag02UKG_FD_184773 | JGI IMG/M metagenome (GOLD analysis project Ga0207996, IMG submission 184773) | Saline lake microbial communities from Ace Lake, Antarctica - Antarctic Ace Lake Metagenome 02UKG (SPAdes) (version 2) | ecosystem: Environmental > Aquatic > Non-marine Saline and... | reverse complement strand
AAGTCGCTGCCTGGAACGATGACAGAAACAACCGCCAAACCAACGTGGATTGGCAATTTAAGACAAATGATGCCCGTATTAAGCTAAAGCGACTTTATCCGAAACTTTAAATTGTATGGTGTACTAGGGTTCATCAGGAAGATGAGAAAGAGCCGTTAGTAGAGTGGTTCGTTGACGGTGATCCATCTGGTTGATTTGAGCAAGCATTTGGACAAACTTATTAGTCTCCATATCGTCCTCCTCTTTTTCCGATGGTATATCAAAGAGATAGGGGCGATGGGGTGTTTTTCAACATTTAACGCGAACATAGCCTTCTTTTTTCATGTCTCAACAGACCACCTGTTGCTAGAGCATGAAAGCCCGCTTACTTGAACCCTTTATCTTCCAAGGAAGATATCATCATGCGAAAAACAGAAAAAGAAATCACCGACAATGCTGAGCTCATCGCAATCATAGCAAAGGCTAAAGTTTGCCGACTCGCCATGGTCGATGGAGACAGTCCCTATATTGTGCCCCTCTCCTTTGGATATGCCGGCAATACCCTCTATTTCCATGGCGCCACAAAGGGAAAGAAAATTGATTTGATCAAAAGCAACCCCAATATCTGTTTTGAATTCGACCATCTCATTGAAATGGTTGAATCGGAAAAAGCTTGCAGCTGGAGTATGAAATTTCAATCCATTATTGGCTTTGGAAAGGCTTCTCTATTGGAGACCCGCAAAGAAAAAAAAGATGCACTTGCCGTTATCATGGCCCAGTACAGTGAGGAGCAATTCGACTTTCCTGACAAAATGTTACAGGCAACTGCTGTGATCAAGGTTTCCATAGAAAGCATTACAGGAAAACAATCGCTTCCGGACCGGTAGTTGTGGAAAACTGTATGCACGCTATAACACCTCCCATAAAGATTTTCAGTCATTCTGTTCTCCGGGCCATCCAGCCGTCACTCATCCTCTTTTTTCTGCTTTTTTCATGCCCTGCCATTGCAGGAACGCCCCTTAGCGTGCAACTCATTGGACTCGAAGATCCCTTTCAGAAAAATGTCCTGCTTTTTCTGGATATTAATAAAATGAAAAATGACGAGGATCTTAATCCACGTTGGATCAAAACTCTGCACCAGCAGGCTCCACAGGAAATCCGTGCCGCCCTGCAGCCCTACGGCTATTATGTTCCGGAGATTCAATCACAATTGATTGAAAAAAAGGGCGAATGGTTTGCGACCTATAGCGTCAACAAGGGGAAACCGGTATTAATTAAGCGCAGAAACGTACAATGGTTTGGTGAGGGAATAAAACATCCGGCTTTCCAGAAGAGTATTAGAGACTATCACAGAAAAGCAGGTACCATTCTGAACCATGCAGATCATGACACAGCAAAAAGCACCTTTATGAATATGGCTCTTGCCAATGGATATCCAAAGGCAAGTTTCATCAAAAGTGAATGGTTGATTGATCTGGATAGCAACAGTGCAGAGTTGACACTTCATATGGATACCGGCCCCCTGTATTACTTTGGGGATATCAGCTTTAAGCAGGATTTCCTGAATCCCGACCTGCTCAAAAAATATATCACCATAGAAAAAGGTGCCCCCTATTCCTATGAAGAACTGCTTATATTCCAGCAGACCCTGATCGCCAGCAATTATGCAAAAGAAGTGACCATTGCCCCACTCTACAAAAAAGCAGTGGATCAGCAACTGCCCCTGGATGTCATTATGAAACCCATTTCACCCCATAAATTCACATTTGGCATGGGGTATGATTCGGATACCGGAGTGCGCGGCTCGGCACGGTGGGACGATCGTTTACTCAATCGCCATGGCCACCACTCGGAACTCACAATTAAACTCGCGGAGCCAGAAGGAATCCTTCGGGCCCAGTACAATATTCCCGTTGTAACCCCCCTCACCGATCGCTGGGTATCAACGGCGAGTTACGAATATAACCAGACTCCAGACACAAGCAACACCACCTTTGAGATGGAAACGGCATTTGTACGAAGAAATCTCACCGATACACTTCTCTACAAGGCCTTCCTCCTTGCCTCAAACGAAGCGTTCAGTGTGGAAGATGAGCCCGACGAAAACACAACCCTTTACAGCATTGGCGGTACCTTTCGTTTTTCAGAGATGGAAGCTTCGACTTTTCCTCAATACGGTCATTATCTCTTTACAGATCTTCGTGGTGGTTCGGAAGCACTGCTCTCCGACACCTCCTATGCCCGTATGCACCTGAAGGGGAGGTATATGCTGGAGCTGGGTGAAAACGGTCGCATTGACACACGGCTGGAAATTGGTGCCTCCTGGGTGGAAGACTTCAATATGTATCCAACCTCCCTGAGATTTTTTGCTGGTGGTGACTCTTCTGTCCGTGGCTATACCTACGAATCTCTTGGCCCTGTAAATGAGAATGGAGTCGGTGTCGGTGGAAAAAATATAGTAACTGGAAGCTTTGAATATGATCACCGGGTTGCTCATTCCTGGGTGCTTGCAACATTTGTGGATGCTGGAAATGCCTACAATGACACCGTGGATCATCTCTATGTGGGTGCAGGAGCAGGCTTGCGCTGGCTGGCGCCCTTTGGCTCCCTGCGTATTGACATTGCCTACCCCGTGAGTGAAGAGCCGGAACTCGACGACTGGCACCTTCATATTGGCTTTGGAGCAACGCTGTGAAAAAATGGTTTTTCCGCATAACGGCCGCCTTTCTCGGTCTGTTCCTCCTGCTCTTCCTTGCTGTTTTCTATCTGCTTGGCACGGAAAATGGTACGTTTTTTGTAATTGCTCAAACAGAGAAACTGCTCGACGAGAGCCTACAAATAGGAAGCAGCAAAGGTAAAATTCTTGATCGCCTTGAACTCTCTGATATTGTCTTTAGCAATGCCACAGGCACAGCGAAAGCCGGGCATCTGGTGCTGGACTGGAAGAGCACGGATCTCTTAAATCTCCACTTCCATATCCTGGAATTTACAGCAGATGATATTTCCTACGATGCCATCCCTCTGGATACTCCACCTGAGCCAGAAGAAAACGGTCCACTGACCCTGCCGGAACTAAGCCTTCCAATTACCATAGACATTGAAAAATTTGAGATAAACAACTTCCTTTTCTCCTCAAGCCCAGATTCCGAACCAGTATCTGTTCATAAAGCGGCTATTGCCTTATCCTGGGACGCTAACGGCATACAGATAGAGACGCTTGATGTTGCCATGGATATGGCATCTCTCCAGGCGCAGGGGAAAATAAACCCTGTTGGTAACTACCCGCTGCAACTGACAACAAGTCTCAAGACCCTGAATACAGATCTCCCATCTCTTACAATAAAAGGAACCTGTGACGGCGACCTTCTCAAATTAAAGGTTCGTCAAGATATCAGCGGTGATGCCACCATCAATCTGGACGTAACTCTTCAAGAAATTATCAGCAATCTGCGCTGGCAGGGAGATATCAGAATTACCGAACTGCGTCCTGCTGTTTTTGCTCCGGACATCCCGGGCACGCTGACGGGAAGTCTTACTACCAGCGGAACACTCAAGCAGGCCGAAGTCACCTCAACACTCAGCATACGCGACCCAAAAGCCGCTGAAGCAAATTGGGACGCGGATTTAGACATACAGGCAAACCTTGAAAGTCTCATGTTTGATATCAAACAGCTTAGCCTGCAAAACTCAGACACTGCAGCAGTCCTCAAGCTCACAGGTGTTGCTGACATTGAGCAAAACCTTGACTTAGCCCTGCACTGGGAGGAACTGCAATGGCCCGTAAGTGGAGCTGCCGACTATTCCTCGCCACAGGGAGATGCCACCCTCAAGGGAAGTATCGATTCCTTTTATTTAGTCCTCACTGCCGCTATTTCAGGAAATGATATCCCTGACGGCAAGATAAGACTCAACACAAATGGCAATACAGAAAGCATCAATGACCTCCAGCTCACTCTGGCCCTGCTCGATGGAAACGTGAATCTCCAGGGCGATGTTGAGTGGTCACCAACTTTCAAATGGAACATAAAGAGTGATGCTCAACATATCAACCCCGGCATTCAATATCCTGACTGGCCCGGTGGACTGAACTGGCTGATACAAACAGATGGCTTTACTGAAGAGAATGGCCTTACTGCCAATGTCACAATCGATACCCTGAACGGCATTTTACGGGAACTCCCCATCACCGGAAACGGAAATATAGCTATACAACCTGATGATATCCATATCCAGAACCTACGATTAACATCCGGTAGCGCAGTAGTCACCGCAAACGGCCATCTCAATGAACAATCTAATCTTCAGTGGAAGGCAGATATCGCTGATTTCCGAGAACTACTGCCCCAAGCCTCAGGACAATTCAAGGCAACGGGTACTCTGCAGAATAAAATGATGGAACCACAGCTCAACATTGATCTTTCAGGGACCTCCATCGCCTATGCGGATCTCGCCCTGGAGCATGTTAAAGCCGATGCGTCCCTCGATCTCAGCTGGAGCAAACCTTTTTCTCTGGCTCTCAAGGCAGATGGTCTCAAGACAGGCGAAAACCTGATTAAGACCTTTAGCGCACAGGGAAAGGGTACCAGAGAGCAACATAGTCTTCACCTTAAGGCAAGCCATGATATGGCAGATATCAGCCTTACCCTCGGCGGCGGCTATTTACAGGGGAAATGGCAGGGACTGCTTGATGAGCTTGCAATTATTTCCACAGATATTGGTACCTGGAGCCTGCAAAATCCCTCAAAAATTTCCGCCTCCGCGACCACGGCTTCGCTCGATACCCTCTGTCTCAGAAGGGATGAATCAGATCTCTGTGTTCAAGTAATGTGGAATTCAGAAAATAACAGCACAAAGGGAGACTTACAAATACACGAGATCCCACTTGCCTGGCTCTCCCCATGGTTTCCAGAGACACTGGAAAGCCTGACAGGACTCTTTTCTGCAAAAGCCGCGGTCACGCTAGAGGAAAGGCTAAGCGCAGATGTAACGGCGGAGATAACACCTGGTAAAATCACCTATCGCACCAACAAAAAAGAAGGCACGCTGCCCCACGAAGGCATGAAACTCACCATGAAGGCACTTGAAGATGCACTCGATGCAGACTTGCATCTCAGTGTTAATTCAAACATCGTGAGCGGCCATTTACAGTCACCGAATCTTCTCCAGACAGATATTGGAGACAAGGCAAAACTTAAGGGAAGGATCCTGGTGGATGCCAAAAATTTCGATCTGGTCGAAACACTCATCTCCGATGTTAAAGACTTAGATGGTGCCATCGACCTCGATTTCACAATTCTTGGAACCATTGAAAAGCCTGACATTAAAGGCAAAGGACAGGTCAACATTGACCACGTTCTTATTCCTGTAATAGGGCTTGATCTGTCGGAGACAAATTTTGATATTCTAGCCGAAAACAAGGAGATTACCCTTAAAGGAACGCTCAAGTCTCCCAAAGGATCCATGCTACTTGCCGGAAATGCAACTCTTGACAAGGAACAGAACTGGCCGGCACGTTTCACCCTCAAGGGCAGCAATTTCAGATTGGTTAATCTTCCAGACATTACGATCTTTCTCTCATCGGATATTCTCTTTGAAAAGAAAAATGGTCTTATGAGCCTCACGGGAAAAGCCACCATACCCAAGGCCGATATCCTGTTACGGGAATTACCACCGGGCAGCCAGTCAGCATCCCCTGATATGGTTATTGTTCAGGAAAGAAAAGAGGAGGAGGTGAAGTCCCCTTTTCATATGCTACTCAAAATAGGACTTGGGAAGGATGTCCACTTCGCAGGATTTGGCTTTAATGCCTTTATTGATGGTCAACTGACCGTACTCTCTGAGCCGGAGGAACAGTTGATTGGCAGTGGCGCCTTTTATATTAAGCAGGGCAGTTTTCGTGCCTATGGCCAGGATCTTGATATTGAAACAGGAGTTATTTCTTTTCCCGGTGGCCCCCTAAGCCAGCCGGGTATCAACCTCCGGGCAACACGTACCGTCGGTGATGTTGTTGCAGGGATCTATGCCATTGGCCCGGCAAGCAAACCCAGATTGACAACGTTTTCCAATCCACCAATGTCTGAAAGCCTTGTGATTTCTTACCTGCTGACAGGATCCGCTCCGGATCAGGTTGGAGGAACCAGGCTTTCCATTGGGAGACAGATCAACAATAAACTTTCTGTTGCAGTGGGCACGGATGTGAAAACAGGTGAGAGTGAGTTTATGGCCCGTTACCGCCTGAGTCGAAAGATTCATGTCCAGACCACAACCGGATCAAATACTAATGCTGCAGATATATTCTATACCATAGAACTGGAAGATGAGGCCTTTTTGAAAAAATAAATCAAGAGATTTCTAACGGCTGTTTCACACCGTGAGAGGACGCTTTTTCTGTATAGAAGAAAGAGACATTTGAACACATAGACCGTTGCTATTATTATTATTATTGTGACAGGTGGCCAGTCACCATGAGCAGAATATAATTCAGATTTCAACGTAAACATATCCTATCATTCCCTGTCACCGTTCAGAAAATCGCTGGCATGGTTGTTTTTTTCCTTGCACAAAATAAATCCACAGTGTATTCTTTACAAAAATATCTTCATTCTACTTTAAGTAGGAGTGCGTTCTTTTTACGTTTCCCCGCCTAAGTTGTTTCCTTTATGCATCGTTTGCAATCGTAGAAGCTATTTTCTGAGCAATTAAAATAAAATTAAAAGCGGCATAAAAACATATTTCGGAAGTCCCTCCCTCATCAGAACTTAATTGGAAAATGTACTTCCACTAAAAAGTTATCTTACAGAGCAGAGAACAACCTTAACTAATTTCCCATACACAAGCAGCAACGAGCTGCACTATAGAGTCCTGGCCAAAATATTAAATCCTTTGCCCAGTACTTGTTTATCACCCAGAAGGAGTTTTAATGAGTTTCACAGTATTTCAGTTTCACCCCCAGATCCAAACAGCCCTTGATAGCAGTGGTTATGCAGCACCAACCCCTATTCAGGAGCAATCTATACCCCTGCTTCTTGCCGGGCGCGATCTTCTTGGCCTGGCCCAAACCGGCACAGGAAAAACCGCAGCCTTTGTTCTTCCTATCCTGCAGCGCCTTCATAGCGGACCGAAGGGAAAAGTCAGAGCCCTGATCATTGCCCCTACCAGGGAACTTGCCGAACAAACCCATACATATATCGGCAAAATGGCCGAACACACCCACTTGCGCAGCATAGTAATTTATGGTGGAGTCAGTAAACAGGCCCAAATCAATGCAATCCGAAAGGGTGCAGATATTGTGGTTGCCTGCCCCGGTCGTCTCCTCGACCTTGCAAACACCAAGGCCATTAATCTTTCAACGGTTGAAATGCTGATTCTGGATGAAGCAGATCACATGTTCGACCATGGTTTTTTACCAGATATCCGTAAAATTTTAAGCAGGGTGCCAAAGAAACGTCAGACCCTTGTCTTTTCCGCCACCATGCCCAAAGAGATCCGTTCTCTTGCGGAGGACATACTCGACAAGCCAGCCACCGTGCAGATCAATCATACCAAACCAACGGCATCGATATCCCACTCGTTTTACAAGGTTGAACAAAGAAATAAAGCCAACCTGCTGAAAAAGATTTTATCAGATAAAGCAGTCACAACGGCTATTGTTTTCACCAAAACGAAACACAAGGCCAAAAACCTTGCATTCCAACTGCAAAAAACTGGTTGCAAGGCTACCTCTCTACAGGGTAATCTATCACAGCAGAAACGTCAGTTGGCTCTTGAAGGATTCAAAAGCGGGACTTACAATATCCTGGTGGCCACTGATATTGCCGCCCGAGGTATTGATGTATCTGGGATTTCCCATGTAATAAACTTTGACATGCCTGCTACGGCTGAAACTTACACCCACCGTACAGGACGTACAGGGCGAGCCAGCTGCACCGGCGCCGCATTTACCTTTGCAACAGCAGATGACTACAAAATGACCAGAGCCCTTGAGCGTTCTCTAGGTACCAAATTGGTTTATAAAAAAGAGTCCAGTCTTAAAGGCAGGCCCCAGATTTCTGGGGAAGAAGGACAACAACCATCCCCCGGGACTGGTAAAAAGACAGTGGCTTTCAGGGAGAAAAGAAATTCTTCCCTGAATCAGGCTGTAGTATAGTAGTATTAATCCAGTTTTGGAAACAAAACTGTTACCGGATCATATTTTGATGATTCGGTTCTATAACAAAAAGGTTCTTAAATGAACCAGTATAAAGGAGTAGTACCCAAATGGCAGAAGGAACAGTTAAATGGTTTAATGATGCAAAAGGTTTTGGTTTTCTCGAGGAAGATGGCGGCAAAGATGTCTTTGTTCATCATTCCGCAATTCAGAGCGAAGGTTTCAAATCTCTCGATGAAGGTGCACGAGTAACCTTCGATATAGTTGATGGCCCTAAAGGACCTGCTGCTGAGAATGTTGTAAAACAGTAAGACCTTATGTGACAAAGAAGACCTCGCTTAATGCGAGGTTTTCTTTTGTCATACTGGCTTTTACTCCAAACAGTCACCATCAAAAAGAGAGAAGATACCTTGGCAAAAACAAATTATTCTTATGAAAAACGCCAGAAAGAATTGGCAAAGAAAAAGAAGAAAGAAGAAAAAAAGCAGCGTAAACTAGAAAAACAGCAAGATCCTACAGAGGAAAAAGAGAGCCTTTCCCCTCAGGAAGACGACTAGAGTTGTCTTCATTCAACATTTTTCGATTGTTATCTCACACCCACCAAATCTTCTCAAATTACTCCTTCAGTGCTTCCTTCACCGCCCGAACAAGCTGATCCATTGCATAGGGCTTTTTAATAAACCCGCTCGCTCCAAGGAGAAGAGCTGATTTAACCTCATCACTCTCAGAAAAGCCGCTGGCCACAAGAGCTTTCTACTCTGGATAGAGCTTGAGTATTTCTTCATAGGCCTGCCGTCCGTTTATGCCTGGTTCCATCAGCATATCCATGACAATCAGATCAACTGGATTCTCTTTTACAAATTCCAGGGACAACTCCCCTGAATTCACGGAATCGACAACATACCCCAGTGCCAGTAGCATCCGAGATGCAATATCCCGTAATTGCGGTTCGTCATCCACAACTAAAACATGTCCTTTCTCACTGGTAATTCCCTCGTCCGCTGCACATTCAAAAGAAATGATTTCATCCTCTTTAGCGACCGGAAAGTACAGTTGGAAACATGTCCCGTCTGCAGTGCTGTCAACAATAATCCGGCCATTATGATCCTGTACAGTGTTCCATACAATGGACAGACCAAGTCCGGTACCGCTGCGTCCCACAAGCTTCCTAGTGTAAAAGGGCTCAAAGATATGCTCTATGTCATCATCAGCAATACCTGGGCCATCATCCTGAACGGTAAGGACCACATTTTCACTCGCTTTCATATCATTTCCGAATGTATCGGCCTCAGCGAAGCTACTATTTCCGGTTAAGACTGTTACATTTCCTTTATTCCCTAGAGCTTCCACCGCATTGCTAATCAAATTCATAATCGTTTTTTTGATATGTATAGGAGAACAGGATACTATGGACTCCTCTGCAATAAGTTGTTCAGTACACACCACTTCAGGATGTGAAGACAAGAGTTCTATACACTCAGGGGAATTAAGATACTCTCGCACCAGTGAGTTCATGTCCTGCGGTATCCTTATACTGGCAGCACCCCTGGCAACAGTTAGGAGATCCTCGACAATAACAGCGGCTCTTTTCCCTGAGTCATGGATTGCCTTGATGGGTTTTCTCAGTTCACTGGAAGCAGGTAACTGTAAAAGGAGAAGCTCGGGATAGCCTACGATACCTGCAAGGATATTATTTAAATCATGAGCCACGCCACCGGCCATAAGACCTATCGCTTCCATCTTTTGTGCCCGAAGGAGCTGCCCCTCAAGTTTTTTACGCTCAACCTCTGCTTCCCTGCGTTCAGATATGTCCCTGCTCAATCCTATAACCAGGCGCTTTCCCTTATCTTCTACAAACCCTGATCGAATTTCCACGGGAAAGGTGCTTCCACCTTTTCGCCGATGGGTACTTTCAAATGTGCTGGTTTGTCCATCTGGAAGATGCTGTTGCAAAATTGATGAAGCATTTCCCGGGTGGGCACATTTGAATCCACGTCCTGAATCCGTAGCGCGAGCAGCTCTTCCCGGGTGTAACCAAGACTGGCACACGCAACCGGATTAATATTCAGTAAATTTCCATCAAAATCACTGACAAATATGGCATCAACCGCCTTTTCAAAAAGAGTCCGATAGCGGTTTTCACTCTCTCTTAATTTCCTGTCTGAATCTACCTGCTTTTCCTGTTCAGCTAACAGCATGGCGAGCAGCAGAGTCACCACCGGATCATACCCGAGACAACAGCCGTGCTAACACCAGGTGCAGTACCAACACCTCCGAGCCAGATACGATAGCTGCTGGAAATCAAGACGGTGATTACCGCAGTTATCGGCCCGCAGAAAAGTCCGGAAATGGCAATCACCACAGATCTGGTATCAAAAACAAGCCCAGGCTCCAACTGTAGGGGACTGAGCATCACCCCGATAACAACCCCGCCAAAAAACACCCCCCTGACAACCTGTCCTAGGGATTCCTTACCATGTCGGTGTCGGACAGCAAAAGTGTAACAATAACTGAGAATTAGGAGAACGGCAGCGTTATTGACAAGTGATTGAAAGATCATGTTCTATCAACGAAGAGAGAAAGGTGTGTATAATTAATAGGGGTAACCCGTAAACTTCTTTCAGATTAACACAACAGGCATTGTTTTTTCATTAAAGCATTTTAGTTTTCCTAACTTCAAAGGCAGGCCCCCTCCCTTTTACGACTAAGTAAACAAAGGGGACTTTTCACTAACAAAACCCACCCCGACCATGACATAGATTTGAATATCCGGGTAAAATATTTAATAACATTGTTCATTTCAATCTCTCTTAATATTTTTTTTACCCTAGCATAACAGTTACATATCGAAACGTTTTCCATGCTATCACAAAACCTTCAAATCAAAAACGAATTCTAACTATTCACCATGCTATTGAACGGAACAATATGTATCCGGAATCGGGGGACACGATCCCAATTCAAAAGACAAAGACGAATTGGGTCATGTCCCCAGTTTCCTACCAGCGAATTCGTTATGCAATTCCGACTAAAACTCAATTTCGGTGAATAGTTACAACGAATTATTCTTAATAAGAGAATATGCCCTGCACTTCAATCCTCGGGATAGCGGTTCTCGTGCTGGCATGGATGACCACTGGCAATTTCAACAAAATTACTGACTACTCGGGCGCCTTAAAACAGGATTCAGTCTTTTTGACAACCTGGATTTACTTTTCGATCCGGGTGGCCAGGGTCAGGGAGCCTTTGGTGATAGTATATTTTTGCGCCTTGGCTATGTCGGTCTGGAGACTCCCAACACTTTTTGGGTGTATGAAAAAAACTGGTCAACATATTATCAGGTAGCCTCCTTTACTAATCGTTTTCAAGGTGCCGGAGCCGGGGCCAGCGGCACCTTTAATGCTGGAACCGATGGTGGACCAAGTGATACAGGACGAGCCGATCAAGTATTGCAGACACGCATTAAGATTGATCATCCCTGGGGTCCCCTTTCCCATTACAAACCATTTAGCTTGAATGTACAAGTACCAACCAGGTGAAAAAATCCCCTATGCCCGAGACATTCGTTATCAGTATGGAATAAGGGGCATTGCGATCCTGGAACGTACTGATAATATAAAGATTGGAATTGCCGCAAATTATGCTGTAATCGACGACGACGACCTTCATCTTCTCCGTCTCATAGGCATAGACGGTGATGACCTGGCTCTATTACTGGGCATGCAGTGGTTTGGAAGAAAATGGTATGTCGCCACCTACCTTTTCCTAGCTCGAGAATCACATGGCGACAGAAGAAGGTATCTATTTTTATGCTTGGGGATCGGAAGGATATGGGCACTATCAGTTGGCAGAACGGATCTGGCTTGTCGGGGGGTGGAACTACCTTGAACCCCAGCAGGGAGAACAACAGGCAGGTGATTATATTCTCAGATACACCATACTTGGCCTCCGCTATACCTTTAAGGACTTCAAGCGGATGATTTATGCAAATATACATTTTGATAAAAGTAACTTATATAGCAGGGAAAACAAAACAATCGGTAATGTTTATACTATTGGCATGAAATGGGATTTTGACTGGTAGGAGATACGTTACAGATACGAATTGGTTGCCAAATGAGAAGGAAGGTCTGCACCGTCGAATATTTTTCACCATGAAGGGTGCTGCTCTTGCTGGTTTGACGTTGACGGTGAAGCGGACCACCGCTTATTCGTTAATGGTTAGAAAAACCTCTTTGTAGAGTTTACGGTATCCCTCAATGCTGCTTGGATCAAGCCATCTCTCGTAAGCCGCCCTGTATCTTTCGGTCCCGCGTCGTTCTAAAAGCACTTGATTAATGTTGTCGATTGCTGTTTTACCCCATTCGTTTTTGGTACAAGCCACATAACCAAAGTAGGCCTCGTGGTCGCCTTGATTTTTCTCAATATTCAAAATCATAATCTGATCCCTTATACCCATTATTTCAGCAAGGTATATGGCCTCCTCCGGCGCTCCGGGTAGTGCATCAATTCTTCCAGCCATAAGCATCTTAAATAAACCACCTAGCAGGTCAGCCCCTTCATAGACAAAAACATTTTTGTCATTGCCATAGTTTTCTATGGTGTTATCAAATTCTGCCCCGAATGATCGATTGTTTATTCTGCCAATGACAAATTCATTGCTTTGCAGGATGTTTGTAAGGCTTACTGTTTTTGATCCGCCAAATGCCAAAAAGTTTTTCTTATTGATTATAAGAACAATGGGTAGAGAGAAGGTGCTGGGGACTGAAAAATAAACAAATCCTTCCCGCTCGCTAGTTTTGTACATGGAAGGGGCGCAGGCTTTTTCCCCTTGTTTCGACTGCTGATAGTGCCTGGAAAGATTTGCTTGTGTTCGTGTATGATCATATTCCGGCAAATTTTCGATAAGAATGTTGTTGATGGTCTCTACATATCCCTGTCCTTTAAAAACTCCCTCATGAATAAAAAATGGCGGTGTCGCCGATTCCATCCAACTCATGGAGTCTTTTGTCCATGCCACTGATGGAAGCAGGCAGGTGACAAAAAACATGCAAATAAGAGCTGAAAAATATAGTTTGTGTTTCATGTAAACCCCAAAAGTTTGATAGAGAATGAGTTCGGAATACCAAATATCACGGACGTAGAATTTTGTGTATAGTCAAGGCAAGTTGTAGAAGCGTATAAGGTTTTGAGATAAAGGCATTTGCACCCATTGCCAGAGTGGCCCGGACATCGGCATCGTCGGCAAAACCGCTGGCAATAATTGCTTTTTGCCGGGGATGAATATTCAGGATTTGTTCAAACGTTTTCCGCCCATTTTGTCCCGGTAGCATAATCATATCAAGTATCAGCAGATCAGTACTATGACTCTTACTATATTCTACCGCCGCTTCCCCTGAAGAAACCGTTTGAACGGAGTACTCTAAAAGTGTTAACAACTGACTGGCAATCTCGCGTTGACGAGGTTCATCGTCTATAATCAGGATTGTTTCTCCTTTGCCTACATAATCTTTCCAATTTTCCTGCTCTGGAAGTTGGGCTATTTTAGTCTCAACACTAGGGAAACAGAGTTCAAACGCCGTTCCGTGTGGATCGCTGATGACATTAACTGTGCCACCATGGTCAGACATGGTATTCCATACGACTGCAAGCCCCAGACCGGTGCCACTTCGACCCATAACTTTCTTGGTGTAAAACGGTTCGAAAATATGATCCATGTCGTTGGATGCAATTCCCGAACCGTTGTCGTGGATGACAATTTTTGTGAAGTTTCTTTTGGCACAATTCTGTTTGTCTTTTGTTAAGGGCAGAAGCTGGTCGTGGTTGCTGGTGACAATGGAGATGGTCCCTTTACCCTGAATGGCCTCCATACCGTTGATGATGAGATTCATCAGACATTTTCTTACATGAATGGCCGAACAGGAGATATTTCTCAGCTCTGGTGCTAGAGATAGATCGAAACCAATTAGGGGATGCATGGTCTTAAGTTGTTGGAAATCAGTGGAATCGAAATAGGATCGAATAAGTACATTCAGGGACGTAATTTCTTTGCTGGCAGCGATCCCCCTGGCGACGGTAAGCAGATCAGACACCACCTCCGAGGCTTCAAGTCCCGACCGGCGAATCGCCTCAAGGGGGCGTCGCAAAGTATTCTCTTGGTCCATATCAAGGAGCAGAAGTTCTGGGTAACTGACGATGCCTGAGAGGATATTGTTCAGATCGTGGGCAACCCCACCAGCCATAAGACCGATAGCTTTCATTTTCTGGTCGCGGTTGAGTTGCTCCTCGAGCAACTGTCTCTCTGTGATATCGATGACTATCATTCGAGCACCGGAGACCTTGCTATTATGGGTGATGGGTGCGGAGTGAATAAGTATCGGATATATATTTTCTTTCTGACCTATTGCGGTGAACTCAATTAATTTGGAAGGTTCTCCCTTGAGAGTATTTCGGAAATTTCTTTTGGCTTCTTCACGTTCGTCTTCTCGGATGAGCTGGAAAAAATTTGTACCTGTATCTTTTGCAAAAGAGAGTTGCAACTGTTTTATTGCTACCTTGTTGGCGTAGGTGATATTTCCGGTCAGATCGGTCTCTAAAACCATTTCCGGCAGCAGGTTAACAAGGTCGTGGAATCGACCTTCGCTCTCCACTAAATTTCGGGTCCGTTCCTGGACCTGTTGCTCAAGAAAATTCCTGCTTTTGAAAAGATGGATGATGAAAATTGCGGTCAGTAAAAGCAATAGAAGGAAAATCAGGATATTAATCAGCGGAAAAATAACCCGGATATATTGTTCTCCATTCAGGGTCCCGATAACCTTATTTCCATACCAAATCTCCTGAGAGAGTTTTTTTAGGCCAATGAGCTTTATCCTGTGAAGAAAAAGAGAGAGTCCGGTTAACGGGGAAGATGTGACCGAGATATAGGTCCCGGTTACTGGAAGGGAAACAGAGAGCGATTTATAATGGTTGGCTTGGACTGCGAGCTGCAAATATGCGTCTGCACCATTTTTATTCAACGCCCAGATATTGTCGGCAACGATGGCTGCGTGGTTATTAAATTTTTTTTGATCAAGGTGGGCAGCATTTACTATGAAGATATAAGCGATGCCAGAAAAAACAAGCAGGAAGATACATGGTACATACAGATAACTGTTACGACTATTATATACAGATGGCATAGTTATGAATCATTTTTTGTGATGTTTGCTGCCAACCGCACAGCAAGGCATTAAATAGAAAAAGTAAACTGCATAGTCTTTTCTGATTATGCAATTGTCCTTGACTTTGAGATGAATGTCAAGCCATCTCCTTGTTGCTTTGTGAAAATATAATAAGTAAAAAAACGGGACAGCCCCTGGTCTGTCACCAATTCCAAATCACCTCTCAACCGCCCCTAACATTCCCATTACAATCAACACGTTAGTCACCCCAAACAAAATAATGTCCAGATCGGGTTTGAACAATTGCGTTTGATTCAGGGAAGTTCACTTTCTTCAATGCCATACCGTTTACCAAGTTCATAAATTCTTCCAGATCGAAGTAACTCCAGAAACTCTTTTTTTTAAAGTATCCTGAATTCAAGTGATAAGTGCATAGCCCATTATTTTTTGGACATTAACGCCTGTTAAGCTTTCAAACGCTTCATAGGGCGTTTTGAAGTTAAGACATTTTCTTGGTCTGTTGTTCAACTTATCCAC